>Ga0208323_1001304_pt1 | contig 9340 bp, 9 predicted proteins | sample June2015DPH_10_1_2_FD_184703 | JGI IMG/M metagenome (GOLD analysis project Ga0208323, IMG submission 184703) | Peatland microbial communities from SPRUCE experiment site at the Marcell Experimental Forest, Minnesota, USA - June2015DPH_10_100... | ecosystem: Environmental > Terrestrial > Soil >... | reverse complement strand
GGCCGGCGCGCGCAATGTTCCGATCCTGTACGCTCTGCGCCAGATTCAGGTTGGCGACTTGCACCTGGGGGTTTTGCTTCAACGCAAGCTGAACTGCCTCTTTCAGCGTCAGCTTCAGGGGATTACTGTCTTGCCCTCGCGCGCTCCCAAAGCAGAAGAACATGGGGAGGATCAGGAGGATGAGCGTCTTAAGGATGGCGTGTTTGGAGCCACGCAATCCATTGGCGTCTCTTTTCTGCTCCCCACCACAGCCCGCGATTTCTTCGATGATAGATTTGGTCATAAGTCCGGCTCCGATCAACTTTGCCCCCTGGCCGTGAATCTTTGCGAGCAGACACTTACCTTTGGAATCGATGAACGTCACGCCCTCGAGTTCTACAACAAGGTTCTTCCACTTCTCAACAGCTAAGCACCAGCAACGCTCGAACTCATCCACCCACGGGCCTGCGAGCTTGCCTTCGAGCTTTAGAGTGACTCTGCCGTGTTCTTCTTCGATTTTAGTGGTAACTCGGAGCATAATTGCGATTCACCTCGCCCACAGAGGTTAAGGGCAAGGCCACTACCAAAGTCCCTCTCCCTTTCACCAGGGTTAACTACATATCGGCAAAGGATTTAATCGAAGTGAGGCGACTTGGCGGGTTTCGTGCAGAAACCGGGTCAGCCGACATTTCGGCACCTGCCGATATTTCGGCACTGAAAACAGTCGTGCTTGCATTCCGTATTGGTGCGGTAGCCTTGTCCATGACTGGTCGAGTTGCGGTCAAAACTATGCTGTGGGGCCGCAACCCATGGTCGGCGGTAACAATGGACCCCCGCTTTCGCGGGGGTGACACGGCTGCACGGCACAGAGGCAACTCGACTACACGTCATTGCCGCGCAAGCGGGAATCCACGGCACAATAGTCTGTGGTCCAGCCAATCCGGTGTTGTGTCGTCGCGAGCAATCTGTTATGGTTCGCGAGGAGATCTGTATTTCCGTAAGATTCCATCCGGAGGAGTACAACCCAATGGCAGAAGAATCAAAGCAATCGACCGATTTGTCGCGACGGAGAGCGCTGGACCGTCGAGAGTTCATGGCGCGCACCGGAGCCGCAGTAATCTCATTCTCAATCATGAGACCCGAACTTGTGCGCGGGTCGCAGGCTAATTCGAAAATCGCCCTCGGCATGATTGGCTGCGGCAGCCGAGGGACCTGGATTGCCGATCTATTTCAAAAGCACGGCGGATATGAAATCGTGGCCGCGATGGATTACTTCCCAGATCAAGTGAACGCCTTTGGCACGAAGTATAGTGTGGCGCCCGAGCGCTGTTATTCCGGCCTGCTGGGGTACCGCAGAATGTTGGAAGGAAAAGTCGATGCAGTAGCAATCGAAAGCCCGCCCTATTTTCATCCTGAGCAAGCAGCCGCTGCCGTGGACGCTGGGGTTCACGTGTACCTGGCCAAGCCGGTCGCAGTTGACGTGCCGGGCTGTCGGAGCATCGAAGAAAGCAGCGCCAAGGCTTCGGCCAAGAAGCGCTGCTTCCTGGTGGATTTTCAAACCCGCACCGACCCTTTTTATCAAGAAGCGATCAAGCGCGTGCACAACGGTGATATTGGCCCAATTCTCTGCGGCGAAGCCGCTTACTGGGCGGGATCGCCGTTTACACGCCAAGTGGAGCAATTGCAGGTCAACCCTGCGGACCCGGAGCGCCGCTTGCGCGCCTGGGGGGTGGACCGGGCTCTTTCAGGTGATATCATCACTGAACAGAACATTCACGCCATCGATGTCGCCACCTGGATAATGGACAACCATCCTGTGCGCGCCTCGGGGAAGGGTGGCTTGAAGTCGCGAAGCGAGGGTAGCTGCTGGGACCATTTCTCCGTTATTTTCACCTTCCCCGAAGAAGTGATTGTGACCTTCGCCTCCAAGCAATTTGGAGAGGGCTATGATGACATCGTCTGCCGCATGTATGGCGCCAAGGGCACGATTGACACTCATTACGCAGGAAGCGTGGCCATCCGAGGAAAAGTCCCTTACGAAGGCGGAAAGTCAGAGCATTTGTACAAGGACGGGGCGGCAAGCAACATTGCCACCTTCTATGATGACGTCACACAGAGTCGCTTCTCAAACCCCACCACCGCACTGAGCGTGAGGAGCAACCTGACAACGATCCTGGGTCGCACGGCGGCCTATAAACACGCCGAAGTTACCTGGGAGCAGTTGATGAAATCCGAGGAAAGGTTGGACCCGAAGCTTCAGGGTCTGAGGGAATAATGGGGCTGGGCGGCGCCGCGATTCCGAAGCGGCCGGCCTCGCGCCTGAAGCACAAGGCCCGTGACCTGGGGGCACGCCACAGCCCTCCCTGCCCTTAGTGGCAGGGGCACGAACGCGTCAAGCGACAAACAGAGTGAGGGAGGTCTTCCCATGAAACTTACACCACAGACCCGGCGTGAGATGATGAAGTCCAGCGCCCGCCTCAGTCTCGCCGGGCTCTCCCTGGGCGCCGGATTCCTGAGTTCTTCATCCCTCTGGGCCAAACCAAGCCCGCACTCCGGACAGCGTTTCAAGATTGGAGCGTGTGATTGGACATTGGAAAAGAGGACCAACCCAGCGGCACTGGAGGTTGCAAAGCGATTGGGGCTCGACGGAATTATGGTGGACATGGGAGATCCCCAAAACGGTTTTCCACTTCTTAAGCCGGAACTGCAGAAAAATTATTTGACCACGTCAAAAGGACTCGAGGTGGAGATTGCGTCCCTGGCCCTGGGTACCTTGAACCAATTTCCTTACAAGAGCGACCCGCGCGCGCAGCAGTGGGTGGCGGACAGCCTCGAGGTCTCGCGTGCCTTCGGGACGCACGTGGTGCTGATTGCTTTTTTCGGTAAGGGCGATTTGAAGAACGATAAGAATGGCACCGAGGTGGTCATTCAACGGTTCAAAGAGATTGCTCCCCAAGCGGAAAAAGCTGGCGTGGTTTTGGGTATCGAGAGCTGGCTCAGCGCTGAGGAGCACATGGCAATAGTGGATAAGGTGGGCTCCAGCGCCGTCCAGGTCTACTACGATATGGGGAACTCCCACAAAATGGGTTATGACATCTACAAGGAGATCCGCTTCCTCGGCAAGCATATCTGCGAGTTTCACGCCAAGGACTACGACGACCTCTACGGCAAGGGAACGATCAATTTCCCTGAGGTCCGCCGGGCAATGGATGATATTGGCTACAGCGGATGGATGCAAATCGAAGGGACGAAGACCCCTCTAGGGGTTGAGGAAAGCATCGGCTACGACGCACGGTACTTGCGCACCATATTTCCAAAAAACGCATAGTACACAGCGCGGTCCGGTCTGGCCGCAACCAAAACCAGATTCTCCGTGTTCTCCGAGCCTCCAAAGCCTCAACGCAGAGAGCACGGAGCATCTCCGTGACCTCTGTGTTAAGCCTCTTCTGGCCACGGAGGACACGGAGACATTACGGGCTCAAGATGAAATGTTCCTGCGCCGACAAGAAGTTGCGGAAGTAATTGGAGCCAAGCAATTTGAACAGTCGACAACGCGTCAAGTGTGCAATTGGCTTTAATAATCCCGATCAGGTACCGATCTCTCATGCCGTACTTCCAGCGGCACAGCTAAAGTACGGCCAAACCTTGGACGAAATCCTGACGAAATTCCGCGAAGACTTCGGCTGGGACTATATGCAAAACATGGCCCTCGGAGATTTCCCCGCGGTGTATAAGAAAGGGAGAAACACCGACGACTTTGGCACGGTATGGTTCTCGGAATGGCTAGGGGTTTGCGGTATTCCAGTGGAATGGCCCCTGCGGGAGCTGAGTCGCTACGCAGAGTTCAAGTGGCCTGAAGATTTCAGCGCCGGGCCTCCCGGAGGAAGACTCTACAGCGGACACATGATGGGCTACGACGACCGCTGGTACGCTCGCGGAGCGTGGGTCACCTACTTCGAGCAACTCCAGCAGTTGCGCGGCATGGAAAACTTCCTGATGGATATTGCCACCGAGTCCATGGAGTTTTATCGCCTGCTGGACGACTTGCTGGATTTCAACCTGCGATGGATTGACAAGTGGACGCAGCTCGAATATGACGGCCTGCACTTCGCCGACGACTGGGGCGGCCAGACCAGCTCGATCATCAAACCGGAAACGTGGCGGCGCATATTCAAGCCCCGCTACGCGCAGATGTTCAAGCGGGTGCGCGAGCGAGGCATGGACGTCTGGTATCACACGGACGGCCAGATAAGAGATATTTTCGGCGACTTGATCGAGATCGGCGTGCAGGTGATCAATTGCCAGGTTGCGGTGGTGGGCCACGACTGGATTGCCAAGAACGTCCGGGGACGAGTGGCTATTCGCACCGACATTGATCGGCAGCGCGTCATGCCTTTGGGTTCAACGACGGAAGTGAAGGAAGAAGTCCACCGAACGTTCGAGGCTTGTGGTTCCTCGCAAGGCGGCATTATTGCTTGTGGCGAGGTTGGCCCGGATGTGCCACTGGAGAACATTCGTGCCATGTACGAAGCTTTCCTCGAGTATGGCACGTACACCTAAGGTGACCGCGCCACCCAGAGGGCGCAGATAGAGACGCTTCGGTGGAACGCCTCTTGAATCCCTCGCCCATGAGGCGCAGAATCACACGCATGTTCGGTACGCCATTTTGCCGCGCGGAGCAAGGAAGCCAGCTTGCTTGAAACGATCTTTGAAAATAGTAAGGAGAACAATATTTCTTAGCACAAGCAATCCATCCAAACCGGATCAGGGAGGAGACATGGAATCCAACCGTGGTATGTCAAGACGAGAGTCCCTGCAGTGGCTTGGGGTCGGAGCCACAACTCTGGCAGCAGGCGCCCTAACCACCGGCTGCCAGCAGAAGGAACAACCGAAGCCCGTCGGCGGAGCAACCTCGCCGCCCGAGAGCCCCGCGGTTATTGCGGACCGGCAACGCCGTATGCAGTGGTGGCACGCCGCCAAGTTCGGCATGTTCATCCACTGGGGGCTTTATAGCGTTTACGGTCACCATGAATGGGCGATGGCGGAGGAAGGCATTCCAGTCGCGGAGTACGAGCAACTTGCCAAACAGTTCAAGCCCCAGCCGAACGCAGCCCGTGCCTGGGCAAAGCTGGCGAAGCAAGCCGGGCAGAAATACATGGTGATGACTACCAAGCACCATGAGGGTTTCTGCAATTTCGATACAAAGCTCACCAATTACTGTGCCCCGAAACAAGCTCCGGGACGTGACTTGGTGGCAGAGTACGTGGAAGCTGCCCGCGCCGAGGGCCTGCGCGTGGGGTTCTATTACTCCTTAATGGACTGGCATCATCCTGACGGCGCGCGCTGCGCCACAGACGAGGCGGCGCGCCAGCGCTTCGTGGAATATACGCACGGCCTGATCCACGAACTGCTGACCAATTACGGTAAGATCGACGTTCTGTGGTACGACGTAGACTGGCCACTCGATAAAAAGGGCTGGGAATCAGAGAAGATGAATGAGATGGTGTTCAAGCTCCAGCCGGATATCATCGTCAATAATCGCAACGGACTGGAGGGTGACTTTTCCACTCCCGAGCAGGAGATTCGCGCCGCCAAAACGGGTCGAGCCTGGGAAAGCTGCATGACCATGAACGACAGTTGGGGTTACCAGCGGGCGGATGATAATTGGAAGAGCTCCAAGACCCTTATCCGCAACCTGGTGGAATGCGCGCAAGGGGGCGGCAATTACCTGCTCAACATCGGTCCCAAGGCAGACGGGTCAATTCCCCCGGAATCCGTGCAAAGGCTGACGGAAGTTGGCAAGTGGATGGACAAGCATGGGCCGACGATTTATGAGACGCAGCGTTCGCAGGTCACCGATTCCGTGCTGGCGGGTTTCACCCGGAAGGGAAACACTCTGTACGTGCAGGTATACAACTGGCCGGGGAGCACGGTGGCGGTAGGAGGCATCAAGACCAAGGTGAACTCCGCCAAGCTGTTCACGACGGGCCAAAAGGTGGAGGTGAAACAGGAAGGAGTCCGCGTGCAATTCACGGGTCTGCCCGAGAAAGCGCCCGAGGAGCCGATTACTAGCATCGCCGTGGAGTGCGAGGGCGAACCCGTACAGGATATCGAGTGGGTGTTCAAAGAGCGGCCGCGGAGAGGAGTGGGCGTTTGATATCCGAGAGGGTTATGGTGGTCGAGGGCGACATCACAAAACAGAAAGTGGAGGCGATTGTGAATGCGGCTAATTCAACCCTGCTGGGAGGCGGCGGAGTGGATGGTGCAATCCATCGGACTGCCGGGCCTCGGCTGGTTGAGGAATGCAGGACGCTGGGAGGCTGCCCCACCGGCGAGGCAAAGATAACGAAAGGCTACAACTTGCCGGCAAAATGGGTGATTCACACCGTGGGGCCGGTTTGGCACGGTGGCGCCCGGCGTGAAGATGAGTTGCTGGCGAGTTGTTACCGAACCTCGTTGGAATTGGCGGTTGAAATGGGCATACGCACCATTGCCTTCCCTGCGATCAGCACGGGCGTGTACGGCTTTCCGCTTGAACGCGCGACGGCGATCGCTGTGAGCGAGGTGAGAAGCTTCCTGGAAAAGAATCCCTCCCTCGAGAAGATGGTTTTTGTGTGCTTCGATGAATACACCTATGAATGCTATTTGAACGCTGCAAAGGACGTTTAGCGCATAGAGATTCTCAATCCTTGCGCCGGCTAAAGCAACCCATCCCAAGGGGACCTCCCGCCGAGGACAACGCCTAAACTGCTGCCGGAAAACTGCAGAAGAGGGCGCGCAATTGCGTTGAATCAGAGGCCCCACATTGCTATAGTGCTACAGACATTACTGCAACAGGAGGTGTCCGATGTCCAAGGTTTACCGTAGCCTGCTCGAAGTGTGCTGGGGAGTTGGCCTGATTTGCATGGTGGGCAGTATCGTGTTGAGGCTGCTGCCGATGCTTCAGGACACGATAGGAATTTCACCCCGCGGCGGCATGATGCTGGCGGCGATTCTCTTCTTGTGCGCTATAGCAACCGGCGAGGCGAGAAGAGCGCTGCCCTCTTCCTGACCAGATCGCGGGCCACGGAACAAAACAGTTGCAGGTCCGCCTCATGCATCCAATCGAAGAGGGCCAGAAGCTCTCTTCTGCGACAGGCCATAGCCCTGTTCGGCCTTGCGGGAAAGTGTTCTGCGTACCACTACCCCTTTGCGCAGCATGGCCCTGGAATATTGACTAGCGTGAAACCTTTGATTATTCTCTAGTCCTCTCCGGAATGGGTTTTTCGGCTGGGGTCAAACGGGCGAGCGAGCCGTGAATGCCCCACCAGGCGAGCCGGGGAAGGGAAGTGCGCGCCCGGCGTAGAAGCCCGGCGGAGCGTGGCGCGGGCACTTGGTCAATCGATGAGTTCAAAGGCTTGCTGTTTCATTGACTTTCTTTTACCCCTAAGGTAATTTCATGGACGGGACAAGTAGCTCCACGCGCCGCTTATGACTTCTGAACCCAGTGTTGTGGAAGTGACCCTTGAGAGTGATCTCAAGAACCTTGCGGTGGCTGAAGAAATCGTGCGAAGAGTCGCCGAAACCGCAGGATTTAGCGAGGAGTCCGAGCACCAAATTGAAATGGCCTTGCACGAATCGATGATCAATGCCATCTGGCATGGAAACAAGAACGACGCGAGTAAGAGCGTATGGCTGCGCTTTGAGGTTTATAAAGACCGGCTTGAGATTCGCGTTCGCGACCAGGGTAACGGTTTCAATATCGCTGAAGTTCCCGATCCTTGCTCTGCCGAAAACCTTTTGAAGGTTTCCGGTCGAGGGATATTCTTGATCCGTACTTTTATGGACGAATTCCACGTGAAGCACCTTCCAGGCTCGGGAACCGAGGTTACTTTGGTAAAGCGAATTCATCCGGCGCACCAACCTACATAAGGAGGAACCGACCGTGAGCATGAAAGCCACAATTCGACAAGTTGATTCGGTGATAGTCGTTGACATTAGCGGCAGAATCACCCTGGGAGAAGGCTGCGCGCAATTGCGCGAGCTCGTCCGAGACCAGTTAACCAAGGGGAATAAGAGGGTTTTGATTAACCTTGCGGATGTCACCTACATCGACAGTTCCGGCATCGGTGAACTGGTCAGCGCCTACACGGCGGTTTCAAACCAGGGGGGACAGTTGAAGCTCCTGAAGCTCACCAAAAAGGTTCACGACCTTCTGCAGATTACCAAGCTTTACACCGTTTTCGACATCCACGATGACGAAGCCAAGGGCATCGGCAGTTTCGAAAAGTCCTAGGGGTCTATGAGGAGGGGCGGGGAATCTTCAGTTTCACTTGGCCGCCCCCCGTGTCGTTCCGCCCGGCGCCGGAGTTCGCCATCTCCGGCCCTGCGCCTTTAACGGTACGCTCGAAACTCCGGCCTCACGATGTCCTGGGAGATGGGTTCACGCCCGGTTACACGGGCGGGGAACTTCCCCCCCCCCCCAACCGACAGACCCGCGTGAGCAGAGAGGTGGCGCAAACCCCAGGGCGCGTTATCGCCGGAGAGTCTTTCCAGCCTGCAACAATTCTGTAACAACTGATGCTGGTTATTCTACAGCTTCACAGCCCTCCGTAGTATCCACAGTACCCACGGGGAGCTGCCCCGACAAGTGGGGGCTGGGGGCGGAGCAGGTCCTACCAAGGCTGCCGCGGCGGAGCAGAATCGCTGAGTGCGCAGGTGTTTAGGCACTCGGGCGTTTGATGCCGAATTTTTCCAGGCGATATTGGAGCGTGCGGAAGGTCATGCCCAGCAGTTGGGCGGCGCGGGTGATGTTCCAGTTGGAGCGCTGGAGTGCCTCCAGGATTTTGGCCTTCTCGTGTTCTTCCCAGGAGCCCTCGGGGATGATCGGACGGAGGGCTTCGCCGGCAGGTTGGGCCGGGGCGGCAGCCATAGCCGGGGCACGCTGAAGGACTTCCGGTGGAAGGTCCCGAAGTTCGACACATTCCGTCTCCCCCAGTACCACGGCGCGCTCCATGGCCCATTCAAGCTGTCGAATATTTCCGGGCCAGGAGTAATTCTTTAGCGCCTGAATGGCGACTGGCGAGATCTTTTCCACCCTGCGCCCGGAGACGAAGGCTGCCTTCCGCATAAAATGGCCAGCCAGCGTATCGATGTCATCCCCCCGTTCCCGCAGGGGTGGACAGAGGATGGGGATGACGTTTAATCGGTAGTAGAGGTCCTCGCGAAACCTGCCTTCTTTGACGCCTTGTTCGAGGTTTTTGTTTGTGGCCGCGATGATGCGCACGTCCGTTTTGATGGCTTCGGTGCCGCCCACGCGCATGAACTCATGTTCCTGAAGCACGCGAAGTATGTTGGTCTGCATGCCCAGGCTGGTGTCTCC
>Ga0208323_1001300_pt1 | contig 9349 bp, 6 predicted proteins | sample June2015DPH_10_1_2_FD_184703 | JGI IMG/M metagenome (GOLD analysis project Ga0208323, IMG submission 184703) | Peatland microbial communities from SPRUCE experiment site at the Marcell Experimental Forest, Minnesota, USA - June2015DPH_10_100... | ecosystem: Environmental > Terrestrial > Soil >... | reverse complement strand
AAATCGGTTTCGCAGCGCAGCGGGACGGCGGGCGGCGGCGCTTGCAACTGCACGCGAGCGGACATGACAGCCACTCCGTTTTCGTCCGTCACGGTGACCGCAAGCTTCTGCCCTGCGGCACTGTGCTCCGAAGAAACGCGCTCGGAAGCGGTGCGCTGCGAAGAAGACGAAGACGGCTGTGCGAGAGACGGCATCACCCACAACGCCGCCAGCGCCAACAAGAGCGCCCATTTCACGGATGCGCTCCGCCCATGCATGGTTCAAGTATGGAATGATCCGGGCGCGGAGTCCACTAAACCGGCGCGTCGATTTCGGCGGCGGGATGCGACGGTTCGTTTTCGTCGGCGTCTCCAGGTCGGTCAGAATTAATCCCATCCGCGAAAAATACGCCCCGCGTGGAACTCCAGCTTCGCATCTACTCGTGGTGCCGTCTAATTGCCGACATCGCATCGCGACGCTGAAGCTTCGTTCTAGATGCTTAGGCTGGACATGCAGGTCGCCCTGCCAACTGGCGATTAACGGGCAATTCGGAAGTTATGAACGTGGCGAAGCACATTTAACAGGGCCTGATTTCATCGCATTTGAAGAAATCACTGTTCTTTCCTGGCTGATCAACGCGAAAAAACACTTAGCGGTGGCGACTAGAACGACAGTGACCTCAGCGGTGTGACTGGTGGCTCGAATACAAGAAGAGACCGTCAATGAGCAAGGGTAAGAACTTCATTCACCGATTGCGGCGTTTTGTTCTTCGAACGCCGCGAGATTTCGGGGCTAGTGCGAGCGAACGCGGCTGCGTCCGCCAGGACAACTCTTCCAGTCGCTTTCGAATCTCATCCCCACGCGTTTCGCGAGCATTACAATGTTCACAATCTGGGCTGTGGATTCTCAGGAGGGACAACAGATAACAGATCCGACGTCTCAATGTGGTCCCCTCACCGCTCTCGTTTAAGGATCTCCCAGGCCTGTTCGTCTTGGCCGGCTTCACGACCACGGCTTTCATGGCGAATCTCCTTTTTGACGTCAACAACGGCGGCCATAGTACACCTATCTCGGCCGTTCGCGATACTGTGAAACAATTTTCATCTTGAGCGCCCGCTGCGGTTTTCCGTATGTGCCGGGTTGGGGAACTACTCCCTAAGTAGTAGCTTCCGGACCTTAGTGTTTTTGGGCTAAGTCACGTGGGCACTTGTAAAGGACTCACCAAAGGTTAAGGGTTCGTAAGCGCCCATAGCTGACCCTTCCCCCAGCCCCAGGCGCCACAAACAATAAGGAGTATCCAAATTAACATCCGTTGGATGCGATTGGGCCGCGTGAACTCACAATGAGACGCAAAGACCCGAATCCAGGTGTGCCGAGGGGGCCTGGTTCAGCGCTACTTGCCGCGGCCCTGGGGCGCGTCGGTCAGGTGCAGTATTTATGGAAGAGAAGTTCAACGAAGTGGGACCTCGGGAACGGCAGGTCATTGATCTGCTGCTCCAGGGATGTGACAACTCGGAAATCGCTCGGGATCTGAATATTGCCGAGCGAACGGTGAAAGCGCATTTCAACCGCCTGTTTGTGCGGTTCGGAATCAAGGGCGGCATCAAGCGGGTTAAGCTCGCGACTTTGCTTTATAGGAGACAACTATGGTTGGAGAGAGAACAAACATCCGCCGGCCCAGCGAACGCGAACAACTCATCATTCAACGCGTAGCCGAGGGCTGCAAGAACCGGGAGATCGCCGATTCTCTCGGGACCACCGAGCACATTGTGAAGAATTACTTGCGATTGATCTACGACAAATTGGGACTGTGGAACCGCGTGGAGCTGGCGCTGTGGTATGAAGCGCGGCAGCACGAGCAGGTCTATCACGCCTGAGTTTCGTCGGAGCGTTTTGCCCCACATGTCCAGAATTTGAACACCCTGAGCCGACTCCGATGAGGGGTGGTAAGGCCGCAGAATGGCTGAAATAGCTTCGTCGGGGCCCCGAGAAACGGCTGGGAGTTTTTCCCGGCCGTTTTCTTTTTCGCTTCCAATGACAAAAGAAAAGCCGATCAACCCGAAAAACCACTCAGCGGTGGCAACTAGAGCGACCGTGACCGATGACAGTCAGAGCAACACCGCAAAGTGCACTGAGATTACTGTCGCGGTAGGGACGACCATCGCTGATCGCCCCCCGCGCAGATCCGTACAAGCGCGTTTACGCATACGGCTCTTGCCGTGGATGGCTGGCGGCGAAGCGTGCATCAGGGTAAGGGTGCAGAGTGCGGGGTTGGGGAACCCACCGGTTCTCCTTTCCTGTAGGGCTCTTTCATCCCCTACAACATGCCGGTTTATCCCGGCGCTCTCCGGTTTGCCGGATGTGAAAAGGCTGGTCGCCAGTATCAAACGGCGGCACAAGGGACTGGACATTCTGTCAATGACGTGTGGGGCGGCGACGCGCTCACGGAATTGGGCAAGACATTCTGGACGGTCAACCTCGATAAGGGCCTGCGGATGCTGAAGCAGGCAATCCATTCGCACATCATCACTTCCCACTACGCCGTTCCACTGATGCTGGGTCGAGGCAGAGGAATTATTTTCGAAATTACAGATGGGGATGCTTTTTACTACCGCGGTAACATTTTCTATGACCTGGTGAAGCCCAGCAGAAACTGGTTGAACGTGTAGCCATGGACGGCATCATAATCAGGTCGGCTTTTTCCACCTGAGCCGTCTGCACAATTGCCTGGGCCGGGTCGCCTTTGACCAACACGCGTCGGATGGCAAGGCCTTCCAGCTCCGGCCCGAGAGACTGGTCCAGGTTTTTCTGCGCCCCTCTAACCATCTCAGCGAGCATATCCCAACCAGCGAGCTCGGGGCCGTCCTGCGGCACACCGGCGGCATGGCTCTGCGCTGTCACGACGTGCAGCATCACGATCTCAGAATGGAAATGGTGGGCCAATGTCGCAGCCTGATGAACCACACGCAGCGAGGCGTTCGGGAAATCAACCGGCAGAAGAATCTTCTTAATATTCAGCATCGCGCACCAGCCGGAGAGTCAAAATGCCCCTGACCATCTCCCTTAGGATGTTCCCAGCCTAGTTTGGAGTGTAACGCAATCTTCGACACGGAACTGATTGGCCGTCGTCTCACGGATCGCCATCTCAGGACCTCCCTGCTTTGCGTTCGTACGGTACGTACACTGGTTCCCAGATATTCGCTTGCAGTTCGCGGTCCAGGCTATCTTCGCCGGCAACCTGCGCCTGGCCATCTTGAATCGCCTGCCTGCCCACGGCCTGCGCAATCGAGCGACTGAGCCGACGCGAATCCGAAAGCGATGGCAGAAGGTTTGCCTTCTTATCCTTTTGTGTGGGGACGAGACGTACCAATTCCTTAGCCGCGGCCATGATCATCGTATCGGTGACGCGTTTGGCTTTGGAGGCGATGATCCCGAGAGCGAGCCCAGGAAATATGTACGAGTTATTGGTCTGGTCGATGTGAACCTTCTTCCCCCAAATCCTCACCGGTTCGAACGGACTGCCGGTACCGATCAGCGCCCGTCCTTCCGTCCAATCCAGCAAGTCCTGAGGCGTCGCTTCGCTGCTTGAGGTGGGGTTCGAAAGCGGGAAGATGATGGGTCGAATTGTGTTCTTGGCCATTTCGCGCACTGCATGTTCGGTGAAGGCTCCGGCTTGACCAGACACTCCGATGAGGACCGAAGGCTGGGCATGGCGGATCACATCCAGCAATGTGATCTCTCGATTCGGTTGTCTCCAACTCTGCACTTCCTGTTCCTTGCGCGCGTAGGGTAGCTGCTCGGGCCGCACATCTTTACCATTTTCTGTAACCAGGCCGTAGCGATCGATGGCGTAGAAGTGATTGCGAGCTTCCTGTTCCGAGACGCCCTTCTCCTGCATGAGCTGCGCTAAAAGGTTGGTGATGCCTATGCCCGCGGTTCCGAAGCCAAGTACGACGATCTTCTGTTGCTCTAGTGGCACGCCCGTAACGTTGATCGCAGAGAGCAGCGTCGCGGTCGCTACCGCCGCAGTGCCTTGAATATCGTCGTTAAAAGTGCATAGTTGGTTTTTGTAGCGAGCCAGAAGTCGAGCGGCATTCGAACCGGCAAAGTCCTCCCATTGCAGAAGAACGTGCGGCCAGCGCTTCTTCACGCTGTTTACAAAAATATCTACGAAAGCGTCGTACTCTTCGCCGCGAACCCGAGGATGCGTCCATCCGATGTAAATTGGACTCTTTAACCTGTCCTCATTGTCCGTTCCCACATCGAGCAGAATCGGAAGACAATGCTCCGGATGGATGCCGCCGAGCGCAGTGTAAAGGGCCATCTTCCCGATTGGGATACCCATGCCTCCTGCACCTTGATCGCCGAGCCCCAGGATTCGTTCACCATCGCTGACCACGATGCATTTCACACCGTCGTAACGGGAATGACTCAGGATCTGATCGATACGATGTTTATTCGGATAGCTGAGGAACAAACCTCGTGGCTTTCTCCATATCTCACTGAAGCGCTGGCAACCCTCACCCACAGTTGGCGTATACACCACGGGGAGCATCTCTTCGATATTGCGCAGCAAGAGCGCATAGAACAGCGTCTCGTTCGTATTCTGCAGGTCGCGGAGAAAGCTGTATTTATGGAAGGAGTTCGGCTGCTCCCGGAATGCTTGAATCCGCCGCTCAATCTGTTCATCAAGACTCCCCACATGCGGTGGCAATAAACCGTGCAGGCCAAATACATCGCGTTCGTGATCCGAGAAGGCTGTTCCCTTGTTGAGACGCGGAGAATTGATCAGGTTAAATCCCGAAAGAGAAATCTGACGGACCTTATTGCTTGCTGTCTGCTGTAATGGCTCGTTCATTTCCATCCCCTTCTAAATCCGATTTAGCTTCATCAGCTTCGAAGCCGCGCGATAAGGACCACGGAGTGATCCCTGTCGCTTTACTCCAATACGACAAGCTCAGAGCTGGATCTTGCATCAGAGCGGCTGCCAGGTCGTCCGGCCAATCGCGACATCCGATTTTTGTATTTCGGTCAACCAAAGAAGCAGCGCCGCGGCCTCCGCTTCATTCTTCTCCGCGATGCGAACAATAGCGTCCGGATCGTGCTTCTTCCTAGCCCCGGCTAAAACGTATTCTGGGCAGGCAGAGAGATGTTAACTGTTGCCCCAGAAGCGGGAAAGCGGTCCAGGTGCCCTTCGAATGCCTCGTGCAGCACCACATCGCCAGCGTGCATCTCGAAGGCGGCCAAGGGCGCCCACTTCCTCATAGCAACCCGAGAGAACGAGCGCCGCGTACGCATGTTTGTGAACGTGGCGGGCTAACGCAGAGGTACGGATTGTTTGCAACGTGCGCATCTGTGGCCAGTCGCATTCAGTATGCCAGAGCCCGAGTGTTGCCAAAAATACCCCAATCGCACGACACGTCCGCCAATCGGAGATATAGCTCTTGATGACACCTTGCTGATTACTCCCCGATGCCGGCGCAACTGGAATCAATCCCGATGGTGTAACGCCACCACAAACTGCACCACTGCTACATCAGGCGAACATTTTACGAAACCACCAATTCTCGCTACAATCACTCCCATGCCGTCCTCAGTCTCTCCTTCGCTCGCCTGGGCTCACCCGCTGGTTCAGGAATGGTTCACCGCGCGCTTCTCCACGCCGACCGAACCGCAGGAGCAGGGCTGGCCCCACATACTGGCCGGCCACACCACGCTGATCTCGGCTCCAACCGGATCGGGCAAAACGCTTGCCGCTTTCCTCGCCTGCATTGACCGGCTGGTCTGCAAGGCCCTCGCGGGCGAACTGCGCGACCGCACCGAAGTTCTCTACGTGTCCCCGCTCAAAGCCCTTGGCAACGACATCCAGAAAAATCTCGAAGTCCCGCTCGGAGAAATTCTGCAGATGGCGGGGGAACGCGGGCTGCTGATGCCGGAAATCCGGACGGCGGTGCGAACGGGCGACACTTTGATGAAAGACCGGCGCGCCATGCTGAAGCGCCCGCCGCACATTCTGGTCACGACCCCCGAGTCGTTCTACATCCTGCTGACGGCCGAGAAGAGCCGCGCCATCTTGCGCGATGTCGAGACCGTGATTGTGGACGAAATTCATGCGGTGGCCGATGACAAGCGCGGCGTGCATCTTTCGCTTTCGCTGGAGCGGCTGGAAGCGCTGACCGAGCGCCCGCCCGTGCGCATCGGGCTTTCTGCGACGCAGAAGCCGATCGAAGCAGTCGCGCATTTCCTCGCGGGGAACGGGCGGGCCGTTCCTGTGATCGTCAACGTTGGACATAAGCGCACGCTCGATCTTGGAGTCGAGGTTCCGTCTTCCGAACTGGGGCCAGTCGCTTCGAACGAAATGTGGGACGAGATTTACGAGCGCATCGTGCAACTGGTGAATGCGCACCGCTCGACGCTGGTGTTCGTGAATACGCGGCGGCTGGCCGAGCGCATTGCCCATCAACTGGGTGAGCGGCTGGGTGAGGAAAACGTGGCGGCGCATCATGGGAGTCTGTCGCGCAAGCTGCGTCTGGAGGCGGAGAGAAAGCTGAAAGAAGGCCAAGTCAAGGTTCTGGTGGCGACCGCTTCGCTCGAACTTGGCATTGACATCGGAACGGTGGACCTGGTGTGCCAGATCAGTTCGCCGCGTTCGATTGCGGTCGCTTTGCAGCGGGTGGGTCGATCGGGCCACTGGCGCGGCGCGGTCCCCAAAGGACGATTCTTTGTCACCACGCGCGACGATCTGGCGGATTGCGCCGTGCTCGTGCGGGCGATTCGCCTGGGCGAACTCGACCGCCTGATTTTTCCCGAAGCTTCGCTCGATGTACTGGCGCAACAGATCGTAGCATGCTGCGCGGCTTCTGGCAGCGCCGCGACCGGCGACGGATCGGACGAAAGATCGAACGACGGATGGAACGAGGATGAATTATTCGCGCTCGTCAAGCGGGCCTATCCCTATCGCAATCTCTCGCGCGAAACGTTCGACGCCGTGCTCGCCATGCTTTCCGAAGGAATCGCTTCGCAACGAGGCCGCTATGGCGCTTACCTGCATCACGACCGCATCAACCGCAAGCTGCGAGCGCGGCGCGGGGCGCGTCTGGCGGCGATCACCAGCGGCGGTACGATCCCAGACAACGCGCTGTTCACGGTAGTTGCGGAACCTGAAGGCGTTGTCGTGGGGACGGTGGATGAAGACTTCGCCACCGAAAGCATGGCGGGAGAAGTCATGCTGCTGGGGAACACGTCGTGGCGCATCCGGCGAATCGAGTACAGGACGGGGCGTTTGCTGGTGGAAGATGCGCATGGCGCAGCGCCCGGCATTCCCTTCTGGCTGGGCGAGGGGCTGGCGCGGACTTCGGAGCTTTCAGCCCTGTTGGGCGAATTGCGGCGGGAGATCAGCGACCGCCTGCCCGGCGTGCTTCCCATAGAAGGATGGCGCAGTCTTACTCTAGTAGCTGACGCCGTGAATTGGCTGCGAGATGAGTGTGGGCTCGATCTTTCGGGCGCCGAGCAACTGATTCAGTACACGCTGGAAGGCCGCGCCGTGCTGGGCGATGTGCCCACGCAGACGACGGTCATCGCCGAGCGGTTCTTTGACGAGGGCGGCGGGATGCAGTTGATCATCCACGCGCCCTTCGGAGGACGCATCAACAAAGCCTGGGGACTGGCGCTGCGCAAACGATTCTGCCGCGGCTTCAACTTCGAACTGCAAGCGGCGGCCACCGACAACGGTTTGAACATCGCGCTGGCCGAGCAGCATAGCTTCCCGCTGGCCGATGTTTTTCAATTCCTGGCTTCAGAGAGCATGCCGCCGATCCTGGAACAAGCGGCCCTCGCCTCGCCGATCTTTCAGACGCGCTGGCGGTGGGATGCAACGCGCGCGCTGGCCCTGCTGCGTTTTCAGGGCGGCAAGAAAGTTCCGCCGCAGATTCAGCGCATGCGCTCCGACGATCTGCTGGCCTCGGTTTTTCCCGATGTAGCAGCGTGCTTCGAGAACATCGAAGGCGACATCAAGATTCCCGACCATCCGCTGGTGCGCGAGGTAATGAAAGACGTGCTCACCGAGGCGCTCGATATCGACGGCCTCGCCGAGGTGTTGCGCGGAATCGAACAAGGACGGATTCGTTGCCTCGCGGTGGACACGCCGGTGCCGTCGCAATTCTCGCACGAAATTCTCAACGCGAATCCATACGCCTACCTTGATGACGCGCCGCTAGAGGAGCGCCGCGCGCGTGCGGTCGAGATGCGGCGCGTATTGCCGGCGTCCGTGCTTGAGGAAGTCGGCGCGCTGGATCCCTCGGCCATCGCGCAGGTGCAGCAAGAGGCGTGGCCGGATGTGCGCGACGCGGATGAACTGCATGATGTGCTGCATACGCTGGTGATGGTCCCGGAGAAAACTGGTCGTCCGTTGTCCGTCGTCGGTTCACAGCTCGTCGGTTCGCCGCTCGCGGCCAACTGGGAGACGTTCTTCGATCGACTGCAGCGGGAGAATCGCGCGGTCGTGGCGGAAGATTTGGGCGTGCGGTATTGGGTGGCCGCCGAGCGGCTCGAATGGTTGCGGGCAATGCACCCCGCAAATCAGGGAACTGGAGACGCGACCCGAGACGCCGCAAGCCGCGTCTCTACGCTGGGCCTAGACGATGCGGTCTTGACTGCGGTTCAAGGATGGATGACACATCTCGGCCCAACCACCGCGTCAGAAATTGGCGAGTTGCTCGGACTACCGGCGACCGAGATCGAAAAAGCCTTACTCCGCATGGAGGCAAGCGGAGCGATTCTGCGCGGCAAGTTCCGCCCGGCCGCGCCACACGAACCCGAAACAGAGTGGTGCGAGCGCCGTCTGCTGGCTCGCATCCATCGCCTCACGGTCGCAACGCTGCGCAAGCAGATCGAGCCGGTCAAAGCAGCGCAGTTCATGAACTGGCTAATGCGCTGGCAGCATCTCGCTCCTGGTACGCAGGTGCGGGGCGAGCATGGGACGCTTGAAGTGATCCGCCAACTGCAGGGGTTTGAAATTCCGGCGAGCGCTTGGGAACGGTTTGTGCTGGCACGCAGAATCTCGGACTACGATCCGGCGCACCTCGATCAGCTGTGCCTGGCAGGCGCGGTCGGATGGGGCCGCCTGTCGCCGCATCCGGCGACTCTTGAAGCCACGGGAAACGATGGGAACCGTCGCCGAGTCATTCCGACGCGAGTTGCGCCGATTGCATTCTTTGTGCGTGAAGATGCGGATTGGTTGCGAGCGCGCCATCCCGGGGCGGAGGATTCTGCTACTTCGTTCTTAAGCCCGGTGGCGCAAGCGGTGCTCGAACTCTTGAAGCAGCGGGGCGCGCTGTTTTTTCCCGACATGGTGCGCGCGACGGGCCGGCTC
>Ga0208323_1001293_pt1 | contig 9377 bp, 7 predicted proteins | sample June2015DPH_10_1_2_FD_184703 | JGI IMG/M metagenome (GOLD analysis project Ga0208323, IMG submission 184703) | Peatland microbial communities from SPRUCE experiment site at the Marcell Experimental Forest, Minnesota, USA - June2015DPH_10_100... | ecosystem: Environmental > Terrestrial > Soil >... | reverse complement strand
GCTGGCAACGACACCGTCTCCGTCATCTCCGACGCCACCAACACTGTGGTCGCGACGGTAGGGGTTGGAGGTTCCCCTTACGGCGTAGCCTACGACGCTGCCAAGGGCGAGGTCTTTGTGACCAATTATGGCGGCGGCCCCGTCTCCATCATCTCCGATGCCACAAACGCTGTGGTCGCGACGGTAGGGGTGGGAACCTTTGCCTCTGGGATAGCCTATGATTCCGCCAAGGGCGAGGTCTTCGTGGCTGTGTTTGATAGGGTAGGCCATGCCGGTCGCGCCTCCGTCATCTCAGTCGTCACCAACACTGTGGTCGCCACGGTAGGGGTGAGAGCCTCTCCCTACGGCGTAGCCTACGACTCCGGCGCGGGCGAGGTCTTTGTGACCAATGGTTACAACAACACCGTCTCCGTCATCTCCGACGCCACCAACACCGTGGTCGCGACGGTGAACGTGGAAAATTTTGCCCACAGCGCAGCCTACGACGCCGGCAAGGGCGAGGTCTTCGTGACCAATAGTGGTGGCAACACCGTCTCCGTCATCTCCGACTCTTCGGGAGGAGGTTTGGGAATCCCCGAGTTCCCGGTCCAGCTCGGCTTCGCTCTTCTGGTCACGGCCATCGTCGTGGCATCGTATGCCTCTGCCAGACGCGGCTTTCGGATCGACAAGCAGCCCCCCATCGCTGACTGATGTTCAGTCTCTGACCTCACCGGGTCGTCATGCAGGAGTCGGGGGGAAGCCTCTTGCCTCCTTGCAGACGCCCACCCCGCCCCCAAGACTCTGATCGTGAGTCGCTCCGGATGAACCAATCGTCGCATCGTGGCCGTTCCGACTTGTTTCAGACCCTCCTCTAATCAGGTCTGCATGCGAGGTGGTTCAAGAACCGGACAAGGCCCTCCCCCCTGATGGTTTCTTCGATCAGCGACCATGCCACACGCTCTTCCGCTTGTGACAAGGGCCAAGAACTACCTTCACACTGGGGAGCAGGTCTTGCCAAAGAATCCTCATCCCTCAATTCGCTGTCTCACGCCCGCGAACGTCCAAGGCGGAGTTCTTGATGTGTGTGCGTAACATCGAGATACCTTCTTTCTCTGCCCCTGACATGAATGAGGCAGACAGTCAGGCTCTTCCGGAGTTACGGACAAAGACTTGGCTGACCATGGTCTGAGGCCTGATCAGGAAAGCCTCGTCTGTATGTTAAGAGGCGTTCGCGTTCGGCCTATTCACACACCAGCGCTTCTTTCACCTTCTCCTGGTAGTCAACAAGGTGCGACTCAAGCCTTTCAATCTTCTCCAACAGGTTCTCGATTAGTGACTCAGTTGTCACGTCTTCATTTTCCTGTGACAAGGTGCGCTTCCCGACCCCCAAGAGTCAGACTCATCCAATCGTTACCTACTACTGACATGAAGCACACAGCATCTAAACCATCCGCTCTCTTTCAACCCAATTGCGATTGTTTGCGATTGGAATTTGAACTGCAAATCCTGTGGGAATCACTAAATATGCCGACATCAGCACATTAGCGATTCCCACGCCCCGTGGCTACGCCAAGATGACAGAGGAGGAATTACGGGAGAAGATGGACCACGCCAAACGCGTGGCCGATTCAACGTTGGATAGATGGCTGCACACCGACCATAACACCGGAGTGATTGAGAAGGATTTGAGGCTGGGACAGATTGACCATGAGATATGGATAAGCTCCATTCGACGGTACAACGCGCTGAAGAGTAATTACCAGAGGTGGCGGGTGAACAAGACCGGCCACAAAGGAGACGGATGACCTGCTAGTTAGATGGCAATACCCTGAATACTTCTAGTGAAACTACTGCCGTTTCTTCTTCGTCACAAGCTCGCCCAGAAGCTTGACCTGCTCCTTGATCTCCTGCACCTCCTTCCTCAGAGCGAGGTTATCCCTTTCAAGCTCGCCGATCTTCTCGTTCTTCTCCTTGTTCGAGACTTCCAGCTTCCCCTTCAGCTCGAAGGTCTCCGAGACCGTCAGGTATGGAACCGCTTTCACATACTCGCCAGCAAGGTACTCGTCGGCGGGCTTGTAGTAGTTAGAGAGATGGCCCTTCAAGCGTTCGACGTCCTCAGCCCGCAGGATCCTCTTGGCGTTGGTCTCGAAGAACTTCCTGAACCCGTGAACTGCCTTGAACTCCTGGACCCTCTTGTGCTCCTTCCTCATCCCTATCTCCCAGAGAAGCTTGATGACCAGGTTCTTGATCGTCTGCGAGCTTACGGGCTTGTCGGAGGTTACCCGTTCGTGCCCTATCAAGTAAGTCTCAGGCGTGAGGTTGTCGCCCTGGTTCCTTCTTCTCGCCCAGTATTCCATCAGCGTCCGATATGCCTCGGGCGTGATGAAAGTCGTGTACTGCTCCGGTTCGCCCCGATAGATGGTAAGCTTCGCGAACTCCTGGTCTCCGACCTTCACCGGTGCCACGTCTTTCCACTTGAGAAAGTCGAAGGCTCCAACCCTCATTCCGCTGCCGATGAGCAGCAGGATGATCGTCTTCATCCTCAGGTCACAGTTGGCCAGTATCTCCCTCACCTCTTCGACGGTGGGAGCCCTGTCCTGCCCCACCTTCCGAGCGTGGGGCATTATTCGGGAGATCTTCTCCCAGTTGATCCCGCTCTCAACGTCGTTCATGAGAAGGAAGGCCTTCACCGCCTCCTTCAGCCCACGGATGGTAGAGCCGCTTACTTCGCCTCTCCGCTGCGAGATGTACTTGAGGAGGAGCTTTTCGGCTTCCTTGGGGCGGGTCTGCGCGAGTTCCAAGAACTGGTCGGGAGTCAGGTTGAACGTACTCAAGAACTGCCTTAGCTTCTTCAGGTAGGTTTCTTTGGTCGCGTCCGATTTGAACCCCAAGACGTAGGCCTCTATTGAGTTTCCCGTTAGGGCGTTCATAAGTGTTTGAGCCTATGGTTGTGGGCTATTTATTAGTATGTTCCCGCATACAATAGCATGCGGACATCCCACCCCCCGCACTAGACTTCATATGAGAGAACCAACAAATCATGGAGCTGGATGGGATACGAACCTAAGGTTTGGTGTGCAGACACCGCACATAACTTGTGAGCGCGTGCGCCGCGCCTGGCTACCAACGGGGTAGGAAGAAACCGTTTCTGGAGATTCTCGCGACTCGAGAAGGTTCTACTCTCGCCTTATCTTCCTGTATGCTGCTGTGAACAGCTTTACGAGTTTCGCCAAGGATCTGTTCTGTCTCTCCAAATTCTCAGAGAGAACAGCTTCTTCTGATGCGAATTCGTGTCTGAGCTCATGAACGTCTGTCTTCTTGGAGAAATAGAGGTAGATTGGGATCCCCAGCAGGATCGCTGTCGACCCAACAGCCTTGTCTAAGAAAGAAGTGGAGTAGAGCAGATATGCACTAATCCCGACCCCCAGCCACGGAAGTATGTTTTGACCGCGAAGGCCGTGCTCGTCATTCTTCTTCAGAACGGACAGGGCGAGGCAAACGAGGAGGTAGCAGACCCCGAGGTTGAAGACTGCGAATGATATGAGTGTTGAAATCCCGGAGAATGGCACGAGCGCCAAAGCGATTACGCCCTCGATGATTACCGCGACGTAGGGCGTCTTGAACCGGGGGTGAACTTTGCCGAGTCCTTTCGGGAGCAATCCATCGCCAGACATTGCGTAGATCAGACGGGCCGTGCCCATAACCTCTGTTTCATCCGTGCCCGAGACAGAAGCGAGAGCGCCGACGCCAGTGATGGCGGCTCCAGCTGAACCGAGGAGGACCGTACTGACGAGTATGAGGGGTATGGGGCTCTTCGCGAGCTTAGCGGAACTGACCACTCCGAAGACCGCAAAGTTGGTCACGACGTAGAAGAATATCACTATCGCCATGCCGGTTATCATTGCCTTGGGGACGTTCTTCTTCGGGTCGACGACTTCACTAGCAGGAAGGACACCAAGCTCGAATCCTGCATAGGCCCAGAAGATCAACACCAAGACAGTACCGAAGTTGCTCAGGCCTGCCGGCGCGAATGGTGTGTAATTCCCGAGCAGTGTGGGTCTGAGTACGATGGACCCGATACCAATGAAGATTATGAGAAGGAGAGGAGCAAGCTTTGCGAGAGTCAGGACGTCGTTGAGTCGGCCTGCCGCTTTGACACCGACAATGTTGACCGTGGTAAGTGCCACGATGAAGATGATCCTGATCAGCAGTTGTTCCCCGTACGACAAAGGAACGAAGTACTGGAGGTAATTCGTGAAGACTATCGCAAAGACGGGGAGCGCGATGATCTCCGCGATGCTCATGCTCCATCCCGCGATGAACCCGTAGAAATCGTCAAAGGCTTCTGATACGAAAGCGAACGAGCCTCCAACATTCGGGACATAGTAGCTACAGTATCCGAACACCATCGCCAGTACCATTGAAATCGCCCCACCGATGATCCAGACCACTAGTGCGAAGGGCCCGATCAGGCCTGCAACGAGGCCGGGGACAATGTAGATGTCGCTCCCGATGATGGCCCCCACGACGATGTTCATCAGGTCAAAATAGGACAGACTCCGCTTGAGTTCCAACGACGCGGTCTCTGGGTAAATATCTCTACTATTTTGGCTTGAGGTGCAGGTCCTTGTTTTGCGGGAGGCTAGTACTCGGAGTCAAGGCGAGAAAGTTCAAAACAGCGATATTCCAGTCAGGAGATACCATGAAGGAAAGCCTCACGAATGAAGATACCAAACGATTCTTAGCATCTTTTGATAGTGACCCTAAGAATCGTCTCGCATTGAACGCGGTCACCCAGAACGGTATTGCAGCGGTGGCTTTGAGTCGAAAAGAAGTCGATCGAATTAACTACACGTTCAGCAATCTCATCGAGTCACCGGAGGCTACCAATCAAGAGGCGTCAGGGCGGTGCTGGCTATTCTCCGGGCTCAGTCTCCTTAGCCTGGAAGCCATGAAAAAGCTGAAGGTTCAGACCTTTGAACTCTCGGAGGTCTACCAGATGTTCTGGGATAAATTGGAGAAGGCGAACTACTTCCTTGAGAGCATCATCGAGACCAGGGATGAGCCACTTGACGAACGGACGATCCTGTTCCTTCTCTCTGATCCGCTTCCCGATGGCGGACAGTGGGACATGTTCGTGAATCTCGTAGAAAAATACGGGGTTGTGCCGAAGTCTTTCATGCCTGAGACGATCAGTAGCAGTGATTCCGATTCTATGAACACTCTGCTAGTCTCCAAGCTGAGGGAATATGCGAAGTCGCTCAGAGACATGCATGCCCAGGGTTCTTCCGTAGAGGAATTGCGAAAGTCAAAGTGCGAGTTACTTGAGGAGTTCTATCGAATGCTTGCAATTCACTTAGGCAAGCCTCCGTTCAACTTTTACTGGGAATGGCGAGACAAAGTCAATGTATTCCACAGGGATGGCAATATGACACCCAGAGAGTTCTACAAGAAGTATGTGGACGTTGACTTGGATGATCTAGTCTGCCTGATAAACGCCCCCACAAAGGACAAGCCCTACAACAAGGCGTACACGGTGAAATATCTTGGCAACGTCATTGGTGGACGTCAGGTTCGTTACTTGAGCGTCGATATTGAAACACTGAAGAAAGCTGCCGTCGAAATGATAAAGGACAACCACGCGGTTTGGTTTGGCTGTGACGTTGGTCAGATGCTGGAAACAGAGATGGGCGCAATGGATTTGAACGTGTATGATTATGACCTCGTCTACGGAGCAGAATTCAAACTAGACAAGGCCGGAAGATTGGAATACAGGAATAGCGAGATGACACACGCCATGGTGCTCACAGGTGTGGATCTTGATGAAACAGGAAAACCGAGAAAATGGCGGGTTGAAAACAGTTGGGGGGCCAAGATTGGGGACAAAGGCTACATGTGCATGATGGACGAGTGGTTCGACGAATACCTTTTCGAAATAACTGTTAGAAGAAAATACCTCTCTCCAGAGCTCTTGAGTGTTCTCTCCACCGAACCCGTTGTTCTTCCACCTTGGGATCCTATGGGAACGTTAGCGCGCGCGAAGAGATACAGGAAATAGGAATACATCGGAGCGGCGTGCACGACTAGGTCAGAATGTGCAAGAGTTGTGATTGGTCAACTCTGGACTTGGTCCCATGCACGTGCAAATGTGAACTGGCAAATACCTACCCCGACTCGAACCTCTAGCCGAACTCTGAGGATGCAACATAAACTTAGAGTTCAATGCGCACCCCCCGCACTACATTGAGAGTAGGGGTCGTTCTCGCTGCTAGATTCCTTAGTCTCAGTCGAACACTACCCTACGCGCGCGACACAAACACGAGGAATAGTCACGTCCGGGGCGATTTCAAAGCTACTCTCCCCATTTCTCAAGCCTCTCTCTAGCCCAACTGTAGGTCTCCGTGAGACCATCAGAGAGAGAGGTCGTCGGACTCCAGTCGAGAACGCTCTTTGCTCTCTCCAGGTTCGGCTTCCTGCTAAGAGCGCCTTTGGGTTTGGAGTCGTCGAACTTCAATGGGATGTTCTTCTTCGAGAGGATGATTACGAGTTTGGCAAGGTCCCGAACGGTGATTTCTTCCGCAGACCCCACATTGACCGTGAGGTTCCCTCGCCCTCGGACATGCTTCTCTAACCTCATGAGCGCATCGAGCGCATCGTCTATGAAGACAAAACAGCGTCTTTGACTCCCGTCCCCCCAGACGACGAAATCCTCATTAGGATATTTGACCGCCTTTCTGATAAGGGAAGCGATTACCTGGCTTCTGTCAGGTTTCAAGTAGATGTTCCTGCCGTAAGCGTGAAAGATCCGGGCGATACCGTAGGAAACATCAGGCATGAGGGAGAGCTGTTTCTCCGCGACATATTTCGCCCAGCCGTACCCCCCCTCTGGGTTCACTCTGCGCTCAGAATCCTCTTCTTTGAATTGAACGTAAGAGCCGAGCTGCTCGTCGATCGGGTAGACGGAGACGCTCGAAGCGAAAATCACGGTTCGGACGCCGGCTTCGAGACACGCCTTGAACACGTTGGCGTCGATGATGAGGTTGGATTGCAGTGCAGCGAGTTCCCGAGCGTTCGTGCCATGAAGGTAACTCACACCCCCGACTTCCGCCGCAAAATGGAAGACCGTTTCGGCGTTACGAAGAGATTCTTTCGCGAACTGATAGTCCCGCAGGTCTCCTATTGAGCACTTCTGCCCTATCCCTAAGTCCACGAGGTTTCGAATTGAACCCGATGAGAAGTTGTCTATGATCGACACTTCGCAGCCATCGTCTATTAGCCTCCTTACAATGTGGCTGCCGAGGAAGCCGGCGCCGCCTGTTACTGCGACTCTTGGCATTCTGAATGACCAGGCATCATGCACTACTTCTCCTGCCGGCCGACCTCTCGAAGAGTCCATTTCGCAGTCAGTCTTATCGCGTCAGTAGGAGATATCTTCGGCTTCCAACCGAGTCCTCGAACCTTTCTTGTTGACAGGTAGACCACGGGGTTGTCGCCTACCCATCCTCGCACACCACCTGTGTACTTCTTCTTCACCTTCGAAAGACCCATCTCCTCGATTACTATGTCTGCAAGTTCATCGACCGTGGTCTGCTCCTGGAGGCCAAGGTTGAAGATGTTCACATGGTTTGAACTCCTCTCATAACCAAGCATGATTCCGTCGATACAATCCTTCACGGACAAGTAGTCCTTGCTCTGCTTTCCGTTGCCAAGGATCTCCAGTTCAGCGGGGTTCTTGAGTAGCTTGTGCGTGAAGTCCCAAATCGCCCCCCTCCTGCATCTTTCTCCGAGGACTGTCCCGAATCTGAAAGCCCAGACCTTGGTAGGACTGAACTCCGTGAACGCGGAAGCGTACCCCTCCCCTGCGAGCTTAGCAGTCCCGTACAGGGACGTCTGTATGCCTGAATAGGTCTCGGGGGTCGGAGTGACTTCTGCCTCGCCGTAGAGGGCGGATGTAGAAGCGAAGACGAAATCTGGAATATTGTTCGCTACCATGCTTTCGAGGACATTCAGAGTGCCGACGATGTTGTGCTCGAGGTCTGCCCGATGATTGCGAAGGCTGACTCGCATTAGCGCGTGCGCAGCGAAGTGAAAGACGGCGTCACACCCCCGCGAGCACTTCGAAACGGTTTCGAGGTTCCTTATGTCTCCCTCAATCACCTTCAGGCGAGAGTTGCCCTTCTGATGACCCAAATTGGAGCGATGAGCCGTATGAAGATTGTCGAGGACTACAACTTGCCATTCGTCGTGGAGCAGCCGGTCGACAAGGTGACTGCCGATGAATCCTAGCCCACCAGTGACTAACGCCCTTTTCATCCTCTCATGCGGCCTCTTGGGTTCGTGTGCATGAGTCAGTCGATTGAAGGTGCAACCTGGTCATCTGACTTCGTTTGGCGCCGAGCTAAGCACCATATTCCAGCTAAGGAAAGGACGAGGGCAAGGCCCGATACGAAACAGAAGAAGTGTCCGAGAGCCTGTTCTTCTCAGCGTGGTCTCCCATCGCCTTCACTTAACAGTCTCGCCCTTTCTCATCGCGAGAAAATCCTGCCACGCCTTGTCGAACTCCTCGATTGTCTCCTCCGTCCGTTTGTTGAAGGGCATCTGTGTCAGAATCTTGGCGGGTACAGTAACGACGTGGGCGCCTGCCGCCACAGCTAGGGCAACGTCTTCTGGGGTCCTGATGCTCCCGACTATCAGCCTCGCGGAAAGATCACTTTCCCTTGCTACCGCCACATACTCCCTGATTATTTGCGCCGGGTTCTCACCGGCCTCCTTTGATCTGTTGCAGAAGAGCGAGACATACGTCGCGCCAGCCTTCGCGGCGAGGATCAGCTGGTTGAAGGTCATCATGACGGTCATGTTCGTCTTGATGTCTTCCTTCGCGAGTTGTCGCACTACTTGCAACCCCCTGCCGTCACCGTGCATGGCAACCTTGACGACTACGTTATCGTGCCACGAAGAATATTCCCTCGCCTCTGCCAGGAGTTCCGATACTGCACTCTTTGTCGTCTCCACGCTGATAGGCCCGTTGACGAGATCACAGATCTCCAGAATACGCCGCTTGAAATCGACCCCTCCTTCGGACAGGAAAATCTTCTGATTTGTTGTGACCCCATCGACTATCCCCCAACGAGTGAACTTCTTGATCTCCTTCAATGAGGCAGTATCTAGAAAGAATTGCACCATACGGGCAAACCTACTTACGGGCTTTCACATACGAGACTATAAGAATTTGCTAGGTTCTCGTCTGTGTCAGCGCCAGGGTAAGGCGCACCCAATCGTTTGGGGTCGCAAGAGAAATAAAGTCTCAGAAGAGCGGATAGGTCGACAACGATTCGGCCAGATCCAGGACACATGAAATGAAGAAGAGCAGAGCAGTATTCCTCGACCGCGACGGGGTT
>Ga0208323_1001264_pt1 | contig 9504 bp, 8 predicted proteins | sample June2015DPH_10_1_2_FD_184703 | JGI IMG/M metagenome (GOLD analysis project Ga0208323, IMG submission 184703) | Peatland microbial communities from SPRUCE experiment site at the Marcell Experimental Forest, Minnesota, USA - June2015DPH_10_100... | ecosystem: Environmental > Terrestrial > Soil >... | reverse complement strand
CAAGACCGGCAACAGGCAGAACCGCTTTACGAATCTTCATGAGCACCTCAGCCTCTCGCACGATGAGCAAGCTTCGCAATGGGCACAGTGTAGCGCCACAGTCCGAGTCGCGTCAACGCAAGGATTCGGGCAAGGATTCAGGATTCGGGATTCAGGATTCAGGAGTCAGTGGTCCGTCGTCCCGCCGCGGCGGGTCCGTGGCCAGCTCCCAGGCCTTGAAAAACCGGGCCTAGGTGCTGGGCCAATTCTGAATAGTGAATGTAAATTCTGAATTGTGATTTGAGGAAGTGCGGCAGTCAAACGCCTTGGGCGCAGCGCGCAAAGCCAGTTCCCCGTTCCCAATTCACCATTCACCATTCACTATTCATAACTTCTTCCCACTCTCGCGCCTATGCTAGCATCTAGGGTGAGGATTTCGAAATGTTAGTTCTTGGCATCGAATCCAGTTGCGACGAGACCGCGGCAGCCATCGTGGCGGATGGCGCGAAGATTCTCTCGAGTGTTGTCGCCTCGCAAATCCCCACTCACGAAAAGTATGGTGGGGTTGTCCCCGAGCTGGCTTCACGCGAGCATCTGCGCAAGATCGAGCCAGTCGTCGACGAGGCCTGCCAGCGCGCGCGAGTCGGAATACGGGATGTGGAAGGCGTCGCGGTAACGGAGGGACCAGGCTTGGTCGGGTCGCTCCTGGTCGGCCTGGTCTATGGCAAAGCCCTTGCCCTCGCGCTGGCGAAACCCCTGGTGGGCGTGAACCACCTGGAGGGTCACATCCACGCCGTTCTGCTCGAAAACAAAATGGCACGCCTTACAGGGGACCCGGTCGAGGAAGCAAACCTCCCGTCCGTTACCCTGGTCGTCTCCGGCGGTCACACGAGCCTGTTCCTGGTTGAGGATGGTCGCCATCCGGCCAATTCCCATCCTGTCTTCAATTACAAGCGGCTAGGACATACACGTGATGACGCAGCCGGGGAAGCTTTCGACAAGGTCGCGAAACTGCTGGCACTGGGCTATCCCGGCGGACCGGTCATCGACCAACTGGCTCGCTCGGGGGATCCTGAAGCGGTCGATTTCGGCCGCATCAAGATGAAGGGCAACCCGCTGGACTTCAGCTTCTCAGGGCTCAAGACCGCTGTCCTCTACCGCGTCCGCGGCACCCCGCTCGCCGTCGAGGCCGAGCAGCGACGCGCCTGGCGCAAAACCAGCGAAAGCGCCCGTGCAGACGAACTGCGCGCTCATTGCTCGCCCCAGACACTTGACCTCATCGCCAGCTTCCAAAACGCCGTGGTCCGCGACCTCCTCGAGCGCACCCTGGCTGCGGCGGACGCCTCGCGAGTTGACTCGGTTTTTGTTTCCGGGGGAGTTGCCTGCAATTCCCTTCTGCGCGCTCGCTTCCTCGAAACCTCCAGGGCACAAGGATTTCGACTCTTCTTCCCTTCCCCCGCCTTATCCACCGACAACGCCGCGATGATTGCCGCGGCGGGATACTACAAGCTGAAAGCCGGACAACGTGCGGATGCGACCCTTACAGCGCATGCCTCACTTCCACTCGGGACGTAGCAGGAGGATTCAGGAGTCAGGATTCAGGATTCAGGGGTCAGTAGGCAGCAATTGGAGATTGCATTCTGCCCCCACCTACCACAAACTGCCTACCCCTTACTGATAACTGGCCACTGCTGGCTGCCTTTGAAAAGCCGCAGGTTCAGAGAACGGGACCTACGCTACGGTTGGTGGAGCCATCGGTTTTTCTCCTGAATCCTGACTCCTGAATCCTGAATCCTGTAAAATGGTAATTCTTTTGCCAGCTTCTGCGGCTCAAGCTGACTCTTCTTATGCGCTTCGGTGTTGACACAGGCGGGACATTCACGGACTGCGTAGTCCTCGAGCAAGGCAAAGTTAAGATCCTCAAGGTCTTTTCCACGCCCGAGGACGCATCGCGTGGCATTCTGGAGGGCGTCCGCCGGCTGGCCGAGTCATTGCAACCCGCTGGCCCGCTTGAGATCATTCACGGCACGACAGTAGGCACGAACAGCTTGCTCGAGCGGCGCGGCGCACGCGTGGCGCTTGTCACCACCGCAGGGTTCGAGGACCTCATCGAGATCGGCCGGCAGGCGCGCCCGCGGCTTTACGACCTCGACGCCCGGCTGGCTCCGCCCCTTGTCTCGCGAGCTCTGAGGTTTGGCGTCAGGGAAAGAACGGCAGCGGACGGCACGATTCTTCAGAAGCCTTCAGCAGCCGCAATCGCAAGGCTGAAAAGTAAGCTCAAGGGTTTGCGTGCCGAGTCGATTGCTGTTTGTTTCCTCTTTTCGTATCTCAATCCCGCGAACGAAGGAATGGTGGCGCGAGCGCTGAAAGAGCTGCAATTGCCCATCTCCGTATCCCACGAGATTCTCCCCGAGTTCCGCGAATACGAACGGCTGGCCACGGTCGTAATAAACGCCTTCCTGGCCCCTAGAATGGGGGAATACCTCAAGCGGCTCGAACGCGGTGTGGGAGGCGATGTAGTAGGGCCGAACGGCGTTCGGCCCTGCGGCGAGCGCCGCTCGCCCCTACCTTACGGCGACGCGCCCGGCCGGGTCTACGTGATGCAATCGAGCGGGGGCATTACAACGGCGGCGCGAGCCGCCCGTGAGCCCGTGCGGACTATCCTCTCCGGACCCGCCGGGGGCGTTGTGGCGTCCACATGGCTTACCCGGCAGCTTGGGATTTCGCGCGCCATAAGCTTCGACATGGGTGGCACCTCCACTGATGTATGCCTGATCGACGGCCAGCCTCGCACCACCAACGAAATCGCCGTGGGCGGCTTGCCGGTGGCTGTTCCCGTCCTGGACGTTCATTCGGTGGGCGCCGGCGGCGGGTCGCTCGCGCGCCTGGACGCAGGCGGCGCCTTGCGCGTCGGCCCGCAGAGCGCCGGCGCAAAACCCGGCCCTATCTGCTACAGAGGCGGCGGCGCCCACCCCACCGTGACCGATGCCAACTTGTTGCTTGGCCGCCTTGACCCGGACCACTTCCTGGGTGGTGAGTTCCAGCTCGACCTCCGCGCCGCAGAACGGGGCTTTGCAGACTTCCTGCATCGCCATTCGCGCAGCACTGGCTTTAAGACTGTGCCGGAACTCGCCGCCGGCATCGTGGCAGTCTCCAACGCCACCATGGAAAAAGCTCTGCGGGTCATCTCTGTGGAACGCGGCCACGACCCAAGAGAGTTTGCTCTCATCTGCTTCGGCGGCGGTGGGGGACTGCACGCCGCGGACTTGGCGCGCTCGCTGCGGCTGCCCAAAGTGGTAGTGCCTCAGAACCCTGGCGCATTCTCTGCTCTTGGAATCCTGCTGTCTGACGTCATCAGGGATTCCGTCCGGTCTGTTCTCTTGTCTGTACCCGAGGAAGGGAGACATTCTTCGCAGCGCTGGGCGGAGTTCTGGCACGACCTCGGAAAGCGTTTCGCAATTCTCGAGCGCGTGTCGCGAGCGGAACTTCAGCACGAAGGATTTCCGGCCGAACTAGCACGCGCGGAGCGGCGACTGGATCTCCGCTATGCAGGCCAGTCCTACGAGCTCTCGGTGCCTTTTAGGACAGATTTTCGCCGGTTGTTCCACCAGGCACACGAAAAAGCCTATGGTTATGCGCATCCCGGCCGGACCATGGAGATCGTCAACCTGAGGTCAAGGCTCGTGATCAGAATGCCGAAGCCGCGCCTGCGTCCTTCCGCACGCAAGGCGCGCAGCCTCACGCAAGCTGCCCTACTCAAGACCAAAGCCGTCTGGTTCGGCGGAAAGCCGCTCCAGACCCCAATTTACGACCGAGAATATCTTGAGCCGGGGGCGAGACTCCAGGGGCCAGCCGTGATCGTCGAGTACAGTTCCACCACGGTGGTTCCCCCGGACTTCGAGTGTTACGTAGATGAGTATTTGAATCTGCTCCTGGAAAGGAACTAGTCTGCGCAGGATTTTGGCAGGATGCTGAAAGAGCTAAGGCGTCAGTGGTCCGTTGTCCGTTGTCCCGCCGCGGCGGGTCCGTGGTCCGTAGTCCATGGTGAGTTGTTGCGGATCCGTGGCGCGCTCCGCCCTGAAACCTGACACCTGGCACCTGAAACCGTTTTTTGGCTCGTCACTTGTCACTCGTCACTCGTCACTGCTCTTAGCGATGCGTATCGACCCGGCAGAACTCGAGATCTTCAAGAACCTCTTTCACTCGGTGGCGGAGGAGATGGGGGCCGCACTGCGCCGGTCCGCCTTTTCGCCGAATATCAAGGAACGCAGGGATTATTCCTGTGCTGTGTTTGACGGCAAGGGCCGCGTGGCGGCGATGGGCGACCACATGCCGGTTCATTTGGGCTCCATGCCCATGTCCGTTGCGGCAGCCCTGGAAGCCCTCGAGCTCGCGCCGGGCGACATCGCCATGCTCAACGATCCCTACGCCGGCGGCACTCATCTGCCGGACATAACCCTGGTGATGCCCGTCGTGCCACCCCACAAGACCACCGCCAATCCTGGGCGGAAGCGGCAGCCTGTCTTTTACGTCGCCAATCGCGCCCACCACTCCGATATCGGCGGCGCACAGCCAGCCTCGATGGGCTTGAGCGAGGACATTTACCAGGAAGGCTTGCGGATTCCGCCGGTGGCGCTGGTTCGGGAAGGAGTCGTTCAGAGCGATGTGCTGACTTTGCTGCTCGCCAATGTGCGCACACCTGCCGAGCGCGAGGGCGACCTGATGGCCCAGGTGGCAGCCTGCCGGCTGGGAGAGCGCCGCTTGATAGAATTGCTCGAAGCGTATGGCGTCCCCAAAATCCGCTTCTGCCTCGAGGCTCTACAAGCCTACTCGGCGCGACTGATGCGGCAAGCCCTCCGGCAAATCCCCGATGGGACATATGCCGCCGAGGATTTCCTGGACGACGACGGGTTCAGCGATAAACCTGTGCCTCTGCGCGTGTCGATCCGGGTAGGGCGCGGCCAAGCCACTGTAGATTTTGCCGGCAGCTCTCCCGCCTGCCGCGGAAGCGTCAACGCGGTCATGGCGATTACAATTTCCGCCGTCTTCTACGTTTTTCGCTGCCTGCTCGGAGAGGAGGTGCCCGCCTGCGCCGGCTTGATGGAACCCATCGAAGTACGCGCTCCCGTCGGAAGCGTGGTGAATGCGCAGCCTCCCGCGGCTGTGGCTGCGGGCAATGTTGAGACCTCGCAACGCATCGTGGACGTGCTGTTGCGGGCGCTGGCCAAAGCGCTTCCTCACAGGATTCCAGCCGCCAGCTCGGGGACGATGAACAACCTCTCTTTCGGCGGCGTCGACCCACGCACCGGCGAACCCTTTGCCTATTACGAGACGATTGGCGGGGGAATGGGCGCCCGTCCGACAGCGGATGGTTTGAGTGGAGTCCACACCCACATGACAAACTCACTCAATACCCCCATCGAGGCGCTCGAAGCCGCGTACCCGGTGCGCGTGCGGCATTACTCGCTGCGCCGCGGCTCAGGCGGCCAAGGGCGTTTCCGTGGGGGTGACGGAATCATCCGTGAAGTCGAGTTCCTTACGGACGTTCGCGGTAGTATTCTCTCTGAACGCCGCCGATTCCAACCTTACGGGCTGGCCGGTGGCAAGCCCGGCAAGGCAGGAAAGAATGAGCTCATCCTGCCGGGTCGTACTTTAAAGCTCTCTTCAAAGGCTGTCTTCAACGCACCGCAAGGTAGCGTCCTGAGAATTGCAACACCCGGAGGCGGAGGCTGGGGGAAGAGAAGGATTCGGGATTCAGGATTCAGGAGTCAGGGGCAAGCGTAGCGCAGGTCCCGTCCCGCCCTGCGGGAGACCTGCGGCTTCACCTGTCGTAGCGCAGGTCCCGCTTTCTGGACCTGCGGCTCTTCAAGGGCAGCCAGCAATAGTCAGTTATCAGCAGGGCGTAGGTTGCAGGGGGCAGGTCATAGGCAGTAGGTGGTAGGTGGGAACAGGGTGCAATCTCCAAATGCCGCCTACTCACTCCTGAATCCTGAATCCTGACTCCTGAATCCTGCTGAAATGAACCGGGAGCCCACAGGGTTCCCTCACCAAAGGGAGGAAAAATGGAAATAATTGATCGGCGAGACTTCATGAAAACCATGGCGGGAGCTGCGGCGCTAGCTGCCCTGGACACGAAAACGGCATCTGCGTCTGAGTCGGGACCGCTGCTTCTTTCTACCTGGGTCCACGGGAAACCGGCGAACGAACGCGCGGCAGAAGTCTTCAAGAGTGGTGGAAGCCTTCTGGATGCGGTCGAGAAAGGAATCAACGTTCCGGAGAACGATCCGAAGGTCATGAGCGTTGGCTACGGCGGCCTTCCCAACGAAGAAGGAGAAGTGGAGCTTGATGCCGCCATCATGGATGGGACGCGCCATCACGCCGGCGCGGTTTGCAGCCTCCGTCACATCAAGAATCCGATTTCTGTAGCGCGACTGGTGCTCGAAAAGACCCGGCACACCACGCTGGCGGGCGAGGGGGCTTTCCGCTTCGCGCTCAAAATGGGATTCGAACCGCAGTCGCTCCTCACCCCCGAGAGTCTCAAGAAATGGATGGATTGGAAATCCGACCCCCACAGAAAGACTTATTGGGTGACTTCCGAAACCCACGACACCATCGGCATGGTCGGGACCGACGGAAATGGCCACGTGGTCTCGGGGTGTTCGACTTCAGGGCTGGCGTGGAAACTCCCCGGCCGCGTGGGAGATTCTCCCCTGGTTGGTTGCGGTGTCTATGCCGACGACAACGTGGGAGCCGCCTCCGCCACCGGCGACGGAGACCTGATGACCAACTACTGCACCAGCATTTCGATTGTGCACTACATGGCGAGCGGCATGTCTCCCCAGGATGCCTGCCTCGAGTTGTTGCGCCACATGGTGAGGACGGACCCCAGGAATAAAGATGGAGACTGTTGTGTGATCGCCATCAACAATCGCGGCGAAATCGGAGCGGCTTCCATGAGGTCCCCGTATCGGCTGAAGTATGCGCTGTGGATGAACGGCGAGAGTAATCTGCTGGACGCCGTCGCCCTGTATTAACGGCTCGGAAAGTAGCGCAGACCTGTTTTTCAAGGTCTGCGGCTTTTCTCGCCGGTCGTGCCCAAGGGCCGCGGACCTACAAAACAGGTCCGCGCTTGTATCTTTGCTTCGCCGCTGATTTCGGGTGTAAAACAGTCCCTGGAGTTAGCGGTGTCCGGCGGCGGAGGCCGATCTGCGCTGAGGCCGGGAGGGAACTCCCGAGCCTGTCGGGTAGATAGGCCCCCCGCCCTCTTCTCCCACGCCGAGGAGAATCCGAGGCCGTATGAGCCTGCATATTCAAGCTCGACGGGAGACGGCACAGGGTCGGGGGGACCGGACCGAAAGCTTAACTCCAGGAGGGTGTTATGAGCAACCTGGACACGTGTGGAATCGAAGTCAGTGCGAAGGAATTGGTGGTGAGGCTGCGGCGGCAGGAGGACTTGGAGCCTTTGCGAACTTTCACCAACACGCCGGAAGGCCATATGATGATCCTTCGTTACCTGCGGCGAGCGGGCCGCATGGTGCGCGTTTGCATGGAGTCGACCGGTCTCTACGGTCTGGACCTGGCGCTGGCGCTGAGCGGGCAGGAGGGCATCGAGGTGATGGTAGCCAATCCGCGTGCCGTCCGTCATTTCGCTCACGCCCTGATGCAGCGCAGCAAGAACGATCAGATCGACGCGGGGGTACTGGAACAGTTTGCCGTGCATATGCCCTTTAAACCTTGGCAGCGGCCCTCGGTGGCCACGCTGGCCTTGCACGCGCTGGCGCGGCGACTGCGGGAGCTGGTGGAGATGCAGACGGCGGAGAAAAATCGTCAGCATGCGGCCGGGCTGTCCAAGGCGATTCCGGCGGTGGTGCGGCGTGACTTGGCGCGCAGCCTGCGGGCCCAGGAACGGGCCATCGAGCGCTTGACCCGCCAAGCGCGCAAGCTGATCGCGCAGGATCCCCAACTCGCGGAGCGCTTTGAACTGCTCGACAGCGTGCCGGGAATTGGTGAAACCAGCGCTGTGCAACTCTTGGGGGAGTTGGGCGTGCTGGCGCCCGATCTGGAAGCTCGCCAGTGGGTAGCCTACGCCGGACTCGACCCGCGCCAGTACACCTCGGGGACCTCCGTGCATAAGAAGCCGCGTATTAGCAAGGCAGGTAATAAACATCTCCGTCATGCTCTCTTCATGCCCGCCTTGGTCGCCGTCCAGCACGACCCGCACTTGCGCGCCTTCTATCAGCATCTGCTCGCCCAGGGCAAATTCAAAATGCAAGCCTTGGTCGCCGTCATGCGCAAACTCCTGCATGCTCTCCACGCCATGTTCAAAACCCATCAGCCCTACGACGGCTCCAAACTCTTTCGGCTTAAGTCTACCCCTGCCCAGGAGGTGACCCATGCTCTCGTCGCTTCCTGACCTTCAAAAAGAAAGAGGTTTCCCGCACCCTTCTAGAAAGAAAAAACTCTTGAAATTAAAGAGAGAATCTACTCGCTTTCAACGCCCGATTATGCTGCTCAGCGCGATATCCGTGCACTCGCCTGCCATGCTGTCATTCTGAGAGCCTAAAATCCCGGGGCATAGGTAGCTTCCTTTAGAATGATGGGGCGCAGTCTTGGTTTGATCGAGTCCGCGAGGACCAGGTCAACCCGGCAGGCGAACAGGCTTTCCAGGAGTATTTTGGCGTCCATGTAAGCGTCGAAGGACTTGTGCTCGAAATCCACCACGAAGTCAAGATCGCTTGCCGCTCCGGCCTCCCCCCTCGCAGCCGAACCGAATAGGCCCAGCCGTTTCACACCCAGGCGCCGAAGCGCTTCGCAGTTCGCTTCCAGAGTCTTCAATACCTCCTCGCGACCTTTCACCATGTTTGCCACCTCTTGCGCTGGTCACATAAGCTTACACCGATTCTAGCACGGTCGTTCGGACGGAGTCGTAGCGTAAAGGTCACGCTCTCCCTCCTTGCGCTACGGAGCAGGTAGATACAAGCGCAGAGTCTCGTTTTTCAGAGAGTCTGCGGCTTTTCCTTCAAATTTGTCCCCGTTCATCGGCCCGCAGCAGTACACGACCGTTGATCAGAGTGCGATTCGGCCTAAAGGTTGCGCTCAGGCCCCCCGTGTAATCGTGCACACCCGACCACTGCCACTCCTCGGCGCGTTTGACGAGGCCGGCCCTCCCTGGGTTGAGGTGAATGTATTGCACTTTCTCGCGGGTGGCATCCTCAGGCCCTAATTGGGCATCTATGGTAACTTGGACAGAGGGAATGGGAGAAATGCCTAGCTGCGGTACGAGGAGCCCCTTTCGGAACCCCACGCGACGTTCGGAGTCCTAACCACACGTCTCGGTGAAGCAAGAACCAACCATCTGCAAAGGGTTCGATCTAGAACCCGTTGATTACGCCATGCTGGAACGCAGACTTTTCGATCTAATTGAAGGCGTCTCTCAGAGCGAGCGGGAGGCGGGAGGGTTCGTGCGAGCGTTGCTGGAGAGCATGCTGCGCGAGTTCGGAAACTCCCTCCACCTGCTGGCGACTG
>Ga0208323_1001259_pt1 | contig 9551 bp, 7 predicted proteins | sample June2015DPH_10_1_2_FD_184703 | JGI IMG/M metagenome (GOLD analysis project Ga0208323, IMG submission 184703) | Peatland microbial communities from SPRUCE experiment site at the Marcell Experimental Forest, Minnesota, USA - June2015DPH_10_100... | ecosystem: Environmental > Terrestrial > Soil >... | reverse complement strand
CATGGCGTCGCCAAAGGATGAGCATTCGAAACTCCTGCGTTTGTTCTGCGTTTCATGTGGGCCTTCTTGACCGGCCTACTTGGTGCCTCGCATGTGCCCACGACCACCAAACTTCTTCCACACCTCTAATGTTTCCCGTCCGATACCGCCTGCCCTTGTCGGGACATGTAGGCCCGCGCATTTTGTAGATCGTTAGTATTACTCAGCCTCCGATGGACCCGCTCCAATACGGACTCTGGTATGCGGAGGGTCGCATACCTGTTCCCGATCACCAAAACGCCCCGCTCTCGGCGAAAGAGGCGCCGCACAGAATCCCGACTCAAGCTCCAAAGCTTTGCCACTTCACTGACGCTGTAATGCCGCTCGCCGTGAGGCATCAAAGACAACACCGAGGGCTGCAGGGTCGTTTGTCTCTCCCGCATTTCGGTTTGCCGTTCTTCAAGTGTGCTCAAATTTCCCATGTTCACCTTCCACACCAACTGTCAAAAGCTCGCCAAGCCTTTGTCGGCACTAAGACACCAACCGTTCTGTTCGACCGGCGCTGTGGTCCAGACGAGCTTAGTTCTGCAACGGAGAGTTTCGCCTCCACTTACACTGCCGGTACGAGTTGTTTCGATTTAGTGAAACCAGTGCTGGGCCTACAGAGGCTTGTTGCGCGTAATCCCCTGTCATCTACATAGAACAAGCTGTTCTACCTGTCAAACGGCCCAGTCCAGAATCCCTGTACGTAAGTTGGTTATTTGGGGAAGTAATTGGAAACGTGGGATTTGTGGGTCTATTGGGCAGACGCCACAGACACCCCGCGCGATTCGCACGCGGCACGTCGAAACGAATTCGATGCAACCACAACGTTGCTGCCGGAGACGACCAAAATCACCTGGTGCCAATGAGGACCCGTGACCGCGGGCGGCGGTGTGTCGGTCGTGTTTCGCTGTAGAAAACTGCGAAGTAAAGGCTTCGCAAGGAGATCCGCCAGATTAGAAACGCCTCACCGTTGCCAGCGAACGTGCCACATCCTATAAGACCCGGCCCCTTTCCTCTTGCGGATGGGCCCAGAGGTAGTTGTTGTTAGCCGTGTGCAGCTTCGGGCGTCGGGCACCCACGCGAGTCTAGACGCGGTTCTCACAAGCGTCGACCCGTGAAAAAAAAGTGGCAACTGACATGGTCTCTCTTTGGTTACGGACATGGGCGCATCGACGGCTGCGCCGCCCAATGGCGATCTACGCTCTTGGGACGCACTGACGAACTTGCGTTAGGCCCCAGCGCCCGCCCCGGTCGACGGAGTGGCGGTTTCTGAGAATTCGGCTTGGCCTGGGTGTAGCAGGGAATCCATATTCGCCTTTAGTCGGACCAAGGCCGCCGCATGGAGCTGGGAGACCCGCGATGCGTCCACCTTCATACAGTCGGCAATCTGTTTCATAGGCAACTCCTGCTGATAATAGTGGAGGGTAATGATTTGTCTTTCACGCTCCTTCAGGCTGGAAAGCGCGCGACCTAGAATCTCACACTGCTCACGACGGTAGCAGAAATCAAAGGGATCGGGATCGTCACCCGGAAGAAACGCTGGCTCAATCTGTCGGCTGACCGACCTGGAGGTCGGGCCCGCCGAAAGAGTGCGCGCGCTGAAGTCGAATCCCACGCTCTGAACCTCGTCGAGCGCCCTGTGCCATTGCGCCAGATTCATTTCCTGCGCCGCGGCCATCTCCTCGTCAGTGACCGGACGACCGAGCTTGACCTCCAGTTCGTGATAGAGCTTTTGGATTCTTTGGTTCTTGCGTCGTAAGTCCCGGGAGGCCGGATCGGCGGCACGGAGACCGTCCAAAATGCTTCCGCGAATCCGGTGCCGTGCGTAGGTCTCCAACCTCACCCGCTTGCTCGCGTCAAACTTGGTGACCGCATCGACCAGTCCCAGCACGCCGTCTGAGAACAGGTCATCCAGCTCCACACGGGCAGGCAGGCGTTTGCGGATCTTCAGAGCCACGCGCTTTACCAAGGGAAGCATATCAACCAACAGCTTCTCCCTGTCTTGGAGGGCCTTTCCCTCGTGCCTTCTCCTGGGACGCAAAATCGGAGGAGTCAGGGGTCGGCGCGGTCGCGCCGGCGAGCGAGGGCGAAGATTGGCCACTGCCGTCAAGCTGCTCAGTTGCTGAAAAGTAGGACCGGATTGAGTTGCCATAGAACCCTTCGTCACTCTGGAATAGACCCATAAAGGTCAGCGCCTTTCGACCTTGGGCTACGTTGCTGATGTCCGCAGGCAATACTTCAACGGCAGCGTGGAGGCTGTGGCTCCGCGCTCCATCCACGTTTCCGGCCTTTGGGGAGGTTCTTCTCAGGCGGGTTGTGCTATGGCAATGGCAGGATGACTATGATGACGAGTTCGGAATGAAAACACTCGCGGCGGGATCGTTCAAGGCACATTGCTTTATTCAAGGTCAATCCGGACCGTATCCCCGAAACGCGCAGTTCGACGGGAATCGGTTACCCAAAGCACCGGATATTCCGGCGCCTCCGGATACGAATCACAACACAAATCGGTGAGATAGATAAGGCAGGCCGGCGCGAGGTCCTTTTCAGTGACCCACTCGAAAACCGGGCAGAAGTCTGTGCCTCCACCGCCTTTGGGTTCGAGTTGCACCGGTTCCGACGCTCTGAACTCTTGAGCGGACTGAACTGCTGCATCGCAATACACCACGTGTATGGCTTCCGGCTGCGCCTCCTCGGAGATGGCCGAGATTTCACCAGCAAATTGTTCCAGCTCGAGTCTTCCGATCGAGCCGGAGGTGTCCACCGCAATCACGATCTCGCCCAATCCCCGGCGCTCGATTGAGGGCAAGTACAGGCCCGATGCGATGTACCTCCGATTGGGTGGGGTCCAGCGATAATCAGAGGGCGTAGTGGCGGCCACAAAATCACGCAGGATCGCGCGCCAATCCTGCATGGATTGGCGGCTTTCGCTAAGCGGCCTCTCGATCCCGGCAGGTTCGTGTCCCCACGCCTTGGCCGACCGCTGGGCCTGCTCCGCGGCGACGCCCCACTCGTGCTCCTGGCGACGCTTCTCGGCGGGTGAAGCCGTATGACCGTGCTCATCGGTCGCGTCCTGGACCTCGCCGAACCCTCCGGGCCGCATCGATGCAGGCCGCGCGGCTTCACCCGTCGTCCGCCCGCGCTGGTCTGAAATTGGCTGGTGAGAGGCGTCTGGCTTCGGATTGGAGGGCGCAGTGCCGTCTGTCCCTTGCGGACCCGTAGCCATCCCACCGCCGGCATTCGTCTGCTGCTGCGGCGGCTTCGCTGCTCCGTTCCCCTCGCTTGTTCTCCGTAGCAACCGGGCATAGATTTCTTCGGCGCTCAAGTTGTTGAACGAAGGATCGATCAGCGCCCCAGCGGGCAGCACGAAACCGTTTCCGATCAGAATAGGGTTGATGGCGAAGTCCGCGGCTTCATTCCAAAGCTCCGGATCGCGTTCGCCGCGGCGGCACTGGTGCCCCAGCGCGCAGTGCAGGACTTCGTGGGCGAGCGTTCCCTCGAGTTCTGCTGGCTTGAGTTCATCCACGAAGGCTGGGTTATAGACAATCCGCGAGCCGTCAGTCGCCATCGTTGGCAGAGTTCCGGGTATCAGTTTCAGCCTCAAGCTGAGCGTGCCAAAGAAAGGCTGCTTCAACAGGAGCTGAACGCGTGCCCGAGTTAGCTTTTGTGCCGGGGTGGTGTGAGAAGGCTTCACGCCGCCCTCCCTTCGTCTGGCGCAGGGACCGAATAGCCAGCCATATACGCGGCCATGCGGTCGCAAATCGCTGTGGCTGCCTTCGCGGTCTCGCTACGAACCGACTCCGACTTCCGCAGCTCTTGGGGATCGACTAGCAGTGAGGCGCGCACCTGGGCAGCTAGCCGTTCCAGTTCCGGGTCTCCCGTGACGTTCAGCTTGGGCAAAACATCGACGAGTTTCACCAGGTTTGTGACGACGGAATCGCGGAAGGGATGTTCAACCCCCTCCCCCGTCACTTTGTAGGCTTGGAGGCGTTCGGCCAGGTGACTGACAGCCTCGTACAGCCGCTGCCAAAGCTCACGACTCGCGACCTGAAGCGATGCCTCGACGGCGGCGGTGATCTGACGCTTGATTCGCTCTTTCTCCTCGTCGCCCAGTGTGACTCGGAAGTCGCCTGCATCCGGCAGAGGCATCACTTTGGTTTCGAAAGAGAACTTGGAACGGAGTTCTTCGGGAGCCGGATAATCCTCCGAACGGAACAGACCGCCCAGTCGTACCCTGGCCTCCTCCACAAGCAGTCCGAACTGCTGGGTCAAGGTATCGATGGCTGGTGTGAACTGGTTCGATAGCTGCCGCATTCTCTCCGTGTGGTCCATATACGCTGCGGCTGGGAGCACGCGATAGCCGTTATCGTCCCAGGGCAGGGTCATGAAGTAGTGATCCTGACGGGCCTCGCTCACGATCTTTTGGACCTCGGCGAGGGCTGCCTTGGGGAGAAGCACCTTGTGATACCGGCCGGCATCGGGCTGCGCACCGTGGCGCTGCGCAATTTCCTCGGATGCTTCGCGGTCGTGTTTCCGCGCCGACCACATGCTGATCGAAAGCGAGCACAGCATGGCTCGGGAACACAGCGACGGTTCTGCGACCGAGATCGAGTTCATGGCATTTGTCTCCTTTATCGGGGAGTATTCTGCAAGTACAGGAATCCAGAAACAGACGTTCTCGATTCTTGCGAAAGGCGGGGTTTCATAAGTGGATTAAAGATGTGATGGTGGTTGCCTTCGTGCCGATTGTTCACAATTCCGGCAGTCATAATGAAGTGCAGAATCCTGGACTAAGCCCGCCCAATCAGCTGCAAACGCTGGGTGACAAGGCAGGAATAATAGGCCAACTGCCGAGTGGCCGACGACCCATCCGGGATCTCGCTTTGCACTCTCCACTATCCGCTTTTTGGGACCGACTCAGGTGTCAGTCTAGCTGACATATCAGGAGTAAGCTCGACGCCACCTACATTTCGCCAGACCCTTCCCTCCTGGCACAAAGGCGCCCGAGTCTGCCAAGGCGTTTCCATATAACCGTTCCCGTATCGTCTCTAAGACAATCAAGCAGATGGGCTGACCGAAAGGGTCTCGGTTTCTGAATAGCGGTGGCGCCAGCAACAATTGGGAAGTGCGAGACTGGTACGGGGTGCCGGTCTCACGGTGTTGCAGAGCTGCTTTTGACGTGTGGTTGACCAAGAACGTCTGGTAGAATGAGAGGCACACTTAGTCAGAAATGGGAGAACCTAATATTGGATCTCAAACGTCCAAGCTGCCACGAAGCCGGCCATGCGGTTGTCGCGCTATTTTTCGGCTTTCGCGTTGACGGAATTGAGGCATTCGAAGGTCGCTTCCGCACCATGTGCGAACTCGATGCCGACGACCGGACCGACAGGGAACGCTTCATCTTTCTCGCTGGTGGGATCGCGGGCGAGAAATTTGGTTTAGGCAACTATGACTCCGGCGGTTGCAATGATGACCGAGAGAAAATCTCCGAACGTGGAGGGGAATCAATCGAAACGTATCTGACTGAAGCCGCTGCAATCATCGAGTCGAACACGGAATGTTTCCGAGAGCTAAGGAAGAATATCACGATCGCGGCGATTGAAAGAAGCATGGAGATGTCGATCACTGGCGGCAAGAGTTCCTTCAAGCTCGTCGCTGGCGATGAAATTCAACGAACTTGGACACTATTCCAAACTGGGAAATAGCAACGCGAGGCGCCGGTAAAACTGATTCCACTCATGGCGGAAATACTAAAAGAACGCGGCTTCTTCTGGTGGTTTAACGAACCGAAGCTCCCGACGAACTCAAAAGAAACCTCCGTTCCGGCCCTCTTGACCATTACAGACGACGGTCAGATCACACTTGAGGCTGATGGCTCTCTGTGTCTGAAGGACGAATACCAAGACTGGTCAAAGCCCCGAACCTTCCCCGAAATGAGGCGAATTGCGGGTCGCCTAACCTCTAGCGGTAAGTATGTCTTGCTCGAGGGCCTCGAGCGCACAGACTTCTCATTCCCCGATGAATCGCCACAACAGCAGCGATTCGGTGCTGAGCTATGTGTTCACCGAGAGAGCCCATTTCCAGAGACTTACGGGCGAGATAATTTCATTGAGCTTCGCATAGAGTTGGCCGGCTTCGAGGACTGGCTTGGGTTACAGAGCATCGTCGTGGACCGAGAACATTCCGAGAGTGACGAGGTTCATGTTCGGGTCTCATACAGGGAGTGGCAACTCCAATATCCTTCCCTTGGGGGGACCATCTCGGTCGAGTCAATCACAACGGGAGCACCCATCCTTCCCCTCTGGAACCACCCTACGAATGAGGCTCAATTCAGGCAGCACTATTATTTAGTCTTCAGACCTGACTCCCCCCGCGATGCGGCTAGCCTGCGCTATACTTATTTGAAGCTTGAAGAGCTCCTGGGATTGCTGATTGGCACATACAGCCGTTTCGCGGCGCCCATTTTGGTGGGTAAGGAAGAGCCGTATGATGCCTGGAACACGTTGTATTTCTACCGTGGCGCGCCGTTTCCACAGCCCATCAACCGATATTCGGTGTGGGTGCCATTCGACCGCGTCAGAGACGGGTTCGGGGAGATCCTCAAAAATTGGCTAGTAGGGAGCGAATCATACGGGGCGGGCTACTACCTGTATATTTCCTCGCTGCGAAATCCGCACCACTACTCTGAACATCGGTTCGTGAACTTGGTTTGGGGCGTCGAAGCCTTGCATCGCAAGTGGCTCGCTGAATCAGAGGCATCGGAGCGCGTCGTCACGGACCGAAAACGGGTGGAGCGCATCCTCAGTTTGTTGACAAATGATAGCGACGATCAAAAATGGCTCAGCAAGAAACTGGCGCACGCGCACGAACCGTCGCTGGAGGTTCGCATTCTGGAATGCCTGCGCAAACTCCCCTTCACCTTCGGCCGAGGGGAGATCGAAAAGTTCGCAAAAGCGTGCGCGGATAGGCGAAACGACATCTCACACGCTGGCGGTCCACGGGAGAACGTGGATTACGATTTCTTCCACTTGCAGATTTCCCGGTTGGCAGAGGCGCTAGATCACCTTTTTCACGCGTTGCTGTTGCATCAGATTGGAGTCGATCCGACCGTTATCTTTGCGGTCATGACAGACAGTCTGGTCTCGGAACGCATAAAAACCGCGTTGGTGGACGTTGGTTTATCCGTTAAGTCAGTTGCCTAGCCTCAATGAGCGATGCCGCCGACTCCACCGGAACTTTAGTTGTTGGCAACACCGTTTGCTCAAGTCTCTGCGACCGTAATATTGGCGATGCTGTAGGGAAGGTACACCGACAAACCGAAAGTTAACCAGAACAATCCGACTCCCATTACTAATACGTCTTGCCGACTCCAAACTGAGTGGATGTCGCAGGGCGGACGCTGCCAGGCAACGCTCAAGGGAAAGTAGGTCTCAACCGCGTCAGTGAGTATTGTGTAAGAATTTGCCAAATCAGCATGATGAGAGGTGGTAGACTTAAAGCACTTCTACTGATATCAAGTGTCCGATGGCAGAACCATTCGAGGCGACGTTCATTCTATTTGTAGACATGCTCGGCTTTGCGGCTCTTGTCGAAAAGGAAGGTGACCAGCTCAACCAGCTCAGCCCAATTTTTACCAACGTTGAACTATATTCCCCATCTCCTTCGGAGAGCTTGCTTGGGCACCGATTTGTCAATTTTCATCGTTGCCTCAATCAAGCTCGTGTGCGCCTCCAGGAACTGGGAGCAGGCACTGCAATAGTGTTTTCCGACTCAGCGTTCCTTCGAACGGACGGCATCGAGAATGCCGTCCATATCGCGCGTACCCTTATGTTCGACTTGGTCACAAGCGAGGTGCCCGTCCGTATGGGCCTTGCACGTGGCTCTTACCGTATGTTGCGATTTCTCACGGACTCGTCCGCTCGCGTGTCCTTTCACATGTCGCAGTTCCTGGGAACTGGGGTCGTTCGTGCCTACGAAACCGAGCGCAGCGGAGTCCCTGGACTGCGAATCCTATTGCATCCAGCTCTCGAGCCACTGTTGGATAAGGACGCGCTGCGAATCATTCCAGTGGAGCCGAGCGGGAAACTGCGGCTGGATGTCCGGTCTGAAGTTAACTATCTAGAAAAAAAGAATGACCTGGGTCTGGGTCCGGACTATGACGATTGCATTCAGTTCGACTGTTTGCGTTGGATGGCTGGCGTGACTGAGGAACAGTTTCAATACCACTACATCGGGACATTCAAGGCGTGGAACGTTATGCGCGCACAGCTCGGACGTGCTCCCTATCCATGGGAGAAGTTTTTGGATCGAGACGAATACGACTACACACATGGAATACGTGAGCGGCCGTCCGCCGACGGCTGAAGCCCGACGGCCGAAATTCTGCAAAGGAAGCGCAGGGACTCTCGGGCACCCACGGCGATTGGTCCTGACGAGCGGCGTAGTGTAGACCGTCACTAGGCAATGGCGTGATGGTTCTCGATGGCCCATTTGGTGTAGCCAGCGGTACACCGAATGGCGGGCACACGGAGGGTGGCGTCACGCACACAGAGTACCCGAAACTCGGTCGGGAGGCGATTCAGGTACAGGCAGATGCGGTCGAAGTTGGTATCGGAGGCGCAGCGGGCCAGCGCGGAAGCCACCGCGTACTGCGCTGCCGCATTCTCCGGCACCGGTTCCTGGGTTGGGTTCAACAGGATGGCATCGATATTGGGCAATTCCCGGAACATCCGCAAAAAGGCTGAGAATTCCGTGGCCGCGCCGGTGCCTACCGCTCCTGCTATGACTTCGTGCTCAATCACTGGGTTCGCTTGCGAGTCGAGGGAATCGAGAATGCGCGAGACAAACTCCCAGGAACGCGGCGATGGGAAAGCATTGGCGTCACGGTCGAAGGCACTCAGCAGCTCCGGCCGGAAGCGAAGGAAAGCAATTACCTCCGGACGAATCCCCGCCTGAATCGCCCATTCCGACCAATCCTGTACATCTACCTCAAACTCCAAATGCACGAAACGATTCCGGAGCGGAGTCGGCATCCGTGTCGTCACTGCCCGGTCCGAATCGCGGTTCCCGGCGGCGATAATGGCCCAACCATCGGGTAAGTTGTATTCACCCAATTTGCGATCAAGGACCAACTGATAGCAACTGGCCTGTACCATGGCTGGCGCCGCATTCAGTTCGTCCAGGAAGAGAATCCCTGTTCCGTCCTGCGGCAAGAACTCCGGCGTCGCCCATTTCGATCGGCCGTCGCTGCCAAGGAACGGCAGACCCCTTAGGTCGACCGGATCGAGCAAGAGTGCCCGTACATCCTGAAGCGGGATCTTCAAACCTTCGGCAAGTTGGCGGACGATAGCGCTCTTGCCTACGCCAGGTCCTCCCCAGATAAAGACAGGTTGCCGAGCTTCCACGTGTGACTGGAACCATAAAATGGCCGATTGGAACCATAATGTGGCCGCCGGCGCTGTACCGCTAAAGCATAAGTTGGCCGGAAATAAAGCATAAATTGGCCGCGGATCGGTCGCGTGGTCCAT
>Ga0208323_1001257_pt1 | contig 9557 bp, 10 predicted proteins | sample June2015DPH_10_1_2_FD_184703 | JGI IMG/M metagenome (GOLD analysis project Ga0208323, IMG submission 184703) | Peatland microbial communities from SPRUCE experiment site at the Marcell Experimental Forest, Minnesota, USA - June2015DPH_10_100... | ecosystem: Environmental > Terrestrial > Soil >... | reverse complement strand
AACCTGACTGGCCAGAGCGGAAACCCGGGCAGCCAGTGGTACGGGAACCTGATCCAATCATGGCTCAACATTCAATACCACCCCATGCTCTGGACGCGGCAGCAGGTGGATGCAGCGGCAGCGCACCGACTCATCATGCAACCCTGATCATTAAAGACCAGGCAAAGCGGACTTATAATTAACCGTGGAGCTAGAATATGAAAAAAACTGTAATAATCCTTAGTTTCGCCGGACTGTACCTGGCCTGACTCCACGAGTGTCTAGAGAGCCATCACCATTCGGTCATAGTGTGCGCTATATTCGGCATCGGTGATGTCTGCAAGGCCGTTGCTAAAGTCCTCTCCAGCCCTGAACCAATCGAACTGGGCCTCCTCCCGAAAGTATGTCTAAAGTTAGTGGTACCAAGGGATAGTTACCATTAGCCCATATTACGACCGATACTTTTATCAGGAGTATCTGAGGGTCATCATTATAAGGTGGATGCAGTTCAAAAAAGCCCAGTAAGACAACGTACCTATGCACCATGCCCGCTTGGCTTCCAATGGGAGCTCGTACGTGAATTCCACAGATTTTCCCATGTGGGAAGGCAGGCATCGGAGCCGCCATCTCCCATTAAGCTGATCATCTTGGCGAGCTAAATCATTTTCAGATAGGAGTTCCTACGTAACGGGAAACAGATTTCCCAGGTGGGAAAGCATGCATCGGAGCCGCCATCTGCCATAAGGTGGTCATCTTGCCCTAGCCAAATCATTTACAGATAGGAGTTCCTACGTAACGGGAAACAGATTTCCCAGGTGGGAAGGCAGCCTGCATTTTACCAGCTAGATCTTGTTCCATTCTACGGTTACAGAAGAGGCATTTTGCTCTGCTTGGGAAATAGGCGCACCATCGTTAATAATGGCGTGAAGCAGAAGATGAAAGGGAACCCGCGAAGGAAGATCAGCATCTTCCTCCAATACGAATTCTGCTACGGAAACATGTCACAACTAGATCTCTGACCGATTCTCCGATTGTTCCTCCGGTTGCTCCTCCGTCCTCATCAAAGCCGATTTGGAACGGATATAAACCGAGAGGAAGTCTCCCAGCGCCCTAGAGAGATTGGAACGACTCCTCCGGCCGATCTTCTTACCGGATTCTCTCGGCATACCCACCTCCTGGCAAATTTGAGGATTAATAAAGCCGGACACTGCGCCGCCTTGCTGGTCATATTGCTGGTTCTTCCGGTTCTTCCTCCGATCCTTCTTCCGGTTCTTCCTCCGATCCTTCTTCCGATCCTTCCTCCGATCCTTCTTCCAATCAGAGGAACAATGGGCATAAAACAGGAGAAGTCGGTTCTCCGAGCGGCCAGGGGGATTAGGGAAAATCAGCTTCTGTTAAACCAGGGCAGGAGTGATAGTCCACTGCTACGCCCTCTGCTTCGGATAGATTCTTCGGCTATTATTAAATGCCCTTTACCGTAGCTGGATTTCTTCCTGCGGGCTTGGAGAAATACCTGCAGGAGACTTGTGCCAGTCCTCCTCCGCGGTCTACCTTAGTGAACTAAGTAATGGCAGTGCATCAGGCGCCGGTAGCTTCTCATACGGGAGGTCGTGTCTGAGGAAGCGGTACAGCAGGCGCCGTTAGGTTTTCATAAGCGTATCCAATAATTGGGCAAATTGTGTACATTACACCATCTTGCCCAAGTTTGCCCACAGTGAATTTGCCGTCGAAATTCTTGGCGTCTTAGAAGGGAGAGCGATGGCTTACCGTCATAGCCAGCCTGGAAAATCCAACTCTTAGTTCCATGCAACGACATGACGGCCGTCGTGACCCAACCGGCGCTTAGTCCAGCTTCAGTATCTATTTTATAAATAAATGGTAAAAAGGCGGGAAGAACGCTATAACCATGACCCAGGCACTCACCATCAATACCCAAAACGCTGCGGTGAGAGACCAGCCTTTCTTTATCCTTAGAGTAGCCAGCCATATTAACAGCGATGCAATTATGATAGCTATCAGGCTCAAGATCATCACTCCGCTATATTGACCCACGCTTGGCACGTACATGATCGATTGTTTAAAACTGGCATTAGCCGCCTGCGCCAGGTCGAGTATCCACATTACTGTGAGTCCCGCGGCAGAACCATACATAATGGCGATGAGAGAATTATAATTGCCGGCCGCTTTCGCCTGTTCGCTGCTTTTTGTACTCAATAACCAGAACAAACCACCTATCACGATGACGGTTAAGACAGCAATCCCGATGACAATATTACCTCCGGCTTGAAATAGATTATCCCCAACCGCGAATTTTTCCAGCGGGGCAATTTTGGCAATCAGGACGGCCAGGGTGGATGTTATGAAAACCAGGACTGCTGATGTTATTGCTGCTATCAGTATCAAATTGAGAACGGCTTTATTCTTGTGCAGGGCTGGTCCCAATCGCAGTGCAATAAAAAAAGCAACTGCCAGTAAAAGCCATGGAGCAATGCCGCACAAATATTCCTTATATTCGAAAGCGATACTTTGCAGCCAACTTGTCTGCGGACTACCCAAAATGAATTCGCGGGCGCCCCCGGCGGTCCGGTAGGCAACATAGGCCACAATTCCAGCAGTACTGACAGCGCCCACAAATAAGCTTTGTATTCCCAGTATGTATAACAGCGGCTTATGAAGATTCTCCGGGCCATATTTACTGTAAACCGGGATGATTACAAAAAGCGCTCCAAATCCAAGGATGCATAGTGTCGCCAGTAATCCGTGTAAATTTGATACCTGTTCTGCTAGAGGCAAACTAAGTAGTTTTTGGAAGAATTCCATCCGGTACCTCCCACTTCAACCGAAAGCTGAATTAAGTTGTTATTTTGTATATTTTATTATTAATCATATAAAAATAAAAGTGCCAGGTAAATTTGTAGGTGTGGCATAATTTAAAGGAAGAACTATGGAAATCAAGATCAAACGGGTTTATGAGCAGCGGGAGGCGCAGGATGGGACACGTATCCTGGTAGACAGGCTGTGGCCGAGAGGTTTAAGCAAAGAGAAGGCAAAGATAGATTTCTGGATGGAAAACATGGCTCCCAGCAACGAGCTCAGGAAATGGTATGGCCACGAACCCGGAAAAAGGGAGGAGTTCAAGAAGAGATACTTCGCCGAGCTGGGCGTACAGGTAAATGCAGTAAAGAAACTTGCGTCCATAATTGAAAAAGGCCCGGTTACCTTTCTATACAGCTACTCAAAGGAAGAGAAATTGAATAATGCTCATGCGCTCAAACTTTACATAGAAAAGGGATAATCTAATATAGCTACAAAGAATTTTCATATAAAAATGCCCGTCTGAAAAGACGGGCATTTAATACTCTTGGTAGCGGGGGTGGTATTGCGGTACTGTGCTACTCAGCCTTTTACCTTTGAATTACCTGAATCTATATATGCTAAAGGTGCGCTTGCAGGAGTATGAAATGGTTGAATTAAAATGTCCCGAATGCAGTTGCACTATACCGCCTGATGCCACCAGGTGCCCTAACTGTGGGCACAAGTACGATGATGTCATAGCTAAGGTGCCGATTAAGCACAACGGGAACGGCATCACTGTAAGCTGCGTTGGCTATGCAACAAAGTGCGAGGTGCACGGCAAGATTTATATCAGGGCCAACGTGGCTTCAGCGCCTACCAGGTGCCCGTTTTGCTGATCTGTGATAACTGAAACGGATTAACAAAATAATAACCATCTCGCTTTTTAGTTTGATCGCCCTGCATAATCGTCTGACTACCCAACCGCCTTATCCACCACAATAATTGCACGGGCAGAGGTTCATTGCTATTTTATGGTTATATGGTGGAGCTGAGGCTATTTGAACCACCGACCTTTCAGATACGATCGCACGCCCTCCTACTTGCAAAAGGGGCCTGGTCAAATGGCCGTCTATTCTTGCGCAGGCGTTATCCTAAAGGCAGAGTGAAAAAGAAGTTGGATCCCCGCCCGGCGCGCCTATTCCAGAATAATGATTGCCGTGATCGTCGGGCGGCCGATTTTCTTGCAGGCCCGCCAGCGTTTTTCGCCGTCGATGATACAGAACCATATTTCGACAAGTTCCACAGTGATTGGCTCGAGCAGGCCACGCGCCTGTATATCCTCTGACAGCTCATGGATGATGCTCTCTTCGTAGATCAGCCTGGCGTTGGGCCGGACCTTTTCTATCCTAATCTCCATGGTTTCTTGTATCAATTATCGCCTCCAGTCAGCGAAATATTAGCCGAATTTGTGGCATATCCCAAATCCGCCACGCGGAAAAGTCCAGTCTATATTGAGAAGCGGGCAGGCTATTCGGCATGACCCGCATTCGAGACACCCTTCATAGTGAACAGATATACGGCCTTCTTCCAGCCGGTAGACGTTAGCCGGGCAGAAGTAGAGGCACGGTTGCTCGCCGCATTTTTTCATGCATATGCCCGGATCGGCTATCTTAAGATGGCTTTCCTCGCTGACCCGGTAGCGGTCCAAAAATAATTTGTCCTCAATTTTCATTTCACCGATCTCCAACCTTGCCAGACGAGCTTAAACAACTTCCACACTGACGTCCTGCGCCGGAGCTCTTTCATGATCATTCGCTGTTTGAACTTCTTGGGCAGGCCGTCCACGGTCAGCATCTCCCGTGCGGCGAAGGAGGCCAGCTCTGGCAAGGTTCCGAAAAGCTCCTTGTGCCAGTAGAGGAAACCGTTGAAGCGACGGTATTTCTTCAAGTCGTTCATTACATACGAGTTTGAAAGCTTGTCGCCATATTGTGCAAGGCAGTTTTTAGAAAAGTCCCGCCGTCGGAAGGCCTCGATGATGGTCTGGGCGGCCATCCTGCCGGAAGCCATGGCCAGGTTATTGCCCTCCCTGTGCAGGGAATTGAAGAGCATAGCCGAGTCTCCCGCTATCAGGTAGCCGTCGCCATAAAGACGCGGTATGGCGTGGTAACCACCCTCGGCCAGCCAATGCGATATGTACTCCAGCGCTCTGCCCCCGGCGATTAACGGCGCTACCATAGGGTGTTTTTTAAAGTCCTCAATCAACTCGTAGGGCTTGATCCTGCTATGCACAAAATCCTGCAAGTTGGCGCCGATCGACAGCGACAGAGACCGCTTGTTGGTGTAGATGACCGCTATGCCGTCCATGCCCGCTGTGACCTGACCGATTATTTCAATGGTCACGCCGTCCCCGTTTGATACGTTGAAACGTTTCTCAATGAGGTCGGCGGGTATCTCGATAACTTCCTTGACCGCCAGCGCCACCTGGTCGGGCGCAGGCTCGGAGCGAAAGCCCGTGGAGGCGGCCAGCTTGGAGTTTATCCCGTCCGCCAGCAGTGTAACCTTTGCCTTTACATCGCCATCCTCACGGTCTGTGACGACGCCGGTAACGGCGCTGTTCCCATCTCGCAGCAGCCCGGTGACAACCGTAGATGGCACTATCAGTGCTCCCTTTTTCTGCGCCTGTGCGGCGAACCAACGGTCGAACTTGGCTCTGCCGACTGTAAAGGCATTGTATTTGCGCTCATCAGAGAAGATATCGTCGCGGTAGCCAAGGCTGTAACCGCCTTCTCGAGATAGATACCAGATGCGCGATTCGATGATATTCCTTTCCACCGGGCAGCCGCGTTCCATGTAGTCCGGCAATATCTGTGCAAGGTCGTGGCCGTAGAGCACGCCGCCGGACATGTTCTTGGAGCCGGGGAAGTCGCCCCTCTCCAAGACGATGACCTTCAAGCCGGCCTCGGCCAGTATGCAGGCGGCCGAAACACCGGCCGGGCCTGCGCCAACGATGGCGACGTCGAACTCTTCTTTCAAGGCTTGCTCCCTGCCAAATTTGCAACTTTGTTTTTGAGGCGGCTGATCAGTGCGGGGACGATCTCACGGTAGTCGCCGATCAGCGAGTAGTCAGCGGCCTGCACGATGGGTGCGGCCGGGTCGCTATTGATGGCCACGATTGTCTCCGCCCCCTGTATGCCGGCCATGTGCTGCATAGAGCCCGATACGCCGATGCCTATATATATTTTGGGCGTTACGGTCTTTCCGGTCTGGCCTACCTGGCGTGCGTAGGACATCAAGCCGGCTTCGACAACCGGGCGTGAGCAGGCGATGGTGCCTCCGAGCATATCTGCCAGTTCCTGGAACATCGGCACATGCTCAGCCCTGCAGGCGCCCTTGCCGATCGTTACCAGCACGGGCGACCTGGTGATATCGGCCGCCCCTGCTTCAAGTGCAGTGGCGGTGAATTCGAGTATGTGGGGCAGTCTATCCTGGGGATAGCTGAAATCGATTTTATGAATTTCACCCTTGTGGGTTGGGTCGGGCCGGGGGGCCTCTGTGGACGGTGGCTTTTGCAGAAAATGGTGGCCATGATGTTACCGCCAAAGGTGGGGCGGGTCATTAGCAGCAGGCGCTCTTGCAAATCAACATCCAGGCCGGTGCAATCTGCGGTCAACCCTGTCTCCAGTAGCGTGGCGACGCACGGCGCCAGGTCCCTGCCCAGAGGCGAGGCCCCGATCAGCAGTATCTCCGGCTTCGACTGCCTGCAAAGTTGCACCAGCGCAGTGCTATAAACGCGGGGAATGTAGCTGCCGAATGCGGGATTATCTATCATATAAACGTCATCGCATCCGTACGAAATAGCCTGTTGGGCCAGAGGTTCTACACCCGCTCCCGCCAGGTAACCGCTCACCCTCACGCCCAGTTTATCTGCCAGTTCCCTGGCCTTTCCGGCCAACTCCCACGAAACATCCGCTGCAGCCCCGTTGTGCGTCTCAATGAAGACCGCGACCCCTTTATAGTCCTCCAGCGGTGCGGGCTTTTGCTGCGGGAAAGTAAGTTTCTTTTTCGAGGGGCGCTTGAAGAGCACGGCGCTGACCGGGCAGACATCACGGCATTTGCCGCAGCCGATACAGGCCTCGGGATTGATCTTGACAGTGTTGCCTTCCATGCTGATGGCGCCTACGGGACAGACACCAATGCAGATCTGGCAGGCGATGCACTTGTCCTGCATGATCTCGGCGACTTCCCTGCCCTTAAGGTTCTTTGGCATTTTCAGGCCTTCACCGATAATATGGCTGCGATACGGCCGGCTTCGTGTACCACAAATTGGTCAACGAATTCATCTACCGCCTTTTCCCCGTCCCTGGAGAAATCGAAGACCGGGCCGCCCTTGCGTACGGGGGGTGTGAATATCTCCTTCACCCAGGTGGGCGACCCTTTCAATCCCGCCCTCTCGGGTTCAACGCCGATATCTGCGGCCTGCCATGTCTTTATCCCTTGCCGCAGCGAACGTATGAACTCGGGCAGGGAGGCGTAGCGCGGAACAGCCAAATCCAGTTCGGCCGTGAGCAGCGCCGGAAGATATCCGGTGACCGTCACGCGTCCGCCCTCGACCTCTCTGATAACAATGATGGTCTTTTCGTCGGGCTTGACCTCGAAGATCTGCGAAACGTATGTGAAATGGTCATAGCCCAATCTGGCGGCTATCCCCGGCCCTGTCTGGGCCGTATCACCATCGATGGCCTGCTTGCCGCAGATGATAAGGTCGACCGGTTCATTAGCGGCAATCTTGCGGATGGCCTGTGAAAGAACGTAGCTGGTGGCCAGCGTGTCGGCCCCGGCGAAAGACCGATCCGAGAGCAACACGGCCTCCTGAGCACCCTGAGCAAGACACTCTCGTAGCGCGGCCTCCGCCTGCGAAGGGCCCATGGATATGACGGTGACTTTGCCGCCGTGCTTACCCACCAGTTGCACTGCTGCTGCGACGGCCACCACATCATAGGGATTGCATATAGATTCGACCCCGGTTCGTACCAGAGTGTTGGTGTCGGGATCGATTTTTACCTGCGCCGTGTCAGGCACCTGTTTAATACAACATATGATATGCAATGGCATTCAGAGTCAGCCGGTCACGTGTGGCGGGGCGTTCCGGGCTTTTTCTTCTTCGACCAGTTTGCGGCACAGCTCCTGGCCGTACAGGTTGCGCGGGAGGCTGTCCCGGAACTCCACGTACCTCGGTATCTTATAGGCGGTCAGTTTCTGACGGCAGAAGGCCTGCAAAGCTGTTGCGTTTGTCTCATACCCTTTGCGCAACACGACCCACGCTTTTACGGCCTCGCCCTGTACAGGATCGGGTATACCACCTACGCAGGCATCCTCTACCATAGGATGCATCTTAAGCACCTCAACAATCTCCTGAGGCCAGACCTGGAAACCGCTGACTTTGATCAATTGCTTCTTACGCGATGTAAGAAACAGGTATCCGTCCTTGTCAAGATGTCCGATATCGCCTGTATGGAGCCAACCGTCTTTTATCATCTCTGTCGTCTCCTCGAGGCTATTCCAGAAACCGGTCATAACCTGCGGGCATTTGACAATGATCTCACCGGTCTCACCATTCGGCAAATCCCTGTTTCCGGTTTCGATATCCACGATCTTGATAACCACGTCAGGAAGCGGCAATCCCACGGACCCTTCCTTTCCAAGCTTACCCAGAGGTTCGATTGTTATAGCGCCGGTAGTTTCGGTCAGACCATAGGCCTGGAAAATCCTGTGTCCGGTGAGCGCTTCGAAGGCTGTCCGGGCACCGGTTGCAAAAGGCGCCGCCCCTGAAAGGCACAGCTTCATGAATTTGAAGTCCATTTTGCCGGATTTAAAATCAGGATGGTTAGCCAGCGCCGTGAATAACGTGGGCACTGCGGGGAAGAATGCCGGCTCCGTCTTCTTGATAGTTTTAATTAAATCTTTGTGATCACGCGGATCGGGAATGAGCACCATGGGGTTATGCCCCATAATGGCCGCAGCCGCAATTGCAGCATTTCCATAGACATGGAACAAAGGCGGGGTTATCATCACCGGGTCTTCCCACTCTGTCAGAATCGGCTTCGTCCAGGCTTTTATTTGTGCGCCTTCGGCAACCATTGCTTTGTGGCTGAGCATAATACCCCTGGCGGTGCCTGTAGTGCCTCCACTCTGCAACAACAGTGCAATATCTTCCGGAAGAGCTTTTACTGCGGGGCGACGTTTGGCTGCATAACCCTTTAACAGATCGTTCATTTTCGCATCGCCACTCTGTGTGGCAATCCTGCTAACTTCCTGACCTGCACGTACAAGTTCGTACGTGATTCTGGCTGATAGCGATGCGTAATCATTAATTGAAACTGTTATCAGCAGGCGTAATCTTGTGTGACGGGATTGGAATGATTTAAACATTCTATACAATGGACTGAAAATCACAGCCACTTCCACGCCGCATTGGTCAAGGCCGCTAACAAGTTCATCCTCCGTGTAAAGAGGGTTCAGGGGAACAGCGATACCGCCTGCTTTCCAGATGCCAAATTGAGCAATTAAATACTGAGGGCAGTTGGGCAAGATGATCGCAACCGTGCTGCCTTTTTTTATCCCGTTAGCCACCAGTGCCGCCGCCATAGAGTCTGAGAGTTTGTCCATCTGGTCATAGGTTATACGTTGTTCTCTGAAGATCAGAAAGGTATAGGCGGGCTTCTGTTTCACTGATTCTGCGAAGAAATCCAGGAGGGTCGCCTGCGGATAAGGCTCCAGAGTAC
>Ga0208323_1001251_pt1 | contig 9581 bp, 9 predicted proteins | sample June2015DPH_10_1_2_FD_184703 | JGI IMG/M metagenome (GOLD analysis project Ga0208323, IMG submission 184703) | Peatland microbial communities from SPRUCE experiment site at the Marcell Experimental Forest, Minnesota, USA - June2015DPH_10_100... | ecosystem: Environmental > Terrestrial > Soil >... | reverse complement strand
CGGTTCGACGGCGAAAACAGCAATTACGGCCTGGTGAAAATCGACCTGACCCCGTGGACCGTGCTGACCGACCGCATGAAGGAGGTCAACAGCCGGATCGAAACGCTGGCCGCGAAGAGCGCAGAACGAGGCCGCTGAGCAGCCGTGGAGCGCCGGGACAAGGCAGAGGTGGTTTTGATCAGCCACGACCATTTTGATGATCTCAGCTAATATGCGACGTGGGGCCGCCCCGCCATGGCGAAGGGACGGCCGTACATTCAAAAGGACAGCCTTTTCGCGCCCCGAAGGCTGCGGGAGCTCGGTCTGGCCATCAGATCGACGAAGAAGGCTCGCCTCAACAAACGTCCATTTAGCGCGTGGGGAAACGGCCGTTTGGCAGAATACCGCGCCCGTTGCGCCAGTCGCGCTGAGTTTCGTTCCTATTGTTTGACAGAAGGGGATTTGTCGCCATTAACCCCCTCCGGATGCCGTCAGTACACGCTGGGGCGGGCGATCGTCACAGACCGACTCGTCCCGAGCGATCCCTCGGTGCCTTGTCAGTGGACGTGACCCGCGAAACGCCTGCAGGGGGGCGTTGCGATGAAGATGTGCGGGCGATTCTCTGGACTGCCCCAGGGACTATTACTCACAGACTCCGCCCAGAATGCCCCAGCCGTGTCCGGCCTGGAATGACAGGGTGCAGTGGGAACCGCTCGCCAGGCGGATGTTGGCCAAATACCACGAATAAGCCTTGTCGGGAGCGAAAGTGATGCCCCTTGAGTTTCCCCCGCAGCAGTAGGATCGACCGGGATGAGGCTTGTCGGGAGCGACAGTGATGCGGGAGTTGCGCAGCCAGCGCCGCGTACGTTCCGAGAGGGGAGAAGCCTTGGCCAGATCTTCCACCGTGAGTTGCAGCGGATGCGTCGCGTCCAGGTTCGCGGTGCCGGGTTGGATTTTCTCAATCGCTTCGTGGGTTTCACGGAACATTGTCCACATCTGTAGCTTGGCGTGGTCCACGAAGACATAGCAGGCCAGCAAAAAAAAGCTGCTCAGGAATGCCAGCAAGGCCAGAGGCAACACATTTCGGATCACAGACAGAGTGCTGTCCTGGAGCTGTGTCCGAAAAAGCCGGTAACTTTGGATCACCGCGAAGAGCAACGCCGGGACCAACAAGAACGCCAAAAACGGTATGGGAGTTGCTCTTATGACGAAGAAGTTGATGTTTGAAACTGTATCGGTGAATCTGAAATCTGCGAAGGGATCGAACCTCGAAACAACGAGGTCCATGAGTTTGCGCGCAACCGGCTCGCCGAAATCACTTGCGAGACTGAGGGTGATGATCACCGGCAAAAGCCACAGCACCGCGCGCACCGTCCCGTTCACCGCGCACGCGCACCAGAATGAGGCAAAGGTCAGGAGTGACGCCGCGAGCAGCCAAACCATTCCGGTATGCACATCCACAAACATGAAAGGCGATCCGAATCGGAATCCACCCGCGATCAGCACTAACAGCGGAAGCAGCACCGCGCCAACGACACTCGCGAAGAGGGCCATCAAAAGCTTGATGAGCCACTGGCGGCGGGCCGACACCGGCAAGGTCATGTGCCAGGAGTGCGTCCCCGACGTTCTTTCTTCCCCCAGCGACAGGCTTCCGGCGAGAACCGCAATCAATGTGCTGAACGCACCCAACATGACCACCGCCACTGGGAATTCCTTGGTTGATCCGCGCTCCGGCACCAACCTGAACATGGTTAAGCAAGTCCCGCCCAGGACGTACAACAGGGTGATTATCCAGACCGGCCGCAGCAAACGAATTTCCTTGCGGATTAAGTTCAGAACAGCTCCGGTGGGATGGCAGCGAAACCAGTCGGCCAATGCTCCCGGCATCACGTCCGGTCCTGCCATCAGCAGATCATCGCCGGCCATGCCTCCCGTCACCTGGAACCGCGCCAGCGTTCGCCGGCCAAGCCAGAGCATTACACCTGCGTAGCACAGGAAGATGCAGCCGGCGATCCAAACGGCGGTATTGGTTTCTGCTGGCGATCCATGTCTGGTTGCGCGAATCCATCGCGCCAGGAACACTCCGGGAACATTGAAGGCTCCGAGGACCATAGTGTTCAGGACGAGGCCGCCGATCGTTGATCTTGCAAAAAGTGTCCAAAATGTCGCCGAAGCGATCGCGGCGAAGATCCACGCTCCTGCAACCACCCAAAGCTCCTGGTCTTGCGAAAACGCGGTTCGCGAGCCAAAGGAAAAAAATTCCGAAAGCGGGGTCCGCGAGCCAAAGAAAAAAAACGGAACCGCCGACAGGACGGCAACCAGGGTGACGCTCAACTTCTCGCCCCAGATTTCCATCCGGGCGACGGGTTGAGTGAGCAGGAGGGTAAGCGTTCCGTATTGGAATTCGTTGCCTAACGAGAGAGTCGCCAGCAGCGGAATGCCGAAGAAGAACCCCATGAAAGTGAGCACCTCATTCCAACCTGCCGTATGAACGAGCGGCAGCGCGCCGACAAAAGTCACTGCGCACCAGGGCAAGAGCAGGGGGCGTGCCTCCTTGAGGAGTCTCCTGGTTTTGAGGTTCATTTTCTTCTCCTAGGATTTCAAGGTCGCGACAAAGATTTCCTCCAGCGTCAGTGCCTCCGTCGAGAGCGTCTCCGGATTGTGCTGCCGCAGGCGCTCCAGCAATTCAGGGCCGGCGCCATTGACGATCAACTCCAGCTCGCGCCCCTCGCGGCGCACGCGCAATGCCGCTTGGAGGTCGAGTTCCGGCGGCGATTGAGCAAAGCGCGCGCGGATTTTCTGATACCGCTCGCGGGCCTGGTCGGCGTCGAGCGTCAGCACGGCGCGGCCTCGATCGATGATCGTGAACTCGTCAATCAATCCCTCGAATTCGGCGATGAGGTGGGTGGAGACCAGAATCGTGCGGCTGCCCGGAATGCCTTGCTGGTACGCGCCGATCACCGTCTCGATGAACTCGCGGCGAACGATGGGGTCCAGGCCCGAGGTCGGCTCGTCGAGCACAAGCAAGTCCGTCTCCGGGCAGATCGCCGCGATCAACGCCACCTGGGTTCGCTGACCCTTTGATAGACTTCCGGTGCGCTGCGCCGGATCGAGCTGGAAACGCTCAAACAACTCCTGCTCGACCTTCCGGTTCCAATTCGCACGAAATGAAGCGAGGTAATCCAGGGTCTCGCGAACACTCATCCACGGATAGAATGCGACCTGGTCCGGCACGTAAGAGAGGAGGCGCTTCACCGGGACTTCGTGCTTTGCCGGATCGAGACCGAATACGCGCACCTGTCCGCGCTGCGGACGGAGCAGATTGAGCAGACACTTCATCGTGGTTGTCTTGCCCGCGCCGTTGCGGCCGAAGAGTCCATAACAGCGGCCGGGCAGCACGGTCAGGCTCAAGTCATGGACCGCCTCTGCGCGCCCGTAGGCGTAGCTGAGATTCTCAATTTGGATGACGGGAGTTGGAGAGTTCATGGCCGGTCAATCCTCCTTATGGTCTTCATGGGCGCGCCGTTTGTCATCGAGCACATCCAACCGTTCATGGATCAATTCCAGGAATTCATCGCGCGGCACCTGCAAATGGTGCGCTTGCACTATGGCTTGGTCGACCTCCTCGATCAGCAGCTCGCGCCGGACTTTCTTTCGTAATGCCGATTGATTCTCTTTCAGGAAACAACCCCGCCCCGGCAGCGTTTCAATGACCCCCTGGCTTTCCAGCTCGGAATAGGCTTTGGCGACCGTATTGCGGTTGACGCGCAGTTCCTCAGCCAGAGGACGGATAGATGGGAGCGCCTCGCCGGGCCGCAGCGCCCCCGAGGCGGCGACGGCCTTGATCTGGTCCACGATCTGGAGGTAGATCGGCATGCCGGACTTGAAATTGATTTGGAGTATCATAGGCGTCTCTCTGACATAGGACAATAGGACGGTCCTGCCCGCCCCGCAATAGTACTTCCGTACTGCCCGAAACTCGGCGGCGGCTCTTGTCTCCGCGCGGCGAGACCCTCGCCTGCCCCGCCGCTTCGTGGCAGGGAAATGTCAAGAAACGTTTTGGTGGACCGTAGGGGATTAAATTTCAGTGACATTTGGTATCTGACATGGACATCCCAGGGCGCCCATAGTGATTACGCGGCGCACCAGGTTAACTTGGATGTATAGTCGCGGACTCGGAGGCTACTCCAGCGCCTTGGGTTTACTCCTATGCAGTCAGGGGTCACTTGGCCGTGCAGGCGTAAAGTGAGCCTTGCGTGGGCTGCTGGGGGCATGGTTGTCCCGGAACGGCGTTCGAGGGAATAGCCCCTCGTTGGTCGCCCTGTCTTTGTCGACGACTCCGCAGAGGCAATCCGCCGTGCTGGCCGAGTGACGGCGCACTTTAGCCAGTGAGAGACTGCTGCCGGGCGCAGCTCGTCTCGCCTCACTTTTAGCTCTGGAACAACCCCAGCCGATCTGATGTCGTGGCGGCACTCGATGGCCTGTGCGAGGCTTTACGCCTGGGTACACTTTCAAGTGAAATACCGAACATGAGGAGTTGTGTCACCACTGCCGGGATTGGAGTTGGCGGTGGAATGATCACTTCTGGTACATCCCTCTCCGGAGGTTCTGGTTCTATTTCCGATGGTGTCTCCACGGCCCGAACTCCGAATACTTCCGCCTGCTTCTCCGCGAGCCGCTTCCAAACCGCGGGTGGCGCCGATCCGCCGCGGCGGACCCTTTATGTCGGCGACCGTTAAGAAGCCAGGGCAGGCCACGGATAAGACGCGGTGACAGAGATGTTGCCCGTGTTCGTGGGGCGCATACATGAAAGATCCGCCGCGGCGGATATGCGCCACCCCCGAAATTCTTCCTGCGCTCGCTCATACCCCGACTGGTTCAGGAGGGGGCAAGGGGGTGCTCGTCCCCTTCATCTGCTCGATACGCCGGCTGGCGCAGAGCGCAGCTCTGCGCTTTAGCGTGCTATATTAGCGCTGGTCATGCCCACCCACAAACAGCATTTTGCGCGCGGAAGCTCCAACCGCTGACCAGCAGCGCCTATCGCCGAGCCAAGTTTTTTGAGAGTGATCGCCTGATATCAGTCTAGTTTGTGGGTCGCAGAGCTGCGCTCTGCGCCAGCCCGCGTGACCTTCCGATGGAAGGACTACGCGCATCACAGCCGGCAACGGACCATGACCCTTACGGGCGAGGAGTTCCTGCGCCGCTTCCTACAGCACGTCTTGCCCAAGGGCTTCCCGCGCATTCGCTACTTCGGCTGGCTGGCCAACCGCCGGCGTAGCGAACTGCTTCCCCGATGCCGTGTTCTCCTCGCGCAACTGCAACCAGCAGCGTCTGTGGCTCCTACGGGCGAGCCCGCCGTCTGGCTATGCCCCTCTTGCCACGGGCCCATGCGCGTGGTCGAACGGCTGACGGCCTCACAGATCCTCGACGCCGAAAGCAGGAAGGTAAGCATTCATGACAGTTCCTAACGACTTGCTCACAGCCGGCCTCCCCGCGTGCGCTTCCACACGCCGGGCGGAAGTGTCTTGGGCCACCTCGAAGTCGTTGCGATCGCAAGCCAAACCCCTGCTCCGACAAACCACCATCCTCCCCGAGCGGCATCTTCAATGGTCTTCCCCCCACCTCTCGTGCGTCCTATCCGCCGTTCGGCCATCCGTTACCATTGAAAACCCATAGGCCCTAATTAGGGGGACGCCGCGCCAGCGGCTTACTTCTAACGGCTCTATCGAAAGTGCCCCGAACTCACCCCTCCGCCATCATCACAATTCACCCGTCGGGGCACTTCCGATAGAGACCTAGCGTTATACATCAAAGTGGATTGTTTCCGAGTGGGCCGTTAGGCGACCATCGAGGAGCTATTTCCTCGAACGCGGCATTGTGGACCACGACAGGTACATGTCGGAGATTGCGACAAGCCAGCCTGTGGATCGCAAATATTCCGTACGTTTGCGTCGACCAACGTTATTGCATTGTTCTCAAGCGCTGAAGACTTCCAGCAGAACTCACTGGGGGTTATAATAGGCGGGCAGTTAGGGAGTGACTGAGTAAGCGCAACTGCGGCCTTCAATTGAAGGGAGAGTTTCGTATGAAGACAGCATCTGGCCTCGCACGTCTCGCAATGGTCGTGTCTTTTATCCTCCTCGGTGCTTTTTCTCTCGCGAGTGCGGCGACGGGTGGTTATCACCTGCTCAAGAAATACCCTTTCGGAGCAGCAGAGGGTAGTACCCGGGAGTATTTCGACTATATTACGGTCGATTCTTCTGCGCGTCGCGTCTACTTGTCGCATGGCACTGAGATTAAAGTCATCGACGCCGATATCGGCACCCTGATCGGCAACATTACGGGCTTGAAACAGGACCACGGAGTTGCCATCGCGAGCGAGTTCGGCCGGGGATTCATCACCGACGGAGCCCAGGGAAAAGTGATCATTTTCGAGCTGAAGACCCTCAAGGTGATCGGCGAGGCGAAAGCTGACAACGACGCCGACTCCGTTGTCTATGACCCGGCCTCCAAGCGCGTCTTCGCCCAAAATGGTGACCCCCATAGCTCTACGGTGATCGATGCCAAGAGTGGAGCAGTGGTGGGGACCATCGAGCTAGGCGGGGCTCCCGAATTCGCCGTCGCCGACGGCGGGGGAACTCTTTACGTGAATTTGGAAGACAAAAACGAAGTGGTCGCCATCGATTCCCACACGCTTACGATCAAGTCGCGCTGGCCGGTTGCCCCGGCCGGAGGGCCCACGGCCCTCGCGATGGACATCCAGCACCGGCGGCTGTTCAGCGCTGGCCGCAACCCGCAGATGCTCGTCGTGATGGATGCCGACAGCGGAAAGGTTATGCAGTCGTTCTCGATCTCGGCGGGCGTGGATGCCGCCGCTTATGAGCCGGAAACAGGCATGGTCTTCGCCTCAACTCGCGAGGGTATGGTCCATATCTTCCATGAGGACTCGCCGGACAAGTTCAGCGAGGTCGAGACCGTCAAGACCGAGTTCGGAGCCAAGACGATGGGGCTCGACACCAAGACACACAACCTATTTCTGGACACGGCGGATTTTGGTCCACCTGCAACCTCCACGGCAGGCCGGCCCGGTCCGCGACGGACGGCCGTTCCGGGAACGTTCCGCGTTTTGGTTTATGGCCGGTAATGGATCGTGCCATTTATTCCAGTAGCGAGGCCGCCAGCTTTGAGTGGCGGCGAGCATTCATTCAGACTTACCGCGAGCGAGGCATTCTGAGGTTGGGGGCCCGTATCCCTGCCGAAAGTCTTCATCCCTTCTGGCAAATGCCAACTCAGATTACGATTGGTACAATCTAAACCTTGGGCACCCAAGAGGAACTGACCTCGCTGAACTTGGCATGAGGATGCGCGGATTCATTGTCGTGGCACTTCTTTCACTCGCCTCCGTATGTGGGCGCATAACTTTTGCTGAAGACAAACCGACAACTTCAGAGGCCATCCCCCTTACCGTGCCGGCGGGCGTGCCTTTGCATGTGGTACTAGAGAAACCAGTACCGATCAAGCATACCGATGCGCCCGTCGAGGCAATTGTCGTCGATCCCATTTTCGTGTTCGACCACATGGTTATTCCTAGCGGTACCCAGGTTCTCGGGCGACTGGCGAAGGTGGAAAGCGCTTCGCGCAAGCAACGGGGTCTCGCTATTGCCAATGGCAACTTCTCGCCCCTCCGCAAGGCGCAGGTGGACTTCGATACACTGGTACTCAAGGATAGGACGCGGCTCGCCCTCCACACGGTGGTGACGCAGGGAGCGCCGAATATGGTTCACCTGGTGGCGGGCGAGCAGGGTAAGAAGAAGGGACGTGTGAGCCAAGCGGTGGACCAGGCTCGGCAGCAAGCCAAGGCCCGAGAGCAGGAGACGGTGAAAGAGATAAGGGCTCCCGGAAAAATGCAGCGTGTCAAGGCGAGGCTCTGGGTCGAATTCCCCTATCACCAGCCCAAGCTCGCGGCGGGCACACACTTCACTGCCGAGCTCAAGACTCCGCTGGAATTAGGCAAGGAAGACCGCTCGCCGAAACAGTTGGAACGCCTGGGGGCGGAGATACCGCCGGGAAGCAACGTGCACGTGAGGTTGCTCACGCCCTTGAGCTCGGCGACCGACCACCAAGGCTCCCCGGTTAAAGCTGTTGTGTCCGAGCCTGCCTTTTCCCCCGACCATCAGTTGATTCTTCCCGAGGGGGCGCGGCTGGAAGGTGTCGTGACACAAGCGCGTCCGGCCCGCCGCCTGGGCAGAAATGGACAACTTCGCTTCACGTTCCGGGAAATTGAGTTGAGTCCCGGAGCCCCCCGGCAGGTTCAAGGGACACTTCAAAGCGTGGACGCCGCTTCGGGCGGTCACGTCGAACTCGACGCGGAGGGTGGCGCTCATGCCGTCACTCCCAAGACGAAGTACATCGCTCCCGCCATTGATGTCCTTTTGGCGACCTCTTCTCTCGACGGCCTCGACCCTCATAATCATCGACGCATCGAAGAAGGGCGGGGACCCCAAGGCCCCGACGTGGGCGGAGGAGTTGTGAGAGGCGGCGCGGGTTTCGGGCTCGTAGGCAGCGTGGTCGGCTTGGTGGCTCACTACCGCCCGGTCAGTGCCTGTTTCGCCTTTTATGGAGCGGGCTGGTCTGTTTACACCCACGTCGTGGCACGCGGCAACAACGTCGTCTTCCCCAAGAACACTCCCATGGAGATTCGTTTTGGAACCCATGGAGGGCAGAAGTCACCACAAGGAAATTAAGAGATTCTCTTGAAAGTATCAAGAATGGCTGACCCTGGCGGCGATCAACTCGTGATTGAAGGGGATTAACGGCGGAGGGCAGAGCGAAGCCGCTCAACTATTGAATCGCCTACTCGGAAACAATCCCAGTGCGTTGCGGCTCCTCATCCAACGTTGGCGGTCACTTGGCCGTATAGTCGGCTACACGTGGAAGTGGCCGCGTAGGTGGACACTCACGCGGCCTTTTTCGCTAACTTTGACCTAACTCCGAATTGCGCTTGCTTACTCGTCGGCTCCGTTTCCAGTATTTCGGGTCGATTCTGAGTACGGAGGTCACCCCTGTTGCCAAATTGATGAAGCCGCCGTGATAGCCGATTTCACCGTAACGAAACAGTCGGGCCAGTGAGACCAGCGCGTGTTGGGCGAGGGTTGAGTTGATAAATGGTTCTTGTTTCTCGAGGGCAGCAGCGGCGCTGCAACTTGGTTCTCCATCGTCGTCGAGACTCGGGTCCACAATTTCCGGGTAAAGCTCGGCCGCTGTGCGCAGGCGCAGCTTTGACCTGCGGTTGCGCTCGTTGAGCGGCTCACCCACGATGAACTGCCCGCTGTCTGCATTGTTGCCCACATCGAGCCAGTACGAAACCGTGCTCCAATTCCCAACCGCATCGCGAATCGCGGCCCGTGCGGCCCGCGTATCCACGCACCCTACAACGAAATGAGCACGCAGGTCATCGCCAGAGTAGCTGCGCGAAATAAAGGTTCCTGGCCGCCTGACCAAGGCCCGACTGCATGCCGCTCGCACGCCATCCGGGTTGACTGTGGACGCTTCCAGGGAGAAACTCCAGCGCCGTGGCGTCTCAAGAAGCGTTTCCGTCATGT
>Ga0208323_1001243_pt1 | contig 9629 bp, 16 predicted proteins | sample June2015DPH_10_1_2_FD_184703 | JGI IMG/M metagenome (GOLD analysis project Ga0208323, IMG submission 184703) | Peatland microbial communities from SPRUCE experiment site at the Marcell Experimental Forest, Minnesota, USA - June2015DPH_10_100... | ecosystem: Environmental > Terrestrial > Soil >... | reverse complement strand
TGACCAGCGCTAATATAGCACGCTGAAACGCAGAGCTGCGCTCTGCGCCAGCCAGCGACTTTGCCGGAGGTCACTGACTTGCCACAACCAGGAGGTTGCCAGTGGGTTTCCTAGACAATGTCAACGAATACGAATTGAGGATCAGTCGTGACTGGACACACTCCCGTTCGCCGCGCCTCAAAGCGGTGCTCCAGGCCATCAAGAACTACGTCGCGCTTCAGAACGAGAACAATCTGGTCGCCATTGAGACGGCGGTGGAGAAATGGCGGAATCAGGATCCGAAGGAATACGCGGACCGCGGACGGGCGCTCGAAAAGCAACTAGAAGATGAGATTCGCGAAAAGGGGAAGAAGTTTTGGGGCTCGGGTACGATCCGGTTGGTCGATCGCGCGTCACACCCGAAGTACGAGCCGCAGATATGGAACGTCGCTTTGATCAAATATTCGACCAATTGCTACGCCTACGCCTGCGATGACGCGTACGGGCATCCGTTCAAGGATAAACCACAGCCTGGGGGCTTCGCCAGGTTTGCGATAAAGCGGGTGGAAGACTCTAGGGTGCGCCTCGCAGTCATGATGGACGACGAGAGGCGCCACGCAATGCGCTTGCAGCGGTTGATTCCCTTGATTCGGCTTCGAAACGATCCTGTGCCCGACTACGTGGTCAACGTACCCGGCTATTACTTGATCGCCCTGGTAATCGCACCGGTTGGCGCTATCCGCGATTATCACTGGCTGCGGCAGGACGATAACGGAATGTGGAGCCACAAGCCCGGGTTTGGGGATGCAACGAACCTCGATGCGAGCCACGATCCAATCGCGGATCCGCGTACATGCGACCTGACTTACGTTCTTGAAGGGGGCATCACGCTCGCTTACAAGTTCGTGACCTTCTACTACGCGCCTAGTGGCGGAGTGATCACCGGCCCGCTCGGAGAATAACTTCCGCGTTGCAACTCATTCTGAACGGGAATGGAATTCCCGTTGTTGGTCGGCCCAGGTAGAAATATCCGCTAGGCTCTCCCCCGGTCCCAGCAGGTCATGAACAGCAGCGCGCGCATGGGGAGTCAATCGATCCTCGGCCATCTTTGTGGATAGCCGATGTCCGATGCGCCCCACATGACCAGGCAGGCCCAGGGGTCAGCAAAACCGTCACGATTGCGACGGCAGCCATTACCCGGTTTTGATGCGCAAAAGCTCCAACTATTCGATCAGTCATCTGTGAAGGACCGCACTCCTTCACCGCGGTGGCTGGCTAAGCACGGGGTTTAGTGAATGCGCTGACCTGTTCGCGTGGGTCGTAGCGCCGACCCCGCATCGCGGGGTCGACACCCGTTGTGCTGACCCCGCAGGGGCGGGGTCAGCGCTGCGATGGATCGAAGGGTAGTTACCCACACCGCGCCCTTGGCTCGCACAACCCGCCCCTAGCGCGAAGCATTCTTTCCGAGTGGAACGATCTGGATAGAATTGGCCCCAGGAGATCCCCGAATGGTCGGCGAGGCCGCGTGGCCACTTCAACGGGTAGCCCGTTAACCAGGCGTTGAGTCCATTTACATAGTGACGGGGACAGTCAACCGTCTTCGAAGTCATGAATAGGTCTCAAGGGCAACCCGGTCAGCGCCGTTTCTTGCTTTCGTTCTGCGCGACCCGCACCTTCACCATTTTCTTAACAAGTGCAGCCGGCAGGGGCTTGTCCGTGGGGAAGTGAATCGTCCCTTTGGATATGGAGAAGCCCTTAAGTTCGTTCTTAAACGCTTCGACAACCGAGGCGGTGGGGAAAAAGCTGCAGTGGTTCAAAAACGCGGCGAACCACACCAGCACTCCTTTGTACTTGAACGCAGGAACCCGATAGCTGATAGTCTCGGTAGCCTCCCGTGGCACAGCGCACCGAATCGCGGCGCGAATCTTGTTCAAGGTGCTGCGGGCGGGTTCCGGGACACGCGCAAGGTATTCGTCAACATTTTTCGGAGCGCCGTCGCTTTTCGCCGCAGAACTGCGGTTGCCAGATTTCACTTTTTTCATGCGGGCATGATACAAGAACTTCCACTTCAATTCCATACCCCAGACCAGCGTGCAGCCGTTCGACATGAAAAATGCCATAGCTTGTTCTGACACACTTTGGCTTGCCCGTATGTATGTCGCCATGCCGCCCTTGTGACGTGGGGTTTGGCGGAGACAACCCAACAGCACGCTTAGGCCGTTAGACGTCCAAGTAGACGCCTTTCACGTGTTTCACAATGGGTCCCTTTGTGAATCATGCCTTACGCCGTCATCCCTGCCCGCACGTGACGCCACCGCCCAACTCTGGTATAAAACAACGATGAGAGGGTAAGAATATGGCAACACTCGATTGGTCACAATGCCCCGCCGTCGAGAGCATCCCCGGCAAGCGTAGCGGCGCATGGGTATTCCGGGACACGCGGACGCCGGTATCAGTTGTCTTTGACAATCTGGAAGTAGGAGCCTCGATCAACGAGATCATGGAGTGCTTTCATTTGTCCCATGAACAGGTGGTTGCCGTGATCGAATTTGCGGCGCGAAGCCTTGACGCGCTACCGGTGCAGCCCCCCGCCCCAAGGGTCGATGCTCATACTCTTCCCGCTGTGAATGCAGCAACTCCCGGCAGTTGTGCCGAAGTAGACATACCGTTCAAGTAAACCCCAGTCCCTGACCTCCGCATCGGAACGACCATGAGCAATCCGCGCCCCTTGGTTGCGGTCGGTGAGAAGAGCCTACTTGCTCCGCTCCCGGCACGGCGGCGAGCGCTTCCTCGCCCCGCCGCTCGTTGCGTGCGTGCAGAACTACCCTGTGTCCCTGCTCAATGAGGAGCTGAGCGGCCATTCGGCCCAGTCCATCCGAAGAACCTGTAATGAACACCCGCGCCATGATTTCTCACCCCTGTCAGTAAGGATGCAAGGCGGGCACTTGGGGGTACGGGCATCGAAACCTCAGAACAGAGAGGCTATGCCGGCGATTGATGGCCGTCCTCCAGTAGTTCCGCGATGGCAGACGCTCAAAGGCGGCCCTCGGCGCCAGCCGCCGCACCAGATTGGACAATCTCTTTTATCGCAGGTCGGCGTGCTGGTATAATGTTTTCATGAGCAGCGATACCCAGGCATTGCTGGAGGCTTTCGAACACCTGCCCATGGAAGAGAAACGCGCCTTCACTCAAGAGGTGCTGCGCCGCTCCCTCCCCTTCGAGTCCGGCCCCCTTGAAGATGAAGAAATCGGCGCCGCCTCCGCCGCATTGTTCGAATCCTTTGAGGAAGAGGATGGCGATCCCGCGGCGCGGTGAGGTCTGGCTGATCGACTTCGGTATGGCCGGAAAGACTCGCCCTGCCCTGGTGGTCAGCGTGGCTTTTGGAGACCGGGACCGCGCCCTGATTACTGTCGTCCCGCACACTACCAGCCTGCGTGGCTCGGCCTATGAGGTGTCTGTTCCGGTTTCCTTTCTCAAGCCAGGAGCCTTTCTCGTCCAAGGCGTAGCGACGTTCCCCACCGTTCGCGCCCTTCACCGCCTTGGCGCTCTTCGACCTGAGACCTTTCCTAAAGTGTTTGATGGATTGCTGCTCTGGTTGGGGCATTCACAGAAAACAGATTGATCCCCTTCCAGGCAAGTTCGCCACCGGCGAAGGCCCTTCAGGATTCACGCATCCGTAGCGGCAGGGGAATTTACCCCGATCAGATCGGGACCCCGCCATTTTCGAGCAACGCAGCGCGGAGTTATCCGTCAGCCGGCAGATTGCTCTGCGGGTTTTCGTTCTTGTCGTATACAGAGCAGGGTAGTGCCGAAAGCGCACAACTGCGCACCGCATGCTATAATGAGCGGCGAGATGACCGAGATAAGTAAGTGGTCTGAGTGGGCTGAGATATCCACCGTTTTGGCTGCAACAGCGGGCCTTTGGGCGCTCTGGTTTGCGTGGGTGACTTATGTCATGTCCGTCTGTCAGCAAAACAAGGATGAGTTCCAAGCTCTGAGGAGCATCGTGAGTGGCTTGCGCGCCGAACTGGCATTCATAAAAGACTGGACAGGTACGGGGGGTAAAGGATACTCGGAAGGAACGCCGCCTCCGGATGATTGGTCGCAGCCCAGTCGGTTGATTTGGAAGTTCGAGATTGGCGCCGTCTCAAACCTGACCCGTTCTCCTTATCTCTACAGGCTAGGCGACATCGTCGAGCCCTTTGTACAGCTTAATTTATGGGTGTCAAAACTGTTCCAACTTTATGATGAATATCGCGCCTTTGCGAACAGCAATCCGGGCGTGCGTGCAGCACCGCCTCCTTGGTACACGAATGTCATTCTGGGCTTCAATGTTATGATGCACGTCAGTCTGATCGGCGGCGCAGACTCTAAAGCCGACTGCCTGTATAAAGCCTACAATACGGCGACATCCGCCCTAGACAGGTTCGAGGCTCGGTTGAAACCGACAAAACTTCCCCTATTGTTTTGGATTGGGCACGTCATTAGCGTCTTGTGCTTCGCGTCCGGAGTGTTCCTGTTGTACATGCTGTTCCATTAATTCTCCGTGGTTCCTGCCGCGCCTGCTTTCCCTTGCTATGCCGGAAGCAGGTAGCAGAGGTGGACGTATCTGAGCTCCTCCGCGGCCTTTCATGTGGCCCCGTGCACGGAGCGGCTTTCGCATGGCCATCAAACGCGGGTGCTCTGACCGGTGGCGTCGCCGACGCGACATGCCGCCCATGATAGGCCTTGCACCCCCGTCCCCAAGCGGTTATTTTCCGATCTAGTGCCGCGGAGGAGGGCCGAGTACGCCCACCTCCGCGCTACCTTGCTCATAGGGAGCTATTCTCGGAGGCTGTGCGTTCGCCCTCAAGGGAAGAACCCTCAGACGGAAGTGCGCTGACTGTGCGTAGCCGCCAGGCGACTGTTCCTGGACAATAGGTTTATGGGAACGCATAGTTTATAGATAGTAGATTCGCCGGCGGTGAGAGATACTATCTTACTGCGCCGAAGGATATTGCTATGCGTATCCCTGACGAGATTAGGAAGTCCGTTCTGTTTATCGGAGTCTATGAGGACTTACCCGAACCAGAGTGGAGGGCCACGGCTTACCTTGTGACCGTGCCAGGTGCAGTCAGGACACTTGCTGCTGGTTTGAATTCCCAAGGCTATACGGGCAGCGTAAGCTACCCTTTTAGGTTTCTGGCTACCGCACGGCACGTTGCGAGGAAGTTGGAGGGGAAAGAGTTCGCAATAAGAGTAAACAACCTTGACGGCTCTGTGAGGATTATCAAAGGACATCCGGACACGAAGTGGTGGTATCACCCCACTGAGGAAGAATACGTCGATGCTGCGGTGACAGTATTCCCTGACGACTTTGGGGAACTCGATCTTCTTACAATTCACCTTGAATGGTTCGCGGATGAGCAGCGCATAACAGAAGCGAACATTGGTGCTGGCGACGAAGTATTTATCGCTGGTCTATTTACGAAAATAACCGAAACTACAAAAAACATCCCGCTGGTGCGGATCGGAAACCTCGCAAGTATCCCAGGCGAGAGGATTCCCTTCAAAGACGGCAAGCTAATTGACGCCTATTTGGTGGAAACGCGATCAATTGGCGGATTGAGCGGTTCTCCCGTCTTCGTTCGGCAGACCATAAACATGCAAGGCTTCACGGCGTCGGGCCGGTTCTTGGATTCTCGGGGACGACCGCTCCCGATGAATGAAATCGTGCAAATAAGCGGGTTGGGGAGAACCTATTTCCTAGGATCAATGATCGGTCACTGGGATGCTCCAACCGGCTTTGCATTTGCTAATGCTGAAGCGGTTAATATGGGCATTTCCCCGATGGTTCCAGCACACAAGATACGCGAAATCCTCATGCAGCCGGGGCTAATAGAAATGGTCAAGCAGGTAGCGCATCAGAGGTAGCCGAACTTTGCCTTCCTCTGCGGTTCTTAACATGATAAGATCAATATACTTGTTAATACGCGGCGACGAAAAGCCGCGGAGTAATTCCGGGCGGACCGGAATAACTCCCCACTGCCCTCTTCGCCATTTTCATTCCCCACTGGGAACGCGCTAACCATAACTGGCGTTGCCATAGAAGTAAATAGGCTGAAGGTGCTGGGCACTTCGGTTCAGCGATATTGGAAAGGGTGCACGACAAAAATGTGGTGGAACTCATGCAACCTTCCTCCCATAGGATCGCTGCTCCCAGAAGCCCTCGAACCGACCGCTGAGTTTGCAGCAGCGCAAGGCGATGATGGCGTTGGCACCACGGACCGTCCAGTGCATGCCACCTCGTTTTAGCCGGGTGCCGATGGCGCCTTTGCAGCCAGCTTCCAGCACCCCCGAAGAGGTGCATAGACCTTGGGCGTGGAACTCCGGGTAGCGCATGCGCTGCCGGTTGCGCCGTAGATATTGCAAGCAATCGCGGGCCGCCTTGGAGTGAAGAGCGTGACGGACGATAGCGACCAGGAGACTCTTCCAGCGACCCTCATCCAGTTGCTTATACCGCTTCTGGGCCCAGCGCTTCGCCTCCTCGCTCGTCTCTCCGTAAAGGCTCTTGGCCAGCTTACTCAGGCGCTCCTTGACGTGGAAACGATCCACGATCTCCATCGCCTGGGGGAAGAGTTCCTGCGCCAGGTTCCAGATCCAGGACGCTCCGTCGCCGATCACCACCAGACGCGTGGCCTCTCGGCAGCAGCGACGGGTCGCTTCGCGTTCGACGCGCTGGGTGAACTCCGCAAGCTCGCGGTCGGTGTCCAGGGTGGCCGCGCTCTCGATGGCCGCCGAATAGCTCACCGAGCCTTCGTCCCGCACCGGGCACCCTTCCTCATCCCGCGACTCCGCACTCCAAACCGTGCACAGCTTCACCTCTCGTGTCTTGGCCGAACCATCGGGCTGCTTGCCCGCTCGACCGCGCAGCTCCGTCGAGCGCATCGGAACCCCCGTCCCGTCCATGCCCAGATACAAAGTCGGAGCCGAAGGCCGCTCGGACAGGGGTTCGGTGGAGTGCTGCTCCTGCTCAGCAATCTCCGCTCCTAACTGTTCGGCCACGCGCTCGACCTGCTTCGCATTCACCTCGACATCCGCCAACTCGCGCAGCAAGGTGCTCCCCTCCTCAAAGCTAAGCGCCGCCCCGACGCTGGCTGCCATGCGCTGGACTGCTGGGGAAAGCGAGGTGCCGCCCTCTAGACCCAGCGCTTGGTCCCGAGGGCAGCACCCCTCGCCGCACGCCGGACAATGATAATAGGCCCGCTCCAGCTTCAGTCCTCCCAGCACGCTCTGAAAGCGCTTGGCTCGCCGCCCGACGTAGCGGGCCTTCTGGCCGCACGCACACGGCCGGGCGGCGCTCTGGTCGCCATGATCCGCATTCAAGCGCTCCTCCAGCAGCCGTGCCGCCACGCGCAGCGCCCGGCGTCGCAAGGCCGTCTCGACCGCCTCCAAGTCCAGTTCCTCAGCAGCGCCGGTGCCCAGCAGAGCCTCGATCTCTTGCTCTACCTCGGCGACCAACCCTTCCGCCAAGGCCGTTTTTTTTTATCTGGGAGGAAGACGCGCCGGTCGACTCCTCCAGCCGGGCATCACAAATCTGCTCGTTCGTCGCCACCAGCGTGCGAGCCAGTTTGCGAAAGCGCTGGTATTCGACAATCTGGGCTCGGGTCCGATCAACCGCCAGGCCGGAGGGAATGGCCTTGCTCACCGTCTTGCCCTCCACGGCGTGGGTCACCATCCACATGGGCCCGTGTCCTCGGTCGCCGGGCCGGGCACAGTGGCAGTTGGGCTTGCCACATTTTCGATACCGCTCCACCAGAGAGCCGGGCCGCATTTCGCCCAGCTGAGCGAGGCGGGCCTTGAGTTCTCGATCTCGCTCCTGAAGTTCCTCCAAGCGCAGGGAAAGGGGGTTCATCCAATCCTCCTATCTGTCAGTAATATACGCTGACAGATAATAACCCCGCCTCCCAACTGCCGTCAAGCTCTAACTTTTTTGTCGTGCACCCGGCCCGTACAAGGGTCTTGGCAATTCGCTAAACTACACGCATGGAAATTAGCATTCATATTCCGGATGACTTGGCGCGCTCGCTGGGGCAGGCGGGGGGCGATTTGTCCCGCCGGACGCTGGAAGCGCTGGCGATTGATGGCTACCGGCGCGGTTCCCTAAACCAGCTTCAGGTCGGGCAGCTTCTCGGCCTTTCGCGGATCGAGACCGAAGACCTCTTAGCGCGACACATTGCTCTGTATGATTACGACCCCGCCGAGCTCGACCGCGAAGCACGCGCATTGGAAAAACTCTCTGACCGAACACCGAAGCTCTAACAACTGACACAGATCCGCGAAATAGAGCAAGCGCGACACAGAGGCGGTGCTTAGGTCCGCAGCTTTTTCTCGTCGATGGGGGACGGACCGGAGCAAGAAAAACACGGGGCACGGGGCACGGGATGCGGGACTCGTGGCAGAGCTCCGCCCCACTTGCTACGGCCTCCCAATTTCTCAATTCTGAGTTATCAGTTTTCAGTCATCAATTTTCGGTTTAGAAGCCAATACCGATCAGCGAGCAGCGCAAAGCGCACATCCATCAAGGAGCAAGCACTGCGGGGTTTTTGCTGAATACTGATGACTGATAACTGACGACTGAGGAAAGATCAGTCGTCAATTGCCAAAACCGGACTTGCGCTGCGGGCCCGGTCCGTGGTATTTTTTCAACGATGAGCGCGAATGGAGTGTTGGAGCAGGTGAAGGCGTTGCCGCCTCGGGAGCGTCGGAAATTCTTTGAGGGCGTCCACGAACTGGAAGCGGCGCTGGAAGTGGAACCAGCGGCCAGACGCAAACGTCCGATTCGCTGGCCCGATGCCGCTGCGCGGCGGCGTCGAATTTTTGGCGACAAGGTTCTGCCCAATTTGGTTCTGTTAGCGCGGGAACAGGAGCGCTACTGAGGCCGCATGAGCCTTTACGCGGACACCAGTGTGCTCATCTCGTATTACATCAATGATTCCCACAGCGTGAGCGCCCAAGCCATCCTTCATGCAACAACCGACCCCTTGCCATTCACCGGACTGCATCGCTTGGAAATGAGGAACGCCCTTGCTCTTGGGGTCTTTCGGCGCATCCTCACGTCCGCTCAGGTCAGCACCGCTTGGTCGGACGTGGAGCGCGATTTGCGGAGCGGCCGATTGGTTCCTCAACGCGTCAATTGGAGGCCGGTCTTTCGCGCGGCAGCACAATGGGCCGCACTCCACTGTCCCCGCATCGGCTGCCGCAGCCTCGATGTGTTACACGTCAGTCTGGCCAAAAAGCTCAACGCTAAGGAGTTTTTCACTTTCGACGAACGGCAGAAATCGCTGGCGGTTGTACTTGGGTTGACTGTCAAGCCATGAATCCGCGAAGGATGACCAAGACCATGAGCCTCCGGATGGATCGCGACAACTATGATTTCCTCAACCGGATCACCAAGGAAGAGCGGAGTGATCTTTCGAAGGCGGTGCGGGAGATGGTTACCCGTGGCAGAATCTTGTTTGCCGTGGAGAGGTATAAGAAGGGGGAGGCCTCACTCGGCAAGGCCGCCGAACTCGCCGGGCTCCCATTGGGACAGATGATGACAATCCTGACGGAGTTCGGAGTGGAAACCCGGCTGGAGAGGGACGACTACCTCCAAGCACTCCAGAATC
>Ga0208323_1001241_pt1 | contig 9631 bp, 8 predicted proteins | sample June2015DPH_10_1_2_FD_184703 | JGI IMG/M metagenome (GOLD analysis project Ga0208323, IMG submission 184703) | Peatland microbial communities from SPRUCE experiment site at the Marcell Experimental Forest, Minnesota, USA - June2015DPH_10_100... | ecosystem: Environmental > Terrestrial > Soil >... | reverse complement strand
GGATTCTGCCAGTAGCATCTCCGCCGGTTCGATTTGTGCGGGGGGGCCTCCGATCATTACCTGGATAGGATCTCTGTCAAGCGCCGCCTCCAGGTCCGGGACGAGTCGCAGGCAATCAGCGCTGGTTTGGACATACCAACCGAGAGGCCCTTCATCTACCGCGTTGTCCTGCATGGTGATCTGGCCATAGCCCGCGGTGTGGAAGATGGCCACGGAGTAAGGACGGTATTCGCGCGCAAACTCCAGAACCTGCTGCGCCACATCCCGGGGAAGGAAATCCCGATGGAGAACCTCTCCCGAGGAGTTTGCGATCAGGGCGCCATTGGAAGTAATCAGAGTGACGGGGCAGGGGATTTGGCTGACCAGCGGGAGGGCAGAATGAAACCTGCGCCCGGTGACGATGACCACCTGGACTTCGCGTTCAACCGCCTCGAGCAGCGCCCGGCGGTTACCTTCCGATATTTCCCGGCGGCTGTTAAGGAGAGTACCGTCAAGATCAATGGCTACTAGACGAATCGGCATGGAATGAGCATTCTAACATGAAGAGGTTTCCGCTGGCTCATGGGCAATCACCAATCGCCAATCACCAATCGCTAATCACCAATCGTTGACGTGACACGTGCCGCTTGGTAGACTCCAAACCTCATGTCCCTTGTTACTCACCTCGAGTGTGCCCGCTGCGGAAAACTCCACGAGCCCGGCCGGGTCTACAACCTCTGTAGTTGTGGAGCGCCTCTTCTGGTGCGCTACAACCTTCGCCGAGCGGCGGAGACATTGGTACTCGGCCGAATGGCCTCGCGTGAACCCACCCTGTGGCGGTATCGGGAAGTTCTTCCGGCAACACAGGATTCATCAATCCTTTGTTTGGGTGAGGGATTCACGCCGCTGAACCATGCCCGGCGTCTCGGCAAGAAGCTCGGACTGCCTAATTTGTACTTGAAAGATGAATCCCAGAATCCCACCGGCTCTTTCAAAGCACGTGGGCTCGCTGTGGCGACCAGCATGGCCAACGAATTGGGCATTCGAAAGCTGGCGATGCCGTCGGCGGGAAATGCCGGCGGCGCTTTGGCCGCGTATGCTGCCAAAGCGGGCATGGAAGCGGCGATTTATATGCCCAAGGAAACGCCCGCAGCGAACCGGCAGGAGTGTGCCTTGCTGGGGGCGAAGGTCGTGCTCGTCTCAGGAAGCATCAAAGACTGCGGTCGAGAAATGAGGGAGCGCCTGGAGGACGGCGAGTGGTTCGACGTCTCAACTCTTCGCGAACCCTACAGGCTGGAAGGGAAGAAGACCATGGCCTATGAAGTCGTGGAACAGCTTGGCGGGCAAGTTCCCAATGCCATGATCTACCCAACCGGGGGTGGGACGGGGCTCATCGGTATGTGGAAAGCCTTTGCGGAGATGGAGGAACTTGGCTGGACCGGTGGGCCTGGGCCACGTATGTTCTCAGTGCAGGCGCAGGGCTGCGCGCCCATCGTTCGGGCTTTCGCCAAGGGTGCCGACCGGGCCGAGGAGTGGGAGGGCCCGCAGACGATCGCCTCCGGTCTGAGAGTGCCGTCGGCAATCGGCGACTTCATGATGTTGCGGGCCCTCCGCGAAAGCCGCGGGACCGCTCTGGCCGTATCCGATTCTGAAATGCTTGTTGCCCTGCGGGAACTTGCGGAAATCGAGGGTGTGCTCACCTCGCCGGAAGGTGGAGCAACCCTCGCGGCACTCAAGAAGCTGTTATGGGACGGGCTTCTGGCAGGTCACGAGAGCATCGTTTTGTTCCTGACTGCCAGCGTATATAAATATCAAGAAGTACTTGAGACAATGACCGTAAGTCACAGTAATTGAATCTATGGCAAAGACCGATAGGCTCTATTACATCGACTGCTATTTGCGTGAATTTGAGGCGCATGTCCTTCGTTCGGAACCCGCGCCTAACGGCTTCAAAGTTTATCTCGACCGGACGGCCTTTTATCCCACATCGGGTGGGCAGCCGACGGATTCCGGCACCATCGCGGACATCCAAGTCCTCGAAGCTGTTGACGAAGGAGACGAAATCGCGCACATCCTCCGCCAAGCCCCGGAGGCAGAAGACGTGAGCGGGAAAATCGATTGGGCCAGGCGGTTTGACCACATGCAGCAACATACCGGGCAGCATATCTTATCCGCGGCCTTCGAAAGGATTGGTGAATATAGGACCGTCTCGTTCCATTTAGGGGAGGAGGGTTCAAGCATTGATCTGGATTCTGACCGCCTCGGCGTCAGGCAACTGGAGGAAGCCGAGGATGCCGCAAACCAGGTGGTCTTTGAGAATCGCGCAGTGCGGATTTCTTTTCAGCCGGCGGGAGAGGCAAGCCGATTGGAATTGCGCAAGCCGACGTCTCGCGAGGGCGAGGTTCGGCTGGTGGAAGTTGAGGGATTTGATCTATCAGCTTGCGGAGGAACTCACGTCAGCCGCACGGGAGCCGTGGGCTTGATTCTGGTGCGCAAGGTGGAGCGCATGAAGGGCTTGACCCGCGTGGAGTTCATGTGCGGGGGCCGCGCCCACCGACAGGCGCGGCGGGATTTCAGGGTATTAAGCGAAGCGGCGCGCCTGTTTTCCGCCGCTTTGGACACGGTGCCGGAACTGATTGCAAAACAAAGCCAGGAACTGCGCGAAGGGATGCGGGGAAGGGAAAAGCTGCTCGAGCGCCTGGCCGAATATCAAGCCAGAGAATTGTGGCAGGCTGCGCCTGTAATTGACGGTCGGCGCGTAGTTCGCCAGGTCTTCCTAGCAGAAGAATCGGCGCAGGCCAAAATGCTGGCGCATGCCCTGGCGAAGTTGCCCTTAGCAGTGGCCCTGCTCGGAGTAAAGGGAAAGCCGACCGCTCTCTTCTTCGCGCAGACCCCGGGCGGGACTTCAGAGATGGGCAGCATACTCAAACAAACGGTCACGAAGTTCGGTGGTAAGGGGGGCGGGGGGCGTGACTTTGCCCAAGGCGGGGGGCTGGAAGAAAGTCGCTTGGAGGAGGCTCTGGCTTACGCCCAAGCCCTTGTAGCAGGGGCGTCTGAAGCTGTGAAATAATTAAGGTACACGGGCCCCACCCCAAAACGCACGATCGCGTCGCGATACCATCCGGTAGAGTCCTAATATGGGATGTAGGGCCGGGGCTTGCCCCGGCCAGGCCGCCCCGAGGGGCGGCCCTACACTCGAATTGGGACACTACCTACCATCCGGGCAATTGTACACGGTGCTGCCCGCGTGCTATATTTGGAGGTTGCAGCGAGAGGCGTGGGCGCGTAGCTCAGTTGGGAGAGCGCGGCGTTCGCAACGCTGAGGCCGAGGGTTCGAATCCCTTCGCGTCCACCATTTCATTTTCTTGTTACCAGGAGAACATTTCCCCTTTTGCCCAGCCTACCGCCTCTTGCCAGAGAGAAAGTCTTGGCCGATTATGGTTACCTATGCGATGCCCCAAATGCGGTCATGAGAATTCCGAAAAGGCGCTATTCTGCACGCGTTGCCACGCGCCTCTCCGCTTTACCTGTCCCGCCTGCCGGCACGTTCAAGACCACGGCGGGAAATGCGACCACTGTGGCGTGGACTTTGCGAAATACGCAGCGATGTTAGTTTTCCAGGCAAGAGATGGGGCGCAGGAGAAGCGCAGGCACAGCAGGGAGAAGGCCGCGCTTGCCAAGCAGATCCTTCTGCTCCCTTTGACGGGCGGCTTTTCGCTTCTGAAGTACGTCTTATCGCGCCTGCGCCGAGGCTGAGAAACCGTCTTACCTCTGACTTTTGCTGGCGATGTAGCGCTTGGCTTTGGCAAGCAGTTCGCTGGCCTGTGGCATGCTGTCGAGAGCTTTCTGCACCAACGGATCGTTTTCAATGCCGATCCGGTGGGCTTCCGTTTCGCCGAAAATGAAGTCAACCAACTGCAAGCGGATACGCGTCCGGATGAAATCCGAACTGTCTTTCAGGTTTTGGTCGGATATGGGGATTTTCTGCTCGGCAAGAAACTGGCGGAATTCCTGAAGAACAGCGTCTGTTACTTGAAAGTCACTCGGAATGGTCTTGTGAATTCCAAGGTAATACTTGCCGAACTCAAAGAGAGCGTTATGTTGCAAGAGCGCTTCCTGAGTGGGAGTGAGCTTGGGGTCCTCGTACTTGATATCAGGTGTGATGCCACCACCGCCGTAAACCTCACGACCGCCGTCGGTGAGGCGCACATCCGTGTGCGGCGTAGGGGAAGCTTCCGGATGATAGTAATAATCGTAAAGAGAGACGTTGTCATAGTCCCGCTGAATCAGCCTGCCGCTCGGGGTGTAGTAGCGGGCGGTGGTCAGCGCCAAGCCCGTGTGCTCGCTGAGGGGGAAGACAGTTTGAACGAGGCCCTTGCCGAAGCTGGGCTGGCCCATCACCAGGGCGCGATCGTGATCCTGTAAAGCTCCCGTGACGATCTCCGCCGCACTCGCGGTCATGCGGTTGATGAGCACCACGATGGGATACTCTTTGCCCTTGTCTCCCTTCGTCGTGTAGTAGCGTTTTTCCTGCGAGTGGCGACCGTGGTGATAGACGATCAACTGGCTCTTTTCGAGGAAATGGTCGGATACTTCCACCGCTTCCTGAAGCAGGCCGCCGGGGTTTCCACGAAGGTCGAGAACCAGTCCCTGCGGGTTCTTCTCAACCAGATTTTTCAGCGCCTCGGAGAGTTCATCATTCGTGGTCTCGTTGAACCTGTTGATGTGGATGTAAGCAATCCCAGGCTTGAGCATAAATACGTCGTCCACGCTGCGCTGCGAAATCTCGTCGCGCGTGATGTCAAATTCGAGAGGTTGATCGTAACCTTCGCGCGTGACGGTGATGTGTACCTGGGTTCCTTTGGGCCCCTTCAACTTCTCCGCAACTTGTTGGGTATTCATTCCTTCAGTTGACTGCCCGTTGACCTTGGTGATGATATCGCCGGGCCGCAGACCGGCCCGAAACGCAGGCGAGCCGGGGATCGGAGCCATTACCACAACGACGAGCTTGCCCAACTTCCCAGGGCGCTGCCCGATTTGCATTCCGACGCCGTAGTACTTGCCCTCCTGGTCTTCGCGGAGTCGCGAAAAGGCGAGCGGATCGTAAAAATTAGAGTGAGGGTCCAGGCTCCGGAGAGCGCCGGGGATGGCGCCGATATTGGTTTCGCTGGGGCCGTAGATAGCCTTGTCCGGGTCCACCACATCTGCGTAGTTCTGCTCAACCAAGTTGTAGACACGGGTAAGCTCGGTGAGGCTGTTCTTTACATCCGAGTCGTCCGCGCCCGTCGTGGCTTCGACTTGCCGGCCGTACAGCCCTCCCAGCAGTGAGCAAAGCAGAACCGTGGAAAGAATAAACCACAACCACCGTGGCGCCTGTTTCATGTTCAATGCAGCTCCTCACCCTGCATGCTTAAGTATAACATAGGTATTCCCCGGCTTAAAGCGCAGCCTGGTAGTGTCCCAATTCGACTGTAGGGCCGCCTCCCGCCATGGCGGGGCAAGCCCCGGCCCCACGTCCCATATTAGGACACTACGGCCAGCCTTGGTCCCTGCCCTTTTCCCACGTATCATTGGATGCTTGGAGTTGCCCACAGGTTCTCCATAATATTAGGGCTCCTTCCCTGGCCCGAGGGGACCCAAGGGGGCTTCGATTTTGACTGTCTTCTGACTCCCGGTTCTGAATCCTGACTCCTGTGTTTTGGCCGGCGGGTGCTGGTGTCATTTGGAGTGAGATCCCCTTCGAAACACTGGTCATTCCCGCGAAAGCGGGAATCTACTCGACAAACCTTCGGAAATACGCTGTCGACGGACTGGATTCCCGCTTTCGCGGGAATGACTAGGTCTCTCGAATGACACCAATACCGGCTCTGAGGTTTATCTGCGGTTTATCTTGACAACGCCGGTCGTGTCGCTTATGATTTCTTCGAGAGGCTGACCTTGTTTGGCACCGGATTTGGTGAAATCGGGTTCATATTGTTTATCGCTTTCCTACTGTTTGGGCCCAAGAAACTCCCGGAGATCGCGCGGACGCTTGGCAAGGGTCTGGGCGAATTGCGCCGCGCGTCCAACGAATTGAAGAATTCTCTGGAAGAGGAAATCAAGAACTTGGACCGGCGCCCGGAAAGCCTGCCCGACTCAAGCCCCACGTATGGCCACAACGATCCAGAACCCACCCCCAAAGAACCCGGACAATGATCCTGAGGATGAAGAGCTGACCGGCAGGCAAATGTCGTTCCTCGAGCATCTCGAGGAGCTTCGCCAGCGGCTGCTCCGGTCCGTCATTTCGATTATTATTGGATTCGGCATTTCCTTTTACTTTGCTGATAACATTTATGGTTACCTGGCCAAACCTCTCACTGACACCCTTCGTGCCCTTCACATGTCGGACAAGTTAGTTTATACGAATCCCATTGATCCATTTAATCTCTACATCAAGCTTGCCGCCATGGCTGGGATTTTCGTGGCGTCGCCTTACATTCTCTATCAGCTCTGGCTTTTCATTTCCCCGGGGCTTTACCGCCATGAAAAGCGCTACATATGGCCGTTTGTGCTGCTGACAAGTGGCTTGTTTATTTCGGGCGGGCTCTTTGCTTACAAGCTGGCTTTTCCCCCGGCTTTGCGATTCCTGCTGGTGTTCGGCCACAGATTCCAACCGATGGTGACCATCAACGAGTATTTCAGTATTGCGATGACCATCATCGTCGGCGTGGGACTGGTCTTTGAGCTGCCGGTTATTATTCTGGTCCTGTCTTTGTTTGGGATTGTGACTCCCAAGTTCCTCCTGAAGCAACTGCGCTACGCGGTGCTGGTGACGGCCGTAGCTGCCGCTGCCATTGCTCCTACTCCTGACATAGCCACCCTATTCATTCTCTGGATTCCCATGGTGGGGCTCTACGTTCTCAGCATTGGGCTCTCCTGGCTTGTCTATCTGCGCAAGAGGTGGAAGCAAAAGCGTGCTGAGGCGTAAACGTGCGGAGCGGCGGCGTCCCCTGGCCTTGATGGTAGGGTGGGTGTGCCTCGCGCTTGCTTCACTCTCGCCTGGAGCCGAGCCACCGAGCTTCAGTGGGGCGCGTGCCTTTGAGGATCTTAAGCACCTTGTGGGTTTCGGTCCCCGACCTTCGGGCTCCCCGGCTTTGACCCAAACCCGCCAATGGTTAATTCAAGAACTTCGAGGCACGGGGGCACAGGTGGAAGAAGATCCCTTTGTGGCGAATACCCCCATCGGGCCGATCCCCATGGACAACCTGATTGCCAAGTTTCGCGGTTCGCGTCGCGAGACGGTGATCGTGGCCGGCCATTACGATACAAAACGTTTCGACGAATTCCGTTTCCTGGGCGCCAATGATGGTGGCTCCAGCGCTGCGCTCCTGGTTGAACTTGCTCGAGTCCTGGGGGCAAGACGCAATGCGCTAAATTACTGGCTGGTCTTCTTTGACGGGGAAGAAGCCGTGCGGGATTGGTCCGCTACAGACAGCCTTTACGGAAGCCGGCACCTGGTCGAGAAGCTCTCCACGAACGGTGAACTAAGCCGCATTCAGGCTCTTATCCTGGTTGACATGATTGGTGATGCGCAGCTCCGCATACCCCGCGAAAGCAGCTCCACGCCCTGGCTGAGTGGTTTGGTCTTCAACGTTGCCCAGCGCCTGGGCTACGGCAAGTATTTTGTGGACAGCCGGGATGCTGCCGATGATGACCACATGCCGTTCATCAATGCGGGCGTCTCCGCAGTGGATTTGATCGATTTTGATTACGGACCCCATAACAGCTACTGGCATTCGGCCCAGGACACGCTCGATCATTGCAGTCCCCAGAGCCTGACCATAGTGGGCCGCGTAGTGACAGCCACGCTCATAGAATTCGAGAAATCCCCCCGTAAGAACTAGCCTCCGCGATGGGCGGCGCAAGGAGTCAGAAGTCAGAAGACCGCAGGTCGGCAACGGGTGGTGGGCGGGGGCAATCCAAAATCTAGAATTAAAATCCAAAATCGCCCTAGCCCCGAGTCCGCTTTTTTCAACTGATCCGCCGTGGTGGGTCTACTGACCACGGACTACTAACGCAGTACAAGATGGGCTGTACAAGATGGGCCAATCCATAGCGTGGATGGGTTTCTTTGTTCTCGTGCTCGCCCTCCTGGGCTTCGATCTTCGTTTCCTTAACCGCAAGCCGCATGTAATTTCCTCTACGGCGGCGACTCTGTGGAGCGCCGTCTGGGTGTTCCTGGCAATTACATTTTGCGCCTCGATTTACTTCTGGCGTGGCCCTCATGACGCCCTGGACTTTCTCGCCGCCTATATCATTGAGGAATCGCTTTCCTTGGACAACCTCGTCGTGTTTGTAGTGATCTTCACTTCGGCGGCGGTGGCTCTCCAGTACCAACATCGGATCTTGTTTTGGGGTATTTTGGGGGCTCTGGTGACGAGGGGGGTGTTTGTCTTCGCGGGCGTGGAATTGATTTCTCATTTCCACTGGTTCCTGTACCTCCTGGCGATCTTCCTCGTCGTCGCATCAGCGAGATTGCTGCACAAAGGTCGGGGGGAGTTCGACCCAGCGCGCAGCCGCATGCTGACGCTGACCAGAAAGCTTCTCCCCATTACACCGACCTACGAGGGGGGAAAGTTCTTTGTTCGACGGGAGGGGCGCTTGTTTGCCACGCCACTCTTGCTCGTACTTCTCATGATCGAAATAACGGATGTTTTCTTTGCCGTGGATTCTGTTCCTGCGGTTTTCTCGGTGACCCAAGATGCATTTATTGTCTATACCTCCAATATCTTTGCCGTGCTTGGGCTGCGGGCACTTTACTTCCTGCTTGCCGGTGCAGTGAAACGATTTCGTTACTTGCGGCATGGCTTGGCTGTGGTGCTGATGTTTATGGGGGCGAAGATGCTGATCGCACGAATTGTTAGGATCCCGACGGGGTGGGCGTTACTTGTCATCCTGGTCGCCATCACCTTGGCCGTGGCCGCGTCGTTGCGCAGGGCTGGAAAAACAGTGACGAGTGAGGAGTGACGAGTGACGAGCAGGAGAACAGGTTTCAGGTGTCAGGTTTCAGGTGTCAGGGTACAGTGAGTCAATGAAGCAACGGATCAATCACTGTCTGCTTTTCTGCTCCCGAGACGCGTTTTTTCAACTGACCACTGACAACTGACGACTTCGCTCAGTGCGTCGCTAGGCGAAGAAGACGGGTGCGTGTCTTGCAGTAAACGAGTGCTTCGCGGGTATGGCTTCGTCCTTCAAGGGAAAATCTGACCGGTAGTGGGCGCCGCGGCTCTCCTCCCGCGCCAGGGCACATCGAGTGATTATGCTGCCGACCTGTAGAATATTGCGGGCCTCGTAGAACTGACGGGATGGTGCAGTCGAACCAGTCAGCACAACCGAATCGAGCCGCTTGATGGCGTCGCAAAGGTCCTTGCCGGTGCGGATAATACCCACCTTATCCCACAGAATGGACCGGACCTCGTTCACGGTTTCTTGCGGCGACAGGCGCGCCGGCTCAGCGTCCCGCGTATTCAGGTGCGGCCCGGGGGTAGCGCGGCCTGCTACGGGGTTTGGAGCCTTGCGCGGCAGGGGTGGCTTGAATTCCCGCCTTTGGTCGATCATGGCGGAGGCCGCCCTGGCGCCAAACACCAAGCCTTCCAGAAGGGAATTGCTGGCC
>Ga0208323_1001203_pt1 | contig 9859 bp, 9 predicted proteins | sample June2015DPH_10_1_2_FD_184703 | JGI IMG/M metagenome (GOLD analysis project Ga0208323, IMG submission 184703) | Peatland microbial communities from SPRUCE experiment site at the Marcell Experimental Forest, Minnesota, USA - June2015DPH_10_100... | ecosystem: Environmental > Terrestrial > Soil >... | reverse complement strand
GGGCATTCTGCTGGCGGATGATCGCCGCCCACTGAGCATGTGAGGGCGCCGTCGCGGCCATTCGTGCCGCTCGCGTGTTTTCCACGTGCTCATGCAGGAAGAGTTCGTATTGCTGCGCGACATCGGAGATTTCTTCCGCCAGTCTCGCCCTCATCAAAGTCTTGGCATCCTCGAACTCCTGGCTGCCCGCCTTCATCTCCGACAACTTGAAGTAGTTGTTATAGAGTCCGGCGCCCCGCAGGGTTGGTTCCTCGCCGTACACGCCACGCAGAAACTCCTTCATGTTGAGGGAGAAATCGTTCTTCTCCACCATCTCCACCAGGATGTCCAGAATGGAAAGGATCTGCTCGAATTTCCCCGGCGCATCGAGCCTCCTTCGCAGGCCCTTTTCGCGCACCTCGGATTGCAGGGTGTCGCTGATGTCTCGCCCCACCTGGACGAACTGCTTGCGCCGCTCCAGGTCGTGCTTTTGCAGGTTGCACACCTGCACGGCGGCTTCCGCCCTGTCCAGGCGGGCTTTCTTCCAGACTAACAGCGCGATGTCCTCCACCAGCACCATCTCGAGAGTGTCGGCGGGCTGGCGCGCCAGCACCAAGCCCTTCAACAAACGCTCGAAGTCCCGCGGGTCCTCGCCCAGCGCGATGGCGGCGTCCCAGAAGAAGTTGGCGTTTGAATAGAGGCCGTGCTTGCGCGCGTTCTGGCTCGAGCGCCTCTTGCCCTCCGCGGTGCGCGGGCCGGTGGATTTCCGGGCGCTCTCTTTCCGCGCTTCAAGTTGCGCCGCCGTCAGATTTTCAGTTTGGCTAGCCATGTGGTTTCTCCTTTTTCCTGTAGCGCCCGTCGGTGACGGGCGAGCTTCCTGAACGCCGCTCCTGAAACGGCGCCACAGCCCGGTTCCCCGTTTCCGCCGGCGCCGCCAGCGGTTCGTCCGGAAGCCAAATCTACTAGGCTATCAGATAAAAATGGAACAGTGGGTAAAGTTGGGACGTCTGTGAATATTTATTTTCGCCCAATGAAATCAAGCTATTACGGGGACTCCAAGGGACAAGATGCCCGCTCCCTGACCAAATATGTGGCATTTTGGCACACCGCAGCCCTTGGCCGCAACCAAAAGCAGATTCTTTGCTGCGCTCCCGCCGCGGCGGGCGCTACCTGCTGCGAACCGTGCAAGAATGCCGGGAGAAGTAGCACCGACCCCGCAGGGCGCGGTGAGCGCTGCCATAGCGCAGAGCGGAGTGCGCGAGAAGCTGGAAGGTGGAATACATGCATCATACCAATTGAACGTCACACATACTGTTTTTATTCAGTCGGACAGGTCCAAGAGTGGACTTGCTGTGATTGCTGACCCAGGCGTCGGTAGTGCCTCTGTGTCCTCCTCGCGAGAAGAGCCACAACACAGAGATCACTGAGATGCTCCGTGTCCTCCGCGTTAAAGCTTGAGAGGCACGGAGGACACAGAGGGTTTCGTTTTGGTTGCGGCTGGCCCCGCTGTAATACACTATGCATGACAAAGAATTGGTCTCAGAACCCCGTGAAGGTCGGCTGGGTGAGCCGTCTCGCGTGGCGGGATGGGGCATGGGCGAGCGTATGCGACGACACGCGGACGCTCGGTGCGGCAGCGAGCCGCACCCGATTCTCGCCAAGGACACCAGCACCTCTTGCTCCATCAGGCTGGCGGGTGTACACTCGCGGAGACTCGAGCTACTACTGAAACGACCGTATCATCTTCAGACAAGGATGGAGCACTGGTATGAGCCCTCAGAACCTCGCCGGATTCGTCATTCTGCTCGCGCTATTGCTTGCCCTGACGTTTGCAATCTGGGCTCTCGTATCGAAGAGCCTCGAAAGCCTGCTGAACCAAGCCCTGAAGTTACCCGACGGCACCACGTTCTACCTACGAAGCTTTCTTATCGGCCTTTTGCTGGCCGCCTTCGCGGGCGGCCTCGGAACGACCTTCAACTTCAAGCCGGGCGATCCCTTCATGGAATACGTTTGGAGAGTCGCGGCGGGCCTGCAAGAAGTCTGCCAGTTCTTCTTCGGATTTCTGCTGGCCTATCTCATTCTGATTACCGTCCTGGTGGCCGTTCTGCGAGCGAAGCATGAGCAATGAACAGTACCTGATCGTCTCGTACTTCTTTGTCGGCGTGCTGTCGATCGTGATCGCCATGGCGGCTTATGCCTTTCTGCGCCGCCCGCTCGCCGGGCTCGCCGGCGCTTTCCCCAATAGGAATCTCGCCTCCGTCCTCAAAAAGCTCTTCCCCGCTGGCCTGGTGCTGCCGGCGCTGGCAGGATTCCTCTCGGTGAGCTACCATAGTTGTCACGAGAGCTATCAGTCGATTATCGCTGACCGGTCTTATCTGGTCGGCAAGAACCAGGAACAGATCTCGGCAACTTGCTTCTTCCTCATGCTGGCGGTCTTGGGCTGGGGTGTGGTTGTTCTTCTGAGCCTGGCCACCCAGCCTAAGCAGCCCGTGCCCGGCGGCGACGGAGAACCAAATCGCCGCTAATCCCTCGGATGCCGTAAGGACATGGTTCCTCCTGGGACGGGGTGTTAGGATGGCGAGGAAAGGACTTCCCCGCGGGTTAGGCTTTTCACACGAGTAGGCTACCACAGCGGCGGGGCATTGTCAAGAGACATCATGGCAACATGCCTAGCCCAGGACTTCTTCAATTGACTCATTGAATCATTGATCCATTGACTCATTGAAGTCCCCTTGCCTCGTTTTTTTCAATGAATCAATGGATCAATGGGGCAATCGCTGGATTCCATTGCTTTGGGCTCTCTTCGTGGCTTGGTGCTTGGCGGTTCGGTTTGATTAGCAATAGTAAGGGCAGGCGTGCTGTCCGCGCTTTCCGAATCCTCGTCGAGGCTGTGAAATGAAAGTCCTTGACTTCTGGACTTCATATAGTAGACTTGTATTGAAATTGCTCCCCGCTCGACATGCCGTAAGGCCTCGGGCGGGGTTATTTATTTTAGGCCGTGCCGATGCCCCCTGAGCCAGCCGTCAAACGCGCCATAGCTTTCATCGACGGACAGAATCTATTCCACGCAGCACGCGAGTCCTTCGGATATCCCTATCCCAGTTATGATGTGTCCGCCCTCGCGATGGCAGTATGCCAAGCGCAGGGATGGGCGCTCTCCCAAACGCGTTTTTACACTGGCATCCCTGACCCAAATGATGATCCATTCTGGCATAGCTTCTGGTCTGCGAAGCTCGCTGTTATGGGGCGTCAGGACGTCCACCTCTTTGCACGGTCCTTACGCTACCGGAACAGAGTTGTCAATTTAGCGGACGGGACGAAGCACACATTTTTGGCTGGCGAAGAAAAAGGAATTGATGTACGCATCGCCCTGGATATCATCCGCCTGGCTCACCGGGAGGAGTTCGATGTTGCCTTGATCTTCAGCCAGGATCAGGATCTTTCAGAAGTGGCGGACGAAATTCGCGCCATCGCTGGCGAGCAAAACAGGTGGATCAAGGTCGCATCTGCTTTCCCGTTCAGTCCGACGACGAGAAATCGAAGAGGAATTGAAAAGACAGATTGGATCAAGGTGGACCGCGTTACGTATGACGCCTGCCTTGACCGTCGCGACTATCGGCCAAAGCCAACGACGGGTCCCGGGGGCAATCCATGAAGCGACTGCGATTGCTGATTGAGGAGTGGCTACCGGCGGCGGCGCTTGGCGTCGAGTGCATCCGTGAGCGCTCCACGGGCCAGCAACCGCCCGATAAGCACAATCACGGCGGCATCGCTCTGCTGACCCCGGAAGCGCTCCACTACGGGCGGGCGGACGAAGTCATCCGGCCCCGGCAAGAAATCCTGAGCCGGGCTTACCAACGGAATCCTGAACGCTTCGTTCGAACCCATCCCAAACCGCCGGCTCAACCTACAGCGGTCTGGATCAACCCGCCAGCAACCTCGCAGGCGAGTGAAGGAGAGCTACACTAATTGATGCTCTCACGTGTCTCAAGGTCGTTTGACACGTTCCGTCGCTTGCGACTGCCGGCCAATGAGAGCGCCAGCACCTGAGGGAGGAAGCTACAAAGCAGCTCTGCGGCAGCCAGGCTGAAAATTCAGGTTTGCGCTACCTACTGATGGGCGCACACATAAAAGACAATGTATGCGCCACCCGCGACAGGCAAAAACATTTCCCGATGAACTGTATCAACGTTTCAGTCCCCTCTTCATCGGGGAACTCTCTTCAACGAGGATGGAAGAAACACCGGTTGGGTCGGTACGAAGTTTCAGTCCCCTCTTCATCGGGGAACTCTCTTCAACTCGGCGCGCAAAAAGGCTAGCGCCGACTACGTACCGTTTCAGTCCCCTCTTCATCGGGGAACTCTCTTCAACAATCAAACGTCGAGTAACACGCAGAATCCTAATCCGTTTCAGTCCCCTCTTCATCGGGGAACCCTCTTCAACGTAGGCGCCACGGTTTGAAACACAATCCGCACGTTGTTTCAGCCCCCTCTTCATCGGGGAACTCTCTTCAATCCTCACGGTGGTGCCCTTCAGCCTGATGGCCTCGCCGTTCCAGTCCCCTCTTCATCGGGGAACTCTCTTCAACTCCCGCCTCCTGACTGGACAGAGAGCACCTGCGCTCCGTTTCAGTCCCCTCTTCATCGGGGAACTCTCTTCAACGCCGGAGTCTTTGGCGTCGCGCGGCCGCAGGACGAAGTTTCAGTCCCCTCTTCATCGGGGAACTCTCTTCAACGCCGGAGTCTTTGGCGTCGCGCGGCCGCAGGACGAAGTTTCAGTCCCCTCTTCATCGGGGAACTCTCTTCAACTCTGCGCGGGTAACTCATGGCCTGCTCGCCCGCATGTTTCAGTCCCCTCTTCATCGGGGAACTCTCTTCAACGGGGTGGACCTCCAACGGACATCAAACGACCAGCAAGTTTCAGTCCCCTCTTCATCGGGGAACTCTCTTCAACCATGGTCGCAGTGGGCAGGAAACACGCCTCCGATCGTTTCAGTCCCCTCTTCATCGGGGAAGTCTCTTCAACGCGGCGCAACCGGCACCTGGGCGTTAGCTTCATTCGAGTTTCAGTCCCCTCTTCATCGGGGAACTCTCTTCAACGCAATCGCCTCCGCCGTCTGGAAGGCGCGAAGCATGTTTCAGTCCCCTCTTCATCGGGGAACTCTCTTCAACCTCGATCACCACGCATCCCGCGCGGATAGTGGCCAGGTTTCAGTCCCCTCTTCGTCGGGGAACTCTCTTCAACCTCTGCCACCCAATGGGAAATTTTCGGCACCGAGCTGTTTCAGTCCCCTCTTCATCGGGGAACTCTCTTCAACTACGATTTCGCCCCCAGCCGGGTATCGGTTATCTTCGTTTCAGTCCCCTCTTCATGGGGGAACTCTCTTCAACGAACACCACGGGATACACCGGGTACTCCGGCTACACGTTTCAGTCCCCTCTTCATCGGGGAGCTCTCAAAATCGGCCTTCAGCCGTCAGTCTTCAGCTATCAGCGAACACAATGACCCTCCGGTCGCAAGAGTACTTCAAATGATTCAATGACTCAATCACTAAATGGGTCAATCCCCGCCGCGTCCCCTCTTCATCGGGGAACTCTCTTCAACAACATCAACATAAAACTTACCCGCGCCGGGACTGATAGTTTCAGTCCCCTCTTCATCGGGGAACTCTCTTCAACCGTGACACTGAACTACACATCGAACGGCTGGGGTTAGTTTCAGTCCCCTCTTCATCGGGGAACTCTCTTCAACACCGGCACCGTTACGGTTGGCGCAGGAAATAACATGTTTCAGTCCCCTCTTCATCGGGGAACTCTCTTCAACGTTTGTCCACGCCCCTTGGAGGTAGAGGGCATTGAGGTTTCAGTCCCCTCTTCGTCGGGGAACTCTCTTCAACGTACCCTTGACTCTGCGCTGTGATAGTTCCATTCCGTTTCAGTCCCCTCTTCATCGGGGAACTCTCTTCAACGCGTAAAACTCTCTTGTGATGGTGCCCGAGTCCACGTTTCAGTCCCCTCTTCATCGGGGAACTCTCTTCAACGCTGTGCGACCCGCTTGACCACCAGATGATGTTTCAGTTTCAGTCCCCTCTTCATCGGGGAACTCTCTTCAACAAATTAGCGGCAAAGCCTGCGGCTACACCGTGCCAGTTTCAGTCCCCTCTTCATCGGGGAACTCTCTTCAACGCAGGCAATCATCGCAGCGGTCGAGAATTACACGCGTTTCAGTCCCCTCTTCATCGGGGAACTCTCTTCAACCGGAGGCAAACAAAATATCTGCATCCTTTAGCGTATGTTTCAGTCCCCTCTTCATCGGGGAACTCTCTTCAACGCTTTGCGCAGCCCGCTATAAGGCTCCCAGTCCAACGTTTCAGTCCCCTCTTCATCGGGGAACTCTCTTCAACGAAGCGCAGGGCTTGCTTTCACTCGGCGTGGACTTGTTTCAGTCCCCTCTTCATCGGGGAACTCTCTTCAACTCCTGCCTCCGCGAGCGGTGAAGATAATCAATAAGGTTTCAGTCCCCTCTTCATCGGGGAACTCTCTTCAACTGTACGTCTACAGGCGTAGCGTCGGGGGCTTTCTATGTTTCAGTCCCCTCTTCATCGGGGAACTCTCTTCAACGTGACGCCCCTTCTCTACGCATCTCCATTTCCACAGTTTCAGTCCCCTCTTCATCGGGGAACTCTCTTCAACCGGGGCATCGTCGCAGATCGCTCTGACCTTTGTCATGGTTTCAGTCCCCTCTTCATCGGGGAACTGTCTTCAACTCCGATTGGGGTGACGCGGTGAAGGAATTGTTGCAGGTTTCAGTCCCCTCTTCATCGGGGAACTCTCTTCAACGAAGTATCGAGTACTGCTGAGCAATTTCTTGGCCAGTTTCAGTCCCCTCTTCATCGGGGAACTCTCTTCAACGAAGACGTGGGAAATATCCGGCACCGAGGAGCTTTACGTTTCAGTCCCCTCTTCATCGGGGAACTCTCTTCAACGTCGCTGCTGCCGCAAGAGCCCTCCGCCCGACCTCGGTTTCAGTCCCCTCTTCATCGGGGAACTCTCTTCAACGTACCAGGCCAGCTCGATCATCTTGTCCTGGACGAGTTTCAGTCCCCTCTTCATCGGGGAACTCTCTTCAACGCGACTCCAAGGTTGTGAACGAAAATCCCTGCTGGGTTTCAGTCCCCTCTTCATCGGGGAACTCTCTTCAACGCGCGGGAACAAGCGGCTATGGCTCCGTCGCTCAAGCGTTTCAGTCCCCTCTTCATCGGGGAACTCTCTTCAACGGAACTCTTACTAGGTGGGCAGAATGCATATAAAGGTTTCAGTCCCCTCTTCATCGGGGAACTCTCTTCAACGGAACTCTTACTAGGTGGGCAGAATGCATATAAAGGTTTCAGTCCCCTCTTCATCGGGGAACTCTCTTCAACGCTCCCAATACCTGCTAGGATATAGCCTTATACTGAGTTTCAGTCCCCTCTTCATCGGGGAACTCTCTTCAACTGAAAACAGCACAGCATTCAAACTCACCATAAACCGTTTCAGTCCCCTCTTCATCGGGGAACTCTCTTCAACCCGCTACTCCAGCGATACTTCCACCCAACGCCTCTGTTTCAGTCCCCTCTTCATCGGGGAACTCTCTTCAACCGCTCAAGTCTACCTTTGTTCTCAGCGGGATACAAGCTGAAGCTGCTAGAAAAGTTCGCAAACCTCTGAACTGCGGAAAAGCGGGGGAGGTTTGCGAAAACCACTATCCGCAAGCACAGCTTGTTTCCTGCGCCAAGCCCACCACTTGCGCTAACGTCTTCTGGCATTAGAAGATATCTCCGCAGTAGTTCCGGAACTCGCATTCCTCGCACCGAGCGCGCACCGGGGTCGCTTCGGGTAACATCGCCTGTCGGATCATCTCCCGAATCTCGGTCAGGCGTCTGCTAACCAGCTCCATGAGCCCCGGTGTCACGTTGACGCGCAGGAGCTGGTTGCTGGGAGCAATATACACGAAGGCGGCGGGGACGGGAAGCCGCAGGGCGTCCTCGACCAGCAAGGCATACCCGCCCAGTTGCAGGATGTGATTGCGGCGGGGCCGGTCGCGGGTGTACTTGAAGTCCACCGGATAGCCGGCCTCCGGGGTAGCGATCAGCAGGTCGGGCTTCCCGCTCAGCCCGAGCCCAGGGGAATTGAGCCACACGTGGAAGCGGCGCTCACCCTCGGCCAGCCGGTAGCGCCGCAGGGTGCGCCGCGACTCGAGCGCGTCCAGGGTGATCTCGATCTCCTTGCCGCGCTCCATCTTCACCGTGCTCTTCCGCGCCACCGGCATCACGGTGTTGTAAAACACAATGCGCGGGCAGTACTCCCACTGCTTCAAGTCGTTCACGCGGAGCGGGATAAGTTCAGGGGGCAGAGCTCCGGTGAGAGGTGGCGGTTCAGAACGGTTTATCTCACCCGATTCCATCAAGAACCTCGAACAGCCCTTATGTTCGTACCAAAGTCAACCCATACGACGCTGGAAGGAACCCGCGCTACTTTTCATTGGCGTGCCCAGAATCATCTTTACGCTGTTGATCTAAATCTTGCGGAACATCTGCAAAGAGGTACGCATAAAGCGCCGTTTTCACATCTTTCTCGCACAGCGGCTGGATCATGATTTTGAATGCGGGTTGCCAGTGTCCCTTGGCGTCATCTTCAGGAGGGACCGGCAGGTCCATGGGCTTGGTCTGCGCTTCCGGAAAGTCCTTATGCCAGCGAGCCTCCCACTCACGCTGAATCTGACGCAGGCGCTCGTACAGTTCCTCGCGCTTGTTTTGCGAGAGTGTTCCTCGGAAGCAACTGAACTGCAGCCGTTCCAGTCCGAAATCTTTGCAGGCTTCAGACACCCGTGTTCTTGCTCGATCGTCCTCAATATCGTAGATGACCAGGGTGCTTAGTTCCATAAGACCCCGGAGGATTCAGGATTCAGCAGAAAAGAGGACGTCTGACTGCATGGGTGCCGAGCACCGCAGAGAGTAACACCAAGACCTGACTCCTGAATCCCGGATCCTGAATCCTGTTCTCCTACCACCTGAACGAGAAGGGCTTGTACTCCGCTTTGCCGCGCAAGAAGCTCACGAGCCCCCGAGCTTGCATCTGGATAATGGACCGAATCTGGAACTGTTGTCCGCGAAATGGCTCGGGGCTGGCGAGCCGTTCGAGCACTTTCTCAGCGATAGCTTTCCGTGTGTCTTCATCGAGCAGACCCTCTTTCATTTCCACCTTTTGGCCGAGGTTGACGAATGCGATGACCGTGCGATCCACGACCGGCTGGCGGAATTCTTCCACCAGGTCGAGAATCAGGGAGGGTTTTCCGGGCCGATCGACGTGGAGAAAGCCCGCAAAGGGTTCAAGGCCGGCGTTCGCCACGGCGCCCCAAACCTGCGCATAGAGAATCCCGTAACCATAATTGAGCAAGGCGTTCAACGGGTCGTCCGCGCCCCGGTGGACGCGGCCCATGAACTCGGCTTTGTCCTGGACGATCATTTTGAAGCCTTGCCAGTAGAGCCGTCCGGCCACGCCTTCAAATCCAAGCAACTCCTGGCGCTTGTCGGATATCGTCAGGATTTCAGGAGTGAGGGTTCGAGATTCAGGATTCAGGGGTCGCGGTGTGAGCCTTTGTTCTTCTGCCTGCTGCTCCCTGGCCGGACCGGCGGGCGTACTCGGGAGGGCCGAGCCCTTCCCTACATTCCTTGCCTGGAGCTCCAATTGGCGCAACTGCTTCGCCAGCCCGGCTAGCGCCTCGAAGCGTTCGGGGTTTGCTTGTTTGAGGTACTTGCCGCAATAGAGCAAGAGGCGCCGCTGGTTCCGAATCTTGCCGCGCACGACGGCGCGCGCGAATTCCAGCCCTCGGGCGTCATCGA
>Ga0208323_1001201_pt1 | contig 9861 bp, 7 predicted proteins | sample June2015DPH_10_1_2_FD_184703 | JGI IMG/M metagenome (GOLD analysis project Ga0208323, IMG submission 184703) | Peatland microbial communities from SPRUCE experiment site at the Marcell Experimental Forest, Minnesota, USA - June2015DPH_10_100... | ecosystem: Environmental > Terrestrial > Soil >... | reverse complement strand
CGCCTTCCCTTCCGGAGCGCGATGGTTGAACTTGCGATGCACGAAGGTGCAGGCCAGCATTCTCCGGTTTTCCTTGCGCGGGACCAGGTATCCAAAGCCTGGTGGCAGGTGTTCTCTCGTTCCCTCCCCATATCCCAGCGAGACCGTCATCGAGGAACTGTAGGGGATTTGGCCGAGCAAGGCTCCCAGTGCGGGAGCGATGGAGGAAAGCAGCCGGCCGCATTCATGGGCAGGCATCGCAAGGATAATTGCATCCGCGTCGAATGTCATGCCTCCATCGCAAAAGATCTGATACCGTCGGCTGCATGAGTCAGCCCTCCCGCCAGGGCCGCCAGGCGCGAGTTTGATACCAGCAACACGCCCGCCGAGATGAACGCGAGTCTTGTCCAGATGCTCCGCCAGCTTCCCGGTGAGCTGCTCAAGTCCCTCCCTTAGTGTCATGAAGAGCGGCAAGGAGCTGCGAGGCGCAGCGCCCGTGCCGGCGGAGTCAGGCTGCGCAGTCCCATTCGTATTGGCGGCGGCTTTGCGGCGTTGCCGCATCGCTCGCAGCGTGGCGCGTGTCAGGCTGCCGTGCTTCCGCTCCATTTCCCAGAAGCGTGGCAGGACGGACCGGACGCTCAAAGCCCCCGAATCCCCGCCATAGACCCCGGCCAGCAAAGGGTCCGCAATGTTCTCCAGCATGGCGTCTCCGAAATGCCTACGCACGAAGCTCGCCACGGATTCGTCTGCGCCCTGGTTTAAGTTCCCGGACGGCGGTGAGGCAAACAACTCGGCGGCCATCGCCAGCTTGCTGCTGAGCGGCAGCAAGGGAGTGGTCACCATGGGCCAGAGGCGAGTCGGAACCAGGAACATCAGTCCATCAGGAAGCGGGACAAGACGGCCCCGGTGGAGGATGTAGGTGCGCCGCTGCCTGTCGTTCGAACCGACGAGCGAATCACCAAGGCCCAACTCCCGGGCCAGGGCCGCCGCTTCTGGCTTTTCGGCAAGGAAACTGTCCGGCCCTGCTTCGATGACGAAACCCTCGACGTGTTCCGTGCGAATCACTCCGCCTAGGCGGTCGCTTGCCTCGATGAGCAACTCTTCAACCGGCGCGCCGGCTTGGCGCGCGCAGGCCAGAGTGTAGGCTGCAGCAAGGCCTGCTATGCCTCCACCCAGGACGGCTACGCGCTTTCGAGCTGCCCGGTCGGTCGTCACTAGGTCCGTCCCCCAGGGTTGCGCCTGAATTCGGAGGGCAGTAGGCGGTAGGCATGCCTACTCTTCTCCGCCTTCTGGCCCAAACGCTCCGTGACGATAGCTGCCAGCGCCTGGATGAACAGCGGGCTATCGTTCAACGACGCGGAGCGGTGCACCGTCACGCCCCTGGTCTTTCCGTATTCGCGGAAGACGACATCAATATCGTAAAGGATCTCAACGTGGTCGCAGACAAAACCCACCGGCGCCAGCAACACATGTTGCTGGCCGTACAAGGCCAACTGATCGATGAGAGATTCCACGGTCGGCCCGATCCACGGTTCGCCACTCATCCCCGGGCTCTGGAAAGCCACGCTGAATTCCTTGAGGCCCACCGCGTTGGCCACCAGCGCAGCAGTTTCCCTCACCTGTTGCTCGTAAGGATCGCCGCCCTGAATGGTCTTTTCGGGAACGCTGTGCGCCGTGAAGATTACGGGAACCGGACCGCCGGCCGCAGCCTGCACGCGGGCCAGCGCCGTGGCTACTCTCTCGCGGAATGCCTCAACCAGCCCTGAATGATCGTGCCAGTTTTCGATGAAATCCACCTGTACATTTGGTGCGAGCCGTTCGACATCTTCGAACAAATACTTCTTGTAGAGGCCAATGCTGGTGCGGGAATTCTGGGGCGCCAAGCAAAGCGCCACAACACGTTCAACTCCGTCCGCCTTGATCTGCCGAACCGCTTCGGAGATGAATGGCTTCCAGTTCCGCATCCCCACATAGACTTGGCGGCCAAGGAGCTTCGCCAATCCCTCCGCCTGTAAAGTCGTCAGGCGCAGTAACGGCGAGCCGCCGATCAGGCTGTAGCGGCGAACGATTTCATTGACTAGCGCATCGGGTAGCTTCCGCCCGTCGCGCATGTTGAGCAGGAATGCAGGGATGTCCTCGAGTCTGTCCGGTGCGCCGTGCGCGAGCAGCAGCACTCCCCACCCGGCAGTCCTCCCGGCGCCGTCTTTCAGGATTTCGGTTGCCATGGCAAGTAGTCAGTGGTCCGTAGTCCCGCCGCGGCGGGTCCGTTGTGGGTCTTCAGCTATCCCGCCGCGGCTGGTCAGCCCTCAGCCATCAGCTCTCAGCTATCAGCTCTGCTGCCCCAACCAACGAATATATCACGCCCTGACGTGCTGAAAGCAGCGCTTGCTAAGTAGGGTAGTAGTCCCTCTGCTTCCGGGGTGCCTTTCGTACGGCAGCACCATCGAGGAGGCGACGGCAAACGCCCGAGAGGCCATCGAACTCCACCTTTAGAACCTCGCCGCACACGATGAACCAATTCCGCTCGGAAACGAATCCGTCCAAGTCTTCACGACCACCGTTCACGTGAGTCCTATTACGGGGAGGTTGGGACCGGTTCGATCCGGGGAATCAGCCAATGCACCAGCCCGATGGCCAGAGGGTGCATGATGCCGGCGATGATGAAGAGAGGCACGTAAGTATGGAACCACTGGAGGGTGTAACCCGCGACCAGCGCCAGGATCATACCGCCCACGGCACCGCCTGTCCCGCCCAGGCCCGTAACCGAGCCCACATCGCGTTTGGGGAACATATCCGAGGCGAGGGTGAAAACATTCGCCGACCATCCCTGGTGCGCGGCAAGGGAAAGGGAAATAAGGGCCAATGCCCACCGGGGATTGGGGGCGAAGACCGCCACGATGCCGGAGGGCATGCAAAACGCGCAAATCGCCATCGCCGTCTTGCGCGCCCGGCTTAGAGGCCAGCCGCGCTTGATAAAGAAACCCGAAAGCCATCCGCCCGCCACGCTGCCGACCCCCGAAACCAGAAACGGAATCCAGGCGAAAAGGCCGATTTCCTCGAGGGTGAAGCCGCGGCCTTGCTTGAGGTAGGAAGGGAGCCAGAAGATGTAAAACCACCAGACGGGGTCGGTCATGAATTTTGCCAGGATGAAACCCCACGCCTGCCGGTAGGCGAGGATTTTCTGCCACGGGATTCGAGTGGCCGTCGCGGTTTCTTCCTCACCCTCCCCGCTCTCGATGAACTCCAGCTCGCCGGGGGTAATCCACGAATGCTCACGGGGAAGGCGGTAAAGAGCCGCCCAGAAGAACAACCAGATGAATCCCAAAGCCCCGGTGAAGATGAACGCCGCCCGCCATCCCCACCGGAGCGTCAGCCAGACGACCAGCGGAGGCGCGATAACGGCGCCCACCGTTGGCCCGGCATTGAAGATGCCGGTGGCCAGCGCGCGTTGCCTTTTTGGAAACCATTCGGCAACGGCTTTGATGGCGGCAGGGAAGTTCCCCGCTTCGCCGGCCCCCAGAAGGAAGCGCGCTGCGCCGAAGGAAAGCGCCCCGCGCGCCAGCGCGTGAGCCATGGCGGCAATGGACCACCAGGTGATGGAGAGCGCGTATCCCAGCCTCGTCCCGAGCCAATCCATGACCAGACCGGCGACCGTGAGCATGAGGCCATAGGCCAATTGAAACGCGAACACAATCCAGCCGTAATCGCTCTCCGACCAGTGCAGGACGCTTTGCAGGTGAGGCTTCAGGACGGAGATCGTCTGCCGGTCGAGGTAATTGATCGTGGAGGCAAAGAATAGCAGCGCGCAGATGGCCCAGCGAAGGTTGGGAATTGTGAAACCCGCGCCGGGGCGGGTAGTTTGGGCCGGAGCGTGGGCAGGTTTCGGCATAGTTTGCGGATCAGCAGTCAGCCGGGCAGGATGCAGAAAAACGTTTCGGAAGATTGTCATTCCGAGCGAAGCGAGGAATCTCGCTCTGGAGGTAAAGGACCTTGCGAGATTCCTCGTCGCCTGCGGCTCCTCGGAATGACACGCTTTGTGGGTTTTTCGGCATCCTGCCAAGCTTTCTTACCTACGCATTTTTCACCCAAGCGTGCCGCGGGTCGTCAGCCCAGGCCCCGTAGCGGCGTTCTTCTCCGGCGAGGACCCAGGTGTAGTGAAGCTCGTAGCCCGGGGCCGCCACGAGAGGATGATAACCTTTAGGCAAGAGGACTGTATCACCGTCTTCCACCACCAAGGCCGTGGAGAAACCGTCGGGGTCACCATTGGCGGTGTAGGTCCACATCAATCCAAAGCCTTGAGCGGGTTTGATGCGGAAAAAATAAACCTCCTCGAGGACGGCTTCTTGCGGCGGGTTCGAGCGGTCGTGCTTATGGGGCGGGTAGCTGGACCAGTTGCCTGGCGGGTTGAGCGTTTCGCCCGCCAACAAGCGCTCTGCCGCAACGTTTTCTGCCAGCGCCGAATAGACGGTGCGTTGCCAGTTATCGCGACCTACCTGCTTGGCGACCACCGCCGCTCCTTCCAGGAGCGCAGGAGGCGCCGTTGCGGTAGAAGGGGCCGAGAAGATGCCCGCGTCGAAGACCTCCGACTCTGCCGTAATCTCGTAGGAAGACTGTGGCGGCAAGTAGACCATGACAGGCGGTCCGGAAAAGACATCGGCGCGCGCGCCCACATTCGAGAAGACCTGCCTCTGCCCGTCCGCAGTCTCAGCGGTGACGGTCGCTCTTCCGGAAAATATATCCAGAACGTATTCCCGTCCCTGGGCCTTTGCCGAATGCTTCTGGCCCTTCACCAGATTTAGGCGGGCAAAGTCGAGAAAACGCAAAACCCCGGGCCGGACGATCTGCTGAAATTCCCCCTTCGCTTGAGCTTTGAGCAGTCGTTGCATAAATCACCTCGAATGATTGCACATTTCCTAAAAAGAGAGGCTAATCGAACTCCAGCCACGGTGAGATACCGGGGCTATGGCGCTGCCATTTCACTTCGCTCCGGCATACCGCTCGTAGGCCTCAGCAACCTTGGCTTCGGCAGCATCGCTATCATGAATCAGCACCCGATATCGCAATGTCAGCGAGCTTCCGGCTGCAATGGCGACGCTTCCGTCGCGCTTGGGGTCATTATAGAAGTCGTGCTCGCCGAAGGGATTCACGGCGAACAGACCGTAGCCACGGGCGTGCCAGTAAGTGGGATGCTTAATGTTATGGGGGTTATCGAAGATAGCAATTCCGATCCTTTCTCCCCCCACAACTCCGGAGTAGTCGACCCAATCAGCTCGCTTACCCCAGATGTTTTTTTCACCCACGGCGCCTTCAGAGTTCAGCATTTTCACGGCGGGTTCTTGCAGGTTCCTGACCACCCGAATGGCGAAGGTTCCCTCCTTCGTATCGCCCACCTTCAAGGGCGTTCCCTGGTCAGCCGTAATAGTAAACGAACAGTCGATGGTGCGGGAACTTTCATCGCCCCGAAAAGTGTATTCCTGTGTCTCGCTGCCCATCGCCTTACCATCCGGGCCGACCAAGCTGAACACTGCCCGGAGCGTGCCGGAATCAGGCCCGCCCATTGATTCTTCGAGCTTGGTAAATACCGTGCGGCCCTTGGGGAGATCCTCAGATGTGTAAGCCTTGCCCATCACGTGCACGGGCGTTTTCTCTTCGAACTTTGCTTCTCCCCAGAAATCAACTCCGTTGATGTCGCCGTGAGCGAAGAACATAGAGCGGTGATGAGGATGGTCCCTGCTCTCGCCCGGGATGCTCGTTACCATCGGAAACCCACGCGTGACGATGATGCCCTCAGCCGAACGCAATGGGTAGAGATAGGGCTTGGGCGCCTCAGCTCCGAAATAGTAAGTCGTGAAAGGTTTCCCTCTGATGCTCACGTCGATCTGGTCACCATGCCGAACAAATGCCACGGGCTTGTCGCCGGCCACCAGGAGCGTAGCTTGTATCAATACCAAGAAGATTAAGCGCAAGAGGATTTCCCTCCGCAAGAAATTTGAAAGCCGAGAGAAAGAGTCGAAGATTCGCCAGTGGGAATCCCTCGAGGATAAGCCCACTCTGAACCGTTAAGCATTATCGGGATTGGGGGTTGGTCATGTCAAGCGCTGGCGGTTGAGGGTACTGGTGTCATTTGCGAGACATGGGCGTTGCAAGCCGCAGTCATTCCCGCGAAAGCGGGAATCTACCCGCCAAACCTTCGGAAATGCGCTGTCTACGGACTGGATTCCCGCTTTCGCGGGAATGACTGGCGTTTCGTAAGGGATGCCATAGCAAATGACACCACCACGCAGTCGAGGGTGCTCACTTCGGAAAAGTGAACTTGAGCTCGCGGCCCATTTCGAAGGCGGGCTTCTTCCGTTTTCGAATCAGGCCCCTATTCTCCGAAAGTGCCGTGACCAGCATGGGCAAGGCGATGGTGGAGTCGCAGTGGACGTCCACCATGCTGGCGTCGTGCGCAATCTTTCCCCAACTCTGGGATTCTTTGAACGTGCAGCCGGAAAGCCCGCCCCAGTGTGCGGCGTCAGTGATGATCTGTACGGCATATTTATGACCGTTATGAGACTGACGCATGAACGTAGCCGTCACCTCGGTCTGATTGACAAAGTTCTTGGGAGTGCCGCCGCCAAAGTAGATGACGCCGCTGGCAGGGGAATCAGCCGCCAGGTGCGCGGTCTCGAGCACATCACCGATCACGTCGAACGTGAACTGGTTCTTGCCCAGGAAACGGTTCTCCGCGATACCGATTCCGATGGAGGAATCTCCAATGGCAGGACAATACAGCGGGACTCGGGCTTTCGCCGCCGCAGTGACGATGCCGTCTTCTTTTGCCTTTTTCGCCAACTGCTTGCCGAGCAGGTACAGGAATTCGCGGGTTGAGTAGGCCCGCGACTGGTCGAGAGAGGCGGCGAACCTGCCGATCATCTCGTCCGCCTGCCGAAATTCTTCTTCGTCCGCGAGCGTATCGTAAATGCGGTCAAGGAGGTTTTTTTGCAAAAGGACGTCGTCGATGGAGGGCGAGGACTGGTAATGGAACCGGCCCAGGGTTTCATGGATATCGTGGAAGAAGTTGGCGCCGGTCGAAACCAGGCAATCGATGAGGCGGCTCTTGAGCATATAGACCACCAACCGTCGCATGCCGGCGGGGACCAGCGCTCCGGACATCCCCATCATGATCATGACCCGGTCGCCGAGCATCCTCTTCCAGATCTGGTAAGCGGTGGCCAGCGAACGCCCCTGAAAGGATATCCCCTGCATTTTCTCGAGCAAAGCCGCAACGCTCTTTCGACCATCAACGACCAGAGGGTGGGTCGGCCTGGAAAGTATCTGGTGTTTGCGCATCGCTTAGTTCTTCGTGCGTTGTCCCGGCAGGGCGGGTCAGCGGTCAGCACCTGGCCGCCATGGACTGCAGACGACCGACAAGGTCAAAAGGAAATTGGGCAGCCGATTCCTGACAAGGCTGGCAGGCGGGGTCCGCCTCTGCCGGAAAGCTCCTTCAAAATAGAGTCACGGGCAAGAAAACAACGGACCAATGAGGGTTGAGCGAAGTCTATTCGTCGATTCCAAGCAAGATCGCCGCGGCCAGCACTGTGGTCCAGAGACCTCTTTTATCGCCAATAGCGGATTGGGTGACATTCATCGTCCGGACAATCTTATTGGAGATTCGATAAATTTCCTTCTTCTCGTCCCAGCTCCGGTCGGGGTCGAACTCCACGCCCAGCGTGGTGGCGAGCATTTCCGCCGCCAGCTCTTCGGCGTATTCGCCAGCGACTTCTTCTGTCTCGCCGAAAGAATGATGCTCTGAAAGGTAGCCAAAAGCGGTCCGGTCAGAGGGAATCGCCACGCCAACCGAGGCGACAATCAAACGATGTGGCTCCCGCGTCGAATTCTCGCTCATGACCACAAAAGTCACCTGCCCGGCTCGCAGTTCCTTCACGCCCTCGGTCCTGGAAACGAGCTTGCAGCGAGGCGGGAAAATGCTGGAGACTCGCACCAGGTTACAGGCAGCGATCCCGGCGGACCTTAATGCTAATTCGAAGCTGGTCAGCTTTTCGCGGTGTTTCCCGACCCCCTTGGTGAAAAACATTCGCTTGGCTACAAACATTTGGCTCTCCACCTTCTCGTCGGCGCTGCTCTTTCCGGCGGCCGAGTGGCGTCGCTGACGAAGACGGACCTGGAAGACTCCATTTCGGGATATGGCCAGGAATTTTGTAGGCTAACAAAAAGCCAAGAAAAGTGTCAATGCATTTTTGAGGGCATTTTTGAGTCCCCGGAGACCTCCTGGCAAGTGGGTGGTGGTGTCATTTGGGTGGGATCCCTTTCGGAACGCCGGTCATTCCCGTCCTGCCATGGCGGGACGGGAATGACTGCGGCTCGGAACGCCCATGTCTCGCAAACGACACCAGTCCCGACAAGTGGAAAACAGTGACCTTGGTTGTGACCAGCGCTACTTGTCCTACGCTGCACCGTTACCCTCGGAAAGGGCTCTTCCGGGTCGGGGCGCCGAATCTGGGAGCGGGATATCAAAGTTAGATGGAGACCATTAAAATTATTCATGCTGGCAGGGCTTGACTAAAATCTCCACCCACGATATGTTTCCGCGATTAGTGAAGAACAGCCGGCATTTGAGCTCCTAATCGTGGGGAGAAAATCCTTTTATGGAGGATGTATGAATTCGAAGGCAGTCTTGGAGTTCGCTGCTGCCAACAGCGTGAAGATTGTAGATATTCGTTTCACCGACCTTCCGGGTTTGTGGCAACACGTGTCATTCCCGATTCACGAATTGGAAGAGAGTTCCTTCGAAGAAGGCTTCGGCATGGACGGCTCCAGCATCCGCGGCTGGGCGGCGATTCATGAGAGCGACATGCTCCTGGTTCCTGACCCGAGCTGGTATATGCTTGACCCGTTCACAGAAACACCTACCTTGGCAATGATTGGCGATATCGTCGACCCCGTCACCAAGCAGCACTATCTGAAGGACCCCCGCCATATCGCCAAGAAGGCTGAGAATTACCTTGCCTACACCGGAATCGCGGACACGGCCTATTTCGGCGCGGAAGCCGAATTCTTCATTTTTGACAACATCCGGTTCGATCAGGCCCAGCAACACGGTTTCTACTATATTGACGCGGAAGAGGGACGCTGGAACTCGGGCCGGGAGAAGGATAACCTGGGCTACCGGCCGCGCTATAAGGAAGGTTATTTCCCAGTCCCACCCACCGACCATTACCAGGACCTGCGCAGTGAGATGGTCTTGGCGATGGAAAAGGCCGGGCTTGTAATCGAGTGTCACCACCACGAAGTCGCCACCGGCGGCCAAGCCGAGATTGACCAGAGATTCAACTCCCTGTTGAAATCTGCGGACGGAATGATGTTGTACAAGTACATCATCCGCAATGTGGCCAACCAGTACGGGAAAACGGTGACCTTTATGCCCAAGCCGATTTTCCAGGACAATGGCTCGGGCATGCACACCCACCAAAGCCTCTGGAAAGACGGCAAACCGCTCTTTGCCGGGGACAAATACGCGGGATTCAGCCAAATGGGGCTATGGTACATCGGCGGCCTCCTGAAGCACTCGCCCGCACTCGCGGGGCTCATTGCGCCCACCACAAACTCTTACAAACGCCTCGTGCCGGGCTTTGAGGCGCCCGTGAACCTGGCTTACTCGCGCCGCAATCGCAGCGCCTGTTGTCGAATCCCCATGTACTCGCCAAACCCGAAAGCCAAGAGAGTGGAGTACCGTCCGCCCGATCCATCCTGCAACCCCTACCTGGCGTTCGCCGCCATGTTGTTGGCCGGTCTCGATGGAGTCGAAAACAAAATCGACCCAGGCGAGCCTTTGGACAAGGACATTTACGATTTGGGTCCAGAGGAGTTGAAAAAAGTTCC
>Ga0208323_1001186_pt1 | contig 9975 bp, 7 predicted proteins | sample June2015DPH_10_1_2_FD_184703 | JGI IMG/M metagenome (GOLD analysis project Ga0208323, IMG submission 184703) | Peatland microbial communities from SPRUCE experiment site at the Marcell Experimental Forest, Minnesota, USA - June2015DPH_10_100... | ecosystem: Environmental > Terrestrial > Soil >... | reverse complement strand
GTGGAAAAGTCTGAACGGCTGACTTTTCCACCGCGCTTGGAAATCCGGCAAAAGTCGCCGGATTTCCACATTCCCACAGCGCCGACGGCGACCCTCACCTCTCAACTGCCCAAAAGATTACACATCCTCACGCCTCCAAAACAGATTCAACCTTCCGGGTCATTTTATCTAAAAGCTTGCAACTGGGACACCGGTGACTGCCTGGCGCTGTGCCTGTCTTCGCCTGCTGTGCCGTGATATACTCAGTGCGTTGCTACCTAAATGACCGTCCGGTTTCGTCGAGATCTCTTCGCGGGATTGGTACCCCCGTCGATGTTTGCGCCTGTCGATGAAGCGCGCTCTCGCCTGTCAGCCCTATGGGAATGGCCGGAAGCTCAAATCGGGAAAACGATGTTAAACAGGACGACTGGAGGAGACTGCAGCATATGAGACGAGCGTTGTTCTTTGCTGTGTTCACGGCCATGCTGGTTGGTGGGACCTGTTTCGCTCAAGTCCCCGTGCGGCAGGAGCTGGTCCCCGCTCCGCTGCGCTCCGCCTCCGCGCCCGCCGTTCCGGCGCACCCTTCACCGTACAATTTTCCGAATGTTCAGTATCCGCGGATCGAAGCCGACTCGAGGGTAACTTTCCGCTTCAATGCTCCCCAGGCGCAGAAGGTGCAGGTCTCCATTGCTAATGTCGCGTTCGACATGGTGAAAGGCGACGACGGCGCGTGGACCTATACCAGCGCACCGCAGGCTCCCGGCTATCATAACTACTGGATGATCGTTGATGGCGCGATCGTGCTGGACCCGGGCACCAGGGCGTTCATCGGTTACGACCACACGTGCAATGGTTTTGAAGTGCCCGAGCCGGGTGTAGATTTCTATGACTTGAAAGATGTGCCGCACGGAAATGTGCTGATCAAAAACTACTTTTCGAAGTCGGCCGATTCCTGGCGGCACATCTACGTTTACACGCCACCAGGATATGAGACCAACCCCTCTGAGCGCTACCCGGTGCTGTATCTGCAGCACGGCGGGGGCGAGGATGAGCGGGTCTGGATCGAAATGGGCCGAACCAACTGGATCCTTGACAACCTGATTGCCGAGGGCAAGGCCAAGCCCATGATTGTGGTCATGGAAACCAGTGCGGTGGGTAGCGCGGGCGGTTCAGGCCGTGGCGCTGCACCAGGGCCCGGTGCTGGCGCAGGCCGCGGTGCCGGGTTCCCTGGAATAGGCGGTCCTGGAGGCGGCCGTTACGGGGAGCTTATGGTCAAAGATTTGATCCCCTGGGTCGATCGCAACTTCCGCACGCTGACTGACAAGGACCACCGCGGCATGGCAGGCCTCTCTATGGGCGGCATGCAGACCGCCGCCGTCACCATGGTAAACCTCGACAAGTTCTCGTACATCGGCTTGTTCAGCGGGGGCACCGCGGCTGGATTTGGCCCCGGAGGCCGTCGCAGCCCTGTACCCGTTCCCGCCCCGCCGGCTCCGCCGGCGTCGCTAGACCTCAGGACTATCTACAGCGGAGCAATGGCCGACCCCGCGGAGTTCAACAAGAAAGTCAGGGTGTTCTTCTTCAGCAGCGGCACGGAACCCCCACTGGAAAATCCCGACGCCTTGAAGCGACACCAGGAGCAACTCATCGCCGCCGGAATCACCAACAGTTACCTCTATATCTCCCCCGGCACTTCTCACGAGTGGCAGACCTGGAGAAGGAGCCTTTACACCTTTGCTTCTCTTTTGTTCAAACAAGACGCTTCCCGCTCGGCTACTCCGTCTGCGGCTGCCCAGGCGGCACCAGGACGCGGCGCCCAGCCGCCGGCCGGTGCCGGCAGGGGCGGCGGCCGAGGCGGATTCGGCGGAGCGATCGAGTTGGGCCCAGACGACAAGCCCGCTTTTCCCGATCCGCCGGCCGGATTCAATGCCAGGCGAGACAGTATCCCTCACGGCGAGTTGACGATGGTTGAGTACGATTCCAAGACCGTGGGAACTCGTCGAAATATGCTCGTCTACACGCCGCCCGGCTACTCGACCGATCGCAAGTACCCGGTGCTGTATCTGCTGCACGGCATTGGCGGCGACGAGACGGAATGGCAGCGGCTTTGCCACCCGGAGAACATCATCGACAACCTCCTGGTTGAAGGTAAAGTTCCATCGATGGTCGTGGTCATGCCCAACGGCCGCGCCCAGTCGAATGACCGCGCGGAGGGGAACGTGTACGCTGGCTCCGCCGCTTTCGCCAATTTCGAGGGCGATCTGCTTACGGACGTGATCCCGGCCATTGAGGCCAGGTATTCCGTGTACACAAACCGCGAGAACAGGGCTCTAGCTGGATTGTCCATGGGTGGCGGACAGTCGCTGAACTTCGGCCTCGCTCACCTCGACACGTTTGCCTGGGTCGGCGGGTTCTCATCAGCCCCAAACACCAAACCTCCGGCCGAACTCGTACCCGATCCGGCAGCCGCCAAGGAAAAACTGAAGCTGCTGTGGGTCTCTTGCGGCAACAAGGACGGCTTGATCCGCATCAGCCAGGGCGTCCACAACTATCTCAAAGAGAAGGGTGTGCCACACGTCTGGCATGTGGACTCGAATGCCCACGATGGGACTGAATGGGCCAATAACCTCTACCTTTTTGTCCAGCACATCTTTAAATAGCCGCACGAGAACGCTGTAATTGCGGGCCCGATGCGAAATCTGGACGGAAACGGGTGCCGCCCGGCTATTAAATGCCAGTTTGGATTGCAGGCCCAATTGGCTTGCCGGGTTCGGCTCCATCCAAGGGCGTTACTCAATCAGTTCGGTTCGCGGACGCAATTGAGCCGTTATACGGCGATCTTCAATGTGATCGCGTGATCCCTGGGGAGCCTGATATGAGGACCTTGGTGCGGAAGACGGCGATTTGGATCGGCGCAGGGCTGAGCGTGCTGCTGTCGGCTTGCGGCGGCGGTGGCGGCGGGACTCCCGCCCCAGTTACCTGCGTGCTGACGGTTGACTCTACCAACCCTTCGAGCGGCGTGGCGATCACCGTGTCTCCAAGCGACGCCACAGGTAGCGGGAACGGCGCGACCAGCTTCACGCGCACGTATGACTCCGGGACCACGGTGACTCTGACGGCGCCGGCCACGGCCAATTCGGGCGCAAATCCATTCTCCTCATGGAACGGATGCACGACAGCCAGCACGGTGACCTGCACCGTAGTGATGACCGGCAACACTACCGTCACGACCAACTACACCGCATCGGCGATCACCTCCGTGACGGTGACGCCGAATCCCGCGACGGCAACCATCGGCACGACGATGCAGTTCACTGCCAGCGTAAGCGGCACGGGCAATTACAGCACGGCGGTGACCTGGTCGGTGACGGGACCTTCCACCTGGACAGGCAGCGTCGGCTCCATCAGCGGCAGCGGGCTCTACGAGACGCCCTACCCGGCTCCGGCGACGGTGACGGTAACGGCCACCAGCACCCAGGATGCGACCAAGAGCGGCAGCGTCGTCGTGACGCTGGCCCCGCCAGCCACGGCCGCGGGCCCGGCGCTGACGGTGGACGTCGGCAACCGGAGCCATCCCATTAGCCCCCTCATTTACGGCATGAATGCCTACGGGTTTACCACGGCCGTGGACGGGCCTGCCAACGTTCCGATCTTTCGTTGGGGCGGAGACAGCACGTCCCGGTACAACTATCAGAATGGCAACAGCAACTCCGCCGCCGATTGGTATTTCGAGAACCAAACCAACTCCGGCGTCGCGCCGACGGGCGAGTTCAACGACCTGGTGACTCTCGATCAGTCCATCGGGGCCGTCACCCTGGGCACAGTTCCCGTGCTCGGCTGGGTGGCCAACGACAATCCTGCGGCCTGTGGCTTCCCGATATCGACGTACCCCAATCAGAAGTCACAGGACAGCAGCCGCGGCTGCGGCAATGGCGTGTATCCCGACGGCGTCAATGGCTGCACGAATGCCAATGGGTGCGACATAACTGGGAACGATCCTACCGTCACCAGCATTGCCGTGGGCCCCTCGTGGGCCGGCCAATGGGTAACTTACCTGGTCGGAAAGTTCGGCACGGCGGCGAATGGCGGCGTCGCCATCTACGACTTGGACAATGAACCCAGTTGGTGGTACGCAACTCATCGCGATGTGCATCCGCTGCCCTTCACTTACGACGAGGCGACCAACAATGGCAAAGCCACGGCGCTAGCCGTCAAAACGGCCGACCCCACGGCCGAGGTCAGTGGTCCGGTGATGGACTTCTGGTGGGATTACTTCTATTCCCAGAAGGATGTCCAATCCGGATGGAGTTCGGGAAGCCCGTGCTACGAGCCGTGGAGCAATCCGGTTGATCGCAACGCTCATAACGGGATTCCGTTTATCGAATACTATCTCCAGCAGTTCGCAGCATATGACAAGGCCAATGGCGTCCGCTTGCTGGATTACCTTGACCTGCACACCTATTTTGTGGCCAGTTACAACGGTTCCTCTCTCGCCTTTGCCCCTGCTGGAGACACTGCCGCCCAAGAGGCGCGCTTGAACTCAACGCGCGTCTTCTGGGATCCGACCTATACCGATCCCAATTATCCTCAACCCAACTACATGACCGATCCGAACTACACTTCAAGCTGCAACGTCCCGCTGCAAGCTCCGCAACTGATTCCCATGATGCACGCTTGGATTGCCAAGGATTACCCCGGCACCAAGACGGCCATCACGGAGTACAACTGGGGGGGACAAGAGCACATCAACGGTGCGCTGGCGCAAGCCGATATCCTGGGCATCTTCGGAGAATACGGGCTCGACCTGGGTACTCTCTGGGGTCCTCCGGACGCAACGCAGATTCCGGGTCTGATGGCTTTTGTGATCTACCGCAACTACGATGGAGCCAACTCGAAGTTCGGAGACACAGCGCTAGCCTCGACGAGCGCGGCGCAGGGACAGCTCTCGGTCTACGGAGCGGTGCGCACTGCCGATGGAGCGGTGACCGTGGTGGTTATCAACAAGACCTATGGTGATCTGACCGCGACCCTCTCGCTGGAAAACTTCACGTCGTCGAGCACCGCGGCGCAGGCTTTCCTCTACAGCAACGCCAACCTGGCCGCAATTGTGGCGCAGCCCACCGTCACGGTGACACCGCCGTCGGGCAGTGGATCGACAAGCACCATCACCACCACTTTTCCCGCGCAGTCCATCACGCTGTTGATCGTGCCGCAGCAATAAGCGCCAATCGCACAGGACCGGCGCATCCATATTGTGATACACGAGGAGTGAGGTAGAGTGAGCGGCGAGGCGGTGCAGGACGATGGCGTAGAAAACGCAGGCCCCCGCCCTACGCCATGGCAGAGGTTAACGCTACGGGGAACGCAATTGACCTTCGGCGTCGCCCGGCAACTTGTCCCCGCCCACCGAGCTCTTGCCGGCGAGCTGGCTAGGCAGTTTGACGCCTTGAGAGCACATCCCGCGCAGTCGTCCAACGAATACAGGGATAGCGATCGTTGTCGAGCGGCTCTAGCTTTGCCCGGTCGTCGAACATGTTACGCATGTACTGCATGCCCTGCCATGCCGGGTAAAGCTCCTTCTCTCCGGGAGCGACCGCGCGCGCGGTGTTGATCAGCGTGCCCAGCATTCCCAGACCTCCGGCGAATGGGATCACGAGGCGAGGCTGCTGGCGGAGTCATCGGCCAAGATGTTCTTGACGGCGTGGCGCGACAAGGGAGAAAGTCATGAGAATTTCAGCGCCATCACCGGTGAAGGGACGGGACAGAGCGACCCCCACTACACCTGGGGCGCGTTGATGGCTCTGCTTGCCATCGAAGAGCTTATCGACATCAACCCTCGGCATGGATTGCGCTTCGGCAATCTGGAACCCGTGGCGCCGGCCAGCATTCGGCGCTATTTCGTCAGCGGGTCACTTTACAATGTCACACAATCCTCGGATGGACTTGAAATTAGTAAAGACGGGCAATTACTGTTCGCCGCGGATGGACCTGCGGAGATCCGACACGTGGAGTTTGTGGGCGATCAGGTGCGGTTTGAGGTGCGCGCCAGCAAGCCCGTGAGGATCCGCGTCCGGAACAATCCAGCGAGAGATTTTCCGGCTGGTCTGACAGAGGCGTGAGGTCTGCCGGATGCGGTGCTAGACTGAAGGCGCCGGCTGCTTCGCTTGTCCTGGCGATCGCCTGAACTGCGCCACACCTGATGTTCTGGGATGTGTGTCTTCCGTCCCTTGAGGAAAGCCGGCCTCGATGGAGGCTACTTCTTCTTGGGAGGCACCACCGCGTCTTTGAACGCCTTCGCCAAGCGGAATTTCACCACCGTCTTGGCAGGAATCTTGATGGCCTCGCCGGTCTGAGGATTGCGACCCATGCGAGCCTTGCGATTTGCCTTCACCGCCTTGCCCAGCCCGGGAACCACAAACTGCCCGCTGCTCTTGGCTTCCTTGGTGGCCACCGTGACGAGTTCTACGAGAACCGCGGCGGCAGTCTTCTTCGGGATGCCCACCTTCTCGGCCAAATGCGCGACGACCTGAGATTTTGTCATCATTGGTTCTGCTCTTCCTCTCTGCGTTGGATTGCAAGGGTTGCCATGTCGAAATCGTTGTTGAGCCCCTACTGTATGCAACGCCCGGACGGCTGTCAAGGCAGTTGCGGAGGGTGTCGATACCAAGAACTCTCTTGCGCCAAGAGAAAGATAAGCAAATCGCCACGCTGCAAGAACGCATCGAGCAACTGAGGAAGGGCACAACTCCACTGACTGATGGCCCTGAGTTTGAGGACAAGCTCACCCGCCGGCTGCAACGGGAATTCCCGGATGACAACATATCTCACAAGGGAGAAGCCGGGGACAAGGGGCGACGGAGTTCAGTCAAAGAGCAGTTGGTGAACATTTCCCACCCCGCAAAGAAATCGCCCGTCGGCCGGCAAGTATTCGGCATGCATGATTTGCGCCGGCGCAAAGATATTGGTCGCCCCGGGGGCGTAGGGGATCGCAACTTCCACATGCGTCCCCACGACGTAGCGATTGGCGCTCTTGAAGGACAGTCCACCGCGCGAGACGTTCTCAGTTGTCACCACTTCTTCGCCGCCCTCCCTAGTGCGGATGCAGGCGCGCATCCGGAGGCCGATGCGAACATGGTTGCGTTCATTTTCCGTGCGGCCTTGTGCGGCCGCCGGCGCTCGCGACGCCTCCGCCGTGGCTGGCTGGGGCGCGGGCTCGCCGGGGGTTCTCGCCACCGATTGTTTCCAGAGAGTGGTGTCCGCGCAGCGTTTGCACCGTCGTGAAAGAGACCCACTGGCTTCAAATACTTCCGCCTCGAACTCGTTCAAACAAACCAGCTCTTGAGTGTAGCAACCCCCGCACTCCATTAGCGAGCGCGCCACGGCTTTTCCCGAATCCGTTATTGGCGGGAATTCGATGCCCCATAGGTTGACCTCCTGATTCAGGAGCTGGATTCCGTAGAAGTACTCCCCCGGGCCGCCACCGATCTGTCCGACCACGCGGACATCGCTTTCCTTTCCCGTCTTCACGCAACGAACCGTCAGCTCCTTTTCCGGCACCATTCTGCGACTCAATCGAATTTTCGCGCCGTGCCGGCTGACGATATCCGTCCGAGCGTCCTCCAAGAAACTTCGGCCCTGACTGTCTGTTCCCGACACCTGAATGTCGAGTTCAATCGGGACGCGGTCGCTCCGACGAGCGTGTGGTAACCTGGGGCCATCTTTCGGCTGAAGATCGCCCGGATTGTCGGGTCGGTCTGTCATGGGCTGCTCACTGCTCCTCTACTAGGACTGCCCTGTTATCAGGTTCTGCGGGCGGCGGACGGATGGCGCTGTAGGCAAATGTGGGATCTCAGAGCATTCTGGCTTCAGTATCGGAACCGCGTTGCGCACCAACTCCGGGCCGTCCTGTTTCATCTGGGCCAGAATTCCCGTTTTCAGTTTTCGCCCGAGCGGAAATGTACACCCGACCGTCTGCGACTTCAATGTCCGGCCGAGCTTTCAGTGCTGGGCGCTTCCACGGACCACGGAAGGGGTCAGTCCTACCTCTCCGAAGAATCCTACGGTTGCAGCGGCCTTTGACGTCCGTGTTGTCGGAGCGAATGTCGGTGATTCGAGCGGGAGGCACTTCTGGAGTTGGCGCGTGTGTTGGGAAAACGTCGCCACACCTTTACTTACTGATTGGCCGTCTTTGACGGCGAGGAGGCATTGGAAGAGTGGTCAACGAGCGACAGCCTGCATGGTAGCCGGCACTTCATCGAGACGTTGCGCAAAAACGGCGAAATCGGTCAAGTCCGCGCGGTGCTGCTACTGAAAGCAGCCGACCTACAAAACAGGTTCGTGCTAAGCTTGCTTCCACATTTCTCATGGAACCGAATGACTTTTTCAATTTGGAAGGCCAGGTGGCCGTGGTGACGGGCGGGGGCCAGGAAATCGGCGAGGGCATCGCCCGCCGGCTGCATGCCGCAGGCGCTCGGGTGGCGATACTGGACTTGAAGGAAGCGAACGCGCAAACCGTAGCTCGGTCGCTGGATGGTCTTGGACTGCGATGCGACGTCTCCTCCGCGGCGGAAGTCGAGAGCGCCGTGGGCGAAGTCCGGCAGCGGCTCGGCGACATCGACATTGTGGTGAACAACGCCGGCATCGTGGGCAAGACCGCGCCGTTGTGGGAACTGGAAGAGGGCGACCTCGACCGAGTTTATGCCGTGAACCTGAAAGGAGTTTTTCTGATGTGCCGGGCCGTGATCCGGCAGATGCTCGAGCGCCGTTACGGGCGGATCGTCAACGTCGCCTCGATTGCCGGAAAAGAGGGCAACCCCAACCTGATTCCCTATTCCAGCACCAAGGCGGCGGTGATTGCGCTCACCAAGTCTCTGGCCAAGGAAGTGGCGGGGAAGGGCGACATTACGGTGAACAGCATCACGCCCGCCGTCGTCCGCACCAAAATCCTGGAGACCATTCCTCAACCCACCATCGATTACATGGTCAGCCGAATTCCGATGGGACGGACGGGAACGATTGAGGAAGTTGCGGCGCTGGTCCATTACCTCGCTTCTCGCGAAGCTTCTTTCACCACCGGGCAGTGTTATGACATCTCCGGCGGCCGCGCGACTTATTAACGTAGTTCTGCCCCAGAAGTTCACGAAGCCCTTCGTTGTCATCCCTTCCCGTTGCTCAGGGCAAGCTCTGAGAGAAACGAAGGGGTGACATAAGGGAGGCACCCATCGTGACAGGGTGATGAGGCCTTTTGCAACGCAGCCGCGACACGGCGCTAGTGTCCTGTCCCCTCTAATTCTTTGCAGTGGCAAGACGGCGGCAGCTTCGCCCCGTACCGGCCGGCGCGGGGCTTCGCGGCCGCACTCCAAGGCGCCTGCGTCGCTTTCACGAAATGCGGGCGAAGCCCGCCGTGGACTGCGGTAGCGCCAGCCCCGATTCATCGGGGCCAGCTACCGCCTTGCGGTCCCGGCGCAGGGTAATTGTAAAACATTAAGCGGAACGGGACACTCGAATGCAGCACCGATGACGTGATGAACAGAGAAGCTTAACGACCAGACTTTCTTCTGGTTCCGATGAGGGCGACACCACCGGCAGCCTTTTTCGTGCGAGCGTGCCACGCCCGTTCCATCCACGGCCAGCCCGATGAAGCGGCAGTTATCGAAGGCCTTGTTGCGCTTGGCCTGGCGCACGGCGGTGACCGCCGCTCGCCGGGTGAGAGGCGCAGCGAGTCGCTCGGTGAAGTAGCTGAGCGCGTCATCTCCAAAGCGGGAAACGGCGAGTGCTGGGCGGGCGGAAGAACGGGCCAGCGCTTCAATGCCGGCGAAGCTCGAACGGCGCAGGAACTGTCCCATCAACAAAGCCCACAGTAAAGCCCTCGCCGGAATGCGGGGCTGAGTGCGGCCGTCGCCTGGCGATTCAAGATACGATTTCAGGCGCAGACACTTCTCCACATAGCGGCGCAGGCGACGTGGCGTGGGGCCTTTCACCGCCCCTTCTGTCGCC
>Ga0208323_1001179_pt1 | contig 10000 bp, 9 predicted proteins | sample June2015DPH_10_1_2_FD_184703 | JGI IMG/M metagenome (GOLD analysis project Ga0208323, IMG submission 184703) | Peatland microbial communities from SPRUCE experiment site at the Marcell Experimental Forest, Minnesota, USA - June2015DPH_10_100... | ecosystem: Environmental > Terrestrial > Soil >... | reverse complement strand
CCCGTGGCGCCGTCGATGACAAAGGGCAGACCTATCTTTTGGTCAAAGCGGTGGAAGGATTCCTGAAGACCGAAGGCAAGCTGCCGATCAACATCAAGTTCCTGCTCGAGGGCGAAGAGGAAGTGGGGGGCGAGCACATCGAGGAATACGTGGCGGCCCATCCGGAGCGGCTGAAAGCTGACGCGGCGCTGATCTGCGACACGGAAATGTTCGCGCCGGAACTGCCCACGATCACCACCGGCCTGCGCGGCCTTGTTTACACCGAACTGGAAGCGCGCGGCGCCGCCCACGACCTGCATTCCGGGTCGTATGGCGGAGCTGCTCCCAACCCGTTCCAGGCCCTGGCGGAGCTGGTCAACAACCTCAAGGGGCCGGATGGAAAGATCCGAATTCCGGGCTTTTATAAGCGTGTGAAAAAACCGAGCGCTAAGGAATTGGCTGCATGGGCGCGGTTACCCTTCAAAGAGAAGGCGTTCCTGCGCAAGGAGGTCGGCGCCAGCGCCTTGGTCGGAGAGAAAGGCTACTCGGTGCTGGAACGTGTTTGGGCCAGGCCGACGCTGGAAGTCCACGGCTTCCGAGGTGGCTTCACGGGCGAAGGCGCCAAGACGGTTATTCCGGCTTATGGTGTGGCCAAAATCAGTATGCGGCTGGTTCCGGACATGGACCCCAAAGAAGTGATCCGGCAATACACCACCTACGTGAAAAAGATCACGCCCAAGGGCATCAAGACCTCGGTGCGGGTGATCAGTTCGGCTCCCCCTTCCGTGGTGAGCACGGAGAGCCGTTGGATCGCTGCCGCTGCCCAGGCCATGGAACAGGTCTTCAAGAACAAGACGGTCTACATCCGCTCGGGCGGCTCCATCCCCATCGTGGGTGTCTTGCAGAAGAATCTCAAAATACCCAGCGTGATGATGGGCTTCGGTTTGCCGGACGACAACCTGCACGCTCCCAATGAGAAGTTCCACCTGCCCAATTTCTATCGCGGGATTGACGCGGTGGGGAAGTATTTGGAGCTACTCGGGCGAGGCTAGCGGGGAGTCTGAGAGAGGTTATGGAGTCGTGTCTTGAGGAATGCAAAGGCTCACTGGAGGACCTCTTCGACGCGCGGAGTTTTGCAGCAGGAAGGAATCTCTAGCCCGCCCCTTCTAGCCAGGCGCGACCATCCATTGCAAGGACCTCCTAGCCTGCAACCCAACCTGCACCCACAGCATTCCACCGCCCGTTCCTTAGTCAAATTCGCCGGCACCTGGGTCGGCGACGATTTGGAGGAGCGGCTTGGCGAGGTCTATGCCTGGCGGGGGCGGGCTGCGTTTTGATCACCCACCTCCTCGACACGACCATTGTAGCTTTCTCGAGGTTTTGTCCCTCGGCCCGCGGCGCTGCCCGATTCGGTGAAATGCAGATTATGTGGTGGGGTCGTGCATCAATTCCCGCAGCCGGTCAATGTTCGGGGTTTTCCGTGCCCAATGCCTCACATGAAACACGCGGACGGTGCCTGTTGAGGGCGTCGTCTGTTGAACCGAATAGTACACCTTGTACTGGCGGTTGCGCTTTCCGTACAGCAAAAGACGCACTTCCCGTCCAAGCTCTTCGGACTCGTCCGCAACCCGGCAGCGGTGGGGCAAATCTTCCAGTGTTTGTATGGCGGCAATCATGCCATTGAACCATTCTTCTGCCTGCTCGAAGCTGGCCTGTTGCTTGATGTAACGCGCGATTTCGTCCAGGTCGTTGAAAGCCCGCGGTGAAATGTCAACGCGAAAAGCCATGTCTTCTCCGGAGCCGCCGCTCCGCCTGTTTAAGGGGGATTCCTTCGCCGCGATCGAACTGTTCCATGCCTTGACGGATCGCGGCTACGGTCTCGGCACGCTCCAGTCGGTCGAGCAGGGTCTGATAGCTGTCGGCATCCTGGACGATGAGTTCAGCCCGGCCATTGACAGTTAGAACAAGCGGCGTCTTCTTCTCTTTCAGCCGCCCGACGTAATCCTTGAGATTGCGTTGAAACTCGGTCACGGAACGAACTTCGCGAAGGTCAATCATAGCGCGCCTCGATACCTTAGCATATTTTAAGCATATAATCACATGTCTTGCGCCAACCTGTCAAGGCCCTGGCTCAAAAGCGGAAATCCACTCCAAGGTAAATTGCATCGTGTTATAGTGCCCACCTACTGATTCTTGATCGGAGCGTACCCATGCCCGAATTCAAACCCTTCGTTCCCTACGATTCCAAAGAGCCTGAGTTCACAATCAAAGCCGTTGTGGCTGGTATCATCATGGCCGCCATTTTCGGCGCGGCCAACGCCTACTTGGGCATGAAGGCCGGCCAGACGGTGGCCGCCACGATTCCGGCGGCGGTGATTGCCATCGCGTTGTTTCGTTTGCCCTTCTTTCGCGGTGGCGTGCTGGAGCAGAACCTGACGCGCACCGCCGCCTCGGTGGGTGAAGCGCTGGTGGCGGGGGCAATTTTCACCATCCCTGCCTTCATGATGGTCAACGTGGGCGGGCAGCGGCTCTGGACTGACTTGCGAAGTCACTTTTGGACCGGTACGTTCATTCTCTTTGCGGGCGGATTACTGGGAGTGTTCTTCATCATCATTCTGCGGCGCCCCCTCTGCGTTGATTCACCTGACCTGCCTTTTCCTGAAAGCACGGCCAGCGCCGAGATCGTGAAAGCCGGCCAGCAGGGCGCCACCGATGCTCCGAAATACATATTCGGCGCCATGGGATTGGGCGCCTTCCTGCAGTTGCTCAAGGACGACAAAGGCTTTCAGGTTTTTCGGGATTCGGTCAGTGGTTTCTGGAAGTTCCCCAAATCGGTGGTCAACTATTTCGGATATCAGAAAGAACTCCTGGGCCGCGTGGATTACACGGGAGGCATTGCGTACTCCACACCTTCCGTTTCCCCGGCGCTGATCGGTATTGGATACATCATCGGACCTCGGCTTGCGGCGATCAATTTCTCAGGGGGCGTCATCGCCTGGCTGGTGCTGATTCCGCTGGTCCTGTTCATCGATCCTGACCTGCCACACCGCATTGGGGCGACAACCGGAGGCACGGCGCCCTGGGACCTCGCGAGCTATACCGTCTGGTACAACGTGGTCCGTCCTATCGCCGTCGGGGCGATGCTGGTGGGGGCGGTTTACACGCTCTATAGCATGCGGGAGTCGATTCTTACCTCCATCCGTGGGGCTTTTCATGCTTCCGCAGAGAGCGGCGAGCACGCGGCAGCACGCACGCGGCTGGATATCGACATCCCCATCAAGTGGATCCTCATCGCCATTGCCGGCCTCGTCATCCCGATTACGATCATCTACAAATACTTCGCGCAGAGCTGGACCGCAGCGGTCACGGCGGCGATTGTGATGACCCTGACCGGCTTCTTCCTTGCCGCGGTAGGCGGCTACCTGGTGGGGTTGGTGGGCTCCTCGAATCAGCCCGTCAGCGGTCTGACGCTTGCCGCCCTGGTTATCGCCGCGTTGATGATGGTGGCCATCGGTGTAAAGGGCCTGGGCGGAGTGGCCGCCGTACTGGGTGTGGCCTCGGTGGTGTGCTGCGCGTGCTGTGTTTCCGGCAGCCTGATTCAGGATCTCAAGGCTGGATATCTGCTCGGCGGGACGCCGTGGAAGATGGAAATCGTCGAGGTGCTGAGCGTCACCGCCGTTTCCTTTTTCCTGTTGCTGCCCATCATCGCGCTGCACGAAGCGAACCTCGCCACCGGCGGCATCGGCGGCAAGTTGCTGCCCGCCCCACAAGCCGGCCTCATGGCCCAGCTCGCTCAGGGTATTGTGGGAGGGCAAATGGCTTGGGGGCTGCTGCTGATGGGATGCTTCTTCGGCCTGGCGCTGGTGATGATTGGCGCGCCTTCGCCTATGCTCATCGCCGTGGGCATGTACCTGCCCCTCGAAACCACCGGGGCGATATTTGTGGGTGGCGCCTTGAAGTGGGCGGCTGACCAATGGGCGGCGCGCAAGAAACTCCCCACGGAAGAAAAGGCGAAATTCGATGAGCGAGGAACGCTCCTGGCTTCCGGATTCATCGCCGGCGAGGCCATCACGGGTATTCTGCTCGCCGCGCTGTTCCTCACCGGCGTCTCCTCCATCACCAAGGTCATCACCGGCCTCGATGAGTTGCCGTTCCTGGCCAACTGGGGCGGTTGGATTTCCCTCCTGGCGTTCGCAATCATCGCCTACATCTTGGTTCGGGTGCCCTTGCGGAAGCTCAACAAAGCCAATTGAAGACCACTCACTGCTGACAGCGCAAAAGCCGCGGGGCCCGCAGTTACTCGGGAGAATGAGGTTTCGTAATTTCCTTGTAGTAAATTGTGAGGTAAAATCTCCTGGGCTGTGGCTCTACAGAAAAACAGGCAGAGGCGCGCAAGCCCGGCGGCGATCTATGCCACCCGCAGAAACACGGGGCGGGCGCACAGACAGGCAGAGCGTGAAGAAGCAAGGAGAGGAGGATTTATGACCAAGAACGAGTTTTACAAAGTTGTGATGGAAAACTACCGGCCGACGGAAAAGCTGATCGGCATGGTTCCAGGGGACAAACTGAACTGGAGGCCCGGGCCGACCTTCATGAGCGCGGCCCAATTGGTTTGCCACCTAAGCGATGGCTTGGGCGCCGGGTTGGAGTGGCTGCTCGGCGGCAAGTGGCCGTCCATGGAAGAAATGGGAGAGAGCATGAAGTTGGAGAACCTCCCTTCCTGTAGTCCCCAGGAGGCGCTGGACAAACTCGAAAAGGACAAGAGAATTCTGCGCCAGATTCTGGACGGCATGAGCGAGGAGGACTTCACCAACAAAGTCGTCTCCGTGCCGTGGGGCGTGACGGCAAAGATGGAGGGCATGGCCATCTACTTCCTCGTGCACTTCACGAATCACAAGATGCAACTGTTCACCTACCTGAAGCTGCTCGGCCTGCCCGTGAATACGGAGACGCTTTACGGAATGTAGGAAGATCAGTTACGTCGGAAAATGGTTAGTCACTTGGGAAGAGTCACCACGGCGACGGCCAGCCCTCGCAACGTAATCTGGTCGGCATTCAGGTGAGCCGTTGCCGGCGGCTGGAAGCCTGTTGTCTGATCGACAACCACGACCTCTGCCCCGTTGCTCCCCGCAATCGACAAATCAAAATTCCGGTCTCGCTCGTTGACCAGCAACAGCTTGCGCTGGCCGTCGCGCGTCACAAAGCCCTGGGCGTAGACGTGGGGAATTGCAGAAGTCGTGTCCACCAGCTTGTCTCCGGGGCCGAAGTTGTCATGGAGCAGCTTCAACACCCAGTAACGGGCGTTGGGTTGGCCTGTGTTCCAATCCACCATGGATACGCCGGGAAACTGGGAGGGGTAACCCACCATTTGAGATTCACCGGCCACGTCAATCCCGAAGCGTGCCAGCTCCCCATACAGGTAGCCATAAACTGCCCCGCAGAGGTTCCAGTAGGAATCGGGGATCGCTTTGCGAGGCATCGCATTATCGTCAGCCGGAATGCATCCCAGTTCGTCGAGGTCGGTTTGTGTCTTCGGGGACAGGCGCTGCCGAATTGACTCTAAATACCGGACGGAATTGAGAAAGCCGGCAGCCTGATCGAAAACAGTGTACTGCTGCACCTCCGGACTCTGGTCAGCCGTCGGATTAGCGTAGAAGTGGTAGGAAATCATATCCACCGGGATCCCAGGCTTGTGGTTCTTTGGGTTAAGGAAGTATTCGAAGTAGCCCGGTACATTCTCTACAAGGAATATGTTGGGAGAGGTCCCTGCCAGAGCCACGCCTACAAACTTCATTTGCGGTTCCACGTGGCGAATTGAACTCACTATAGCGTCGTAGACCCGGGTATATGTTTCAGGCGACATCTGGTGCTCAAAATCGACCTCGTTCAACACCTCCCAGTACTCGATGTTGTAATGATGGCCGGACTCGTGGCGCTTGCCATATTCGTCCGTGAATCCCCCCTGCGTGTACCAACTCACCAGCCGTGCATAGTAGTCCCCCACTTCTTTTAAGCTCGCATCCCGGAACTCTGTTCCTTTCTCGTACTCCCAATTCACTTGGTCCGGATCGGCGGGATAAGGCACCGGCTTCTCCGTCTTGAACATCCACTGGGGAATGGTGCTGAAGTTGATAATCACGGAGTGTCCGGCCGTGGCATTCATGAAATCTTCCATCATGGGGTCGATAAGGGAAAAGTCCCAGGAAGTCTTCCCGTCTTGGGGAGGCTCGAGTTCGGCAACCCCCAGCTTGGGGTAAGGCAACCAGGGCACGTAGCGCACGTAGTCTGCACCAAGCTCGTGCAAAGCTTGAAAGACCCGATCGTGAATCTGTGAACCCCGGCGCAAGGGAGGGTTGACCACAACTTGAAGTGTGGGCGTCGTCTTGGAAACGGTCACCACCTTGTCCCAGTTGACGCTGACCTTGGCCTTTTCTGCTGGCCCGGGCTTTGACACGGTTTCTTTTCGTGAACAGGCAGTTAGGAAAATAATCAGACAAATAGAAAACAAAGCGAGTGGTCGAATGGCTCTATCAATTCTCATGGTACTTCCTCCAAATTGGGATCGATGTAGGGGCACCCCTTGTGGGTGCCCTCCTTCTTTCTCGGGCGCCCACGAGGGGCGCCCCCTACGTCCGTGATTGCCGGGCACCCACAAGGGGTGCCCCTACGTCCGTGACTGCCGGGTACCCACGAGGGGTGCCCCTACGATTCTTCCCACGATACGACGCGGCCCTCTTCATCCACAACGGGGACCGCACGGTCTGGATTGTATCGGTCGATAGCCCACATTAGCGGGTTTCGGCGGATGTAATCCCGAATCCTCTCTAGCTCCTCCTCGTTGCGGACGATGTGTTCGTAAAAGTTCCTTTGCCAGAAAGTTTCGCTGAACCTCGGCCAGCCTTCCTCGCGCACCCCGCAGATATACTCATCCGTCGTGATCGACTTGAACGCCCCAATCATTTCTCCCAACGTAGGGGCACCCCTTGTGGGTGCCCGCGTTTCCTTAGGGGCGATCGTTGTGCGTGCCCGCGTTTCCCTGGGGGCGCCCTTTGTGGTCGCACGTTGATTTGGCCTGCTCGCATTCGGGGCGCCCCTGCGATTCTGAGGATGCCGTGAAAATGATTGGGCATCACAATATGCTCATCCATTTCGGCTGTCGGGAATTGCCGCGGGATCCATTTCCAGGCCTGCTCCACTAGACGCCCCGCGTCGTTCTGATTCATTTGGCCGAGTGCAATCTCGCCCAGCAGGCATTTGTGCCCCTGAATACAGACAGTGACGTAATATGCACCGTGCCGGGAATAATCGTATCCCCGCAGTCTAATGGAGCGGCGATGGTGGATGTCGGGGTTGTAAGTCATTTGTAGGGGCGGCCCTTGTGCCCGCTAAAAGTTTTCCAGGACTTCTGTGACGAGGGTGCGGGCGACATCACGGGAGAGGCGGTCGAGCGCAGCTTGGTCTTCTTGGAAGAGTCCGGAGGTAGTCTGGCTCACCTGATACTCTTCCCTGAAGACGAAGCTCGGATTTGCATAAACCACCTTCTTGCTGTGCAAGTCCTCGAGCTTTACGTCGGCCGTGACCTGAATCTGGAGCGACGAGGCGCGCCCGGTAGTCAGGTCAAAGGTGATAACGCCTGAACGTACGTCCTTGACGGTTCCCTTCAAGACGGCATCGGCTCCTGTTGGATTGGGCGTAATCCGGAATTTCGTTCGCTCGATGAACTCGCGGGTGACGGCGGCAGCGAGCTTCTCTTCGATGCGGAAGGTGGAAGATTGATTGACGAAGATGGGGACGGCGATGGTTTTGATGTCAGGGGGTAAGCGGTTTCCGCGTCCGGCAATCTGATACCCGCAGGAAAGAAGGAAAGGCAAAACACCAAGTGCAAGAGGCAAAAGGCAATGACGCCCGAACTGTTCATAACCAGCGCTCATACACATTCTGTCAGGATGCTGAAAAACCCGCACAGCCTGTCATTCCGAGCGAAGCGAGGAATCTCGCATGTCCCCCCTCGCCCCCCCTTCCAGAGCAAGATTCCTCGCTTCGCTCGGAATGACAAGGTCCGCAGCGGTTTTTCCGCACCCTGCTATAAGGCGATTCGGTGGCGAAGACTCTCCGCGACCTCGACCGCGTTCAGGGCCGCAAGACGAAGATTATCAGCGACGGCCCAAATCCAGAGGCCGGTCGGGTGGTCCGGATCAGCCGTTACACTATCCACCAGGATTTTGTCCGAACCAGCGACCTCGACTTGGGTGGGCGAGTCCTGTGAGCGACGCCGCACTTGGACTCGCTCTCCCTGCAAAGCCTCTCCGGCCTTTTCTGCTGCCACGGGCTGACCCGTCTCGATGAAAAGGGAAACCGCCAGCGAATAAAACACAGGAACCTGAAAGAGGCGCAAAGCGGGGAGCGGAACCCTCCCCTGCAAGTATTCCTTGAGCTGCTTCCGGAGACGATTTTCGAGAGCCAGCAGTTCACTTCCACCCGTCCCGCCCGGACGCGACAACAAGTTAAAGGCCAACTGCGCGCCAAAAACCTTGCGCGGAATCTTCTGGAAGCTGAGCAGGCTTACGGTCTGCTTCTGAAGCTCTTCAATCCCGTGCGACCCGATCTCGGAGACCGAAGTGAAGATATTGGCAACGGCGCTCTTCAAAGGGAAGCGTGCTGCCAGGCGCAGCAGTAAACTGCTGATTACAATCGTGGCGGGACGAGCCGAAACATAAACTCGGCTTTCGCCGCCTTCCTCTTTTTTCCCTGGCGGAAAACAGCGGTCGAGGAATGGCACGCTCACCACTTTCCGGGGGAGGGGGATCTGCGGTTCCGCCGCCTCTTCGCCGGGCGCTGTGAGGCTGAGGTCAATGATGAAACAAGCGCGCCGCCCTTGGTCCGAAGCTTGGGCGGGATCCAGGAAGGAAGGCATTTGACGAGACCGCGCCGCAATAAAGGCAAAATCAAGCTCGGAGGCGGTAACATTCTCGTCAAGAACCGAGGTTTTCGATCCCTCACGCAAATCCAGGATGGGCAATTCGAGTTCATTTTCTTCGTCGGAGAACGTAACCAGGCGGGAGAAAGGAAAGTGGTGTTCCTCCAGCACATTCAGGAGCTCTTTGCCAAGAAGGGAAGATGCGCCCACGACCGCGATCCGGTATCCCTGTTGGGAGGTTTTCATGCCGCGTGAACCTCCTCCGGCGCGGGAGGATGAGAGCGGAACTTCGAGGTGATCCGAAGAATGATGCCGGAAAGGGCGTAAGTAAGGCCGATGGCCAGGAGGACGGGTTCAGAATATACCCAAATGGCCCAGATGATGAGCCCCAGGAATATGATGGCGATGTAGGAACGACGCCTTCTCAAATCCAACGTTTTGAAGGTGTAATAACGCATCCTACTCACCATCAAGAAGGCCAGAATGGCTACCACAACCATCCAGCCCAAGCTGTATCCCCATTGGAATAATGGCGCTTTCTCCCAGTGCACGATGGCGGCAATTGTTCCCGCCGCAGCCGGGATAGGCATGCCCACAAAATATCGCCGGTCAGCGGTGGGTTTGACACTCTCGATGTTGAATCGCCCCAGGCGCGCAGCCCCGCATATCACATAAGCAAAGGTCACAATCCAACCTAGTTGACCTATGTGCTCGAGCAAAGGCGTTCCGGACGTCCCGCTTATGGCGCGAATGCCCCAGGCATAGGCCAGGATGGCGGGGGCAACACCGAAAGTTATGACATCGGCCAGAGAATCGAACTCCCGGCCAAAAGCGGATGTGGCATTGGTCAGCCGCGCAATTCGACCGTCCAGCCCGTCGAATAGAATCGCCCACCCGATGGCCTTTGCGGCGTCATCGAACGCCACCGCGCTCAGTCCCTCAACCCCGCCTCCCGTCATTGCTAGAGAGCCTCGCAGCGCTGCCAGGATGGCGTAATAGCCGCAGACCAATGTGCCTACCGTGAACAGGCTGGGCAGAATATAGACGCCCCGCCTCATTCCACCCTTCTTATTGAATTTGAGATTTGGTGTGGCTGGTTCCAAG
>Ga0208323_1001163_pt1 | contig 10072 bp, 10 predicted proteins | sample June2015DPH_10_1_2_FD_184703 | JGI IMG/M metagenome (GOLD analysis project Ga0208323, IMG submission 184703) | Peatland microbial communities from SPRUCE experiment site at the Marcell Experimental Forest, Minnesota, USA - June2015DPH_10_100... | ecosystem: Environmental > Terrestrial > Soil >... | reverse complement strand
TTTTACCCGCCCAGGACGGCAAGATGCCGCCCCTACAAAAGCGAAAACATTAATCCTAACCGGAGGATAAGGAAATGAGGCGGAGGCAAGGAATTTTGGCAATCTTCCTGGTGGCGGGGCTGCTGCTCACCGGCTGCGCCGCGGTCGAAAATTTTCTGTGCACTAACCGGGTGGCCATCGAGAACGACATTAGCGCGGCCCAGGCGGCCATCGCCGCGGTGCAGGCCGAATACGGCTCGCTGATCCCGCCCGAGGCGCAGATCATCATTGACACGGCCAACGCGGTGATTAACACCGGGGAAAACATCCTCAACAACGAGATCTGCCCCACCGACGCGGATGTGACGACGGTGCAAAACGCCTCGGCCGCTTTGAAACAGGCGATGATTAAGGCGGGGTGGGCGGCGCCTTAATCAGTGAGCAGTGAGCAGTGAGCAGTGAGCAGTGAGCAGTGAGCAGTAGGGGCGGCTTCTAGCCGCCCTCGATAGGGAGGTTCTGATGGACTATCCAACGACCCAGGAAATTACAGATCAGGTCAATGTCATCATTGACAACATACCGGGCCTGATTCCGAGCGATTTTGCAGATGGCCTAAAAACCTTTTTCCAGATGATGATTTCCATCGTGACCCGGTTAGAGGCCCTGGAAGCGAAGCAACGCAGCAAAACGTAGGGCGGGAAAGCGAAGCGCATCCCGCCTTTAAGGTGATGCCGATGCCAAATGGCGATTCCCAGTGTCCCGGTTACAAAGGCTGGTTTCTTAGCCGCGGGGAGTGCGTTTACTGCAAAAAGGAGCGGGAGCCCATAAGCTTCGACGAAAACCCTTTTGGGTTTTTAGTGGACTATGTTTGCACCCTTAAACCTCAAGGCCAGATAGATGTTTCTTGTCCGACAAAGGGAGCGAAGCCATGAGCAACCTGCCAGTAGGACGGTTGAATCGGAAATACGGATACACGGGACCGCAACTGACCGGCATCAGTACAACCCCCTTTAAGCGGGTGCGGCCTAAAATGACGCTGGCCCAGGCCCCCCGGGTGAAATACAACATTTGCCCCCCGGTGCGGGACCAGGGGCAGATCGGCGATTGCGTCGAGTTCGCCTGGACCTATTTGAAAAGCGCCAACCTGATCGTGGCGGGAAAACTCCCGGTCCAGGTGTTCTCGCCCCTGGAGCTCTACTACGACTACCGCGACAAGGTGCTTCACGATGTGGCCGACGATGCCGGCTCCGGCGTCATGGCTGTGGGGACGCTGCTGACGCGGGACGGAGTATGCGCCGAAGACCTCTGGCCTTACAACCCGGCTAACTTTGCGGTGAAGCCTTCGCCCCTGGCCTATGCGGATGCTCCGGAAAATAAACTGGCCTCGGTCCATCCCCTGAAAACCCTGGAGGATATGATCCTCTGCCTGGCGGACGGCTACGGCTTCGTGGCCGGGATCTCGGTCTTCCAGAGCTTCGAAGATGCCTGGCAAAAGGACGGCATTATCCCAATGCCGGGAGGCGCATCGGATAAGTTTCTGGGCGGCCACGGGGTCTTTGTCGGGGGGGGCTATGACCAGGACCGGCGAATCTTCATCGTGGAGAATTCCTGGGGCCTCTCGGGAGGGCTGGCGAACCAGAAGGGGTTCTTTTCATTACCTTTTGACTTCCTGACCGATCCTGATTTTGTCTTGGAGGTCGGTACCGGGCGCTAATGTAGGGGCGGCAGCTACGAAAAAGCCGCCCGGGCGGGTAGAACCCGCCCCTACAGGAGGCTCTATGAATATCTGGCAAAAAATCTGGGCCGATCCCAAGACCACCATCCCCGGGATCATCGCCGGCGTCCTCGGCGCCCTGGTGGCCTTCGGGATCATCACCCCGGCTGAGTCGAGCCCCCTGCAAACGGCCTTGACCGCCATTTTCGGCGGCATCGTCGCCCTGCTGGGGATCTTTAGCAACTGGCCGGCGTAGGGGCGGCAGCTACGAAAAAGCCGCCCGGGGCGGGTAGAACCCGCCCCTACAAAGGCGGGATGCGCTGCGCTTTCCCGCCCTACATGGAAATAAGATGGCGGAATTGACCCTCAAAAAGAAGCTGACGAAGAAGGAATTCCAGGAAAGGTACCAGCAAATCCTGGGGCGCCTCTATTATGAGGCCACCGCGTTTGCGGATACGAGCGAGGCCGCCAAGAAGGCGCGGCGCGCCGGGGCCCTGGCCGATCCTTTCGTCTTCTTCACCACCTATCTGCCCCATTATTTTACCAATGATTTTGCCCCTTTTCACCGGGAGCTGGTGGAGCTGCTCTCCCGCCGCCCCGGCGAAAATGTAGGGGCGGCTGTAGGGGCGGCTTCTAGCCGCCCTGGGCGGGTAGAACCCGCCCCTACACGCCCCGGGCGGGTAGAACCCGCCCCTACACGCCCTGGGCGGGTAGAACCCGCCCCTACAACGGGAACCGCTGTCGTGACTCCCGTCGCCGTGGCCGCGCCCCGGGAGTTCGCCAAGACCACCATCACCTCCTTCGGCTACGTGCTCCACCAGATCTGCCACGGCCGGCGCCACTTCATCATCATCGCCTCCGACACCGAGGACCTGGCCAGCGACCTCACCGGCTATATCTATCTGGAACTGCTCTACAATGAGAGGATTAAATGCGATTTCGGGGAGCTGGTGCGGAACAACTGGGCGGTGGATGATTTTGTCACCCTGAACGACGTCCGGCTCAAGGCCCGGGGCCGGGGCCAGCGCCTGCGCGGCCTCAAGCACAAGCAGCACCGCCCCGACCTGATCATCCTGGACGACGTGGAGAACGACCAGCAGGCCCGCTCGCCGGACCTGGTGCGCAAATTGCTCTCCTGGATCACCGGCGCCATCTATCCCTCCATCGACGCCGGCGGCAACCTCTTCTGGATCGGCACCATCTTGGCCCGCAAGAGCGCGCTCTACACCGCCATCCATTCCGAGGAGGAGCCCTGGAAGCACTGGACCAGGCGCATTTACCGCGCCCTCAATGAAGCAAGCAGTGAGCAGGAAGCAGCAGTAAGCAGTAACTGCTCACAGCTCACTGCTCACGGCTCACTTGCCTCTCTGTGGCCGGCGCGCCACCCGGTGGCCACGCTCCTGGAGCAAAAACGCCTCATGGGGTCGCTGGCCTTCAACCGGGAGAAGCAGAATAACCCCCTGGATGAAGAAGGGGTCTTCCAGGAGGCCTGGTTCCGGTTCTATTACCCCGCGGACCTCACCGGCAAGGACCTGATCGTGGCCGGCTATTTCGACCCGGCCCTGGCCATCGGCGCCAGCGCCGACTACAAGGCGATTATCACCGTGGGCCTGGACCGGAAAGAGATGATCTTCTACGTCCTGGACGCCTACATCCGCCGGGGCAGTCTCGACGAGGCCCTGCGCGCCGCCTTCATCCGCCACGAGCAATGGTATTACTGGCGCTTCGGGGTGGAGGATGTTCTTTTCCAGAGGCTGCTGATCAACGAATTTCAACGGCTGGAAAAGGAGAGGAAGGTAATCCTGCCACTCCAGCCGGTAGCCGTCAAGCTCTCCAAAGAGGTCCGGATCTCCCGGCTGAGCCCTTTAGTGGAGCGGGGGCAGATCCGCTTTTGTAAGGGACAGGGCAACCAGGATTTGCTCCTGGAGCAGCTCCTCTATTTCCCGGCCAGCACGGTGCACGACGACGGCCCCGACGCCCTGGAAGGCGCGGTGGGGCTCCTGGAGGGCGCCCCCGGCATGGGAATCTTCGATTATTACAAAGGGGAATTCGACAACATGGCGGCTGAAGAAAGGCGGTTGCACGGCTGAGAATATTAAGGAGGGGTAAAAGGGTATAAGAGTAAGGGGGTAAGAGGGTAAAAGGGTAAAGGGATAAAAGGTTTTGCTTTTCCTTTTCCCCATTTCCCCTCTTCCCCTTTTCCCCCAGAAGCATTTTCCCTCTTCCCCTTTTCCCCCTTGGTTAATGGTCACTGATCACTGGTAACTGGTAACTAAACAATGGCAGCCGACCCTAAACACATACCCCTGACCCCGGAGATCATCAGCGCCGCCCAATGGGCCGCGGGGCGCCGTTTCACGCCCACCGGCACGGGCAGCGCGCCGGGGCAGCCGGACCCGAGCAAAGACTTCTTCGGTCCCGGCTGGCCGCTGCCCCCTCTGGCGCCGCCTGAAGCCGCGGGCCGCCAGTTCGACTACCCGGTGGGCTACAACCTGCTGGTCACCCCCCGGGGCGACCTGCCGATTTCCTTCCTGGACCTTAGGAACCTGGCCCAAAACTGCGACCTGGTGCGCCTGGTGATCGAAACCCGCAAGGATCAGATCGCCAAGATGAACTGGTCCTTCTCCCCCCTGGACCCCAGCGGCGCCAAGCTGAAAGCCAAAAAGGACGCCTCGGCCGAATCCCTGCGCCAGGCCAAAGAGGCCACCGCCCTGATGAAGCGCCCCGACAGGATGCACTCCTTCAACGCCTGGATGCGGATGCTCCTGGAAGACATGCTGGTGATCGACGCGGCCACCATCTACCCGAGGCGGACCAAAGGCGGCGGCCTCTATAGCCTGGAGGTGGTGGACGGCGCCACCATCCGCCCGGTCATCGACGAATGGGGGCGCAGCCCGCTGCCCCCGGACCCGGCCTACCAGCAGATCATCAAGGGCCTGCCGGCCACCGACTACACCCGGGAGGAGCTGCTCTATTACCCCCGCAACCTTTTATCCTGGCGCCTCTACGGTTTCTCGCCGGTGGAGCAGGTAATCATCATCACCAACATCATCCTGCGGCGCCAGATGCACCTCCTGCAATTCTACACCGAAGGCAACCTGCCCGACGCCCTTTTAGAAGTGCCGGAAAACTGGTCCACCGCCCAGATCGCCGAGTTCCAGCAATACTGGGATGCCCTGCACGCGGGCAATACCGCCCAGCGGCGCCGGGGCAAATGGGTGCCCCACGGCATGACCCCGCACCTGATGAAGGAGGGGGACCTGAGCTCCCCCATTGATGAATGGTTCGCCCGGGTGGTGTGCTACGCCTTCTCGGTGTCGGCTCAACCGTTCGTCTCGAAGATGAACCGGGCCACCGCGACGACCGCCCAGGAGGCGGCGCTCTCCGAGGGCCTGGCGCCCCTGATGGAATGGATGGCGGCCTTCATCAACTACGCCCTGCAGGGGAACGGCTTCGACCAGGTGGAGTTCGGCTGGGAGGAGGACACCGCCATCGACCCCGCAGTGCAGGCCCAGGTCGACGACCTGGACGTGCGCAACGGCATCCGGCTCCGGAGCGAGATCCGGGAATCCCGGGGCCTGGAGGACGACGGCACGCCGGATTTCATCATGACCACCCAGGGCCCGGTGCTGGTGAGCGAGATTGGTAAGGAGCCGGAGCCGGCACCTGAGCCGGATGGCCAAAAAAAGTCCGATGGAGGGAAAGGGGGAGGTGAAGGGCCAGACACCCCCGGGGCGGCGGAGGGGAGCTCTTCGCCAGGGTCGTCCGCCGAGACGCCGCCCCAAAAACTGGCCAAGCAAAGCGTAGGGCGGGAAAGCGCAGCGCATCCCGCCTTTAACAAGGCCGTTAAAAAAAAAAGGAAAACCGTGATCAAGCCCATTGACCGCGAGCGGCCGGAGATCGTCGAGATCCGGGACGCCCTCAAAAAGCTGATGGCCAAGGCCCTGAAGGCCGACGCCCAGAGCGCCGCGGCGCAGCTCGGGAAGGGGCTGGGGCTCAAAAAGGCTGTAGGGGCGGCTGTAGGGGCGGCTTCCAGCCGCCCGGGGCGGGTAGAACCCGCCCCTACAGGCCCGGGGGCGGGTAGAAGCCGCCCCTACGCCAAGGCCGCGGATGATGAGGCAAAAATTAACAAGCTCCTGGCCGAAATGGAGCTGACCGGCATCGAGGCCACCCGGGAGCAAGTGGCGGCCCTCCTGGCCAAGGCGGCCCAGCAGGGCGGCTATGCCGCCTTCGTGCAGATTGATTACGAGGCCCCGGCCGGGATCACCGACCTGGTCAACACCCAGGCGGTGACCTGGGCCCAGGAGCACGCCGCGGACCTGATCACCAAGCTGGAGGACGACACCCGGGACATGATCCGGTCAGCCGTGGTCCAGGCGCAGGAAGAGGGTTGGAGCACCAAAAAGCTAGCCGACGCCCTCCAGGAAAACCACGGCTTTTCCGACGCCCGGGCCGAGATGATCGCCCGCACCGAGACCATCCGGGCCGATTGCCAGGGCAACCTGGCGGCCTATAAAAACTCGGCCCTGGTGAGCGGGAAGTCGTGGCTCCTCGGATCGGAACACCCGGCCGATGATGAGTGCGACGACAACGCCGCCGAAGGCGTTATTCCCCTGGATCAGGATTTTTCCTCGGGCGACGAGGCGCCCCCGGCGCACCCTAATTGCACGTGCGATTTTTTGCCCGAGGGGATTGAAGGAGTAGATTAATCGTAGGGGCGGCAGCTACAAAAAAGCCGCCCGGGGCGGGTAGAACCCGCCCCTACAAGGAATCCGTGATGAATAAAGAATATCCAAGCCCTGAGCCGGGACCCACCCCGCCCCCTGCGGACCTCAAAATCGAGGCGGTGGTCACCTGCGTCCATTACGGCGATTACCTGGCCTGGACGCTGCCGGCCAATAAGCAGCAATTCAACCGCATGGTGGTGATCACGCGGCCCGACGATAAGCTTACGCAACTCATCTGCGCCTATTACCATGTGGAATGCTATCCCACCTACGATTGGCACCGCAATGACGACGCCTTCAACAAGGCCAAGGGCATCAATTACGGCCTGTCGCTTTTACAAAAAGACGGCTGGGTGGCGCACCTGGACGCCGATATCTACCTGCCGCCCCGGACCCGGAGCATCTTGCAGCGCATTTCCCTAAACCCGGCGTGCCTTTACGGCATCGACCGCATGGAGTGCAAAAGTTTTACCGATTGGATCAAGTTTCTGGGCGCGCCGCCGCTCCAGCACGAATGGGAGATCTTCGTCCATCCCCGGCCCTTTCCCCTGGCAGTCCGCATTGCCAAACTGGACTGGGACGGCTACGTGCCCATCGGCTATTTTCAATTATGGAATCCCAGGGGCTCGGGGGTGGCTCATTATCCCGAGTACCATACCACCGCGGCCCGGAGCGATATGCTGTTTGCCTATCAGTGGCCCAGGAATAAACGCCACCTGATTCCGGAAATCATCGCCATCCATCTCGAAAGCGAGTGCGTGGAAATGGGGGCCAACTGGGAGGGCAGGCAGACAAAGCCCTTCGGACTGTAGGGGCGGGTTTTACCCGCCCTGGGCGGCTTTTTCGTAGCTGCCGCCCCTACCATCAAAATCAAAGGAGAAAACCCATGAAAAGATTAGTCTCGTTAGCTCTCTGTTTAGCCTTGTTGCTGGCGGGTTCGCTGGCGAACGCCCAAACCGCCACCATCGTCATGAAGGCCCCGGCCGGAGTATCGCAGTTCATCGATAAGAACGGGACTCCGAATTACCCGGACGCCCAGGGGCACGTCAACGCCCCGGTTGCCCTCATAGACAACTACCTGGCGGCCGGCTTCGTCTACTACGACATTTACATGCTGAAGAAGGCGGCCAATACCGACATGATCTTCGTGGTCACGCCGGCCACCTTGACCACGCCTCACGCCTCCGAGGCCAACCGCACGGTCACCATCACCCTGCAAAGCGCCTCCGGCGAGATCCACACCTGGTTCAACGAGGCCATCACCAGCGGCGTCTCCATCGCCCACGCCAATAATTCGGGCACCGTCACGGCCACGATTCCCAGCACCACGTTGACCTTCGTGAACGGCGTGGCGAGCGTGACCATCACCCTCGGGGGCAGCCCCGCGGCCACTGACACCGACACCCTGACCGTCACCGCGGCGACGATCCTTGGGTTCTCCGTGGCCACCCATACCAGCGTGGAGACGTTTAGTTAAGCAAAGGCAAGTGAGCAGTGAGCAGTGAGCAGTGAGCAGTCGTAGGGGCGGCTTCTAGCCGCCCGCAGGAGGAAGGTATGAAGAAGCTGATCATTATCGCCCTGATCGCCGCGGTGTGCTTGATGGGCTGCCCTCCGGTTCCCATTTCCAAGGCAATGGCGGCGTCGGCCCCGATGCTGGTCCCCTTCGAGATGATGCCGGATGCCCTGGGCCATACCACCACCCAGGTGATCCCCGCCGGCCGGTTCACGCCCAACTATGCCCTGACGGCGAATGTGGCCAAGACCATCACCGTGCCGGCCGGCGCTAATTGGGTGGTCTTATCGGCCCAGGCCAACCTCTGGGTGAACTTTAACGGCGGCGCGGCCGTGGTCCCCTCCGTTGATGTGCTGGACGGTTCCGGGAGCTATTACAATCCGCCCCCGGTGTATATCGGGCCGATCAGCGCCGGAGGGGTCATCCTCTGTCCGGCCCTGACCACGATCAGCGTCATATCCGACACCACCTGGGTCCTGACGGCCATGTGGTTCAGGTAGAGGCTGTAGGGGCGGGTTCTACCCGCCCAGGGCGGCTGGAAGCCGCCCCTACAACAGCAAAGCGTAGGGCGGGAAAGCGCAGCGCATCCCGCCTTTTCGGGAGGATAAGATGAAGGCTAAATATGCCGTCCTATTAATCTGCCTGGCATTATTAGTTGGCGGCTGCGCCGCCACCGGCCCGTATAATCCGGGAGGGCTGCTGGGGGCCTCGCCCTATAACCCGCCGATTCCGCCTCTGAATGCGGAGCCGGCCATCACCGCCGGGACTTCCCTGCAATATTGGCGCGGCGACAAGACCTGGCAGACGCTCAACCCCGCGGCCGCGGGCGCCGAGCCCGCCATAACTGCCGGAACCAGCCTTCAATATTGGCGGGGAGACAAGACCTGGCAGACGCTTAATTCCGCGGCGGTTGGCAGTCTGCCGATCACCGGGGGCACCTTAACCGGCGATCTGGCCCTTTCCCCAGGTAATCTGACCTTCACCCCGCTAACCCCTCCTACTGCCCCGACCCTGGCGGCTGGGGCCGCAGGTTCAGTAACCAATGGGACCCACTATGTAGCGATAACCTTCCTCACCGAATCCGGTGAGACGGTGGTGGGCACCCCCTCGGCCCAGATTACCATAACCGGCAATGACCGAATCAGCGTGTCGGCCATTCCCACCGGCCCTGCGGGGACTACCGGGCGCAATATTTACATGACCAAGAACGGAATAGCGAACACAGGCCCCTATTACCTGGTGAGCAATGGCGGACCTACTATCAACGATAATACCACAGCTACGGCCACCATCAATGTGGCCGATACCACGCTGGGGACCGGAAATTATGTGGCGGCTGCGGCTATGAATACCACGGCTGGGATAATTACAGGAGCAACCCTTACTCAATCTCAAATATCCGGCCTGACCACATCGAGTAGTCCCACTTTTGCGGCGGTGAATGTGGGTAATGGCTCGCAAGCTGCTCCTACCCTCCATATGGGAAGCACCCTTTGTGGTTTTTACACTGATGGTAATGACATTTATGTAAATCTTAATGATAGCACTTATTTCACTCTTGGCCACGGGGGGATAAGGATTGCCTGTGGTAACAAAACTTGGATTCAAGATGGTAACGCAGGACAATTAAGGATTGGCACTACATCGGGGGCTATCGATGGTTACATTTCCGCCGCACATGCTGACCTATCAGCCTTCTTAAACCTAACTCCCCAGACTGGCGCACCAGCTACTCCAGCTACGGGAACGATTGCCATTGCAGACCGGGCCAACTGGGACCCGCTATCTAAAGCGAGCGGGGGCCCTTATCCGGTTTGGTACAACGGCTCTGCCTGGGTAAGCGTGGCGGGGCAGTAAACGAAAAACGGAAATCCATCTCTGGAGGTTATATGCAAAAAATCATGTTCGCCCAATTCGTCAAGGTCAATGAAGCCACCGGGGAGTTCACCGGGATCGCCGCGGAGGAGATCCCCGACCAGGCCGGGGAGATCTTCGACTACGAGGCCAGTAAGCCTTTAATCAAAGCCTGGTCCGACGATTCCTTCACGCATAGCGGCGGCAAATCCCGGGGCAACCTCCGGGCCATGCACGACCCCAAACGGGCCGCGGGCCTGCTCACCGCCATCGTCTTCAACGACG
>Ga0208323_1001158_pt1 | contig 10090 bp, 17 predicted proteins | sample June2015DPH_10_1_2_FD_184703 | JGI IMG/M metagenome (GOLD analysis project Ga0208323, IMG submission 184703) | Peatland microbial communities from SPRUCE experiment site at the Marcell Experimental Forest, Minnesota, USA - June2015DPH_10_100... | ecosystem: Environmental > Terrestrial > Soil >... | reverse complement strand
CTCCCTTGCCGTACTCCTTGTCGGCCGCCTCTACGCTTACCGTCACCGATGTTATGGAAAGGTCGCCCATGTCTCTGCCGGGTTAGGCTACCCGAGCGGCTCCTCCTCCTGCATGGCCAAGCCCCATCTGCTATTACTCGCCGTGCCTGTTTTCCCTTGTTTCTTCTCGAAAATCATGGTGTAGTCCTCGTCCCCCCTGGCTGCCTCTATATTGTCCCCCAGGAGGAACTTCCTAAGGGAGGAACCCCTGCGGTGGGCGTGCCTGAGCAGCTCCAGCTTGAACTCCTCGTCGGTCCCGCAGTCCATGCCGGACTCCAGGTTCAGCTCCTCCTTGCCCCCGAGCAGGCCGGCGGAGTAGCCCTCCCCGAGGATGACCTCGAACACCCCCTTCTTGCCGAGCAGGACGTCTATGGTGTACTCGTCCACCGTCCCCCTGGCTATGACGACGTGCAGGGTGCAGAGGGAGTGGGGGGAGGCGGACCTGACCATCCTGCCGACGAGCTGGATGAGGTCGCCCCAGGACCAGGGCAGGTCCAGGCATACCATGTGGGCCGCCTGCTGGAGGTTCAGCCCCTCGATGCCAGCGGCGTTGATGAATATCAGGTCGTGGTCCGGCGACTCCTGGAACAGCCGCTTGGCGGCGTTCCTCTGCCTCTCGTCCTCGTTGCCGGTAATACGCAGGAAGCGCCGGGAGGTGAACTTCCCCGTCCTGGTCAGGCGGTCCAGGCGGTCTATGTGCCTGAGGAACTTGGTGAATACGATGACCTTCTCGCCCTTCAGGTCGCCGTCCAGCAGGTCCAGGAGCGCCTCCTCCTTGGGCGAGAGCACGGGGGAGTAGAAGGACCTCTCGTCCTCCCTGTCCAGGAGGCCCCAGTGGTTGGCCACGAGCTGCTGGACGCTCAGCATGGTCATGGCGTTGCTGGGGTCACGCTCCTTCTCGAATATCTCCCCCGCCACGTTCACCAGGGTGGGGGGGAGCACGAAGGTGCCGCTCGGGATGTCCTCCAGCAGCAGCTTGGTCTGCCTCTCGTCCAGGTCAACGGGGTGGTAGGTGGTCTGGAGCTTGGGCAGAGGCTCCTTGACCTGGGCCTGCGACCTCCCTAGGTAGAAGGGGCGCATCCCCCTCTTGAACCCCTCCATGTTCTTGTAGCCGTCCAGGACCCGCTTGTGGATGCCCCTGCCGACGTACTGCTTGTGGTAGATGCAGAACTCCTCCCCGAAGTCCCACATGCTCCCGAAGGGCTTTACGCCCAGGGCGCTCATGGAGGAGTAGAACTCGTCGGCGGAGTTCTTGAACGCCGTCCCGGTAAGCGCCCATACCCACTTGCAGGGCCTCTGGAGGTTGGTGACCAGCGCCCTGGTCTGGGAGCCGGGGGTCTTGAACCTGTGCGCCTCGTCGAAGACCAGGACCACCCGGCTCCCGTACTGCCTGAGTATCCTTGCGAACTCCCTTATCTCGGAGGATACCGCCTCCAGCTTGTCCGGGGCTGGCCTGCCGTCCTCGTCGAACTGCCCCCCTACCCTCCTCCTGGCCCCTATCATGCTGCTGTACTTGCCGATAAGGATGTCCTTCTTGCCCCCCGCCAGGAAGTCCCTGAGCTGCTGGTGCCGGGCAGCGTAGGAGGTCTCCCCCTTGTAGGAGTCCACCATGACGAAGGGGCGCAGCCTGCTGAAGCGGCGTACCTCGTCGTGCCACTGCCAGGTCGTGGACTTGGTGGTGACGACCAGCGCCTTGACGTCCGGGATGCGCTCCTTGAGCCAGCAGACGGCGGCTATGACGTCGCAGGTCTTCTTGAGGCCCACGGCGTCCCCGACCATGAACCTGTGCATCCTGACCAGGTGGTGGACTATCTGTACCTGGTACTGCTTGAGGACAAGGGGGTTGTCCTCGTCCTCCTGCCCTGTGTTAAGGTTGAGTATGCGGGTGCGGAAGAGGGAGGGCCACTTGAAGGGGATGGGGTTGCGGGAGTTGCCCTCGTCGTCTAGCTGGAGGTCCCACCTCCTGACGAGGTACAGGCGCTCCAGGAGGTCGTCGGGTATGCCTACCAGGCGGGTGTAGTCCGTGACCAGCGGGCATGCCTGCTCGTTGCTCATTACAGGCTAATACCGGCGGTAGGCCGTTACCACTGGATGAGGCGTGCCTCTTCCCTGGGGGGCCTGAAGTAGACGTGCAGGCCGTGCCCCGTGTCCTCAGGCTCAAGGCTGTAGCCGGGGTTGGGGATGAAGTAGACCACCGCCCGGTTGGTGTTCCTCTGGACGCTGCTCGTGGGGTGTACCACCAGCGTCCCCTCCCTCAGGACAATCTTCACCGGCGGGCTGTCCCTCTCCAGGCGTATGTCTTCCATGTCCGTCTCCTTATTCGTCCCAGTCCAGGACGATAGGGCTTTCCTCCTCGTCCTCGTCCCTGCGCCCCCTCTTGCGGTGCCGGGGGACTATATGGCCGTCCTCCCCTATCTCCAGCTCGGGCAGGAGGTCGTCCTCGTCCTCTTCCTCCGAGGCCTCCTTAGGCTCGTCCAGGAGGTAGTCCTCCCCCTCTTCCTCCTCCTCGGGGAAGCCGTCGTGGAACAGAAGCTCGTCGATGCTGTCAGGGTCCCGTCTCTTGGCCATGGGGGTTCCCGGCGAGGAGGGAGGCAAGCTCCCCAGGGGTGATGTCCTTCCACTCCTTCTCCCCGCTGCGCCTTATCTCTACCTTGAAGTCAGGTAGTCCAGAACTTTGCCGGTCCACGAGGGTAATCTCCCCCAGGCCCGGCAGGTTCTCGGTAGAGGGCACCTCTATCACCACCTCCGGCCTGCCGAACGGGGAGCCGTCCTCCAGGCGGTTCCTTACCCATGCCCTGGATATGCCGATGCCATTGACCCTCAGGAACACCCTTGCCATAGGGGCCTCCGTCCTACTAAAGATACTTATAGATGTGGATTTGGGGATGGGGCCGGCGGAGGCTACCTTCCGCTTACCCCTGTCGCAGCCCTGGAGAGGTCCTCTGCCCCCATGTACTCCCCGACCAGGTAGGCGATGGCATAGAGGGCCAGTCCGGGGCCGTGCATGAGCGACGGCAGGCCGTACATCTGGGCGGGGGGACGGCACCCCTTGACGGACCTCTGGAGCAGGGAGGTGCCGTATACCCCGTTCTTGGAGCCGTAGAATATGGCCCTGGGGCCGTCCGAGGAGTCGCAGGCTATGCCGGGAGGGGGGCAGAAGGCTATGAGGGACGAGCCGTGGAAGCTCTCCCTGCGCTGGGTATTGTAGGCGACCATCCCCCCCGTTCCGATGCCTATGAGCAGAGTACGGGGGGCCAGGGACGCCTCTGTCTCCAGCAGGGCGTCAGGGGGGGCATCCTCCCCCTTCCTGTAGGGTATCGGGACCTCCAGGAGGGCCTCCTCCGGGAACCTCTCCTTGAGGATTCCCATGAGCTTCCCGCAGAAGACCTGCCCGGCGTCATGTACATCGTGGAACACGTAGTGGAGCCAAAACCGGCTACGACTCATCTCTCTCCTCGGCTGCTTTCTCCTGGAGGAACGGCCATGTATCATGTACCCACTCTTCTGGCGCTACCTCCCCTACCCTCGCCATGCGGTCCGGCGTAAGGCCGAACCTGCTGGCCTCTTCCTCGTTGATTAGTACGGCATTGCCGTAGTAGACCTTCCCTTCGTGCAGGCGGCTGTGCAGACGGCGGGCCTGGCATGCCCCTGTGTCGCAGGTTCCGCAGCTACGCCCGTAGGCCCACTGCTTGTAGCAGGTTTCCGCCCCGCAGCACATGCAGTGGAAGGGCGGCGTGAACCTCCAGCCCTTGAAGTCGAAGTATATGCCGGGCGGGGCAGGCTCGTGTTCCCCAAGGCAGGACTTGCACGGTTCCTTGCTCATGCTATGCACACCTCTCCTGAACGGCAGCGCCCGAGCCACTCGGTGTCCGTAGTACCGCCACCACACCGATGCTGTCCCGATAGTGGCAACGACCGTCGCCGCTGCCTGGGGTCAGAGCTGGCACATGGCACTCCTCAGATATGGCAGTCCACCACGGTGAGCAGGGTGTCGTCCGGCAGCGAGTCAACAAGCCCGGAGAACTGCTTGCTCCACTCGCCCTCGTCCTTCTCGTCGGACACGCATCCCCACCAGCCCATGCTCCCCCGCTCGAACCACTGGCTGTCCTTCACGACCGCAAACGTCCTGATGGCGTTGGCACGGGCACGGTCGATATACTCGCCACGGCTGCACTGGAAGTCATCGAGGTCCCACCAGAAGGCGTCGTGGTCGCTGCGGAGGGCCTTTACGGCCGGCTGCTCGCCGTACTCGTTGCGGGCCTTCTCCCAGTCGGTCTCGCCGTCCTTGGTGTGCTTCCTCTGCACCTCTTCCCATGTGATGGGCTTCGGGCACCCGGCAGTCAGGGCGGAGTACTTGTCGTACTCCTTGGCGGCCCTCAGGCCTGCCTCGTCCTTCATCCCCTCGATGTCTATGTCCCCCTTGAGGCACTGGTCGGCCCGGCCGCAGGGCGGGGGCCTATAGCCGGGGTCGAGGCGTTGTATCCCCGGCTCCCCCGTCGTTCCCTTGGCCCCCGGCCTGAGCTTGAAGAAGCCGTTCCACCTGCCGCCTACCTGCCACCAGTCCCAGTGCTTGTTGGGGTTGGTACGGTCGATGACCCTGACGACGTTCCCGGCCACGTCCACCAGGATGTAGCCGTACTTGTGCTTCTCCGAGAGGTCCGGCTCCTCCCCGAACGGCACGACCTGGCTCCCGTACCAGTCCTTGGCGAACTCGGCGAAGCCCTCCACGAGGCTATCCTTGGCCTCGACCTCCTTCCAGCCCTCCGGCAGGCACTTGACCTTCGCCCGGTACCCGCTGCCGTCCTTCCAGTCGGTCGTATACCACTCGACCCCGTCCTCCCCGCCGCTCCTCTGGTCGAGGATGCCTGCCTTCCCTAGCTTGTACTTCTCTACTTCCTCAGGGGTAGGGTCACGCCAGAACCGCTGGTCCCACTCGCCCTCGGGGGTGACCGGGGGTACAGGACCCCCTCCGGGTCCTGGTAGTAGGTGGACTCGTGGGCGGCGTACTCGGCCCTCGCCTCTTCCGTGACATCGACCTCCCGTACGAACTCGTCGTCCTTCCCGGTACACTCGAACTCATGGTATGGGGCAAGCTGCTCCTCGACGCTGCTGCCTATGACCAGAACAGAGAAATGCGACATTTATCCCTCCATCAGTATGCTCTTGCATTGCCACGGTTCAGCTCGTAGCTGACCTTGTAGGCCTTCGCACGGGCCGACGCCCGGACGATAGCGAAGGTGGTCACCGCCCCGCCCAGGGCGGCCAGGGCGACCAGGAGGATGACCAGCCAGTTCTTGTCCTTGTCCCCCTTGCCGAGCAGCCCGACGATGTCCTTGAGCACCATCGGGACCGCCCGGCTGGCGTTGTAGATGTTGTAGACGTTGGCGAAGGTGTTGTACCCCGCCACCCCCCCGTGGAACAGGCTGCGGCTCCGCATGAAGTTCTGCCAGCTAGATATGAGTATCCCGATGCCCGAGCCGATGACGGGCAGGATGACGACGAGGTACCCCAGCTCCAGCACCGCCATGGCGTACCTGGGCGGCAGGAGCATATGCCCCTTGTACGGCAGGTTGGCGGCCCCGAGGGCCAGGAGGATGCTGTAGCACCATGTGAAGCCGGAGGCGGACATCACCGCCCCGCACCATGTGACGAGGTGGACGAACCCCCCGGCGGCCTTCGACTCCAGCCATGACCTGCCGACTGCCCAGGCGTTGAACCACGAGATTGCAAAGTTGAGCACGAAGAGAAAGACTACCAGTCCGGTGTTCATCTACTCCCCCTTCCCGTCCGCATAGAACGAGTCCTGCCTGCCGTGCGGCCGGACGAGGTCCCACAGCCCCTCGTATGCCTCGGCCGTCTTGCCGTGGGCAAGGCGTCCTGCCGCCCGCAGGGTGTCGGCGTCGTACCTCCCCGACTCCCGTACCGCCTTCCAGGCGGCCTCCTCCTTCTCCTTGCTCCCGGCATCGCCTACGAGCGCCCCTACCGCCGTGAGGGCGTCCAGCGCCAGGAGGAGCCTGCCGTGGAACTGCCGGGCAAGCTCGCCGTGCCACCGCCTGACCCATGCCGTGAAGTCCTTGGGCAGGAGCATGTCGTGCTTTATCTCGTCCTTCTCCCAGTCCCTCCGGCTGTTGTGGTGCGTCCATGGGGCCATGGGGTAGGCAAGCTCCGCCCATATCTTCTGCGGCGTCACGTGCGTGAGTATCCGGTGCAGGCGGCAGTACTCCGCCAGCTTGACCTTGGCCCTCACCGGCGGCAGCCCCTTGCGGTAGACGGCGGCGACATAGCCCTCCTGCTCCATGTCGTCGTCCACCATGCACTCCTCGACCGTCTTGTCGAACCTCTCCACCAGCCTGCACCAGGGATGGTCTACGGCGTACTGGTTCAGCCTGCGGTAGAGGGCCTGGAGGTCGTCGTAGGGGTACTCCTCTCCCGTGCCGTTGTCCACGGCGGCGAGCATCACCAGCCCCTCGAAGGCATAAGGGACCACTACCTTGGTTTCCCTGGAGATTATCTCGAAGAGCAGAGTGATGCCGGGCGGTATGTCGTCCACCGCCGTGTACTTGACGAACTTCTGGAACCTCTGCGTGGCGTAGGCTGCGCCGGGGGACTCGAAGGACCCACGGCTGGCGATGCCCCACTGGCCGCCATAGTGCCACAGGATGCCCAGCCAGCCGTCCAGCTTGCGGGTTATGGTGATAGGGGACTTCCATGCCTCGGACTTCCTGAGCAGGAAGGCGGCGTCGTAGACCTCGTCCCTGACTAGCCTCTGGTCGCCGTCCCGGTAGATGTACGGCCCCTTCTGGCCGATGTTGAAGAACTTGGGGAACGGCCGGGACACGACGTTGCCCTCCGTGTCCACGATAAGCCCCCGGCAGACGCACGCCTCGTAGGGCCACTTGTTCTCGAACATGCACTTGTGGCTGTAGTTGAGGATGCGCAGGGGCAGGGTGGGGTGGGGGTTCTGGACGATGTACCCCTCCTCTACAAGGCGGGCCAGCCTGCCTGTGTCCAGGAGGCTCTCTATCCTCATTCCCCCTCCTCCTGCCTGATGTCGTTCTTTATGGCGTCGAGCAGCACGTCAATCTCGTCCCTGAGGGCCTTCAGGTCCGTGCGGGTGGCGCTGAGGCTCTGGCCGGTGTCGCTGAACACCGCCCTGATGGCCTTCATCGCTGCCTCGTACCTGCCCTTCCTGGCCATTATGCCTTCTCCCTGTCCGGACCGGCGGCCTTCTTCATCTCCGTCTCGATGGAGGTCTTGAGGCGGTAGAGGGAGTCCTTCAGGGCCTTCTCCAGGTCCGTCTGGAGGAATCTCGTAATCCTGGCAAGGACCTCCTCGTTGTACCTCACTATCCCCCTGAGGCGCTCGTTCTCCCTTATCGCCTCGTCCTGCCTCCACTTTCCCTGGAGCATCTCGTTTATCTCCAGGCAGTTGGTGCGGACCAGCAGGTTCCTGGCCCCGCAGCCGTCCTCGTAGCGCACGCCGGTCTTCTCCAGGCGGGCATCGTAGGTGAATGCTTCCCGCCCGCACCGTATCACCACCCCTGCCGTCTTGAACATGCGGGTGGAGTGCTCCTTGCCGCACCTGCCGCACTCCCAGGTCAGGAAGCCGTCGCACATGTACTCGTAGGGGGCAAGGCAGTCTATATCCTTCGGCCTGAGCCTCTCCGGCCCCCTGCCTTCGAGCCTGGAGTCGTAGTCGTAGTTCTCGTAGTCCTTGTCCTGCAACCGCTTCATGGCGTTGGCTCCCCCAGGTTCTCGTCTACTTCCAGCACTACGGCCTGAAAGTAGAGGAACATAGGGCTATAATCGGGAGGCAGGACGGCCACGCATACCCCGCCCTGTGGCTTCCAGCCCCTCATCATGTCCTGGTTGACCGTGTCTGTCAGCTCCAGGACGTTGGTGCCCTGCCTTATACTGTATACCCGCTTCATGCCAGCACCCTCCTGAGGCCATTGTCCAGGTACTTCTCCATCGCCCTGGAGTCAGGGCCGGACTCCAGGACACGCCCGACGACAGTCTCGGCGTATGCCCTGCCCTTGATAAGCCTTGTCCTGTACCTCCTGCCCTGCCAGTCGAACCTGAGGGCCTCGGGGTGCCCCCTGTCCCCCGCCTGGAGGTTGCCCAGTGTCCTGATGTTGGGCAGACCGGCCACAAGGGCCGCTACCAAGACCAGCGTCCTACTGCCTATATCCATCAGAAGTCCTCCAGGGCACCGCACTGCGGGCAGTGCCTCCAGCCCCTCTTCTCAGGGCTGAACGTGCAGTTGTCTCCATGGACGGGGGTGCCCCCCACAGGGTACACCTTGATGCCGTTCGCCCTCCATACCTGCTCCACTATCTTCCAGCGGTCGTCGATGGCGAAGGCGATGCGCTCCTTCGGGAACGCCTTGAGCAGGGCGTCCAGCATCCGCTGCTTCACGATATGGTCGCTGGCGGACGACCCCTCGGGGCGCATGAGTATATGGTCGAAGGGTATCCCGTAGGCCTCGAACCAGTCGCAGGTGTCCTTGCAGACGTTGACCTCCTGCTCCTGCCCGCCGGCCTTCACGTAGACCGAGCTGTGCCGGCCGCTGAACAGGAATATGTTGTAGGATGGGTACAGCCCCCTTAGCCACCTTGCCACGCCCTCACGGGGCCTGTCCAGCAGCACCTTCGTCTCGTCGAAGGGGTCCCTGACGCCCTCGTGGTCCGCAGCCGTCCCGTCGATGTCGCAGACGACGATACCGGCATCCGGGAGGCGCAGCGCCAGGGTGCCCTCCAGGAGGTCCTCCCAGTCGTCCACCGCCCGGTTCTCGCCCCCCAGGGCGTACCCTGCCGGGACCACGGGCGCTCCTGCCACCAGCCTCTTGAAGTGCTGCTCCACGGCCTCGTCGGGCACCCGCTCCCTGCCCTCACGCAGGGCGTTGCGCCTCAGGCACTCCGCCTTGTCCGTGTTCATTATCTCCAGGTGGAACCTCGCCCTGGAGGCTCTGGCTATCTGCTCCAGCTTGTGCCGTGTGCGGGCGGAGCAGTTGGTGTCGTCCACGATGACGTCCACGCCCATGCTGAGCAGCAGGCGGACGGTCTCCTCCTCCAGACGCCGTATCACCTGCTCCTTGGAGTTGTTCCAGGGGGAGTCGCAGTATAGCATGGCACGGAGGGTGTCCCGGTTCACACGGACGGTCCTCCCCGCATGCCAGTTCACCACGCTCCGGGCGACGGTGGACTTCCCTGAGCCTGCCGCCCCGACCATGGCGGTAAGGGTGGGGGCGTTCTCCCTCCCCCCCGAGTAGTCGAAGTACAGGTTCGTCACGGACTGCTTCTCTTCCGCCATGCCTCTAGTATACCCCCAGGTCGCTTGGCTGTCCTACGGTTTAATCCTCCTGGAACGCACCCGCCTCAGGACGGCCCTCCCCCTGTAGACGGAGAAGGCCCATCCCCCGCCGACATACCCCGCTAGTACCCTGTCAATCTGCGACCTAAGTTCCCTCAGCCCCCTGCGGGTCATCGGGAACCCGTAGGTCGGGGGGCCGGAGGGGCTTGAGACGTTCAGCCAGTAAAGCCTCCTTGTGTTATGCACGACCCCGGTCCTTGCATAGTCCACGGCCTTCCTCCTGCTGGTATCCTGGATAGAGCCGAGCTATAGTTCCTTGATTTTGGCCACCATGGCCAGGATAACGCCTAGGTCGCTCTCTTCAATGAAGTTCCCGCCGCCGTGGCTGCCCTCGGACGAGAAGACGATATAGATGCTGTTGTCGTTGGGGCCTGTTTCCGGGTTATCCCGCCTGTTCACTGTTACCGTGGTCTGGCTCAGCTTCTTGCTTATGCTCGTCACTCTTCTTCCTCCTCCCTACAATCCTTGGCACCCGGTAGGAGCCGTCCATGCCCAGGCCGAAAAAGCTCTTGAGGTCCCTAAGCTCCGTGAAGTCCGGCATGCTCTTCCACTTCCGGTCGTCGGCATGCCTTCCGCAGCACGGCGTGATGTAGCACGTGCAGTCGGCGTACCTGGCCGTAGGCTCCCCTGCGCACAGGTCGTATATGGCCCCGCAGTGGCGGCATACCACCGGGACGAGC
>Ga0208323_1001156_pt1 | contig 10105 bp, 7 predicted proteins | sample June2015DPH_10_1_2_FD_184703 | JGI IMG/M metagenome (GOLD analysis project Ga0208323, IMG submission 184703) | Peatland microbial communities from SPRUCE experiment site at the Marcell Experimental Forest, Minnesota, USA - June2015DPH_10_100... | ecosystem: Environmental > Terrestrial > Soil >... | reverse complement strand
AGATCCAGCGGCGTATACAGGAAAACCATAAGATCCAGCTTACCTATGACCCGAGCTTGGTCGATGCGGTGGCCAGCCGCTGCACTGAAGTCGAGAGCGGGGCTCGAAATGTGGACAATATTCTCACGAATACGTTGCTCCCGGATATTTCGCGGCAGTTGTTGGGACGGATGTCGGAAGGCGAGAAGATAAGCGCCCTGCACGTGGGCGTCGGCCCGGATGGCGCGTTTGTGTATCGATAGTCGAGAAGTCGAGAGTCAAGGAGTCAAGAGTCGAGGAATCTGGGATCGAGGAGTGCAAGGCCTTGCTTGGGGGGGAGATTCGCTGCCACTCTTCGACCTTTGACTCTCGACTCCTCGACTTCTCGACTCTTGACTCCTCGACTGACAGAGGGTCAATCTATGAGCAATTACACTCAAGAAGGTGGGCTGTTTAAGATAGACACTCCGCTGGGGAGTGATGTTTTACTGCTCAGGGGTTTCAAGGGCACAGAGGGCATCTCGCGCCTTTTCAGGTTTGAACTCGACTTCCTGTCCGAGAACTCGTCAATTTCATTTTCAGATATCGTCGGCAAGAACGTGACTATCTCGTTAAGGCAGGGCGACGGAACATATCGGTACCTCAATGGCATCATCAGCCGCTTTGCGCAGCATGCGACTGAAGAAGAGTTTACGTCGTACAGTGCCGAAATGGTGCCCTGGCTTTGGTTTCTGACCCGGGACGCAGATTGTCGCATTTTCCAAAACAAGAGCATTCCGGATATCCTCACCCAGGTGTTTAGCGATCTTGGTTTCAATGACTACACGAACTCACTGCAAGGTTCTTATGATCCGCGAGAGTATTGTGTCCAATACCGGGAGTCGAGCTTTCACTTTGTTTCCCGGTTGATGGAAGAATACGGAGTTTTCTACTTTTTCAAGCATCAGCAGGGGAAACACACACTGGTGCTGGCGGACACTTCCACTTCCCACAGTTCTTGTCCCGGGCAAAGCATGGTTCGCTACGTCGCGGTTTCGGGGGGGCCCCAGGAAGATGTCATAACCGGGTGGCAGATCGAGGAGGAACTGCGCACGGGGAAATACTCCCTGGAGGACTACAATTTTCAAACACCGAGCACCAATTTGATGGTCAACGAGCCCACGGTTTATGAGGTCGGAGGAAACAGCAAATTCGAGATTTACGATTACCCTGGAGAGTATCTGACGAAGGGGGCCGGAGAGTCTCTGGCTAAAGTCCGAATGCAGGAGGAAGAAGCTGAACACCTTGTTGCTCATGGAACGAGCCAATGCCGTATGTTTGTAAGCGGTTATAAGTTTACGCTGGAAGAGCATCCTCGCAAGGACATGAATACAGATTACGTCCTGACTGAGATACAACATTCAGCCATAACAGACAGCTACGGTAGCTTGAAATCCCCACAAGGGGAGTCTTACTCCAATACCTTTACGTGTATTCCTCTTTCAGTTCCTGTCCGCCCTTTGCGCGTCACCCCGCGGCCCACTGTCAAAGGACCCCAGACTGCTGTGGTCGCTGGCCCGAGCGGTGAAGAGATCTACACGGACAAATATGGGCGGGTCAAAGTCCAGTTCTTCTGGGATCGTCTCGGAAAGAAAAATGAGAACAGTTCCTGCTGGATACGTGTGTCGCAGTCTTGGGCAGGCAAGAACTGGGGAGCAGTGTTCCTACCTCGTATTGGCCAAGAGGTCATCGTCGACTTTCTGGAAGGGGATCCCGATCAACCTCTGATTACAGGTCGAGTGTACAACGCCGAACAGATGCCGCCTTACACGCTGCCGGACAAGCAGACGCGAAGCACCTTTCAGTCGCGCAGCTCGAAGGGAGGCGGAAACGCGAATTACAATGAGATCCGCTTCGAAGACCTCAAAGGACACGAGCAAATCTTCATCAATGCCGAAAAAGACATGGACCACCGCGTGGAGAACGACTCGCGCGAATACATCGGCAACAACCGCCACCTGATCGTCAATGCCAGCCAGTTCGAGCTGGTGAACGCGGACAAGCACTTGCATGTTAAAGGCAAACAGAACGAGAAGATCGAACGGGATAGGTCTCTTCGAGTGGGCCGCGATCAAAAGCAGCAGGTGGACGGCAATTTATCACTCACGGTGGGCCAGTCGCGCAACGAGAAAGTGGGTATGACGCATGCTATGGAAGCCGGTCAGACCATTCACCTAAAAGGTGGCATGACCGTCATCATCGAAGCGGGCATGCAACTCTCGCTTAAGGGTCCGGGCGGCTTCGTCGATATCGGCCCCGCGGGCGTCACAATCCAGGGGACTATGGTGCTGATCAACAGCGGCGGTGCGGCTGGGTCAGGTCCAGGTGCGAATCCGGATTCGCCAGAGGACCCGACCGATCCCGACACCGCCGACAACGGCAGCAAGGGCACGAAGTTGTAGCTGATGAAAGGAGTCAGAAGTCAGGTGCCCGGAATCAGAAACCAGAGCAAACAAGAGACGGCAATTTGATCAGTTGTTAAGTGAAGTCAGCGAGGAGAGGAAGTTGGGATCATGGGCAACGTGGAGCCGGGCACAAAATCGGTGGCGACCTTAAGAGACCTGTGTGAGCGAGCCAAGCTCGGGGAGGAAGCCAAGGCGTTGCTGAAAGATGAGCATACGCCGCGGCAGTTTCTCGAGCTTCTCATTGGGAAAGAGCTTTTCCTGGATGCCATCCGATTCCTTGCCTATGTCCTTCCAAAAAGAGAGGCTGTGGGGTGGGGGTGCCTTTGTGTGCGCCAAATCCTCGGGACGCAGGATGCGTCAAAGATCTCGGAAGCCCATGTGGCGGTGGAGAGATGGGTATCCAATCCCGATGAGGAGAATCGGCGGGCTGCCAGGATTGCGGCTGATAAAGAGGGATTGGAGAGCCCTTCAGCCTGTCTGGCACTGGCGGCATTCCTCAGCGGGGGTAGCATCGCACCGGCGAATCTTGAGCCCGTCGCTCCCCCGGACCATATAACACCGCAGGTTGTGGCTGGGGCGATAATTGCTTGTGCGGTCAGAAACCAGCCGGAGAAGGCGCCTGAGAAGTATCGCGTCTTTCTGCAAAAGGGCATGGCGTTGATGGCCAGGATGCAGCCAGGTCCGAAGCCTGTGTGAGAGGTGCAACTTCTGCGAAGTTCCAGGGTGTGTCTTTCGCTGGAGTACCGTGGAAAGCTTGTGAGAGTTGTTTTTGAGAGAAATGGGCCCGGCTGTCTCTTAGAAGTGACGGGCTTGGACTGTGTGATTGAATCTGGAGGCGAATAATGGGAATGCCTGCTGCCAGAGCGACTGATATGCACGTATGCCCCATGGTGACCGTACTTGTGCCTCATGTGGGCGGCCCCATTCTCCCACCGTGTTGCCCGACAGTCCTCACCGGTGGCCTTCCTCAGGCCCGCGTGACTGACATGGCGGTATGCGTTGGGCCGCCTGATGTGATTGTGTTGGGGTCATTCACGGTCCTGGTAGGTGGATTGCCCGCTGCCCGTCTCGGTGACTTGACGGCCCACGGTGGTACCATTGTGCTCGGCCTTCCAACCGTGCTCATTGGGTAGGCATCACGAGCTGGCTCTTTCCCCACATCCTGGCCTCTATTCCTCTCCGATTTTTCGGGTGGCGCATATCCTTGTTCCCAACTCCGAAAGGTGGTAACATTATAAAATCGAGCTGTGATAACAAGAGATTGTGGACGTATCTGGCGCATGGTGCCTCCAACCACGAATCTTGTTCCTTGCACGGGATGGGAGCTGGATTTCGAAGTGAGGCTTGCGGCCTGTTGGCAGGAAGAAGCGGGGTGCAGGAGTTTTCCCGCGTTGGTTAGGCAACCCATTCGGGCACTGGAAATGTATTGAACCGGATCTCTTAGAAATCTCCAATCCTTCTCAGGGGGACAGAAAATGAAAAAGCTTTTTGGAATCACTTTTCTAATGTTAGCGCTAGTGCCGTCCGGCTGGGCGCAAAACAAGAAGCGCGTGGCTATTATGAACTTTGACTACGCGACGGTTCGCAGCAGTGTGGCCGCTCTCTTTGGTGGCGACGCCGACGTTGGAAAGGGAATCGCGGACCTGCTTGTCACGCGCCTTGTGACGGATGGCGTGTATTCCGTCATAGAGCGGAAAGCTCTGGACAAGATCATCGCCGAACAGAACTTCTCCAATAGCGATCGCGCGAATCCAGACAGCGCCGCGAAGATTGGGCGCATCCTGGGGGTGGATGCAATTATTGTGGGCAGCATCACCCAATTTGGGCGAGACGACAAGTCAGTCGGTGTGGGAGGCGGAGCGCTAGGAGGTCTGACTGGCCGGTTTGGGAGTGGGGGAGTGGGGAAGCGCCAGGCGAAAGCCGTAGTGGGGATCAACGCCCGAATGGTGAATACGGAGACGGGCGAGATTCTCGCGGTGGCCGAGGGGAAGGGGGAATCCAAACGCTCTGGGCTCTTGCTTGGGGGGGGCGGCGGCAGCTCGGGAGGGGGCGGGGGTGGCGGCTTAGACATGTCCAGCTCGAACTTTGCCGACACCATTCTGGGCGAAGCCGTTGCTCAGGCTGTGAACGACATGGCAAAGCAATTGGACGACAGCGCCTCACGCCTTCCAACACAGGTCCTTAATATTTCAGGCCTGGTGGCGGATGTGTCCGGTAATACCCTCATTTTGAATGTCGGAAGCAAGGCGGGTGTGAAGGTTGGGGACCACCTGGGCGTTTTCCGGCAGGGGCGTCAAATCAAGGACCCGGCCACAGGCAAGGTGCTGAAGAGCATCGAGACCAGGCTTGGAGACGTGACGATCACCGAAGTGGAAGATACTTCTTCCACCGGGACATACACGGGACAAGCGCCCAAAGTGGGCGACGCCGTGCGGAATTCTCAATAAAGGATATTAGTCGCAGGAGGCTAGCCATGAGTTTTCAAGTTGGCGACAAGGTTGGGGACTATCAGATCATCGGCGTATTAGGCGCCGGCGGCATGGGAAGGGTATACAAGGTCAAAAACCTGATATCCGACCGCATCGACGCGATGAAAGTTCTGCTGCCGGACCTTGCCAACGAGTCTGATCTGGCCGACCGCTTTCTTCGCGAAATCAAAGTGCTGGCGAGTCTGAATCATCCCAACATTGCCGGGCTCCACACTGCTTTTCGCTTGGAGAATCAACTTCTGATGATCATGGAGTTCGTGAACGGCACTACGCTCGAGGACAAACTGAAAAACGGGCCGTTTCCCCTCAATGATGCGATCGACTATGTCTCCCAGGTGCTATCCGCGCTCGGGTTCGCTCACTCGCATGGAGTCATTCATCGGGACATCAAGCCTGCCAATATGATGCTGACTCCTGAAAACGTCATAAAGCTGATGGACTTTGGGATTGCGAAATCGAACACTGATCGCAAGCTGACCACGGCAGGCACCACCTTGGGTTCGCTTTACTACATGCCTCCCGAGCAGGTTCAGGGCACTGACCTCGACCCCCGCTCGGATCTCTACTCGGTTGGCGTGTCGCTCTATGAGATGGTGACTGGATCTCGCCCCTTCAAAGGCAATAGCGATTATGACCTGATGGTGGCCCACTTGCAGAAAGTTCCCTTGCCCCCCATCGATATTCAACCCGAATTGCCCAAAGCACTGAATGACATCATCATGGTTTCGCTTGAGAAGGACCCGGCAAGACGTTTCCAATCGGCGGAAGCCTTCCGTTTCGCATTGCAGAGTGTAAAGGGTGGGCTCACCAGCTTACCCATTGCCTCTGCCCAGGCAGTTATGCCAGGCCTGGCTGGACAGCCTGCCACGCCGAGCGCGGCGCTTTCCGCGACTGAGGTCTTGGGCGCGCATCCTGGCCAACCGGCTGGTGCGCAACTCCAGCCTACGACACCGTCCCAAGCTGCTATGCCGCCGTCTCAACCTCAAGTGGTTCCGCCTCCGGCAACCTCCAGGAGTTATCGCGGCCTTTACATGACGTTAGGGGCGCTGGTCGCGATTGTCGTGATCGTGCTGGGGGCAACGCAGTTGCCGCGCCTGTTCAGGGCAAAGGCTGGAGGAGCCGAGCAAGCTGCGCCGCTAGCGGCATCTACGGCAACGAATTCGTCCTCTGCTGTTACTCAGCCGGCGAATGCTAGCGCCAACCAGCAACAGCCCCCGCCGCCCCTCTCTGAACCAGCGCCAACATCTCAGACTACGGCAGCGCAGGGTGGGACGGCGGTGGGCCAGCCAAGTGAGCCATCCGGGCCATTGCAGGGATCAAGCAACCCCATGACGCAACCACTCCCTGCGGGTGGTTCTAAGAAGCGCTTGGCGCGAGCGGGTGGACAAGCGGGACAGGCCCCTGAGGAAGCGGCAGCTCCTCCGAGTAAGGCTGGCCGGGCCGCGCAAGCTGCGGCGGAGAACGCTGCGGCCGCCAAGGAACTCGAGGAGCTGGAAGATCGTATGACACCTCTCGCCGGGCGTGCCAATGCCGTGAAAGACAGCGTCGAACATCTTCGCCAACAACAGGAACGCGCTGGCTTTTCGCTTCGTCAGGACATCTCAGCGTCGTTGAGCAATATGGAACAGTATATGGACAAAGCTGACGCAGCACTTAAGTCTCGTAACCCGGAGGCCGCCAAGAAGAGTATAGATCTCGCAGAGCGAGAAATCGAGAAGCTGGAGAAGTTTCTTGGAAGATAGGATCGCTTTGGAGTGCGGTCCCGCCTTGCGGGACCGCTTTTGTGTCTGGAGATTACTCGAGCAGCTACCGGAAGCAAGCTTCCGGCGAAGAAAAGCGCCAGCAAGCTGCAGCATGTACTGGAATTGGACCAGCGTGCCCCTGACACCTCTGCACCCGAAAGGGCGGCGTCTTACTAGTCGCTCTACAACCAGGTGCGGTCCGAGGATGATGCCATGAACAGTGCTTACGGAGAGGCCCTGCGCTTGCTCGCGGAGGGCCAGGAGATGCTGGCTGCGGGGCGCTTTAAGGAAGGGGTAGAGGCTTTGCGCGGAGCTCATCACCAGGATGAGCGCAATTCGGCCGTACAACGAGCTCTTCTGGATGCGCTGGTGGAACGGGCGCGGACCGTTGTGGAGACTGACTGGCGCGCCGCCGAGTCCCTGCTTCAAGAGGCTTTAGATCTTGATCCCGGCCACGCTCTTGCCAAGAGTCTCCACACACTTGCCCAGGACCGTAAGAGGGAAGAGTTTATTCAACTTTGCGTCGCGCAAGCGCGGCGTGCCCAGGCCAGAGGGGACATAGGTGTAGTTCCCCAAGCACCAACTGTGACAATGCCCCCACCCCCTGCCCCCGTAATGCTCCCAATGCAGCCTGTGCGGCCGGAACCAGTGCCTCCGCAGGAGGTGTCAGCCCGCCCACCAGCAGGCAAGAAGATTCTCTGGATTGCGACTGGAGTAGCCGTGTTGGTTGTTCTCGTGCTTGCGGCTCTCCTTGTGCCCCGCTTGCTTAAGAAACAGCCTGCTTCAGGAGGGGCCACGAGCGGCGGTACGGCAAATCTAACGCCGAATCCGCCGCCGGTACTGCCGCCACAACTGGCAGGATTAAGGGTTTACACGGACTTGGAAAACGCGAAGGTTACGCTCGATGGGAACGAAGTGGGCGCACTGGAGGGAGGGCAATTCAGCCTGGACAACCTTTCCGATGGACAGCATGCGCTGGAGATTGGTGATGGTACCTCTCAGGCGAAGATTTCTGTTGCGAGCGTGCACGATTCTATGCCAGTCGTTCAGGGGCCTCTCGAAGCGAAAAACCTCAAGGTGATCGTGGTTACCAATGGCCCGCAGCAGGGCCAAGTAGTGTTGAGCTATGGCCCCATGCAGGCTTCGATGGACGGCCAGGAGATCGGCACCCTCAGCTCCACCCCGCTGGCGCTTCCTAATCTCTTGCCTGGAACTCACGATTTGGTCTTGGGCACAGGAAAGGACGAAAGGAAAGTGAGCTTTCAAGTGGCTGCCACGCCGGCCCTGACGGTTTTCCTGAGTGCCGACCGGAATGTCGGCAATCTGCTGGTTATAGCGGGTGAGGACGGTGCGACCGTCCTCTTGAATGGGAGGAAATACACGCGCACGACCAGGCGCGGCCAGCTCATGATTGCCCTTGAACCGAAGCGATACACGGTGTCGGTGGTCAAAGATGGGTTCCAGACCGTCCCTCAACAGGAGGTCAATATTCAAAAAGGTCAGGGGTCGAAATTGGTCTTCGCGCTCCAGCCTGTTCCGAGAGTGGCCTCATTGGTTATCGCCGGGGCAACACCCTTGGCGGAAGTCCTGCTTGACGGGAAGCCCCTGGGCGCAATTCAACAGGATGGCAGTTTTAGCGTGGCTAATGTCCAACCGGGGCCGCATACCATTGGACTGAAGAAGGATACGTTCAAACCTAAGGAGCTGCAGAGGCAGTTTGTAGCAGGGGGAAGCGTGCACTTGACTGCTAATGAAGTTGCCCTGGAAAGCGCGATGGTGACGCATCAACCCCCTCCCCTAGCCCCTCCTAAGCTTGTTGTCCAGACGGTTCCAGGGGCACAGGTCATCATTGACGGTCGGCCCTATGGCCAGACGGGTTCCAATGGGCGTTTGGAAATCAGCCCGGCGCCTGCCGGTGACCATACCGTGGAGGTCGTAGCGAAGCTTTACGGAAATTTCAAGGGAAAGGTCACCCTTTCCCCCGGCCAAGTTTTGCCCATGACTCCGAGTTTGCTGGCTTCCATGCCCGTCGAGCACAAACACATCGTGGGAAGTTGCAACGGAATTCTCCGCGTCGGGTCAGGCAGGGTTCAGTACCAAGCGAGTAGCGGGAAGGACTCGTTTGACTATCCCCTTGCCGCGGTCAAGAAGGCAGGATCCCAAGATTCTGGGAAGGGGTTTTATCTCGAGATCACCGGCGCCAAGCGCTATGACTTCCGCGCCCCCGCAGCGGCGGAAGACTTGCAGATTATTCTGCATGCCCTGCCCAAGCAGTGAAACATGTGGGAAGGAAGAAACACACCCAGGCGGGTCGCGCGTCGCAATTTCATCAAGACGCTTGCCGCCTTCTCCACAGCTTCAATTTTTGCCGATCTGGGGAATCCCTCGCTATTGGGGCATGGGTTCGATGCGCCAAGGGCGGCTACTCCAATAACCGACGTGTTTATGGACCTCAATCACATTCATAAATGGGACCAGTCGAATGGTGATACCTGGGATCCATTTTGGGCCGACGACGACAGCTTGTATGCATTCAACTGCGACGGCCGGGGATTTGGCACCCAACAGCGAAACTTGGCCTTCAATCAATTGCAGGGGGACGGTCCGCACGCCCTTAAGGGCAGAATCGTCAATAGCATGGATGAATACGGCATCGCCGGCAAGAAAGAGGCGGATGACGCAACCTGGAAGGCCTGCGGACAGGAATGCATCGATTCGACTTTTTATGCCTTTGTGTCCAGAAACGTCTATGGCAGTGACAGCAATGATCCCTTGCTGCGTCAGACCGCTTTCAATTCCAGCCTCATCAAGTCAACCGACAAGGGATTGACATGGACGCGCAGCGCGGCGGAGAACTACAAAAGCCCGATGTGGCCCGGCACGCGCTTTGGCTCGCCCTTCTTTGTCCATTATGGGAAGAACGGAGGCGCTGTATCCCGCGACGGCGCCCATCAGTATGTTTATGCCATATCGCCCAACGGGTTTTGGAATGATGGGGACGATTTCGTCATTGGGCGAGTCGAGCGAAGGAAACTGAAGGGCTTGGATGCTTCCGATTGGACGTATTATACGGGCGGAGATGGACAGAGTGCCGGGAGTTGGTCAAAACAAATCGCCAAAGCCATCCCCATTCTGAGCCTTCCGGCCAAATGCGGCCAAACGCCGCCCTGCTATATTCCCGCGCTCGGCGTCTATCTGATGATCTCCTGGTACAATACACAGAAAATGACCAAATGGTTCGAACCCAACGAGATGAGGTACGACTTCTATCAGGCGGAGCACCCCTGGGGCCCTTGGAAATTCATCAATTCGCATAGTGACAATCACATTACCGGCGGTCATATGTATGGCCCCAGTCTTTGTGCGAAGTTCCAGGAACGAAAGGGAACGGAGGTGATGATGTCCCTTTTCACCTCAGGATGCCCCTTTGAAGATGTCCCCTCCTGCTTGT
>Ga0208323_1001139_pt1 | contig 10170 bp, 8 predicted proteins | sample June2015DPH_10_1_2_FD_184703 | JGI IMG/M metagenome (GOLD analysis project Ga0208323, IMG submission 184703) | Peatland microbial communities from SPRUCE experiment site at the Marcell Experimental Forest, Minnesota, USA - June2015DPH_10_100... | ecosystem: Environmental > Terrestrial > Soil >... | reverse complement strand
AGCGCCCGTCTCCTTCGCTTTAGCGGTTGCAAACTTCATGATTGTCTCGTTTGGTTCGTATCCCTTGGGACGCGCAACGCTCAATTTGAATCCGAGGATGGATGCGGCGACAATCAAGCTGTGGCAAACATTCCAAACGTCCCCAGCGTAACAGACTTTGATATCGTGGAGTCTTCCTTTGTACTCCCGGATGGTGAGAAGGTCAGCAAGGCCTTGGCATGGGTGTGTGAGGTCGGTCAAGGCATTGATTACGGGGTTCTCCATGTAATTGGCGAACTCCTGAATCCGATCCTGCCCAAACGTTCGCATGACTAGGGCATCACAATATCTGTCAATCACCCTGGCCGTATCTTTTATCGGCTCTCCCCTTGCGAGCTGCATCTCGTCAGGTCTCATGTAGAAGCTCTGGGCTCCCAAATGTGCAATCGCAGCTTGGAATGATGTTCTGGTCCTGGTGGAGGGTTTTTCGAAAAGAACCGCCACTGTTCGGCCGCGTAGGTATTCATGCGGTTCATGTTGTTTCCATTTCTGCTTCAGCTCTCTTGCCGTATCAAGTATAGCTGATATTTCGACTTTGGAATAATCCATCAAAGAAAGGAAGTCTCTTCCGCGAAACACTCATCATCACCTAGTTCTGCACTTTTCGGAAGTCGAACACACTTCCTATTTGTGCGTATTGTGCCCCTCGTCGTTTCTTGAATTCTTCGAAGAACATATCAGGGTCGATCGCGTCAGGGGGAAGAACACCGTGCTCCTTGATTTTTCCTTCCGCAAGCATCATCGTTCCTATGAAAAGCGGGAGGACCGTTCCGCTCACCATTGTTCCGACCGAAGTGTGAATGTGTGTGACTTGTTCGCCGTTAGTTTCTCCGATGACCTCGATTCGTTGTGCGGCGACAGCAGGTATATTCTTCTTGGCCTGCATTATCTTCATTGAAACCGCTGTCAGAAAGTCGACCGCGGCAATCTGTGTCCCGTCAATATCGTAGTTGTCCATGAGGCTGGCGCCTGCTTTTACCCAACTCTCTATGAGATCGTGAATATCGCCAGGGAAGATGCCGCCTCGAACTGTGACGTTCTTCACCCCTTTCACGTACATTGGGATGGTCAAGATTTCGGGATGGTCGAAGTAAACAACATCCACCTTTCCGACGGGGGGTGGAAACTCAACGAACTCTCTTCCAGAGAATGGCGGAACTTGAACGATCTTGCCCTCCAGATATTGATGCGGTTCACCGTAGCAATGAAGACAATGTTTCATGACAGAAGGACCAAACGGATCTGTTTGGCTTGAGGTCCAGGCGATGTGTACATCGCTCACAGAATCCATTCTCTGCGCACTGTACTGCACCTGGATGTTCGAAAGGCCGGGGCTACTTCCAAGCGAGGTTAGAATCGTAGCATTAGCTTCCTTTGCGGCCTTATCGAGCTTCACTATCTCCTTCGCTGCAACCAACTCATCACAAATGTCCGCGTACTTGACTCCTAGTTCGATGGCTGCTTTGATCGTGTTGACTCCGTACTTGTAGTAGGGGCCTACACAGTTGACGACTATGTCCGTATTCTTCATCGACCTCCTCAATTCGTCAGCGTTCTCAACATCTACTACCTCGGACTTCACAAGGTCGCTCCCAATTCGTCGGTTAACGTCAGCAGCAGCCTTCGTCGCTCTCTCTCTCGAGCGGTCAGCCACTCGCACCTCGGCTTTGCCGTATTTTGCAAGCAGGTATGTTGCTACACTGCCCATCTGACCTGCGCTCAAAACGAGAATCCGCATTCCCAATCACAACCTCCTATGTTACGACTCCAATTCCGGATGGCGGACCGATTTGTTACTACTTATCTCTTCCACGGGTAATGAGAAAATCTCTGCGGCACTTTGGAACCGAAGGCATAGGGCACCAAGAATTTAGAAGACAAATCGCCCTAGTCTACATTGAGGACACCCATCGAGGATTGGCCTTTGACTTCAACGGACTCATCGAGTGGCCTGCTAACGCGCTTCGCTACACAAGTAAAGGCCGTGGACGGACGTTTCGCTTCCATCACCCATCTCTCCGAAGCTCAGGAATACATGCTCAAGCTGATCAAATCAAAAAACGTCAAGAGAGTTGTGAGCGTCAACAAAGAACTCTCCTCGAAGCTCTTTCCGCCCAACAGCCCATTGAAAAACCTCGAAATAACCAGCAACGGGAGCTTGCCACGAGAGGAATTCTTCAAAGCAGTTCAAGTCGCAGAAGTTGGCATCTCAACCGTCGATACTGCCGTCGCAGAAACCGGCACGCTAGTCATTCTAACTTCAGATGAATCCGACCGGCTGGTTACCGCACTTCCCGAGATCCACGTTGCTATTGTCCCTCGTTCCAAGATTGTTTCGTCGCTACATGATGTTGAACCACTTATCACAGAAATGCTCAACCAAACCAAAAGCGGCGCCACTGTCTCTCTGATCTCAGCCTCAAGCAGGACTGCTGACATAGGCGACAAGACAATTCTCGGAATGCACGGCCCCAAGGAATTGCACGTCCTGGTGCTCGACGAGGAGCTGCTCTGAGGTAGAAAGCCTTGGACGAAGCCAGCAGAAAAGCCCACTCGCAGCTGCTTGAAAAAATCGCTCTAGGCCTAAGAAACAAGCGCCAGAGAGCAGCTCTCTACGTCGGAACGGAAGGCGGCCGCGAACTGGTTGAAAAGGCGTACTCAGAGGTAGCTGACAGTGGCGAAATGCTCGTTGAGGCAAGACGCATCAAACGGGATGCTATCGAGAGACTTGATGAAAATCTTGAGCGATTCATGAATGCGGCGAAATCTGCTGGAGTCACCGTTCATCTTGCGCCGGATGCCTCGGCAGCAGTCCAACTGGTTGTTGAGTTGGCCCGTCGGGCGAATGCCAAACGAATCGTCAAATCGAAATCTATGACTGGTGAGGAAATCGAGCTTCGCGACCGCCTTGAGAGCGAGGGCTTTGATGTTGTCGAAACTGATCTCGGAGAGAGAATAGTTCAGCTTGCTCACCAACGACCCTCACACATGGTTGCACCAGCGATCCACCTCGACGTGGAAGACGTAACCGAACTGTTCTCGAGGACACTCGGCAAAAAGATTCCACCTGATCCTGAGCAAATGACAGCTATCGCCCGCAATTCCTTGCGGCAGAAGTTCCTAGAGGCGGATATGGGAATCACAGGAGCCAACTTTGCCGTAGCTGATTCAGGAGCCATCGTCCTTGTAACGAACGAGGGCAATGCTAGACTCGTCACGGCTCTTCCCAAAACGAACGTTGCCATCTTCGGCATGGAGAAAATCGTTCCCAACCTAGCCGACGCATTCACTCTGATTCAGGCATTGACTATGAGCGGTGCTGGCCGCAAAATGACCAGCTACGTAACGATTCAGAGAGGTGGGAGCAACCTTGCACAGACTGGTCAGAAGCAAGAGCAGCACGTAATCATCATTGACAATGGCAGATCCAAAATGCGGGAAGACGCCACGTTTCGCCAGGCCCTGTACTGCCTCAGGTGCGGCTCATGTCTGGATATTTGTCCCACATTTCGAATATTCGGAGGGCATACATTCGGACACATCTACACGGGGCCGATCGGGGTCCCGTGGACCAAGTATACGGCTACACTGGACGCTGCCGGCGAAATTGCACCGCTATGCATCTCCTGCGGACTCTGCAAACATGCCTGCCCAGAAGACATCGACATCCCACTACTCATCGCTCGCGTCAAAGAAGAATACACGAAGCAACATGGCCAACTATCAATCAACCGCACCCTGTGCAACTATGAAGCGTTCATCAACTTTGCGAGCATGACCGCCCCGCTATCCAATTTCGTACTGGGGCTTCCAGGCTTCAGGCGGCTTCTCCAGGTACTCGTGGGAATCGACGCACGTAGACCGTTCCCAAAGTTTACTCGTCGCACTTTCAAGAAATGGTTCGCCGAACATACAACGACTGGTACTAGGCAAGTTGCTTACTTCGTTGACACGTTTGCAGATCAATGCGAAACGGACATAGGCAAAGCGGTTGTCGGAATTCTTGAACCATACGGCTGCAAAGTAACTGTTCCCACCCAGATGGGAAGTGGGATGCCTGCTTTCCTCTATGGCGATCTGAAGCAGACCAAAAAGTCCGCGGAATTCAATGTTCTCAATCTAGCGAAATCAGTCCGTGATGGCTGCGAAATCATCTCAACTGAGCCTACCGCAACCTACTGCCTGAAGGATCTGTATCCTCACCTTCTGCAATCTTCCGACGCGGAACTTGTTGCAGCTCATTCGCATGACCTCTTCGAATACTTGCTCCAACTGAGTAAGGATGGGATGGTAAATCTTGGAGTTCATAGAGATCAGACAGAGCCAGTGGCATACTACCCACCCTGTCATACACGTAGCACTTACGGGAATTCCCCTGTTCTGGAAGTATTGAAGGCCGCAGGCGTCGATGCTCGGGTTGTGAGGTACAATACGTGCTGTGGAATCGCTGGCACCTTTGGTTTCAAGAAAGGGCGCGAAGGTTACGATGTCTCGATGGCGGTTGGTGAGACCCTCTTCGAAAGACTGAAGGAACTAGATTGCCAACTTGTCCTCACGGAGAGTAGCGTCTGCAAGATGCAGATCGAACACGGAACAGGGATGCGAGTTGTCCACCCAGCTGTATTCCTGTGGGAATTATTGCAGACTAGAGTTTGAAACATGTTTTCGTGGATTGTGTGGTCACACGTGCGACCAGTCTCGCCTAAATAGAGTATATAGAGTTGCCCTCGTCTTCATTATACACTCTGCGCCTAACGACCCGAAGAAGAACCCGCTGCTCGCTGCTTGCAACAACTTTCAAGTTCAAAGTGAGCAACCCTTCCAGATATCCCCTCAGAAAATCCACGTTCTTGAGAATTGGGTTCCGCAACTCGACCGCTCCACCTAGAAGGTTCAACACGCCCCAACCCGATCGAATGTTAAACTCGCGAACCCGTTTTTCCTGGCTACGAATTCTGCATTTCTTCATGCCGTCCTTGCTCGTTGGAGAGAGTTTCTTCAAAGTGCTTCTTCCGCAAGCCATACCTACAGCATGCGCCCTCTCGCCGAGCCCGTCAACAATCATATTGAAGGTTTCAGAACGCAAGATCGAAATTCGCCCATCCGGGCCAGGGAAAATCCCTTCGGTCCAACGATCCAAATTGAAGGTTTTGAATCTTCGAATAAGCTCCGCCAAACCCAACTCGGGATGTCTGTTGGATTTGTACAGGGCGATTATGCGCTCCAGTTCGCGAACACTGATCTTCTCGCTTCGAACAAGATTTGCCAATTCAAGCTGTTCGTCGTGGTCAGAAACGTATGCAATGCGAATTACGTGTGAGGCCGTGAGGTGAGAATTGATGACTGCTTCTTTCGCCAAATCAGGTCGCAGTTTCTCAACGACTCGAACCCGGTCGAGAACGTAGCTGTCGCTCTTGCCTATTGCTTTGGAGACCTGTGAAACTGTCCAGCCCTTTTGCATTAGGTTCTTGTACGCTTTTCCCTCTTCGAGGACATTCATTGACACGTTCCGCTGAATGTTCTCCACAATTCGAAACAGGAGAACTTCATCTGTACTCATCTCTTTGATGACTGCAGGTATGTCGATCCAACCTAACTGCCTACATGCCAACATTCTGTGGAAACCGAAAACGAGCTGATATCCCCCTTTTTCAGGCCTAACCATGATTGGTTGTAGAAGGCCTGAGCTCATGATAGATTTCGCCAGGTCGCTAACAACTGCTTGGCTGATTGGTCTAAGTGTCACGGTGGGCTCTTCAATGGAAGCAAGCGGCAGGTTCTGGATTTCCAGCATGGGGAACGCACAACAATCCATCAAGCTTGGCGGATTTAATGGTTCCCAGTAAGAAGCAGCCTAGAAACTAGCTCCTTACTGGGCAGGAAGGCACACCTCGATCCTTTATGGACTATTTTGGCCCATGGGAACATGAACCCCAATGCAAGAACCTGTGGCGGCTGCGATCAAGATTGCTCGTAATGAAGGCCGGAAAATCCTGTTGGAGAATGAATCGAAACCACTGTGCGAAACATATGGCATACAGACACCGATGTCCCGTATCGCTAGCAGCCCGAATGACGCAGCAAAAGCGGCAGCTGGCATAGGATTCCCGGTGGCGCTCAAAGTAATCTCACCCGACATATCACACAAAACTGACGCGGGCTGCGTTAGACTCGGGCTTGGAAACGCGACAGAGGTCAGGCATGCGTATGACGAGATTTGCGTAAACGCAAAACGCTACAACCCCAACGTGGATCTGCGCGGCGTATTAGTTGAGAGACTACAGCCAGAAGGCGTCGAAGTAATTGTGGGCGGCCTTAGAGACCCCCAATTCGGACCTGCAGTAATGTTCGGATTAGGAGGTATTCTCGTAGAGCTTTTCGCAGACTTCTCTTTCCGAGTCGCGCCACTTACGGAACCTGCCGTAAAGAGAATGATCGCGGAAGTCAAAGGATACGAGATCTTGAAGGGCTACAGGGGAAGGGAGCCAGTCGATCAAGACAGCCTCGTCAAAATCATCTTGGCCTCATCGAAACTCTTAGTTGACCACCCTGAGATTTCGGAGATGGACTTGAATCCCGTTATCCTCTACCCGAAAGGAGCGGTGGCTGTAGACGTGCGCATACGCCTGGCCTCTTAGCATTCCATCGTAAACCGCCGGCCTTTCGCTGCCGCTTATATTGATTCAGATAACAGAATTTCTTGGAATCCATGGCTAAATCCTCTCTGGAACAAATGCTCCTTTCTCCCGATGCGGGTCAAAGCGCCCTCTTGATGACGAACCATGCCATTGCGCGCGCAGCAATCGAGGCCGGCGCTCGGATTGTCACAGGTTATCCTGGTACGCCCTCATCGGAAATCATAGAATCCATCGGTTCCGTGGCTGACTCTCTAGGTATTCACGTCGAATGGGCCGTAAACGAAAAAGTTGCACTAGAGGTTGCCTCGGCTGGCGCAATTGCAGGAATTCGAGCGATGACGGTAATGAAGCATGTGGGCCTCAACGTCGCATCAGACATATTGATGGTTCTTGGCCTGAGCGGAGTGAACGGTGGCATGGTCATAGTTGTTGGTGATGACCCTGGCGGTTGGGTCTCACAAAACGAGCAGGACAGTCGTCTCTACGCTCGAATGGCTGATGTTCCGATGTTCGAACCGTCAAATCCACAGGAAGCATTGCGTATGACTGTTCAGGCATTCGAGGTGTCAGAACGGGTTCAACTTCCAGTGATAGTTCGAACCACATTGAAAGTAAGCCATGGAAGCGGAATCGTCACATTCGGACCCATTGCGAACTCGAAGAAACGCGGAGAGTACGTGAAAGATGTGAACCGATACTACGTCGCGGACGTCGTTGCTCAGTCACGCCACGAATGGCAACATCAACAAATGAAGAAAATGCGGAGTCTGCTTCGATCTCTCAAACTCAATCCGCTCACGCTGAAGAAAGGGCAAAGCATTGGGATTGTCTCCTCCGGCGGCGCGTACAACTTTGCCGCAGAATCCATTCGAAACCTGGACCTGCAAGACAGGGTCGCCATGTTGAAGGTCGAAACCTCCCACCCATTACCTGATGACAAGATGAGAAGAATCCTAACCAAAACCAGAGAGGTGCTGGTTGTCGAGGAAACCGAGCCCGTAATGGAAGACCACTTGCGAATGCTCACGTACGGTCTGAAACGGCACGCAGTAATTCACGGCAAGCGAACGGGAGCCTTACCGGGCACGAACGAACTTACTTACGAGATTGTTGCCTCTTCACTAGCGAAGCTTGCAGGAATACATATTCGGCGAAACAAGAAGGAAACTGAGGTGCGCGCTGCGATTGCCGACGCGGTTCCCCCGCGAGGGTGGACCTTGTGCGCCGGCTGCCCTCACATTGGAACTTTCTACGCCCTGAAACGATTGACAAAGAAGACCGGAAAAGGGAAGATTGCGAATCTTGGGGATATTGGATGCATAGGCCTCGCGGCTCTTCCTCCCCTAGAGAATGTTGACACTAGCTTCTGCATGGGGTCTAGCATCGCACAAGCAGCCGGATTGGCCTATGCTGGAGTCGACATGCCCATTGTAGCCTCGATAGGTGACTCAACATTCTTTCATTCAGGAATAGCGCCGCTCATAGACGCTGTTGCAAACGACGCTCACATATGTGTTCTGATATGTGACAATGAAACAACCGCCATGACTGGTCACCAACCGCACCCCGGCACGGGCATAACTGCGAGTGGTAAGTCCACCAAGAAAATCAGAATTGAAGATGTTGTCCGAGCGGTCGGTGTTGAGTTCCTGGAGATAACGGACGCATTCAACGTGACGGAAACGTACCGAGCAATTGAACGCGCATTGAAGCACCCGGGACCATCAGTGGTCATTGCCAGAGGGCCATGCGCGGAATTGACGAGGCGCCAGGCAAGACGATTGGGAACAAAACCGCGAGCATACGTGATTCATTCAGAAAAATGCAAAGGTTACGACTGCAGGGTTTGTCTTCGAGAGTTCGGATGCCCGGCAATACTGTGGGACAACGATCTGCAGAAAGCCACAATTGACTCCACGCTTTGTAACGGCTGCGGCCTTTGCACTCAAGTGTGTGTCTTCCAAGCCATTACGCAACCAGTAGGAGCAGACGCGTTACAATGATTGGAAACTTGAACGTTGCAGTGGTCGGCGTTGGTGGCCAGGGAAACGTCCTCCTCTCAAGGATACTCGGTGAAACGGCGTTGAAGGTGGGGATCAAGGTGAGGATATCTGACACTTTTGGCGCTGCCCAGAGGGGGGCGGCGGTTCTCAGTCTCGTTAGGTTTGGGAGCAGTTATTCGCCCGTCATTCCATTAGGAAAAGCCGATGCGCTCGTGGCATTAGAGCCGAGCGAGGCCCTTCGTCAGTCACGTTTCCTTCGACCGAACGGCTACGCCTTGATAAACACCAGAAGAATACTGCCCGTCGAAGTCCTCACGGGCAAGGCGGCGTATCCATCCACCGACAAGATTAGCGGGCTCTTGTCGGCTCTGACATCGAACTTGTACATGTTCGATGCCGCGAAACTGGCTGAACAGGCCGGCGATAGCAGAACCACAAACATGGTGATGCTCGGTGCATTAGACGGGTGTGACTGTCTGCCATTCGAGACAGAAGCGATCAAGGAAACAATAATGGATTTGGTTCCAGAGAAGATGCTCGATTCTAACCTCAAATCTTTCGAATTGGGAAGATCGTATCTTCAAAACCATCGAAAGATGGAGCCCGATCTAGGAATCGCTCTGCTGTGAATTTAGAACGGGCATCGTCGTAGACCCGTGAGGCAAAACTAGAATCTTCGCACCGGCCCCTCTTTCTGCAACGGTTTCATCGATAGTCTTCTGCAAGTTCGTGCTGGATTTTAGTCCGATCATACGAAGCGTCGACGGCTTCAAGCCTTCAGTGTGCGCTATGATGTTTGCTCGGCTTCTGAGGCAGGCAACTTGGTACGCCACAATTGCGGTCACCAGATTTCGTTTCGGGTTCTGCTTGATTGATTCCAAGATTGTTTCTGGAGATGGTTTGGAGAGGAAGTACTCCAGATCCTTGGATCCTATTCCTCCTCTACATGGCGACACTAGGATAACGGTGCTTCCATCTTTCACGATGCTTCCAGTATTCTCAAGGGGTTTTGAGCAATAGTAGAAATCACGATCATACGGAAACGCGCTCGCCACAATTAGATCAGGCTTCTCCTTCACCGGTACGGAGTAGATACTGGCGCAAACTGTGGCACCTGCTCTATGCGCTTCAAGAGGGTCGCCGGCTACAACTCTCACTAGGTCACCATCGGCGTTCTGAATTGTGTTAACGATGAAGTCTAGGTGAAGGAGTCTCGCGGCTTCATCTATCTCCTCACGGACTGGATTGTTGCTCATCTGGCCAATATTCAATTCCGCTTTCACCATCAGATGATTTTTCATCACGGTGTTGCGTCCAGCGAGACCCGGCATTACTGCTTTGCCTCCACCTGAGAAGCCAGCGTAGGGGTGTGGAACGATGTCGCCCGTGGCGATTTTGACGTCAGCTTGCACCATAGTTGAATTGATTTGAATCTCGTTCCCAAACCGAGAAACCCCTACCGAGACTAAGTCTCTATCAGCGTCATGCTG
>Ga0208323_1001131_pt1 | contig 10225 bp, 9 predicted proteins | sample June2015DPH_10_1_2_FD_184703 | JGI IMG/M metagenome (GOLD analysis project Ga0208323, IMG submission 184703) | Peatland microbial communities from SPRUCE experiment site at the Marcell Experimental Forest, Minnesota, USA - June2015DPH_10_100... | ecosystem: Environmental > Terrestrial > Soil >... | reverse complement strand
CAACAGGAGACCCACTATAGATTGATTGAGACTCATGGTCGGCTTGTCTAAAGGAATCGTCTTTCCAACAGAGCCGCCTTATTTCAAGGCCAAGTGGGATTGTAGTAGAGGCCATTCTCTCACCTAATCGGCGGCTGTCACCACCGTATACGATGAGACAGATACGTTTTCAGTGTCGGTTCCTATCAACTCGAACAAAGTGTGATTGTTAGTAGGTTTCGTGGGGTCATAAGGAAGCGTGCCAGAACTAACCAGATAAAGAGTCACTACAACAGGATTGGAGATGCTGTCTCTGGTGATTGTAGGGATTGTCGGTATGACAATCTGTTGGGAATATGTATTGAGAGGTATGGGTGTAACGAAGCCCGGAGAGTAGGCTAGAGTAGTGTTAGAAGCGTCTATCAGTTTACTGATGACATTCACTGTAATGGTGATAGGGTTAGGCACAAACGCTTTAGGTTCGAGAGGGTAGAAGTAGTAGAAGAGCGTGATAAAGCCGCTTCTCAACAGGTCTACAGAATTACAGAAGGCCATATTTCCAGCCACAGGGTCGGCTTGGGCTTTGGTATGCGTATACGTCAAAGTCGCATCGAGAGCCAAGAACGGCACTGGATGTGAGTTGACAACACCGATGGTAGCAGGTTCCATCCTTGGAGTATTCGCCCCTATGACTATCTGCTGTCCTACTACAAATCCTGTGACCGATTTCACAAAGAGGATAAGGGTTCCGCTATTGCTGTTCTTGTTTACAACGGTGTTGGCTGTTGCTATCTTTTGTAGCACTCCCAATCCATAGGTCGCTATGCTAGGCAGAACTACAAGCGTGAAGTCGCAAACAGCATAGGTGTTGGTTATAGAGTCATAAGCGAAGATGTTGACCTTGTATGAGGGCGGCAAGGTAGGGTTGATGACATTACCTGTGTTCTCAGGGTTTACGAAGAGCGTCTGATAGTTCTGAGTTGTGTAAGTGTTAAGAGCGTTGCCAGCATTAGGAACAAGCGTGGAACTGAGAAGACCCTTCCAGCCACTCTCACCCGAAGCCAAGGGCGTGAAAGTGCCAGTAGTCCAAGCGGTTGGAGCCGAGCCTATCTTCCCTACCCAAGTAGCGGTAGTGGCGTTGATAGAGGACATATTAGGGTCTACAGAAGAGTCAATCTTCTGAAGAAAGAAGGAGAGCGTCAAAGGATTGTTGAATCCCTTGATTGCTGAGACGTAGACCGTAACACTGTCCTTGGTGGTCGTAGTGCCACCAATAGTGGGTGTAGCATAGAGTATCTTGAAAACATCGCCACTGTCGTTTGGCGTAGATGAGAATGCGTTGGTAGTTATTGTATGAGCAGTATTCGATAGAATCGCTCTAGTTTGGCCAGCCGCAGGGCCGGAAGTGTAATTCAGATAGTAACCGACCCAATGGTTCACAACCCATGTTACACCTGTATCGTGGCATACTGTTGCTGTAGTGCCAGTCGTTGTCGAATCCGTCTCCATCGTAGTATTGACGGGCGGGTTGGGCGTGGACGGTGGATTGGCTGGAACGGTGTAGTTCTGAGGCACTTGAATCAGAGCATTGTCTACCCCAATCCAGAAGACATTGGAGACCGTAGGCGGTGGCAGAGCCATACTAGGATTTTTAGGGGCTTGACAGCTTATAAAGATTGCTTCTATGGTAAGACATATGGGTGAGGCTGATACACCCACTGCTGAGTAGGGTCGAATACAACCGCATTGTTGGGATTGGTCGTCTGAGCGTTAACTATGGCTTTGGTATACTTGGGATTGGCTTGGTAAGAGTAGTTGGCGTAGACAGTGTAAGCGTTGTTTGCAGGGCTAATAACGTAAGAAACGGGTGGATGGGTTGAAGTATCAAGCGTATATGTAAGCCCGTCATCTGTTATCTGTAGTGGAGCCATAACGCCTTGGATGAGCAAACTGTAGTCAGTGGCTCTCAGAGGAGTTCCAGAGACAGTAGTGGGCATCGTGTTAATTACGCCACCATCGGCCCTGTAGACATTGTAACTCTGAGCATAGGGAACTGCTGGCCAAGTGATGACGATTTCCTGTGGCGTTACTGGCTCTGGCACAGAGTTGCTGGCGGGTTCTGGTTGGTCGTTCACATTAGTATTGGAGAGAGGATTGTTGAACGGAGTTCCTACTTGTGAAAGTTCGGTCTCATTGTTGTCTGGGTCTATAGCTGTTATGAGATACCAATAATAATGCCCTACTTGAAGGTCTGAGCCGCCACCTACAGCAACCCCATCGTATATAACATTCAATCCCATTGGACTTTCTGGGGCTGTCGCAGGGTCAAGAGACTGAACGAAGGGTTGAGTATTTGCGACTCCAACAAGAGTGCCAGTATCCTCATAAGAGTTTGTAACGGTAGAGTCTAGGTAATTCAACTGAAGTATGTTCAATGTGAATATGTCTGATATTCCGACTACCGCCCTATAGACGTTGTAACGGGCGACAGCACTTCCTGTGGTCGGGTCTATTACTGCTGGCCAGTTGAGAAAGATATGATTGGCTGGAGTCGAAACATACCCTGATAATGAGTAACCAGACAGAGCAAATTCGTTGCCATAGGAATCAACAGGGCAATAGAGATATTGGCTTCCATCTGGTGGAAAAACGATAGTGCCGCCCGTAATTGACGCTGAAGGAAGGGTCGAAAATAGAGGGTCTGGACACCAAGCAATCGCCCCTGTGTTGCGGATTACCACCATATACTTCCCGCTCACATTGGGATTCCCACTGTCATCAGTAAGGAAGGGAGCAGAACTGGTAGGAGTCGGCGGAGAAGCGTGTGACTTGGAGATTAGAGAGAGGATGTCTGCCAATTGGTTGAGACCAATTACTTTGTCATAGATGGCCATTCCATCTGGTTGGATGACCGTCAAATAGACACTGCTTGGTGCGCTACTGGCAGTAACACCTAAAGTTGTAATCGGATTTGCTGTCGAAGCATTTGAAGCATCCACTTCAACTCCGAACTGATACAGAAGGATGTCGTCTGCCTTCACTGGAACAGGTGGTGTGGGAGTCGTATCTATAGCGTTCATAGTATTGGGTATGGTCTGAGCGTAAACAGGGATGGCTTGAGCCTCTGAATCTGGGTATACAGCCCCACTATCATCGTAATCCTCACATCTCAACTGGAAGGGAGAGGCTCTGTTGGTGATGAAGTCTCCGCCACCCTGATGGATACTCGAACCTTCTTGCTGTCGTCCTTTTCCCAATAGAGTCTTTGCGGCTGGATTGACTGTGGTATACATGAACTGCATCGCCCCACCATAAGACCCTTGCTCTTGGAAACTGTGGACGGCGTTCCATTGCTCTATCGGGACGTTCTGAACAGGGAAGGTCAGAGTAAGAGTGATGTCTTCACTGTCTGTTGGATTCCACGTTATGTCTATGGTCTTGATTCTGGCAGTGAAAGCGGCTGTTATGAGACCACCAACCGGATTGTAAGAACCTACCAAGGGGTTGCCATTGCTGTCCTCTATCACACCACCAAGAGTTGGAGCGTTCACTAGGATGTAGTCGCCCGGATACATCGTGTGCGTGCTTGCATAAACGTAGTCCGGCTTCAAAAGGATGTTAGGGATGGGATGTTGGAAGAAGTTGATGCTAGTTCCGACATACCTCTGTATCTCGCCTTGGTCTACCACGTTGTTAAGCGTCTGATTGGTCTGCTTCAGTCCATATTCAGCGATGCTTCTTTGGTTGTCTATCGGAATGGCGACCACATCCGAGCCTTGGAAACTGCCACCTGTAAGGACGAAACTGTTGTTCATTGAGATGTAATCGCTAGTGAATTTGATTGAAACGATGTTGTCTCCTTCTGAGAATACAATGGTGTCTATCGGAACATATCCATTTGTTACCCCAAACTCGACATAACTCATCGGATTTTCAAGAGTAGGTGGCGTTGTTCCAACAGGGTCAATAGAGTTGTCTCCAAGGAGTATTCCCGTTCTGTTGTTTCCGTTTCCTAGTTTGCTGTGAACAGGGTCGAAAACCATGACCGTTGCAGTGGGTGTCTTGGGTTGAACAGTGTCAGGTGGCCAAATCGCATAGTAGTCGTCACTAGCGTCTGGTGCTGGCAAGAACGCTACACCAACGGTTATCGTTGTCGCGGTGTTCGCTGTAACTGTCCTAAACTGCCCACTGGCAGTGCCACTGTTGTAAAACAGTTCATATCCGACCAAGGAGTTGGTGACTAACGATAAAGTGGTATCGTGCAACACCGTTGCTGTAGTGCCAGTCGTGGTCTTTCCTTTGAAGCATCCGGGCGGGATGTAGTCTCCTATGTCCAACCTATACTCAGCCAAGAAAGGTTGGTTCTGGCTCGGATTGAAGAGAGCAGACGTTATCAATCTGTCTATTGTGGCAGAGACGTTCTGATATTGGATATTCAGATTGTCGTTCACCACAATATTGTCGAAGTCGGTGAAAGCCATGATATTGGGATTCAGAAAGGTCGTCTGATGAGTGATAGGATTCACATACCCAATGTCAGCGAAATTGGCCAATTGGAAGGCTGGCAAATGCCCTGTAGAGTAGGACTGTTGGAACGCGGTCACAAGAATGTCTGCCCAAAGTTGCCCAAAGCGCAAGCCCAAAGTGGGGTTGAGATACACCAGATAGGGATTGGTGTTAGGCTGAAGAGGCGGCGGACTCTTTCCGGCTATCTGGAAGAGCCGTGTCGCAAGCATATACCATAGACTGTTGACCTGAAAAGTAGTGACAAGTCCTGCATCTGAGACATCATACTCTGGGTTCGTAGTCATCCCTCTGAACTTGAGGGTATAGGTTCCATCAGAATTGACACGATAGATGTAGATTTCTCTAGCCGAGACAATCTTCTGTATCCCTGCAAGAGTGATGGTAGCGTTGTCCTCTGAAGGTGCGATGTTCCTCTGGAACGTCAGATTGGTTATGTTCTGAAGGACGGTAGCTGAAAGATTCACAGTCTTCCCATCTGGCATCAGATAGTCCGAGTCATATGAGACAACGTAATTGATGGTGTTAGACATCAGTATACACCCCTCTGTTTCTGTGATGCCAACAGAATCTTGGCCAAAGCGTTCTCCACTTCCATTCTCACTCTAGCCAAATCCACATTACTTGTAGCATGAATGTGAATCTCAACATTGGGCGAAAATGGGCTTCCAGCAACACCCCCTGCCCTAACATTGGACGAAAGTGGGGCCGCACCAAGTCCTAACTCTTTGTATGTCGGAGAAATGGCCTTCATACTATATTCCTCACCCGCAGGAACTACAGTTTCGCCAGCATGGAGCATATAGGGGCCAGTTTGAGAAACATAGCCACCTTTCTGGCCTATAGCCATTAGTCCTGCCAATGTCATGATTTCAGGAGCCGCCGCTTCTATATCGGTAAGACCAACCATAGCACCTGCCGCACCAGTCGCAGTGGCCGCACTAGCCGCAGTAGCGGCCTCTTCCTCATTAGCAACAGTCTGAGCCTCTGTCATAGCAACAGCCTGAACCTGTGCGACTCTCAAGGCTGTCAAAGCCACTACGAGCGTGTCCACAGTGGTTGCTATCTCCATAAAGGCCGACATAATCTTGGCCGCATTACTGAGGCTTGCTGTCGCATACGCATTTGCGGCAACCATCTCATTCACCTTGCTTTGCTTGTAGAGAGCACCAACGTAGTTTGCGGCCACAGTCGCTCTTGTAGCCTCTTCCGAGTTCCGACCATAGACTTCGGTAGCAACGGACTGCAAGGCAAGTCCTTGCGTGTAGACATTCTGAGCACGAATCATATTGATTTGGGCGTTATACAGGTCAACCAACTCATTGATGTTGCCAGCCGCCAAATCTGCCGAAGCCGCAAAAGCATTATTCCATGAGGACATGACCGTAGAGAACGCCTTCGTTCCCTGAATGGCAACTGATTCTTTGTTGTTTAATCCATCTACTGCTTCAGCATACTCCTTTGCAGAAATCCTTCCTGTTAGAAGCGCGTCACCCAACGCTTCCATATCTGGCACTCCGGCTTTGAACTGCGCCATCAGATTCCTTATGGCTACAGTGGGTGAAGTTGTCTCAGTGTCACTCATACTATCTTATAAGGCTACTTTCTAGGTTATAAGGGTGTCGGTGGTTCGGCTAGGGCTTTCTCCCTCTCACGCTTCTTCTCAAGTCTCCTCTTCTCGGCTTCCATAACGAACCTATGGGCCAAAAGCAGTTCCTTCACTTCAACAGCAGACATCTTGAGGGCTTCCTTTCTAGGGATGCCCATCAGGTCTTGAAGTGCCTTCAGAACAGAGTATTTGTCGTATTTGCCAAGTATGGCCTTGGCTTCGTCTAGTGTTTCCGTGTCCTTGGTGTTGGTGACTCCTGTGATGGCGAGTTCTTTAAGAGTGATAAAAAACTGGTTTCATATGCGTTGAATCTCTGTATTTCGACCCAGAGATGGAGAACTGTTTCCTTGTCTGCCGCTTTCACGGCCTCTATAGACTCGAACTTAGGGTCGGTTGTGCCATAGAAAACCATGACGGCTTGCTGTTCCAGCAATCTGCCTTTGTTAGTTTCAACAAGTCTGTCTACAAGACTACCTTCTTCAAGGTTGAAGCGTTTGATGGTATACTTCGTGCCTCTAACTGTCACTTGCTTGGTTTCGGTAGTCACAAACAATAGAAGGATGAGAGACTATATAAAGATTACTGGCCGCGTGTGTTTCTCCCGTTCTGTTCTAGTCTCCGATGCAACTCTTGAGATTGCTCCTGATTCCTGAGATTCATGACCTCACTGGCGGCAGTTCCATACACAACATTCGGGAAGGGAGCGTCTTTAAGAACTCCCTGAATATCCGCGACACCGCTATTGCAACCCCAAACGGTGGCTATGACTCCTACTAGGAACGTCACTCCTATACTATCAGCGAATGCTGATGCCATATCTACTCCAAGCATAGAAAGCCCTACGAATGACCCCATGAGGGCCAGTGCCATAAGCCCCACAATTCCGTTTTTCCCAATCATGTCTTGTAGGGTAGTCTACAACCTTTATAAACCTTTCTGCCTAACTATCAAGGAGCCAAGACATGGACTGAGCATCCAGTGGCAGTCCAAGGCAGGTCTACGGCAACCCTGTCTGCAATCGGCACAGTGAGGTCTATCTTGGGTAGCACCGCACCTGTGAAGTCTATGACAGAGATGTAGGTCGGAGAAGTGGCACTCGGCAGACCGAACTTTCCAAGAATCACACGGATGGTCTGCATGGCTAGACCAGACAGAGTGGTGTCAAGGTCTGTGTATGTGGTAGGCGGTGTATAGGTTTCTGCTGTTGCTGGAACATTGGTCTCAAGAGCAACATCAGCCATAGTCGCAAAAGTGGCCGTCATATCACCTTCAGCCTTGCGCGTCAGCGTGGGTAGACTTCTGATGACATCTGTGCCAAACTGAGGCACACGCGACAGGTTATTAGTGATAGTGGCAGTGAAGGTCAGGGCTTGTGGCGCGACACTTCCAGACGGAATCTGAACAGCCTCTTGAGAGAAGTAGAACGGGACATCGCCAAGGTCAGTTGGGAACGTCACATAAGCAGGAAGCGTCTGCATAATGTTTTGACACCAATAGTCAACCTTGACTTCAAGCGCGGCTCCTGTCTTACCACTGATTGTCACTGTATTGGCTATCGCTCCTGTGACAGTCCAAACAGCACCAGTGTCGAAGTCCTTGATGATGAAAGAATGAGAGATGCCAGTTACAGGTGGCGATAGGGACGAGCCAGCAGGAGTTCCAATGGCGTTAATCATGTCCCATAGAATGCCCTGCGTTCCGTCTGCAAGAGGATTAACACCATGAGAGCCACCACCGATATTCTGTGGCCAGTAGGTTATCGAGAAGTCCACGTTTCTTTGTCCCTTCAAAATGTAGGCAGGGAAGGAAGTGCTACCGTCCATCCTATAGACAAAGATGGGTTGCTTGTCTATCGTTGCCCTCATTTCTTGCACCGCGCCAACCCAATTGTAGGCTTGTGGCGCACTTATAATTCCAGCCGGAGCCATGCCATATTCTACTTCTGCAAGCCACCCTACGGCGGCTCTCCACCCTGCCGCTACAAGTGGGAACGTAGTAACACTCATGACAAGGAGATTAGTGCGCTAGGAGTATTTAAAGATAATGTCTCATAGAACGCAGGTCATGAGCCAGCCGTCTTCAACCGGATTTCGATAGTATTGAGGTATCTTCATGTTGACGGAATAGCCTAGTTTCTCATACATCTTGATGGCCGCTTCGTTGCTCTTCCGCACCTGAAGTGCGGCCATAGGGATGTTCCTCTCTCTCATGGCCCTGTGCGCCTCATACATCAGTTTCGGCCCTATCTCTTGACCCCTATATTCCTTGTCTACCGCTACAGAGATAATGAGACCCATACGGACACGGTTCACCAACTCTTCTCGGCACATGACATAGCCTATCACCTTCCCATCGAACTTGGCCACATAGAAAAGGTCTCCGAACTGGTTGAGATGGTTCGTCCAGAAGGACGGAACGTAGGTCTCCGGCATACTAGCCACATTAAGAGCCATGATAGCGGGTAAGTCCGTCCTAAGAGGATGCTGGATGGAGACGCTCATGGGTGTTCCCTTTTCCATTGTTCAGGAGTTGGCCAATCCATCACATGGCCAACGTAGATAATGTCTCTGCACTTCAGAACGATTCCATCCCAAGTGAGAGCCTCTTCTATCCAATCCACTTTCTGTCTTCCATGCTTAGTGACTTTATTGTTAGGACACACAAAGGTCTTGCCTCTTACAGTCTTTCTGAAAGCAAGCATCTCTTCTCTCGTCAGAATTTTATCTCTCATTTGCATCTCCTCTCCTTTTTGAATTGGCAATTCATACAAAGCACCTGATAACCAGTGGGGTATTTATGTGTTTTGAGCCATATGTAAATCTTACTCTGCCCAATCTCTTTACGATGTTTCGCTCCATCATTATTGATGTGGTCAATTGTGAGACAATCTATGTCTGTAAACGGTTCCTTATGTTCTCCAAATGGGTTAGCACACTGAGGCGGGTTGCTGCCATAATGAATGAGCACTTCAATCCTAAGTTTAGCATATTTCTCTCGTTCATACTGTGTTTTTCTCTTTCTATTTTGATGATACCATACTCGTTTGTTGTCTAAAATGTGAGTCCGATTTTTAGTATAGCGGTCTTTGGCGTGTTTTCTATGGCACAAAATACAAGTGTAATCGTTTTTCTCCAAGTAATTAGAGTATGCTGTTTCAGCAGTTAAAGGAACTCCGCATTTTATACAAACTCTCATAGCACTAGATAGGAACATCCACTATATAAACCTTATGGAGAAGAGAGCATTCTTGTTTTTAGGTAAACCCTAGTAATTCTACAAATTCTTCAAGATGTTTTGAAGGAATTGTCTTTCCACTTGCGTAGTTTTTAGGTAGTTTGGTCATTAGTTCGTCTTTGCTCAAAGGACTAGAGAGCCATTCTCTTAGTGTAGCATGAGATAAAGCCTTTGCAAATTCAACTCCTACAGCCTCATAAAGATACAGTCTCTTAGTCTCAATAGACCAATCTCTCTTCATACCCGACCTAAGTGGATAAGACCTCTTCTCCTTGGGCTTGCCCAACTTGAGGTTCTGATGGGTGAGATAGAGGGCCGTGTCTGCCTTATCAAAGGTCAGAACAAGTCCAACTCCAAAGGCCCGGAAAACAGTGAGAGCCTCAAAGAAGGATACCTTCCTCTCTGGATGGGCCACAAAGTAGTCGTCAAGACGCATCCACTTCTTGATAGTCCAATCGTAGAATCCTAGCCCCTCTAGAATGATGAAAGGCTCATAAGCGTTCTTGTTGTTCGAGAGGTCTTTCAGTTGCTCGAAGATGCGACCATCGTGGATAGAGGCAAGGAAGTCCTTCAATTCCTTTCGTTCATACATCCGATTCTTTTCTAGACCGTTGACTACAAAATCAGTGCCAAGTTCTTCAGCAGAAACAACTTGCGTGTCAAGTGGCAAATACTCTTTCAGTGCATTATACTCCTGAGTATTGGCTGTGAGTGTCATTTTGGAACACCCCTATGAGGGCAAATCCCAAACTTTTTCTGAGCCATATTGCAATTCCAACATTGTATCTCTAACTCATACGTTGTTGGAAAATTGTTGAGAACCAACCAACGATAGAAAGTCCAACCTGATGTTCTTGTTGTCTTTCGTTGTATTGCGCC
>Ga0208323_1001130_pt1 | contig 10230 bp, 5 predicted proteins | sample June2015DPH_10_1_2_FD_184703 | JGI IMG/M metagenome (GOLD analysis project Ga0208323, IMG submission 184703) | Peatland microbial communities from SPRUCE experiment site at the Marcell Experimental Forest, Minnesota, USA - June2015DPH_10_100... | ecosystem: Environmental > Terrestrial > Soil >... | reverse complement strand
CGGATGCAGCAATTGCACGTTCGAGCCCTGCTCGACCTCAACCTCTCCCTGGATAACTGACACCCGCGAGCCCTTCATGCCTTCGTCCACCGCGAAGATCGTACCCTTGACCGAAATCAGGCAATCGCGCGTGGCAACATAGAGGCGCCCGTGGCGCTGCTGGGCAGCCCGAACAATGATCTTTCCGCGCTCGAGGTGGATGGTCGTGCCGCGCCAGCCACGAGAGACCCAGAGATCAGTCCGCTGGCTCATTTCGATCGAGGAGTCGTCTGCGAGGCGAATGACGGCCGACGAGCCATTGGCAGTGCGGATTTCCTGGCTATCCAGGATCGGGCGGCCGGCCGCCAGCGTGGCGCTGACGCGATCAGAAACGTGGTAGAGCGCGCCATCCACGGTCTGGACCATGGCCCGCGTGCCGCTTCCGAGGATCAGACGGCCAACGCCCATCACGCCCAAGCCGACTCCTAGCACCAGCACCGCGGCCATCGCCCACGCCACTCGCCAACCGGGGCGGAGCGGCCTTGCCGGTTGCTCCCAAGTCAGGGCCGACTCTCGCCGCGCACCGGAGCGCGCCGCGTCGAGCGCCCCCCGGCAAATAACGCACTCGTGAATATGGTCTTCGAATAGCAAGGCACGCGATTCGGAGAGAGTCTTGGCAAGGTAAGCCTGCATGAGCGCCTGGAAATCGGCGCAACTCCGGATCTTGTCGATATGCGCAGGGGCCGTGGCCGCCGTCGATGGAGAGAGTTGGGCCACCTGCGCCCACACGCGACGCGCAGCCTGTTCCATAACCTGCTCATCGACGCTCTGGGTGCGGACTTCGGCGATGATTCGATCCAACCCACGCTCGCTACCTTTCGTTTCGCTTTTCATGACCTGCCTCCAAGATACGAATTGATCTCTTTCTGCAGCCGCCGGCGGGCGCGGTGCACGGTGACCGCGACCCTGACTTGCGACATGCCAAGCAGGCGCGCGATCTCACGGTTGCTGTGACCCTCGAAAAAGCGCAGCGCGAAGACCTCGGCCGCCTCCGGACTCAGCTTGGCAAGCGAGCGCCTCAGGAAGTCCCGCAGGTCGCTACGCTCAGGCTGGCCGGGATCGGGCTGGGAATCGTCGAACGGGACGCTGTCCTCGGCCCGGCGCGCACGCAGCACATCCAACGCAGCGTTGATCGCCGCCCGGCGAAGATAGCTTTCGGAATTCTCCAGCCGCGGAGCCGCCCGGTCACGCCCCGCCAGACGCAGGAAAACAGTTTGCAGCACGTCCTCCGCGTCAGCGGCGTTGCCGGTAATGCGGAATGCGGTGCCGAACACCGAGCGATGGTGCGCTTGAAAGAGACCTTCGAGTTCGTCAAGGAGATCGGGAATCGCTACCTCCGCTGTCGCCGGTGCCAAGGTCGCCTCCTGATGACTACCTTCACACGTAATGACGACAGACTGCCCTGATTATTACAGCCAAAGAGTTCTTTTGCCACGAGAGTCTGGGAGGGGCAAATCCGACCTCGGGCGGCGCGGGTGGCGCCGACATCCCGCCTTGCGGGACCGTTAAGAAGCCAGGACAGGCCATGGATAGGACGCGGCGGCAGGGGTGTTGCGCGTGTTGCTGTGGCGCCCCGATGCATCGGGGCGCCACCCGCGAATAGAGTTCCTACTCGATACGCTTTCCGTGTTGGTTAAGGCCGTTTTGGTGCAGGATCAGCTCCGTCGCCCGGCCCTGGCCGTCGGTTACAAAAGTGATCTGGGCGTCGACAACTTTTAAGAAGAAATCGCGATCGCTCTCGGGAAACACCTCGAACTTAGGCTGCCCGGTTGCCTGAAGGAAAAGATGGTCGCCTTCGCGCGTTACCGTGAGAATGAACGTCGGGGTCAACCCGTAGCTTCCGACATACCCGTCGAACAACTTCGGATTGATGGGAACCTCCTTGTGCTCGCTAGGCAGCGGCGCCGCGCCTTCCACCCGCTTCGCATGATGATCCTGGCCGCCCTGGTGCAGGATCAGTTCGGTTGCACGGCCCTGGCTGTCGGGTGCGAAAGTAATCTGTGCATCGACGACCTTCAGAAAATAATCGCGGTCGCTCTCTGGAAATATCTCCACTTTCGATTGGCCGGTTGCTTGCGTGAAGAGGTGATCGCCTTCCTGGGTAACCGTCAAGATGAAATTCGGAGCAAGTTGGTAGCGGCCCACGTAGCCGCGGAAAATGCCCGGGTCCACCTTGACCTGAGTGCGTTCCGTCGGCTGATAATCCGCCCACCCATATTCATGGGCGATGGCAAAAAGTATCTCCGTATTCAGCGCACCCCCCATATCGGAGTTGGTCATGATGACCGCCCCCTGCCCGGTGTGCGCGTATGCAACGAGCATGCATTGGAAGCCCTCATTCGCGCCGCCGTGGCTGAATCGCAAGGTCTTGCCCGCCCCGTCAAGGAAAAGGCCCAGACCGTCGTTCTCGATCTGCCGGGTGAGCATCTGCTCAGCGATCCCCTTCGAGATGACGCTGTGCGACTTGCCTGCGGGCGCCTCCTGAATGGCGATGGCGAAACGGGCCAGGTCCCCCGGCGTGGTCCACAGACCGGCGGCCGCCAGCTCCGGGTAGGTGTGATATTTGCCTTCCACCGGCTTGCCGTCGGCCTGGTAGGCGGTGGCGGCAAACGGCTGCCAGTCGTTCCGCAGCGGCTGTGAGTAGGCGCTGTCTTTCATGTCTAATTTGCTGAGGACTGCCTGCTGCATTATCTCAGGAAAAGGCTCGCCAACCACGTCGATCAACATTTGTTGCATCACCGCGTAGCCGCCGCCGGCGTAGCGCCACTTTGTGCCGGGAACCGTGTCAACGCGAATGGGCTCAGTGTTCGCCGGCGTCTCGCCGTTCAGCACCTGCACGAGGGTAGGTACGGGCTTGCCCGCTTCATAGCCTGGAAAGCCGTGCACCGTAAAGCCGGCGCTATGACTCAGAATACGTCGCAGGGAGACCTTCTGCTCGCGAGTGAAATCGTTGTCCGGCACCTTCCATGATTTCAGGTAATCGTTGACGTTGCGGTCGAGCTCGATCTTGCCTTCTTCCACGAAATGAAGCGCGGCGGCAGCGGCGACGGATTTGCTAATGGACGCGGCCTGGAAACGGGTGTCCGGTGTGACCGGCCATTTGGCCGCGATTTCCGCAAACCGATAACCGCGCACCCAATCGATGCGACCCTGATCGATAACTGCGATGCTGACCCCCGGCACCTTGTAGAACGTCATGCGGTCAACGAGCTTCATACCCGGAAGCGGCTCCCCCTTGACGACCACCTGCGGCAGCAGCCCGTTCTCAACCCGAGCGATGCGATCCTCGGCGCTCGTTGCGCTTCCCGGAACCGTCGTCTGCACCACGGGTGCAGAGGCAGCGTTTCCCCCGTGCAGTGGCCCCCAAACCATCGCAGTCGCGAGGACCAACGTGACGAGCAGATTTGTTTCTCCCATCGTACTCCTTCGGCGCTGAGGCGAGCATAACGAGGAGCAGCAGTCAGTGCCGCCCTGACCATGGGCATTTTCTCATCCCCGGCACCCCAGTGGCAACCGCACTTCGTCAATCTGGATGGGGCACGCCGCTCCACTCGAAATCCCGGTCGAGAAGTTCGTGGTGGCATACCACTGGCTCGACAAATCGCGAGTAACGGCGTGGTGTTTACCGACAATTTCTGCCCCCAGATTCCTGGCGATAAATCCCCTTCCCACCAGTGATTTTCAGGTGATCGATATCGCCGGGAGCGGATTGGGCCTGAAAAGTCGGCTAGCTGTCAACTGGCCCGCTGCGCTGGGACGGATGCCCGCGTGGAAGGGCATCTTCCAGGCGCTATCAAGCTTGCTGATAGTAGGCGCTGTCCAAGGCCCCCAACGAGGGTCAACCTGTTTCCCTAACGGCGACTTGGGATGCCACTTTGCTCGAAGGTGTCCAAGAATCGCGTTCTGCTGCCGCGTCGTAGGGGTCCCGCAGGCGCGGGATGGTTGCCCCAGGGCGGCCACAAGGGCCGCCCCTACAAGCTGATGGACGTCGCCAGGATTCTACTGGCCCGCCTACTTGTAAGGGCTTCCGGCGCCCACGCTCTGGGCCGGTTTGTATGTCTCGAGGAATTCAGCGACACTCGCCTCCTGGGCGTTCTTATAGGCGACGCACAGGTCGATGCCTTCGAGTACTTGAGTGAGGATGCGAGGCCCGCCCGTGTACTTCGTCGACCGGCCGCTAAAGAAGTTCTCCACGTCCTGGCGATGCTGAGAGTCGCAGTAGCCTCCGGCCACGTAAGGCAGGAAAGACCCTGAATCGGTGGGAAGCTTGGCAATCAAATGATCCCAGTTCTGTTTCACAAAATCATAGGCGTAGTCGCGCGTCTGGCGCCGCTGGGCGGGGCCCCAGAGGATGCCAAGCGATTCCCGGCTGTCGAATTCATCGCTCAGCACGATGGGCAGAGCGACCTTAATGATTTCGGGATCCTGGAACGAGCCGAGGCTGAAGAGCAAGGTTCCGCGGAAATTCTCTTCTTTCTCCTGCTTGGCCGCAGCATGCATGCGATCGAACAGATCGCGGTCTCCGTGGCGGGCAGCGGTGGTAAGGACAACACCGAGCATGTCAGGGTCGACCGCCTTATGATCGTCGAGCCACGCCAGCGCCAGTTTTTTTGCTTGGGCGATCAACTCCGAGTCCTCGGCCTGATTGGCAAGCACGCTGAGAAGCGCAGGGCGGAGGAAGCGGGCATCTTCGCTTTCGCCCGCCTTCGTCTTCCAACCGAGGTCGCGACCTCGTCCGCCATAGACGTCCACCAGATACTGCCGGTACCGGGGCAGCAGGTCTTTCGAGACCAAATTGTCTTGGAGACCTGTGGTGATTTCCATGGTTTTGGTGACCACTTGGCGGGCGGGGTCCTGGGCGAGGCTCGGAGCCAACGCCAACGCCCTCCCCAGCGGAATCTTGCCACTACTGGTGAGTGAGGAGAGGTTGCCGACGAGCGCGACCTTCTCCGGAAGGGTAAGCACCTGCGCGTCGTCTTTGAGGAGGGCATTGAGCAGGTTGCCCTCGTATAACCCGAAATAGTAGCCTGCCGCCCCGGCGTTGGCCTCGACCCAGGCCGGGCAGCCGCCACCCTGCGGGAGCTGCAACTTGGCCGACTTGTGCGAAAGCAGTTCACACTGTCGCGCCTCACGCTGCCCAGCCGGATAGCGAACGCAGAGGGGAATTTCCCAAATTTGGTCCGCTGAACCCAGGGAACCCAGGGGCAGGAAACGCTGCTGGGAAAGTTTCAGCTTGGCCGCGCCGCCGCTGCAATCCAGCGCGGCCGTAACCAGCGGCACACCCGGCTGGTCGAGGAAGGTCGAGAAAGCCGCAGCGACGCTGGTATCGTCGCCGGCGAGCGCCGCTAGAAACTCAGCCGAGGTGGCGTTCTTCCAGGAGTACTTCGTAAGATAGCGGTGAATTCCTGCCCGGAATCGCTCCCGGCCCATATAGGACTCGAACATATTCAGTAGCGCGGAGCCTTTGTCATAAGTGATGGAGTCAAACGCGTTGATAATGTCATCCTTCGACTCGATGGGCTGCCGTACCCGGCGCGTGCTCACCAAGCTGTCGCTTTGCATCGCGCCCTGATAGCTGTTCAGCGCCGAGACGTCCGCGTGCCATTCGGGGTGGTACTCATTCACGATTTTGTTCGACGTCCAGGAGGCAAAGCCCTCGTTGAGCCAGATATCATCCCACCAGGCAGTGGTCACCAGGTCGCCGAACCATTGATGAGCCAGTTCGTGGGCAGCCACCCATACCCATTCGCGCTGACGCGACGGGGTGTCTTGATCGGGTTTGGCGAGAATGATGCCGGTTCCATAGGTCACGAAACCCGCATTCTCCATCGCCCCGCCGTAAAGCGGAATGGCGACTTCGTCGAGCTTGTCGTAGGGATAGGGAATATCGAAGTAATTCTCCAACAAGTTGACGATGGCAGGAGTCGTTTCGGCGGCGTATTTCGCTTCCGGACCACGGCCGCGGGGGACTACGATACGCACGCGGGTGTTTTTCTTTCCGGTGGTGCCTGCGTCGACGAATTCCAGGTCGCCGACGGCAATGGCCACCAGATAGCTCGGCAAGGGCTTGGTCTCGGCGAATTTCACCACTTTCATGCCATCGCCGCTGTCGGTCTCGGACACCATAGGTGCATTCGAAAGCGCCACCTGGTCCTTCTTGACCCGCAGCGTCAACTGCCAGGGGACCTTGTAACTTGGCTCGTCGAAACAGGGGAATGCCCGTCGAGCCCAAATCGCCTCGAACTGCGAGTAGACGTACCAGCGGTCCCCATCTTTCATCTGAAAGATCCCCTGCTGATCCTTGCGGCTGATCTCCCCCTGGTAAACAACGCGGAGCGTCGCTTCGCCGGGTCCGACGGGATGGTCGAAGGTAAAGCCGACGTAGTCTTTCGGCTCGCTGATGACTTTGGCTGCCAGCTTTTCGTGGCCGACAGTTAGGGTTGCATCCTTCACGGTGAGCCTTTCGCCGTTTAGCCACAGGACCGAAGTGGACTTGGCGAGTTGGAGGTCAATTTCAACCGCCCCGATGAAGGTGTCCTGGTCCGGGACGACCGTCAGGTCCAGGCGGTAACGGACAGGCCCCACCTCATGGGAGGGAAGGCGGAACTTGGGTGGAATCGGGGGCTGACCCGGGGCTTGGTCCGCCTTGGCGTTCCAGGCGTACAGAATCGCCAAGGTACATACTGCGATCAGGACTACAGTGGACTTGTGAACAAACCGTCGCATGATCTCTCCTCGGGCCGGCCACGCCCTCCATGTTGAGCAACGCACTGGCCAGACTGTCACAAAGAATGGTCCCTCGAACACGTCGAGGGATCATACCTCAGGTCAATTCGTTGCACAAGGCGAGGCTCGGGTTTGGCTCGGGTTTTCTTAGCCGCTTGCACCTGTCCCGCGCCGCTCGCGCATGCGGCGTCACCTTCTCCCCTCTGAAGCACTAGGGGCCATCTTCTTCTCCTGCCGCGAAGAAAGAATTCACCACAGAGCGCAGAGAGACCACAGAGAAAAGTACTTCTGTTCGCGCGAGCAGGGATTACAAGGTTACGGTTCCTTGTTTGTTGACCCACAGTCCTTGCCTGCATCTCTTCTCCGTGACCTCTGTGGTCCCGCAGGCGCGGGATGAAGTCCTTCTCGGGTTGCGGCCAAAGGCCGCGTTGTAACACTAGCACTCCGTTGCACAGAACTACCCCCTGCGAGAGGATCGGAGACCAACCGGCCACGGGAACTCCAGAACTTACCTGCGGTGGCTCACGGTGCAGGGTTTCGCTCGTCTAAACCGTAAGACCGTCAGTTACGTATAAGCAATAAGAAACGAGTGTGAAAGGAGAAAGTCCTTATGAAGTGCCACCGCGCACTAGATTTGGGTATTCTGACCCTCACCGCTTTGTCTTTGTGCCTCGCGGCGTCGCCCGCACCTGCGCGGGCCGCGGCAGGGAAAGCAGAGAAAGGCCGGATCCAGCCTCCGGTGACGTTGCGGGTGGACCCGCTCTTGATCGCCGAGGCGGGAGAGGTGTGGGGGCTGATCGCGTCGCCGAATAACCCCATCTGGCCAGGTTGGGACGCCTCCGCCACGCCCCTCCTGTTCTACTTGCCGGGGGAGCAGGACGTCCTGATCAATCACCCGCGCCCGCCCGAAGGGTTCCTCCCCTACGACGGCCCCGTCCGGTTTCCGGGTGGGCGGATTCTCCTGAAGAACGGCCCGACCCTCATCGAGTGGGACGGGCAGAACACTTCCATGGACGTGGAAGGAATCCGGACGCTCGTCGTGGCCGACACCCTCTCCAACTTGCGGGGCCAAATCTCCGGCCTCCTTCAGGACGCGAGACCGGCGGCGGAAAAGGTCCAGGCACTGCGCTTCTCGGACCTGGCGATGGACCCCTATGGCCAGCTCGCCATGGTGGTCCACGAGGCTTTCCACGTCTTTCAAGAGAAACAGGCTCCCGACAAGGGCGCGAACGAGATGTTGCTGTTGTACTATCCCGTCCTCTCGGTCCAGAACAACGTGGGCTTTGCCCAGGAGGGCTCGGCCCTCGCGGAGGCCCTGCGCGCCACGGACGCCGCGGCGGTTCGGCGTGCGGCCGTGCGCTGGCTGGCGCTGCGCAAGGACCGCCGCTCGAGCCTCCCCCAGAAGGCCCTGGAATACGAGGACGGGACCGAATTCAAGGAGGGATTGGCGAAGTACACCGAATACCGCCTGTTCCAGGTGTTGGAGGGCCGGCAGCCGGGGCCGGCCATATCATGGGCGCAAGGGTTCGTTGGCTACGCCGACCTCGCGCCGCAGCGCGAAAGGCTCATCGAGAAGATGGTTCGGAACATGAGCGGCGCGGTCAATGTTAACAACGATCCCTACGGGACAGCTCCGCTCCGCATGCGGCTGTACTACTCTGGCATGGCTGTCGGCGTCATGCTCGACAGGCTCTCGCCCGGCTGGAAGAGCCGGATCTTCTCGCCGGATACCTCCCTGACCTCCCTCGTGGAGGAGGCGCTGAAACCCTCGCGGGCCGAGCTGGACCAAGCGCTTAAGGAGGCGAGGGGCGAAGCGGCCTATGCTTCTCTCGTGGAGAACAAGACCAGATTGGCTCAGGAGGGCAAGGCGCGCGCCGAGGCCGTGCTCAAGGAGATCGAAGGGGGCCCGGGCGTCGGCCTCGTCGTGGACTACTCGGAGCTGGGTTCCCCTAAGCTCGCCATGTCTTTCACGCCCTTCGGCATCACGGTGGTGGACGGGGAGCGCACGATCTTCACGCAAGTTCCTGTGAAGGTCGCTTTTGGTCAGGAGGGCGAGGTGGCCCAAAAAGTGGCGGCGCCGCTCCTGCGAGACACCGGGCGGCGCCTCGTCCGGTTCCGGCTGCCTCAGGGCGCGACCCGAGCGGAGGTGGAGAAGGCCTTGGGCTCAGCGCAGACAAGCGGCGGCACGGTTGCCAATCTGGCGCTCGACCTTCCAGGCGCCACCGTAAAGGCCGCCAAGGCTCAAATCAGGTGGAGAGGCGAGGACCTGATCGTGATCCCGCTGAAGGGCAGCGAGGAGAAATAGAGTCAGGGAATGGGCCGGACGTGCGAGCACCAGAGCGCGTAGTTCCGGAACTTACCGGCGGTGGCTCACGGTGCAGGGTTTCGCTCGTCTAAACCGTAAGACCATCAGTTACGTATAACCGATGAGAAACGACTGTGAAAGGAGAAAGTCCTTATGAAGTCCAACCGCATACTCCTCTTGGGTATTCTGACCCTCACCGCTATGTCTTTATGCCTTGCCGCGCCCGCCCGCGCTGTGGAGGGACACTTCGCGCGCACTTTGCAGGTCTCCGGCGCCGTGGAACTCGAGGTCCAGACGGGCTCCGGAACCATCGACGTGCGCACGGGCGACAGCCCCACCGTGCGCATCACCGGGACAATCCGGACCACGAGTGGCTGGTTCGATGACACTGGCACGGAAAACAAGGTGCACTACCTGGAAGCTAACCCGCCCATCGAGCAGCACGGGAATATCATCAAGATCGGTCGCATTGAAGACGAGGATCTGAAGCGTAACATCTCCATCAGCTACGAGATCGTGGCGCCCGTCGAGACACGCCTGCGCTCGAGCTCCGGCTCGGGGGAACAGAATGTGAGCGGCCTGCGCGGGCCGGTGGAAGCATCTTCCGGCTCCGGCAGCCTCAGGCTGACCAATATCGGAGACATGGTCAGAGCCTCGACTGGGTCCGGGCACATTACCGTGGAAGGCGTGAAGGGAAAGGTGCGCGCATCGACCGGGAGCGGCGAGATCCTAGCCACGGGCGTGGCAGGCGGCCTGCACGCCTCGACGGGCAGTGGCAGCGTCACGCTGCGGCAGACCGCGCCGGGCGACGTGGAGGTGAGCACCGGCTCCGGCACGCTGCAACTCGAGGGTGTTCACGGGGCCGTGCGCGCCCAGACCGCCAGCGGCAACATCCTGGTGGAGGGCGAAGGCCAAAGCTCCTGGCGGCTCTCGACCGCCTCCGGCAACGTCACCGTGCGCCTGCCCGGCCAGCAGGGATTCACGCTCCACGCGCACACGGTCTCCGGCAGCGTTAACACTGCGCGCGAGATGACCGTGCAGGGCGCCTTCGGCAAGCATGAGCTGGAAGGCAAAGTCGGCGACGGCGGCTTCATGCTGGATGTAAGCACCGTCTCGGGGAACATCCGGGTTGAGTAGCCGCGACCAAAAGAAAAAGACGA
>Ga0208323_1001124_pt1 | contig 10238 bp, 8 predicted proteins | sample June2015DPH_10_1_2_FD_184703 | JGI IMG/M metagenome (GOLD analysis project Ga0208323, IMG submission 184703) | Peatland microbial communities from SPRUCE experiment site at the Marcell Experimental Forest, Minnesota, USA - June2015DPH_10_100... | ecosystem: Environmental > Terrestrial > Soil >... | reverse complement strand
CAACGTGGATTCCATTCGCGCCACCTCGGTGAGGGTCGGCACTTCGTCCAGTTGCCGCAGCACGTCGCCCAGGTCGCTGAACTGTGCCGGTTGGGTTTGGCGCGCCATCCCGACCCAGGGGGCCAATTGATTCAGATCTTCTAAGAAGAAATGGCATTGTCGCTCGACGGCCTGTTTCCACCACTTCAACTCACCGTCCGCGTCGGGTCCGATCGCCGACGTCAGGTCCGTGACTGCCGCAGCCAGTTGCCGCAAGAGCACTTGGGAATCCGACAAGGCGCGCGGCGGCGTCCGCATGTCGTCCCGCAATCGCTCCAAGGGGGCGATGAGTTTCGTCTGCGCCGCGGTAGCAGACGCGCGAGCGATTTCGAATAACAGGTCGAGCGTTGAACCCAATCCCGCGAAAATCGCGGTGGGGCGGAAGATCTTCTGCACGGCCAGTTCGTCCAGGCCCGCAGCCAAAGTGAGCAGATGTCCGGCGAGGTTTCCGCTGTCGACGGTCGAAACGTACAGGGGCCGAAGGGGTTCAAGCGTCCGCGTGTCGTACCAGTTGTAGAAATGCCCCCGGTAGCGCTGGAGCTTGTCCAGGGTGGCCAGCGTCCGCGTGGTTCGCTCGATCACCTCTGCGATGGGGATGAAGCCGAAGTCATATGCCGTCAGGTTCGCCAGGAGCGACATGCCGATGTTGGTGGGGGACGTTCGGTGCGCCAGCCCTTTCGGCGGATCCTCTTGAAAATTGTCCGGCGGAAGGTGGTGGTCTACAGGTCCGACGAACGCCTCGAAGAACCGCCATGTCCGCCGCGCCACCGTTCCCAGGAAGGCCAAATCCTCCGCCGATAGACGAGGCTGGCTTGGTTTGGCGATTTGGCTTAACCAGAATGCGATCGCCGGCGCTGCGAACCAGAGCGCGATGACAGGCGCGGCAACCACCAGCGCATCGGAGCGGAGGAGGCGAAGAGCCACTAAGCAAATTGCCGCCGTCAACGGCAGCACCCACATGGAAAAGTAGAATCCAAAGAGACTAGCAAATGCGCTGCGCTGCGCATCGCGGGCGGTGCGCCACTCTAACAATTTGCGGCCGGTGACCAGCAATCGCACGGCCGTGCGGCCGATCGCCTCAAGACTCACCATCGCGTCGTAAGGCAAACAAGCCAGGGCAAATCCCTGCTGCAACACCTGCCGGGTGACGGTATCTGCCACCATGCGCGCGTGGTAAATCACCGGGAGGTCCGCCGGTCGACGCTTCAGCTCCGCCGCGCCATTCAGAACCGCCGGAAGCAGCAAAATCGCGACCACCATCAGCGTGAAATACACCGCGGCGCCCGGCAGAAACCAACCGAGGATCAGCAGCGCGAGCAGCGCCCCCGGCATCAGGCTCCGACGAACGTTGTCCAGGATTTTCCATCGTGACAGCCCCGAGAGCGGATTGGGCACGCGCCGGGCATTGGCGCCGGGCACGCGCGGCAGCAGCCACGGCGTGATCTGCCAATCCCCGCGAATCCAACGGTAGCGCCGGCTTACATCCTCGGGGTAAGAGGAAGGGTATTCCTCGAACAGCAGGACATCGCTCACCAGCCCGGATCGCGCGTGTCCGCCTTCAAGCAGGTCGTGGCTGAGAACGCGGTTTTCAGGCAAACGCCCGCCGATCGCCTGCTGAAAGATGTCTACGTCATAAATCCCCTTGCCGATGAATGACCCTTCCTCGAAAACATCCTGGTAAACGTCGGAAACCATCCGAGTGTACGGGTCGATGCCTGGCTCCCCGGCGAAGAGCCGCGCAAATCGCGTGCGGTTGGCGCTGGGCATGCTGATGCCGACGCGCGGCTGCAGAATGCCGTATCCCTCGGTCACGCGACCGAGCTTCGGGTCATAGTGGGGGCGGTTCAGCGGGTGAGCGATGGTGCCGACAAGCTGCCAGGCCGAATCACGCGGGAGCTGCGTGTCGCTGTCGAGGGTGATCACGTATCGCACGCCTTCCAGGCGCTCGGCCGGGCCGACGATCGTGTCGAAGTGGCCGGCCTTCCCGCGTAACGCATCGTTGAAGTCTTCGAGTTTGCCTCGCTTTCGCTCCCAACCCATCCAAACGTTCTCTTTGGCGTTCCAACGTCGCCCTCGATGGAACAGGAAGAAGCGGCCGCCCTGGTATTTTGCGTTGAGGGCTTCTATGCCATCCCGAGCCCGTTGGAGCAACGCTTCGTCCCCGGCGGCTTTTTCTTCGGCGGCGTCGGGGAAGTCGCTCAGGAGGGCGAAGTAGAGGTTTTCGTCCCGGTTGGCGAGGAATCGCACTTCCAACGCCTCCACTAAATCGTCGATCTCCCGGCTATCTGTGATGATCGTCGGTACCGCTGCGATCGTGAGGTGTTCCGGCGGAATGCCGGTTGAAAAATCCATCCGCGGCAGGATTCGAGGCCGCACCAGCAGCATGACTCCCCAATTGATCAGCGCCACAGCCAACTGGCTTACGCAGACACAGAACAGAATCCCCAAAATCGCCAGGCCCCAATGCCCGAGGCCATGGCGTGCGGCCCACAGCAAGGCCAGTGCCGTCACCAACGCCGTCGTGAGGACGATGGACCCGATATAGATTGGCAGCGGGAATCGCCCGCCCAGCCAGCGCAAAGATGTGCCGAGCGTGGCCCGCAGGGCGGCCGCCCGCTCCAGCGTCCGCCGGCCCTGACCCACCAGAAAATACCCCACGTGAAACTTGCGACTTTCGCTTGGCCCGCCGTCCTCAAGGCCGCGGTCGGCGACGGTGAATTCGCGGGCCAACTCGACGGCCCGGCGCGCCACCTCGTCTTCCCCGATCGGACTGTGTCTGGCGATCTGCTCGACGGCATGGCGGTAGTAGTCGCGCGTGGCGAAGTCCATCGACGGGTACACCCCGGCCGGATCGGTGCGGAGGATATGCTCCACGCCGCTCATCGTCTCCACGAAGTCGCGCCACTCCATGGCGCCCAGGAACCGAAGGCTCCCGATGCTGTTGCCGATGGAGACCTGATCGGCCGCCTGGCTCTGGCTCGCCTGCTGGAAAATGGTTTCGATCGTCTGTCCCTGCTCAGCGACCCGGTGTTCCAACCACGTGATCGCGAAGATCAGGGCCGCCCCTTGCCCCTGCATGCGGCTGGCGAACTCGGCGATGAACGCAGTCGAGAGCGGCGGGTTCTCCTTCACCATGTCCGCCAGGACCAGCACTACCTGGGCCGGCGTCGTGGCCGCGACCTCCAGCATGCGGTCGATCCAGTGACCGGCCCGCTCGCGGTCCCGCCGCCCCTCGGCCACCCGGGCAACCACGCGCCGCAAATTCTCGAGCAATGCAAGTCGCAGCATGATCGGGATCGCCCACAGCTCGCCGAGCTGCAGGTGGGTCACGGATTGGTATGAAGCGACAAAGGCGCGGAGGTTCTCGGCGTCGACCCGGCCGTCGACGTGCGAGATCAGTTCCAGCGCAATGGCGTACACGCGCGGGTAGCCCGCGTACGGGCCGTTCCTCAACTGCGGCAGCTCCCGGCTGTAGCCCTGAGGCAGATGCCTGCGGGCCGTGCGAATTTGGTCCTCGATGAGGTGGTAGTTGTCGAGAAACCACTCGGCTGCCGGCGTGATGCGCCGGCCTCGCTTCACGGCGTCGCTCACCAGGCCGTACGCATCGCGCAGCAGCGCCTCATTCGCGGAAAGGCGGGGGAGGAGATGATCGGGACCGCGGCTGCGGCCGACCGTCACCTCGTGCCGACCGGCCAGAGTCTTCGCATGGCGATCCAACTGATCGACGCTGTAGAGCTCATCGCGGAGGGGCTGCTCGTCCGATTGGGAGGACCACCCCCGATTCCCGTCCAGCGACAGGCGCCACCGTTTGAAGGGGTTCAATCTTCGCTTGACTCTCGGAAGGTCAAACAGCAACTCGGGTGTACTCCATTTCGCTCAACTGGGGGCATCTTCGCCTCATTCATTTCCGGGACAAGAACGGCGTTCCTGCCCGGAAGCGAACCGCGAATGGCTCAGCCACGAAACCGAACCATAGATTACCCGGCCCAGCAACGTATGAGTAGGAAGAATAAGTCTTTGCGCGGATGAAACTGCAACCAGTCACCGCCGTGACCTCGCGGGGCGATCCATCGCATTTGCTTGTTGCCGCCAGCGTCGCGCCAATCGCATGGCGCAGGCCCGCGTTATGGCGGCGGCATATTTCCGGTGAATGGCCCATAAGACTACTGATTTTGTGCGGCGATTCGCCCTTCATGGCCAGTTGTGACCCGAACGCGTGCCGGCAGTCCAGGCAGCCCCACGGCAGACGTGCTGCGCGATTGCGAAATCGTGGCAAATCTCTGCGCAGGCGGCGCTTGTCGCGAAAAAATAGGCTTGTGGAAATAACGACGTTATGGCCCGGCGCTAGGAACGAACTGAGAATTGGGCGATGTCCCGCGATATTTCGCGTAAGGTCGGGCGTGACGTGGGCTTGGACGCTACTCTCGCGAGGAAACCTTCACTTCCGTGACGCCAATAGGGGTTCTGGTTTTTGGCTCCAATGGTTTGAAGATTTGCGGGGTTCAAGAGCTCACGGGTTCCAGGGTTGAAGGGCTTGAGGGCCGCGCATCGGCCCTCTTAAATCGGCTTGACGGGCTGAATTTGGGCTTTGAATGGGCCACGGATGGAAATCAGATGGACCCTTTGAGTTTTCCCGTCATGCTTGCCCTTCTATGGCCGCCGCCATGTCTCGCACGATGCCGAAGGCATCGGTGAGGCTAAACGCATCAAAGTTTCGCCGACGCAAGACGGGCCTCAGTTGCGTGTCGAGTTGCGCCCGCAAGGCCGCCAGTCTGTCCGTGCCGATGTTGACAGCGTCGTTTCCTGGCACAGCCAGTTTCTGCCGCACCAGCCCAACCAATTCGGCATCGCCTGGGACGAGTCCTTGGTTCGTCACCGCGTAGTGGATGTCATAGAAGTCCCGGATGGCCACTTCGCGGCGGGTCAGCGCCGCACGGAATTTCTCGGCCATGGCCTCGATCTTCGAGATGCACCGCACGGGCACTGGCGGCACCGCCGGATTGCCGGAGACGGGATCTAATAGGATCGTCTTCGCTGCTGCCACGATGTGCGGCGTCAGCAGGGGTTCCCGCAGGCTTACCTCGATCTTTATCGTATCCGTCTGGTTGCTCATCGCCGAGGCGTAACCGAGGGTTCCGATGTACTGGGTAGAGTTGTTGCGCCCGACCAGCGGCTCTTCCCAGTTGAACGAGGGCAGCAGGTTCACGGCCGCCGCAATCCCCGCCTTGACCTGCGCTGCCAGCCGGCTGCGCTAGGATCGCGTCGCGTTCACTGCCGTCGGAACAGCGAAATCCAGGTCTTCACTCAAGCGATAGAGGTCAGCGTGAACTTTTGCAAAGCAGGTTCCGCCCTTGAAGACTATCGTCTCGGAGAGGCTACCAACCAGGTGCGCCAGTAGCAGCGTGCACTGGTAGTCCTTCTCGATCAGCCGGGAAGGGAACGCCGTCTGCGCGGCAGTGTACGTCACTGCGGCGCGGAACAGCGCCGCATCCTCGTGCGGCCAGATCATAGGCGGCTCAGTATTGCCCATTGCGTACCACTCCCCATCGTCGGTTGATGGTCCCGCGGCTGGGCCGGTTAGGGACCCACGCGATCAGGCTCTTGGACGATTTCAGTGCCCGCTGGAGTTTTTTCATTAGCTTCTCCTCCGCGCCCAATTGCTCCAGCAGCGCGCCGATCCGCCGGATCGTCCCCTGGTTGCCGTAGCGGATCGTGCTGGTTACCAATTCCGCCTGGGTTACCCGCTTGGCGGCCAGTTCGTCGCGAATCCACGCGTACGCCCGAGGCAGGCTGTTGAAGCGCGACCAGTCGTAAACTGCGTCTACAAGCGTCCGCACTCGCGACGAGTAGACGGCCTTGACTTGCGGCGTCGCCGCCTCCTCCGTACCGCCTAGGCGTTCGTCGGACACCTCGATCAGCGTCAGCGCGACGGTGCCGATGGTGCGCTCACCGGACAGGCGGTTGTTGTATGCGTACACACGGGTTGGGATCTGCTCATCGAAGCCGTAGCGGTTGAAGGCGTTGGGGCCGCAGATCTGATAGCGCCCCTCCTGATCTTCCATCAGCGTATTCAGCGCCAGGGCTTCGTCCGGAGTCCACTTGCCACCTAGCGGCAGTTGCGGAGGCACCAAGTAAAGGCCCCGGCGGACCTGCGCAATAAGCCCGGAGCGGGCCATTCGGCCAAGCAACTCCCGTTCCTGCTTGGCCGTAATGCCCAGCGGCGCGGCCAGTTGTGCCGTCCGCACCGTTTGCAGCTTGCGCATCTGGACGTAGGCGAAGAACAAGGTCTCAAGCTGTCCCAGCGACTTTTGCATGTCTATATTCTATTTCTCTCTAGTTGCTTGGCAAGCAATTTGAGGGAAATAGACTAGAGTAACGCTTGACGGGTCGAATTTGGGCCTTAGAATGGGTCACGGATGGGGCTTTGTATTCTGCCGTGCTGATCCTCGGGTTGGGAATTGGGTCGTCGTCGGTGAGGGCTGGACTGGTGCGCGACGGGAAAATTTTGGGCCGGGTGTGGTGGGGAGGGGATACACCGACGCAGCAATTTTTCTAGCTACGACCCCCGTTTCATGTCCCCGCGCGGAGACTCTGGACTTACGACGACCACAACAAGATTCGAACCCGATGTTACTACGTAATCCAACTCTGGACACCCCGCTTATTCCACGGTGAAATTGCTTGTGATGAGGAAGTCGCGGATCGCGATGAGCTGTTAAGAGAACGTTTGGCGCATAAGGTAAGGGAAAGGTGCGTGGAGGCTGATTTTGGAGGGAATGGATATGATCGATCCACCAAGAGGTGAAGTATCTTGCGATAAGGGCGGACGTAAGGCCGAAACGGCTGAATCTCGTGAGCAATGCCGCGTTTGCGGAAGGCCAATTCTGACCGGCGTGCCAAAGTGCCCTTCGTGTGGCTGCCCAGTCGGCGACAGCGAACCTCTCCAAGGCGTGCAGGGAAGATCCCCAAATAATTCCCCCGAAGCCTTAAAACCTACCGGTGCGCGGCAAGCCAGGGCTGCGAAGAAGTGGCTGATCGCTGGTGGCTTAACGATAGCTGCGGCGGTTGCCTTGCAGTCGCTCGGGTTTCTGCTTTGGGACGGGGACACGCAAATTCTCCTTTGCATTCCAGCCGGCCTTATTGCCTTCTGCGGGGCCTTAATAATCTTGAATGGAACAGCAATCAGGAGGGGTCGCAATTTGTGCCCCGGCTGTGGCAGCGAAGCCACAATCCCCGTCGACGGCACTCTGCCCACCATCGTGCACGACCGGGCATGCGTTTGTGGTGCAAAATGGAGCCCTGCAGTACCTCGCTGGGGGGGCGTTTTGTATATTATTCTCGGGAGTGTGCTACTGAGCATCGACTTCCTTGGCTTGTACGCCGTGCTTTTTCCACGCGCCCTACCTCCGGGACATTATGTTTGGTTCGTATTCGTGCCAGCTGTCCTCGGAGCCCCCTGGTTGTTTTATTCCGGTCTGCGCATCCTTTTCGGGAAGCGCGGCCGGCTTCGGATCCACAAAGGAACTAACACGCATGCGCCCGCGGTCTTGGCATGGACCTCCGCGAAGGATCTCGCGTTCTTCGTTGCGAAAGAAAAGAACTTGTACGGGCATCTCGTTCTGACGGCTGAATCTCTGCGGTACACATCCGACGACCTGCAAAAGACTCTCTTCACAGTGGCTCCGAAGGACTCTCCATCACTTCGGCTACGCGGCAAGAGACTCGCCATCACTTATTCTTTGCAGAAAGGAACAAGCGCAGTACAAAAGTACAAACTCACGGACTCCGCTACGCGACAACAGTTCTGTGAGGCGCTTGCCAAATGGGCGCGGGAGTACGCCGTACGGGTCGATGCTTGAAACGTCAGAGAAGTTCCGTGTGCAACGAAATCTTCGACAGCGCCGGCCGCGTCGCGCCCGTGGTCACCTAGAGCGACGTGCAGGGCGGCTTCACCCGGGCCGGCAACATCAACGCCAATCCGCGGTTCGTCGGCGCCACGAATTTCGAGCTTCGGCCCAGCCCGCCCTCGCGGCGATTCCCCCAGGCGTCACCACCGACCTGGCGTGCGATCCGCGCACATACCACTCCACCTTGGACATGGGCGCCTATGAGACCCGGTTCGGGTTCGGCTTCTCTGACTCCGTCAACGGCCAGGCTTCAGGCGGCTCGGCATAACCCGCGCCGAATGACGTGGTGATCTCCAATGTCGCCAGCGCTGCGGCGGCCCCGGCCGCCAGCCGAACCATCAAGACCAGCCCCAAGCCCGATTTGTTCCGCGACGTTGCCATCGAGCCAAGGATTCCATCGTCGATATTAGACGAGCCGACAGGCTATGACGCCGATGCGGCGATCACCAATGCATTGGCGCGTAGGCATCCGGCAACCCTGTGGTGAGGATGGGACCTCAGGGTACGGGGGTGGGAAGCCAAATCGCCGGGGGGCGGGGGAATTAGGACCGCCCTGCGCGAGGAAGTTGAGTAGGAGAAAGGAGAGAGTAGAGGGACAACCGAGGATTACGGGGGGACGCTGCACGAGAAAGTAGTGAGTAGAAAGTAGACCGCGGTGGCCCGGTCGGCTTGGGACGCCGATTGAGCCGAGCACACGCTTTTGCTCTACTTTCTCCTTTCTCCTCTCTACCCGCTCTATTGAAAAAGCCGCCCCAGGTGGGCGGCTTTTTCAATAGCGGGGGGAGGATTCGAACCTCCGACCTCCGGGTTATGAGCCCGACGAGCTACCAGGCTGCTCTACCCCGCGATCTTGTTCAATTCATTGTAGAGCCTTGCTTTGTATCGTCAAGAAATAACCGGCCACTTTGGGCCGATTTTCGCGGGAAATTGCCGGCTTCAGACCTGACTTTACATCAATCGCGGCCGCTCGTATAGTCGATCTTCCGAATCCGCAGGCGATGGCGCGGCCCCTGTCTGATGGAGCTTTTCATGTCACAATCCGATGCGCAATCCGTGCCTAACCCCAACAGCGAAAGCTTCTTGCCGCAATCCACGGTCCTCATCGTGGATGATAATGCGCAGAATGTCGAGCTTTTACAGGCATTTCTGGAAAGTCTGCCCGTAAAGATCGTCACCGCGGCCGACGGGGTCGACGCCCTGGAAAAAATCGGTCAGTACAATCCGGACCTGATCCTTCTAGACATCATGATGCCGCGGATGAGCGGGTTCCAGGTCTGCAAACGCATCAAGAGCGATCCGAAGACCAAGGACATCCAGGTGCTGATGGTTACGGCGCTGAACGAGCTGGGGGACATCGAACAGGCCACGGAGTGCGGGACGGACGATTTTGTCAGCAAGCCGGTCAACAAATTCGAGCTTTTGACGCGGGTGCGGAGTTTGCTTCGCGTTCGGCATCTCAAGGGGGAGCTGGAACGGGCGCTGACCTATCTCAACGAAATCGAACAGGACGAGGAGGCCAAGTGAGCGTAGGAGGCGCGCGGTTCTTGGCGGCTCTGGTTGCGCTGTTGTGTTATCCGGTGATCGCTGCGGCCCAAGAGCCGGCCACGCAGCCGGCCGCGGAACTGTTGCAGAGCACGTCCAGTATGCCCGGCTACGGCGCCGAGGCGTATCGGATCGTCAGCGGCGCCGATGAGATCGTCGCGGTGCTGAAAAACGGCGCGACGGTGATTTGCCAGCGTGTTGCCTCGCCGGTGGCATCCGTGCGCGGGTACGCCTGCACCGGCGGCGTTTATGAAGGCCGCTGGCTGGGCGGGGGCCTGAGCCACCTGCTGGAGCACCTGGTCGCCGGCGGCAGCAGCCAGCGCCGCAGCGAGGCCGAGAACCGCGCCCTTCTGCAAGAAATCGGCAACGATTCCAACGCCTACACCTCTTACGATCACACCGCTTTTTTCGTCAACACGACTGCGCAGCACTTTGCCCAGGCGGTGGACCTGGTGACGGGCTGGATGCTGGGGGCAAGGATCACCCAAGCTGAATATCTCCGCGAACACCAGGTCGTGCAGCGCGAGCTGGAACGCAACAAGGGCGATCCCGACAGAGTCTTTTGGCTTTTGACGCAGCGCAACCGGTATCAGGTCAGTCCGGCCGGCGTGCCCGTGATCGGGTATCAGGAAGTCATTCAAGGTCTGAGCCGCGACGACGTGTACAGCTATTACCAGGAGGCGTACCAGCCGAACAACATGGTGTTTTCGGTGGCGGCGGATTTGGACCCGGAGCAGATGTTGGCGGTGG
>Ga0208323_1001117_pt1 | contig 10307 bp, 9 predicted proteins | sample June2015DPH_10_1_2_FD_184703 | JGI IMG/M metagenome (GOLD analysis project Ga0208323, IMG submission 184703) | Peatland microbial communities from SPRUCE experiment site at the Marcell Experimental Forest, Minnesota, USA - June2015DPH_10_100... | ecosystem: Environmental > Terrestrial > Soil >... | reverse complement strand
CGGTCCACTTCTATTTCTGGACAGAACGTTGCTTCGCGAGGCGGAGCTTCAGTTCTTCGAGCTCCCTCTGGAGCTTGGCCGCCTGGTCGGCATCGAAGTCACTCGATACCGCCTGGGGCCAATCCTTGAGGGCGCGTTCCCATTCCTGTTCGGCCAGGGTTTCTTTACCCATCCGCAGGTAAAGGCGACCAAGATGTTCATGGATGGTCGGATCGTCGGACATTAACCGCGCGGCCTTTTCCAGAGGCGGCTCGGCGAGGTCGCAGCGATTCATCTTATAGTATGCCCAGCCCAGGCTATCCAGATAAGCTCCGTTGTTCGGTTCCAGTTCCAAAGCCTTCTGGATGTACTTAACGGACTCCTCCAAGCGCACTCCCCGGTCCGCGAGCATGTAGCCGAGATAATTCGCCGCCGAAGCATTTAACGGATCGACCGCAAGGACTTTCTTAAATTGCTCTTCGGCCAGGTCGTATTTCTTCTGACGTTCATAAATGGAACCGAGTATGAAGTGTGAGTACCCTTCCTCCTCGGGCTTTGAGCTGTACCCAAGCGCCTTGTTGACGGCCTGTTCCGCCTCGGCGAACTGCTTTGCCTGAGAGTACACTTGCGCGACGGAGAGGTAAAGTTCCCGGTCAGCAGGTGTATTATTCATGAGCGCCTGAAGCTGGTTTACGGCTTCGCCAACCTGCCCCATTTCGCCCACCACGTAGGCGCGGAGAATGCGAAGCGACCGCTCCTCCGGAAATTTCTGCACTGTCGAATTCACTTCCTCCAGGGCCTTCGGCAGTTGGTGAGTCTGGCGCATCGTGTCAACGATAAGCTGTTCACCACGTGGCACCTGCGCTTTACCGAGCGCCACAATCTGCTGGAAGGCCTGCAAGGCGGGCTGGTATTTCCGCTGCGCGCGGTAAATCAAACCCAGCCGCTCGAGGAAGATGGCGCGATTGTTCGCCTCGCCAGGAGTGTATTGATCCTCTGCCTGCTCCGAACTCTTGACGAGTCCCTGCAAAAGCTCGAGGGCTTTGTCCTGGTTTCCGGCCGCATCCTCAAGCAACGCCAGTTCGAACTGGATTCTCATGTCGTACTGGATTTTCGTGTCACCCGGCTGCGGCAACGTCCTGGCGCGCTCGAGCTCCTTTCGGGCCTGGTCGAACCGCCCTCCCTGTCGATCGAGTTGTGCCAGCCGGAGATACGTTGACCCGTCATTAGGATCAGCTTTTAAAATCTTCTCAAACTCCGTCCGCGCGGCGGGAGTGTTTCCCATATCCATCAAGGCTTCCGCGTAAGTCCGGCGAAGTTCCTGATTCTCGGGGTCTTTCGCCAAGGCCTTTTCGTAGATGGTCACGGCAGATTCGAAGTCGTGCATCTGGCTGTAGGCGTAGCCCAGCATTCCGAGCAGCGACGGATCCAGATCAGCCTCGGGGATCTTCTTGAGCAGTTCCACCGCCCCCGCGTAGTCGCCTTGCTCGAAGTAAAGCTGCGCCAGACTGCTCTGGCCGTCTTTCGAATCAGGGTCCACATTCAGGACCTTCTTAAAGGCCTCCTCGGCCTTCTGACCCTGGTTGTTCATTTTGTATAGGCGTCCGAGAACCTGCCACGAATCCGTATCTGAGGGTTGCAGTCGGGTAAGGGCCTCCATGTGTTCGATGGCTTTGCGGAGGTTTTCCTTGTTGGTCTTTTCGGTCTGGCTCTCACCTAGCATGTGCCAGTAAACCCGGGCCAGTAGCCGGTGGGCATCGGGGTAGTTGGGGTCGGACTTCAAAACGTCTTCCGCTTCATGAATCGCGTCACCGACGCGGGAAACCCGCCAGTAGAGCTCGGCCAGCTCAACCCGCAAGAATAATGATTCGGGGTCGGCCGTGATGGCCTGTTTGTACTCGGAAACAGCCTTGTCAATATAGTCGGTGCGGTTGTACACACCAGCCAGTTCCTTGTACCGCCTCGCCAGCATGAAGTGGTAATAGGCTTGGGCATGGTCCGCGACTGCCGGCCCCGCCTCTCCAGACGGTTTGGCCGCGCCCGATGGGCCGGAACCCTGGGCCGCAAGAAGAGCCATGGCCCCCGCCAAGAAAACGCCGACTCCAACCCCAAGTCTCTTGCTAAGTTTACGCATAGTCCCTTTCTGCCCCGCTTAGTCTCCCAACATTAGATGCAAAATTATCGCATAGGGGTACCGAAGTGTCAAAGATAGGGATCAGGGTCGCGTCAAAGTCGCGGAAAAAGCGGCTCTGCCGCCTGCTGTGCGGAAAGCCTCTGGCTTTCCGGCGCACACAGCCTCCCTTCTTCCCCTCGGCTCGGCTGGAAGGCTCAGCCTTCCAGCCGAGCCGAGGGGGTTAGTGAGGGCGGAGGCCCTCGGAAAGGCGCAGCCTTTCCGCACAGCAGGCGGCAGAGCCGCTTTGGGATGTCACCTTTCGGGGACTTTGACGCGACCCTGGATAGGGATTGTGCCCGTACTCCGAGCACCTAACCAAGCACCTAACGAACGCTTGACAGCCACCCAGGGCGGTGCTAGTTTGCTTGTTTGTAATTGTTCTTTGAGAAATTTGGTTCCCGTGGTGCCCCGGCTGATCCGGGGAAAAAGGGAAGGCCGTGAAAATCGGCTGCGGTCCCGCCACTGTGATCGGCGAGCCAGATCCTCGCAGTCCGTCAACCGACGGACAGCCACTTTTCTGCCGCGGCGGAAAGGGAAGGCCGAGGAGGAGGCGATGACCCGAGAGCCAGGAAACCTGCCTGGGAACTACGACTCAGCCTAACTCTTCGACGGAAAGAGTCCTGAGGAAGACTTCAGAGCCTTCCGATTCCGGAACGAGGAATTGGGAGGCTTTATTTTTTTGCCTTCTCTCCGGACTTCTTCCGTTCTTACCCCTGCCGCCAGAGCGGGAGATAAGGAGTACGACGTGGGAAAGACAGGATTCAGGATTCAGGATTCAGAAGTCAGGAGTCAGAAGTCGGAAGAAAGGATTCGGGATTCAGGATTCAGGATTCAGGAACGAGAAGAAGTCCTTGCAATAATTTCTGCGCCTCCGGTCACACCTACTTGGCTGACACGTGCGCTCGCCATCCTTCTGGGACTTCTTTCAATTCCTTTCGTCAGCGGGGCGGCACACGGCGCCACGATTAAAGGAACAGTCTATGACCCTAGCGGTCGCGCTGTACCCAATGTGCGCGTCAGCCTCCTCCAGTCGCTTACCGCGCTTGATGAGCGCCAGACGGATGCAAAAGGGGAATGCCAGTTTGAAGGACTTGCCAAGGGAACTTATCGGCTGGTGGCCAATGCACCTGGGTTTTCCGCCTCGACGGCGGACGTGGAGGTTGGCGAGGATCAGACTCGAAGCGTGGATTTGCATCTGGCGCTAAGCGCCGTCCAGCAGCAAGTTGTGGTTTCGGCGTCTCTTGAAGGCGCGCTAGCGCCCCAACTTGGCTCTTCAGTGTCTACCGTTTCCGAACAAGAAATCGACGACCGTGGCGCGCAAAGCGTCACTGATGTGCTGCGCGGGGTTCCTGGGATTGCTTTGGACGACAGCGGCCGGCGCGGGGGCGTCACCGGGGTTTTCATTCGGGGAGGGGACTCCAACTACAACTTGGTGATGGTTGATGGCATTCAATTGAACGAGTTTGGCGGCGACTTTGACTTTGCCCCCTTGCCCGCAGACGGCGTGGACCATGTCGAGGTCACGCGTGGTCCGGAAAGCGCGTTGTTCGGTTCGAATGCCGTTACCGGGGTCGTTAACATTGTGACCCGACGGGGTGAGGGTCCGCCGCATTTCGAAGTGCAGGCGGAAGGGGGAAGTTTGACTAACGGTCGCTTCCTGACAGGCGGGAGCGGATTGACCCACGATCTGAGTTGGGCTTATGACCTCACCCGTCGCTTCCTGACAGGCGGGAGCGGACTGACCCACGGTCTGAGCTGGGCTTATGACCTCTCGCGGCTCGATTCGGGCGGGACCGTCCAGAATGACCGCTACAGAAACCAGAGCGCGATCCTGAGCCTCGGCTACCGGCGCAGCGAGCGGAGACAGGTTGATTTTCACTTCTTTGGCAACGCCAACGATGCGGGGGACCCCGGTCCCTATGGCTCGGACCCCGACGGCCTTTTCACCGGCATCGATACCTACTCGCGCAACAAACAGAACCTTTTCGGCTACCAGGGTAGCTACACGGAGCAGGTTTCCTCCCGCTTCCGGCAAGTGGTGACCGGCAGCGTGGCGACGAACGACTACTACTTCCGTTCGCCCTACGGCGACTCGTTCTCAAATAACCTTCGCGGCGTACTGGATACGCGGAGTGAGGTGGCAGTCTCCAACAAGGATTTTCTCGTGGCGGGCTTTGAATACAACCGCGAGCAGTTCAAGAACACTTATGTGGACGACGCGAACAGCAACCCGTTCCTGCTGCCTCGCACCAGCCTGGCGTATTTTGTGGAAGACCGCTGGAGCCCCTCGGCCCGGCTGTTCGTGATGGCGGGCCTGCGACTGGACGACTTGAGCACGCACTCCCTCCCCGCCGGCGATGACGGAGCGCGCCCGTTCATCCCCGCCAGCTCCATCACCAAACTGAACCCGCGAGTGTCCGCAGCGTACATGGCTCGCAAATCTGATTCCGCATCCTGGCTCGGCATGACGCGACTGCACGGGAGCTTCGGGACGGGCATTCGCGCCCCGAACGGCTATGAACTGGCCTTCACTGACAATCCTCATCTGAAGCCGGAGAAGAGCGTTAGCTTCGATAGCGGCATCGAGCAGAGGTTCTTCGACAGTAGAGCACTCCTGGACCTTACCTACTTCTATAATAAATTCGAAGACCAAATTGTGACACTCGGCGGGTCACTCACCAATCTCAGCACTTTCATCTCGGATAACCTCGGGAACTCGCGCGCCCAAGGGCTGGAGGCGTCGTTCCGCCTGCGTCCCACCCGCTCGTTACAGGTGTCGGGAGAATACACGCGGCTCGGCACTGCTATACTCACCCTTGACGGCTCGTCGCTGGTTCAGGCGCCTTTCCACGTCGGGCAGGAGCTAATACGCCGGCCCAAGAATTCCGGCGGCCTCAACATAACTTGGCAGCGCCGCCGCCTGACTCTGAACACCAATGCCTATCTGAGGGGGCGGACGCTCGACTTGGAGCCCAACGACGGTGTTTACGCCTGCTCGTTTGGCCTCCAGTGCTTATTTCCCGACAAGGGTTATGTCGTTCTAAACGGTGGCTTCTCTTACAATTTGACCCGTGCACTTGAAATCTATGGCCACCTGAATAACCTCTTGGACCAGAAGTATGAGGAAGTTCTGGGTTACCCGGCCCTACCTTTGAATTTCCTTGCCGGTGTGAAGTTCACTTTCCCTGCGGATTGACGCGCCGCGACGGCACAGGCATCAGCAGCGAAGCAACTGAGCCTGCTCTTCCCCGCCGCAACAGAACTGATTCGTTGAAGTGAACCATGCAAACTGGAGTTACAAAACTACCGGAACACATTCTCATGTCATGGAGTGGTGGGAAAGACAGCGCGAGAGCGCTCTACGAGATTCAACAGAGGGGGGAGTATTCAGTTGCCGCCCTGCTTAGTACCATCACGGAAGGCTACGACAGGGTCTGCATGCACGGGGTGCGCAGGGAGTTGCTGGAGCGTCAGGCAGAAGCCATCGGCTTGCCGCTCGAGAAGATTTATATTCCCAGGGACGCGACGAATGGAGAGTACGAAGCCAGAATGCAAGCGGTCCTGGAACGCTACCGCCGTGCGGGTGTGGTTTCGGTAGCCTTTGGGGACATCTTTCTTGAGGACCTCAGACAGTACAGAGAGAAGAATCTTGGGCAACTCGGGATGAGAGGGATATTCCCGATTTGGAAAAAGGACTCTGCCGAGCTCGCCCGGTCTTTCGTTGAACTGGGGTTCAAAGCGGTCGTTGTTTGTGTCGATTCGCGACACCTGGATGAGAGCTTTGCCGGGAAGATGCTCGATCCCGAATTCCTGCAACGCCTCCCCGCCGGCGTTGATCCCTGTGGAGAAAACGGGGAGTTTCATTCCTTCGCGTTCGACGGTCCGATCTTCCCCCGGAGGATTAAGTTCAAGCTGGGGGAAACCGTGCGGCGTGACGCTTTCTGGTTTAGTGATTTGCTGCCTGCTTAACAATTTGTCGAAAAACCTTTTGGAGCGCGTCGGAATGAGGGGGCTCTGACCCTGCCGCACACGGCGGAAGAAAGAGAATAAAAGAATTGTCCTATTCTTCGCTCCTCCGGCGTGGTTGAAGCCTCGCCCTTGCGCTACAGGATGCCGCCGCTGTTGCGGTGGGTGCGTAAGCATTCGAGTTGGTCAATGGCAACCGCAAGCACGCAGGCCCCACCGGCGATGGAGATGCTTCCCTCGACGAGATGGCGCATCATGTCTTCATGGCCGGCGCGTGAATTAACACCGCTTCCACTATGCCGTGACCGGTCACTACAAGTCCCGTCAAAGCGCACAACACCAGAATTGCCACCCGCAAAACCGTCTTCATCGCAGTCGCACCTGGCCTTTCAATCGATGGGGCCAAATACTTAACCTGTCTGCTTCATACACCTAATAAAGGTCCAGGTCAACTGCCATCCCAACCCCGCAGCGCAGGAGCCTTATTTGCTAAATGAGTCGAGGAAACTCCGGGGTGGGTCCGAGGGTGCTCACGATCTTGGTACACCGCAGTTCTTGCGCGCGGCCGGCGTCCAAGCGATTCACTGCCATAATGTGAAGGGGTACAGCGACACTCCAAGAGGGAAGGCGCGGCCCAGGGGAGCCGCGGGGCGGGCTGGATTAAAGGTTGAGAAGATAATCGGCTGCCGTCAAGTTCCCAAACCTCACTGTGTTCACGCGCTGGCCAACCACATTAGCGAAGTATTGAAGAACTGAAGTCAGTCTCAGGACTGCCTTTTTCTCGCCAACCTTTAGTAAACGTCGCACTGCCAGCGAAAGGAACTGCCAGCGGAAATACAGGATCAAGAGCCGTTCCTCGTTTGAGTAGCGTTGGTTCACATTCGCGGCATTCTTAAGGAGGTACGTCAAGGCGAGGAAGTCGCATTTGAGCATCATGCGCAGCCGGGGATAATCGACCGGCGTGCCGAATTCCTCCAGCGACTTTCGCAAGGACGGAAACTCCAAACGGTTCGCGTTTACGATGGATTGAAAGTATTCCCGGTCAAACTGCCGGCGCAGAACCTTTTGGCAGGTGACTTGGAAGTAGAAGAAGAACATCGCTGTCGAGAGTATCAGGATAAGCGCAGCAAGAATCATTTCCTTCCACCTAATTTAGACATTCAAAACTGCAGTGACCTCGGCCAGGACAGTCGCCCTACTCCGGGTAACAACTTCCCTGCCTGGAACCCGCACAATCGCGTAAGCCCACACCAGAAGCATTCCAAGGGTGCACAGCGGCATCGTAAAGTAAGCCAACGACTGGGCAAAGCCCTCGCCGGTCGTGAGATGAACCAGGGCCAAAGTCGCAGCCGGACCAGCAAACTGGATGCCCACTCCACAAACCAGCAGTCCCAGTTGATCGTCAGCAGAATCGATTTGTTGCAGCAGGAGGTACAGCAGAGTATTCAGCACCAAACAGGTAAAATACAGGTTCTGATTGAACTCGACAACGAAGAAGAAGGTGAAAAGGTGGCTGAAATTGTGGGAGAAAGAAAGGCCTGAAATGCCCGCGACCAGTACGAAAATGAACACAAGCAACAACCGGACGAAGCGCCACATCTTCTCCTCGTGCAAGCAGCCGCGTCGGAAGAACAGGCACACTAGAATGAAGGCGCTGATGACCAGCAGGAAGTCTGTCGTCCAATAAAGGTTATAGTATTGCCACGAGGCCAAGCCGTACATGCACAGCGCATAGTGACGCGCCAGAGCGGTTGCAAGCAGGCAGGAAAGGTATAACAACACACCACCACGCCGGCCCCGGTGGCTGCTCCGAGCCACATAAATAATCAGCGCGGCTTCAATTAATATGCAGCCGTACTGCAGTCCGTAGCTGGCTATCCCGCTGTCCATGAGCGATCTGAGAGCGCGTTTTCAAACCACTATCCTCCGGATCGCTCACGCAATTCGGAGGAACTTAATTTGTCGGCTTCGGCGGCGGTGGCGGGAAGGGCGGAACTGGGTCGCCGCCAATGGCAACCAGCGCCGGCTTCTGTCCTGCGAAGGGGGTTCCACCCACCATCCGCCGGATGGAGACGCACGTCAAAACCACCAGCAATGCAAGAAGGAACGTCAAAACCAAGTTTTTCATATAGGCTCTCCTCAAATAAACACGCCCACCGGCTCGTATAGAACCGGCACGTGGGAGAGCCTATGCTCTTATTTCCCAAAAGTCAATACATTTCTGATCAAGCTGGAGCTCACGACATTTTGTCGATCCATCCTATCTTTCCCAGCAGTTGGTCGAATCCGCTAATTTCCTCCTCTCACAGCTTTCGATATGTTTATAACCTAAATGAACGCACACTGCAACAGTACAAAGGTACTAGGCTGCAAACCCTCTTGACCCCTGGCATGCAACACCAAGTGTAGCACATTCTTCTTGCCCTTTCCACCCACTCGAGTCCTGGCGAAACTCCCAGCGTGCCGCAGTTTCTGGGGTTCCGCGCTTTTCGAGGAGCCAGCCTCTCGCTCCGGTTGACCGAGAGGGGAGTGAGTGGCATCATAGGATTGGATGGTCCCTGCGGACCGGGGGTGACGTGCAATGAGAAGGTGTTATTCACGGCAAGCGATTCTGGTGTTGGCTGGCCTGTTGCTTTTCGCCAGTTCCGCCTCGGACTGGTACGCCCAATCCAATGGTGAGCAGCAGCCATCGACGGGGCCTAACCCTGAGGTAGGCCCGACCGTCCTGGCTCCCAAGAAAACCCAGCCTGCGCCGCCCGAAACTGAGAAGAAACCGGAGCGCATCAATCCCAATGAGATTTTCACCTTGTCGACCACGACCAATCTCGTGAACGTGGACGTGATGGTCCTCGATAAAGACGGCAATCCCCTTCCTAATCTGAACCGCACGAATTTCAAAATTTACGACGACGGCGTTCCGCAGACCCTTTCCAACTTCGGTACTGCTGAAGCTCCCACGACCACTTGCATGCTGATTGAATTCAGCAATAAGTATTGGGCCTTTCTTGTTCTGGCCCTGAGATACGCTTACAACTTTGTCCAGTTCATTCAGCCCAAGGACTGGACGGCGGTGGTGTCATTCGATATGAAGCCGCAGATCCTGACGGACTTCACACAGGACCGCAGTCAGGTGCGCGGGGCGCTGGATATGTTGCGAATCCCCGGATTCAGGGAGACTAACCTGTACGATGCGCTTTCCTTCACGCTGGACCGCATGAAAGACATTAAGGGGAGAAAGAACATCCTCGTCATTTGTACCGGCTTCGATACGTTTAGCAAGCTGACGTACGATCAGATATTGAAGATCGTGAGAGCCTCTGACACCGTGATTTATCCGGTCAGTATCCTGGAGTTTATGACGGTGCGTTCTCCCCGTGGAGAGAACATCGACGCCTTGCAGGCACGCAACGCGCTCGACACGATCGCCAAGTATTCAGGTGGTCAGGCTTACTTTCCCCGCTTCGAAGGCGAACTGCCGTCAATTTTCGAGCAGATCTCCGGGCAACTTCGCCTGCAATATGGCTTGGGTTTCGTTCCCACCAACCCTGCGAAGGACGGGAAGTTCCACAAATTGAAGATTGACCTGGTGGATGAGCAAGGCAACCCCTTGCGGCTCGTCAACCCGAAGGGGAAAGTCGTCAAGTACCGCGTCGTCGCCCGCGAAGGCTATTACGCTCCGAAGTCTTAGACAGCCATCAGCCATCAGCTTTCAGCGCCTGAAAAAAACGGCCAGGGCAATCCTGAATGGTGAATAGTAAATTATGAATTGAAGGAGCGTAGCGTTCAGAGTGCCGGGTCGCCGTGCGCGACGCGAACTCTGCGTCTGCAATTCACAATTTACTATTCACTGTTAATAAGTCTGCTGATAGCTGAAAGCTGACGGCTGAAGGCTCGTTTTTCTAGTGCCGAAAGTGCCGTACACGAGTGAACATCATGGCCAGTCCTAATCGATTCGCTGCCTCAATCACTTCCTTATCCCGAACCGACCCCCCCGGCTGCACAAAGGCCGAAGCGCCAGCCTGCGCCGCCTCTTCCACCCCATCCGGGAAGGGGAAGAAAGCATCCGAGGCAACCACGGTTCCTTCCAGGGAGTGTTTCAGCTCGCGCGCCTTGGTGGCGCCCAGCCTTACGGAGTCCACGCGGCTCATCTGGCCGGCGCCGACGCCCACCAGCACTCCCTCACGCGCAT
>Ga0208323_1001114_pt1 | contig 10337 bp, 10 predicted proteins | sample June2015DPH_10_1_2_FD_184703 | JGI IMG/M metagenome (GOLD analysis project Ga0208323, IMG submission 184703) | Peatland microbial communities from SPRUCE experiment site at the Marcell Experimental Forest, Minnesota, USA - June2015DPH_10_100... | ecosystem: Environmental > Terrestrial > Soil >... | reverse complement strand
ACCGCTTGGTTTGCGAATTTTGATTGAGCCGGGACGTTTCATTTCCGGCAACGCGGGCATCTTGGTCACGCGCGTTGAGTTCGTGAAAAAAACCGGCCGGAAAAATTTCACCATCGTGGACGCGGCAATGAACGACCTGATTCGCCCGGCGTTTTACGACGCCTATCACGAAATCATTCCGCTCACGCGCAAAAGTGGCGCGTTGGTGAAATCCGACGTCGTTGGACCGATTTGCGAATCCGGCGACTATTTTTGCAAAGATCGACTGTTGCCGGTGGTCAGCGAGGGCGATTATCTCGCGCTGTTGAGCGCGGGCGCGTATGGTTTTGTCATGGCGTCGAACTACAACACGCGTCCGCTCGCCGCCGAAATTCTGGTGAACGGCAAACGCGCCGCCATCGCGCGCGAACGCCAGCCGGTCAAGGAAATTTGGTCGGGGGAAAAAATTGTGGCATGGTTGAAGTAGTGCCGTGAACAACGAATTTTCCATCGCCGCGCACTGGCCGGGCGGTTTCAATGAAACCGAACTGCGGCAGTGGGCGGAGAATTTGCGCGCGCAACTTCCCGCGGCGCAGGTTTCGCTCGGCCTCATTTTCATGTCGCCGAAATTTTTTCCGCACGCGCGGCAGACGCTGGAAATTTTGCGCGTGCATGCCCGGATTCCGCTGCTCGCGGGCTGTTCCAGCACGGGATTGATTGCCGACTCGCAGGAAATTGAAGGAGCGTCGGGATTTGTGCTCGCGCTTTATTCATTGCCGGGGGCGGAATTGAAAGGCTTCCGTTTCACCCAAAAACAAGTCGAAGAAGCTGACGGCACGGCCTACTGGTATTTGGAAACCAGCGTCGAACCAAAGCGCTCGAACGGCTGGCTTGTGTTCATTGACCCGTTTCATCTCGATGCGGAAAGTTGGCTTCGCTCCTGGAATGAAGCCTACGCACCGTTGCCCGCGCTCGGCGGTCTGGCCGGTGGCGCTTTTTCAGACCAGACGACCCAAGTCTACTTGAACGGCGATGTGTTCGAGGACGGCGGCGTGGCCGTTTCCTTTGGCGGCGACGTGAAATTGGCGAGTGTCATTTCGCAAGGCTGCACGCCCATCGGCGAGACGTGGACGCTCACGCGCGTCGAACACAATTTGATTCGCCAAATCGCCAACCGCCCCGCCTATGCCGTGCTTGCGGAGACGTTCCAAAAACTTCCTCTTGCTGAACAACAAAAGGCACGCGGTAATTTGTTCATTGGCCTTGTTGCCAATGAATATCTCGAAGATTTTCATCGCGGCGATTTTCTCGTGCGCAATCTCATCGGCGGCGACCCAAACTCCGGCGTGCTGGCCGTCGGTGCGATGCCGCGCGCGGGGCAGACCATGCAATTCCAGCGGCGCGACGCGGTGGCGGCGACCGAGGACATGAACGAACTGCTGTCGCGCGCAAAAAAACAACTCGCCGACTCGACGATTTACGGCGGTTGCCTCTGCTGCTGCAATGGTCGCGGCCAAAATCTTTTCGGGCGCCCAAACCACGACGCCGAGTTGGTAAAAAAGCAACTCGGCCCACTCGGACTCGCCGGATTTTTCTGCAACGGCGAAATCGGTCCCGTCGGCCAAAAAAATTTTCTGCACCGCCACACCGCGTCGCTTGCCCTGTTTGTGAAAAAGTGATTCCAATTCGCCATTGCTTTTCTCCGGCGGCGCGTCATGCTCACGCCCGGAAATGCCCTCGCCGGAAAAACAACAAACGGAATCGAATTTTCCAGCGCAGCCGCGGAATTCAGGCGGCGGACAACAGCGGATTCCTCGCGGTGGACGCGGACGCGGCCGGCGTCGGACCGGACAAATTCCCCAGACTTCACCACTGCCGGGCGCGGCTGCTTTGCCGGAACCCAAAAACGCAACTGTTTCTTCCGCCATCAGCCAAGCCGTTGAAGAAGTGACGCAAATTGTCGAGTCACTCAAACAGGTGTTGGAACAAATGGAAGAAGTGCTCGAACTCGTCGAGCTGGCTGAACGCCAGAAATCCGCCGATGAACGCGAAATCGAATCGCTGCGGCGTGCGTTGCGGAAAATTCAGCAGCCGCGCAACAGACAGCAAGAACGGCCGCAGTCTGATGACTGATTTCGTCCGACAGTTACCTCAATAATTCTTTCACATTTTCAGCTTTACCCGCCGGCGGCTGACACGTTTTGCCAGTGCAAAGTGAATCAAGCCAGGACCTAGTTTTGCGTCGTCACTGGCATACGGCTGCGCTAGGCTGGCAGCATGCTATCCGCCAAACCGTGGCGACTGGAAGTTGTAATCTGGTTTTGCGCGGCCCAACTCATCAGTCTTTGTCTTGGAGTGGCAATGGTCGGCCTGCTGCAAAAGGCCGGGTTCGCCGCATTCCAACCGCCGGCCGGTCCCGGCGCGGTGCTGCTCGGCACACTGGCTTTTCAAGGTGCAGCGTGGGTGTTGATTTCGATTTTTCTGCGGCAACATCACGTGAACTGGCGTGATGCGTTTGGTTTTCGCGAGCCGGGATTGAACCACGCCTGGTTCCTGGCGGTGCTGGTTGTGTGCGCGATTCTGCCGGTGGCGTGGCTGTTGCAAAGCGCGTCCGTGCATGCGCTGACAAAAATCGGCTGGCAACCCGAAAATGAAACCGCCGTGATGGTGCTGGCCAACGCAAAAGAGTGGTGGCTGTGTGCCTATCTCGGCGTGTTCACCGTGGTGATCGCGCCGGTGGCCGAGGAATTCATTTTTCGCGGCATGTTGTATCCGTCCGTCAAGCAAAGCGGCTACCCGCGGCTGGCGTGGCTCGGCGTCAGCTTTTTGTTCGCACTGATTCATTGGGACGCGGCGACATTCGTGCCTCTGTTTGCGCTGGCGCTGGCGCTGACATGGCTTTACGAATACACAGATAATCTGTTCGCGCCCATTGCCGCGCACGCGCTGTTCAACGCGGCGAATTTCGTGCTGCTACTCGCGGGAAATTTCCGCATTCACGAATGAATGAATTCGAACTCATTGCACGTCTGACGAAATCGCTGCCGGCGAATCAAAACGTCGTGGTGGGCGCGGGCGACGATTGCGCCGTGCTTGATTTTGGCGTGCCGGACAAATTGTTTTTGTTCAAAACGGACGCAGTCGTTGAAGGAATCCATTTCAGGAAAGATTCACCACCGGAAAAAATCGGGCACAAGGCGCTCGCGCGTTGCTTCAGCGACATCGCGGCAATGGCCGGAACACCGGTCGCCGCATTGGTGACCATTGGATTGCCGGAAAATTTCGAGCCGGAGGCCGTTGGAAAAATTTACGATGGCATGAGCGCGCTGGCCAAAAAACATGGCGTGGCAATTACCGGCGGTGAAACGACGGCCAGTCCCGAACGTATTTTTATTTCCGTTGCGCTGTTGGGAACAATCAAACGTGGAAAACAAATTCTTCGCTCCGGAGCAAAAGTTGGCGACGCGATTTTTGTGACCGGCGAACTTGGCGGTTCGCTTGCGGGCAAACATTTGGAGTTCGAGCCGCGTTTGCAGGAAGCCCGTTGGCTTGCAGAAAATTTCCGTATTCACGCAATGATTGACTTGAGCGACGGGCTGGCGGGCGATTTGCGCCATTTGCTCAAATCCAGCCGTGTTGGCGCGGAATTATTGAAATCGGCTGTTCCCATCAGCCGCGCGGCAAGGGAAACAGCGCGTAAAAAGCCCTTCACGAAACCGCCGTTCGTCGCCGCGCTCACCGATGGCGAGGATTTTGAATTGTTGTTCACGGTTGCGAGCAGTGATGCGGTTAAATTGCTGGATGCATGGAAAAAACAGTTTCCTAAACTGCGCCTGAGATGCATCGGGAAAATCACGGCAGGTGAAGGCGTCACCATTTGCGACAAAGACGCCATACTACCCTTGACTGCGCATGGTTACGTTCATTTCGCACAGCCCCGCCGAGACTGAATCGCTCGGCGAATCGTGGGGGCGCGTGGCACAGCGCGGACGCGTGATCGCGCTGTCCGGCGAACTCGGCGCGGGCAAGACGCAATTGGTTAAAGGCATTGCACGCGGGCTCGGCATCGCGGCGTGCGTGCATTCGCCGACGTTCACGCTGGTGAATGAATACGGCGGCGGACGCTTGCGATTGTTTCATCTGGATTTGTATCGGCTCGAAACGCCGGAGCAAATCGCAGCGGCAGGACTCGAGGAATTTTTACGGTCTGACGGCGTGACAGTCATTGAATGGGCGGAGAAAATGTTGAATGACGAATTCCGAGTGAAAAGTAAAAATTGGCTCCTGGTAAAAATTGAAATTGTCGCCGAAACGGAACGGCGGATTGTTTATGACGATCTTGGCGCTTGAATTTTCCTCGCCGCAACGAAGCGTGGCGGTCGTGCGCACAGGCAACACCGAAGTCGCAGCTGAAGTCGTCGAAACCGGCGCTGGCCTTCGCCCCGGCCAAAACGCCTGGGCTTCGTCCCGGCAAGCGGGTGGGACGCGAGCGCTGGGAATGATTGAGGCTGTGTTGCGCGAAGCGGGGTTGGAGCGCGAACAAATTGACGTCATTGCCATCGGGCTTGGGCCGGGTTCTTACACGGGCATCCGCGTTGCGCTTTCGATTGCACAAGGCTGGCAACTCGCGCGCGGCGTAAAGTTGCTTGGCGCCAGCAGCACGGAGTGTCTTGCGGCACAGGCGCGGTTGGAAAAAATTTTCGGCCGCGTGAACGTGGTGATTGATGCGCAACGAAATGAACTTTACCGGGTGATATATGAAATTTCACAGAGCGCGTGCAGGGAAATCGAGCCGCTGCAAATCATGGGTTTGGCTGAAATTGAATCGCGCGCAAACGCCGGCGATATTTTGATCGGCCCGGAGGCAACCCGATGGTTTCCGTCGGGCCGCATCATTTTTCCACACGCGAGGACATTGGGACGACTCGTCGCCGGGCGAAATGATTTTGTGTCCGGTGACAAGTTGGCGCCGATTTACCTGCGGGCGACCAATTTCATCAAAGCGCCGCCAGTCAACCCGGTCGCGCATTAAAACACAGTGGATTGCGCCATTGAGCTCACAACGGAGCAGCGATGTTGCGGACAGATTTGTCAAATTAGAGGACACCCCCAGCCGTCAGCCCCACCATTGGCCATTCCCCTTCTTGAATGGCGCCAAATAGTGGTATATCCCTTGCTGTAGTCATTGGTTAGTGACAGGCAAGATGGCCCCGTTACCGACATTTGTATGACGGCTCGTTTTGGACAAAACAACAAGCAGAAAGCGGGTGCAGGATTCACTCTGGTGGAGGTGGTAATGTCCATCGCCATTTTGGCAGTGGTGATGGGAGGGATGCTTTGTAGCTACATACAAACCGATCGACGGGCGGAATGGAGTGCGATGTCGCTGGCGGCTCAATCTTTCGCTTCTCAATGGGCTGAACAAACCCGGGCGGCAACAGACAACGAACTTCAAGCACTAGGCAACAACTACACTCGAACAAATTCGATATTCATCCCAGGAACCGGTCAATCGGTGATCGTTACAAATTACGTCAACATCATAAGTGTTCGCCCCAATCCGCAGGTGAGGCAAATTCGCGTTGACTGTGTGTGGCAGTTCCCGATCACGGCGATCTGGACTAATAATGCAGCGGTATTTTCCAACACAGTGATAACATGGCGGGGAGAACGCTAATGAAATTGTTACCTGATAGTTTGTCGCGGAAGACGCCCATCAAAGCGGCTGCCACTCATGCTTTTACCATCGCGGAAATGATGGTCACCATGGCGATTTTTTTGATGGTCGTGCTCGCAATGGTTTCGCTGCAGATTTTCGGGTTTAAGATGAACTCCCTCACTTCAAGCAAGTTGAGGTCCACCGCCTACAGCCTCAAAGTGCTGGATCAACTTCGCAATCAAGTCCGCGGAGCAAACCTTGTGCAAGTCGGAAATGGGGACAAAACCTCGTTCACGACTACAGGCACGAATGGCAATGCGCTGCAAATTTATCCCACAACGAACTTAACGATCAACTACATCCGCTTTTATCTAGCCACAAATACGGCCCATCTTTATAACCTTTATCAGCTTCCCTACGGCGGTGGACCTGTGCTAATTGCTTCCAATGTCATCAACCGGGTGGTGTTCCAAATGGAGGATTATCGGGGCAGCAACATCGTGTCGAGCGGCACAGAACATTACACCATCCAAATGACATTGCAGTTTTCGCAACTGGCCTACTCGGACCCAACTGGTGCTTACGATTACTACACATTACAAACCCTGATGACTCCACGCATGCAAAATTGAAATGCTTTCAAACTATAAACAACGGAGGCAGCCATGAAAAAGACGTTCAAACAATCCAAACAAAGCAACCGAGGCTACGCCCTGTTGATTACGATTATATTTATCGGCATCGCGCTGTTGCTGCTGGGGAGCATGATGGACTGGACCAACAGCAGCGCCAAACAAACGGAGCGGAATAATTTGTTCAGCATGAGCACGGCGGCGGCTGAAGCGGCCACCGAACGTGTCATCGCGCAAATGTCACGCGATTTCTTCAACCAGTCTCTTCAACCCGCAATTTACTACACTCCCTATTATCCTACTCCTGCCGACCAGGCCAACTGGCCGGTCAAATTTTCATTCAGTGACGGTGCGGGTAATGCGAATCTAACCGGTGTGATCACCATCCCTGTTGTTTGGACCACGAATTGGACGCGCATAAATGCAGTGAATTCAGCGTATTCCAATCTTTGGGCCGCTGTGCAGAATTGCACTATCACTTCCACCGCAACTCCCATTAACCAGCCATACAGCGTGCCAGCCACAGTTCGGCAACAATTTCAACTCTGTTCCATTCCCATCTTTCAATTTGCCATTTTTTACAACATGAACATGGAAATCTGTCCTGGCGTCGCCATGGTGGTCAACGGTAAAACACACGTCAACGGCCAGATTTGGGCGGATCCCGGGGTAAGCCTGACCTTCAATGACACGGTGGAAACAACGGCTAGTAACATTATCTATAGTCGCAACACCAATGATGATTCCCAGTCCGTCACAGCGAATCCTAAAGTCATTTACCTAAAACCGGACGGCTCGACCAACTCTCCTTCCCTCGCTGTGGACGCAGTGACCATGCCACTTGGAACCAATCTGGCGAGCCCGTCTGACATTCTTGCTTTGCCGCCGACGGGCGTGGACGCGAATTCCGCCGTGGGCCAGGAATATCTTTACAACCTGGCCGATATCATCGTCTCCAACTCCGCGAGTGGCTCCGTTACCGCCTATTACCAAAATTCCAATAATACCCCTCGGCTCGCTTCACTTCCTTATGATGTAAGCATATCAACCACAAACTTTATAAATAGTTACACCACCAATATAACTTATACTATTACAACAAATTGGAACTACAATCATACTAAAATAAACAGTTATACTACAAACACAATCAAAACCTATACAACAAACACTACTTCCAGCGTCACTACGACAAACTTTTATTCGTTCGTCACCAACACCACTTTTTATGATTATCGTGAGGGGAAAACGGTTCAAGCCGTCGAGCTTAACGTAGGCGCACTGACCAACTGGCTTTATGGCACGAATGGCAGCACTGACAACACACTGACTTATAATGATACCGGGCATTACATTGATTCCGTCTATGTCTATAATAACGCCCCTTCGGACAACTCGCATCTTCCGGCCGTGCGGGTGGCCAATGGCTCTGTTCTGCCGTCAACCAACGGCCTCACGGTTGCCACACCTCAACCGATTTACGTTCTGGGCAATTATAATGCCAGCGGCTCATCGCTCAATAACGGCACCAATGTGGCCAATGCCGCACCGGCCGCCTTTATCGGAGATGCCCTTACAGTTCTTTCCACAAGCTGGAAAGACACTTACACCAGCGGCACGGGTCTGGGCTCGCGACCCGCTGGCAACACCACTATCAATGCTGCAACCTTTGAAGGCATTGTTGTATCCACCAACATCAGTGGCACAAAATATTATAGTGGCGGTGTGGAAAATTTCCTTCGTTTGTTGGAGGACTGGAGTGGTAGTGGCCAAAAAACTCTGACCTATAATGGTTCCATCGTCGTCATGTTCAACAGCCTTTATGCCACAAATTACTGGAAGACTCCTGGCAATTACTATAATGTTCCCACTCGCGCTTGGGGTTTTGATGTGAACTTCTCGCTAGGACAAGGCAACCTTCCACCCATTTCACCGCAGGTCAAAACCTTGGTTCCAACAGGGTGGAGCGTCTATTAATTCAGCCGCCGCGGATAATCAAAAACTTTTCTTCCGCTCCGACCATTCGCGGCCATACACTGTGCCCGTGAAAGCCGCCATTCTTCACGGCAAGGAGAAAATTCAAATCGAAGATATCGCACCGCCTCCGCTAAAACCCGGCGAAGTCCGCATCCGCATCGAAGCCGCGCTCACCTGCGGCACCGACTTGAAGGTTTTCAAACGCGGCTATCACGCAAAAATGATCGTGCCGCCCGCCGCCTTCGGTCACGAACTGGCCGGCGTTATTAGTGAAGTCCGAAGTCCGAAGTCCGACGCCCAAAGTTGGAATTGGAAAATTGGCGACCGCGTCGTCGCAGCCAACTCCGCACCCTGCGGCAAATGTTTTTATTGCCGCTGCGGGCGGGAAAATCTATGTGAAGATCTCCTTTTCCTGAACGGTGCCTACGCCGAGTCCATCGTTGTTCCCGCGCGGCTCGTCCAAAAAAATCTCCTGCGCCTCAAGCCGGAAACTGAGTTCCGCGACGCGGCGCTCGTTGAACCACTCGCGTGTGTTGTGCAGGGTGTCGAAGACGCAAAGCTGCGCGCAGGACAACACGTGCTAATCCTCGGCGCCGGGCCGATTGGACTCATGTTTACCGCGCTTGCTAAAAACCTCGGTTGCGATGTCACCGTCGCCGACCGGCAAGCAGCACGATTGGAAGCCGCCCGACGGCTTGGCGCCAGTCAGGTCATTGACATTGGCGATGGCGGAAATCTTGTCACAACAATTTGTGAGGCCACTAAAATACATTTCGACACCGTCATTGAGGCTGTTGGAAAACCGGAAACGTGGGAAGCTTCTGTTCATCTTGTGCGCAAAGGCGGCATGGTGATTTTTTTCGGCGGCTGTCCGTCCGGCACGACCATCACGCTGGATACCACTCTCATTCACTATTCAAACCTGACGCTACTCGCGAGTTTTCATCACACGCCGCGCACGATCCGCCGGGCGTTGGAGTTCATTGAAGCAGGCGTCATTCGCGCGAAGGATTTTGTGAACGGCGAGTGTCCGTTGACACAGTTGCCGGAGTTGTTCAAATCAATGGTTAGAGACAATCAAACGATCAAAACATTGATTCGCGTCCATGAATGAATTGGGAGGGACGGCGTGTCGCCGTCCCAAAATCAGGGTCGCCGACACGGCGACCCTCCCGGATTATTCCAAGAAATTCTCCAAGTCCCTCTGCATTTTTTTTAAGTCCGGCAGATTGATATACATCATGTGGCCGGCGTCGAACTCGGCATAGGTGATGTTCGTGCGATAGGCGGCGTCGAGTTGCATGTGGCCGAGCGCGTAACGCATTGTGTCAATCGGACAGACCAAATCGCACCGGCCGCCGAGCACGAGTACGCGCATATAGGGGTTTTGATTCATCACGGATGCGAGTCGGTCGCTCGCGTCAGCGTAACTGTTGCTCACGCCGTAACTCCACGGCTGCACGCCGGCGAGAATTTCGTAGGGCAAATCGTTTTCAAACTTCAATTCCCCGCGCACGTAAGCATTCATCGCCGCGGAAAACGGCCCGAGTGTCGCCGCGCAGGACGGATCGAAATCGGGATACGGCGCGGCGGGGTCGTCATCACGCCCGGTGATGCGCGCATCATAAGCGCCGAGAATCAAGCCTTCGTCGTGCAATAATTGTTTGCGGAAAACACCGCTGTCAATCCGCAGATGGTTGTCCTCAATGACCTGCGGCTTCAGGCCTGTAAACCGCGCGAGTCCAGCGACGATTTTCCCGCGTTCGTCGGCGGACAACGTCGCGCCCTGTTGCAATGCCGAAGTGTATTCGCCTTTGGCAAATTCGCGCGACTCAGCGAGCGCCTTGGGCAAATCGGACTGCAAATCGGGCGGCAGTTTTTTATGGAACCACGCCGCCGCCGTGTAAGCGGGCAAATAAAGCGGATGCGGAAGATCGTTGCCCGGATTGTTCCCGATGGTCGCAAAATCCAATACACCGGAAACAAGAATCAGGCCGTTGAGATAAAGCCCATAGCGCGAGCGCAAATAGTCGGCCAGCCCCGCCGCGCGAAAGACGCCATAGCTTTCGCCACAGAGAAATTTCGGCGAG
>Ga0208323_1001107_pt1 | contig 10371 bp, 10 predicted proteins | sample June2015DPH_10_1_2_FD_184703 | JGI IMG/M metagenome (GOLD analysis project Ga0208323, IMG submission 184703) | Peatland microbial communities from SPRUCE experiment site at the Marcell Experimental Forest, Minnesota, USA - June2015DPH_10_100... | ecosystem: Environmental > Terrestrial > Soil >... | reverse complement strand
TTCTGCTCACAGAAAAGGATGCGTACTGGATCAATTCGCTCGAGCCGCCGCACTTCCTCGGCGACAACCAGCGGTTCCTCTGGCTCTCGGAGCGAGACGGCTGGTTGCACCTCTATCTCTATGGCCGTGATGGAAAGCTGCAGAAACAGCTTAGCCACGGCAACTGGATGATCGATCGTCCGCATTTCCAAAACATTCCCATCCTCGGCTTGGACGAAAAGGGCGGCTGGGCCTACTTCGCGGCCACCAACCCGGACCCACGCGAGCGCCAGCTCTACCGCGTAAGGCTGGATGGCAGCGGTTTGGAGCGCCTCTCGCAGCAGCCCGGGGTCCACGAGCTGAACCTCTCGCCGGATGGCCAGTTTCTGCTCGACAACTTTTCCTCACTCCATGACCCGCCCGAAACCCGGCTGCTCAAGGCGGATGGGTCGCTCCTCACCACGCTGAGCAAGCAGGCACCCCATCTCGATGATTACGCGCTGGGCAGGACGGAATTAATAGAAGTGAAAGCCGCAGACGGCGCCACGCTCTACGCGCGCCTGGTGAAGCCACCGGACTTTGACGCGGCGAGGAAATATCCGGTCATCGTCGAGGTGTACGGCGGCCCTGGCATTCAACTGGTCCAGAACCGCTGGGGCCTGACTTCCCTCAGTGACCATCTCTTCGCGGAACAAGGCTTCATCCTCTGGTCGCTCGATAATCGCGGCGCGTGGGGGCGAGGACACGCTTGGGAATCCAGGGTGTTTAAGAACTTGGGGCACTACGAGCTTGAAGACCAGCTTGCCGGCGTCGCCTACCTGAAGTCTCTCCCTTATGTCGACCCCATGCGGATCGGCATTACCGGGTGGTCCTACGGCGGCTATATGACGCTCTATGCGCTGACTCACGCACCTGACGTGTTCAAGTGCGGCGCGGCGGGTGGCCCCGTCACCGACTTCAAGTTCTACGACAGCATCTACACCGAGCGCTACATGCGCACGCCCCAGGAAAATCCGGACGGGTACAAGACTTCCTCTCCGCTCGAGGCCGCCGATAAGCTGAAAGCCAAAGTGCTGCTAATGCAGGGCACCGACGACGACAATGTCCACATGCAGAACACCCTGAACTTCGTGGAAGCTCTAGTCAAGGCGCGCACACTCTTCGATCTCTACCTCCAGCCGGGAGAAAAACACGGATTCGCTGGCGAGGCAGCGAGGTTCTACCTGACCCAGCGTTTGCTGGAATTCTTCAAGCAGAACCTCTAAAGAGGCGTTGCTTCGGACCGACGAGTCATGCCTCGTTACGAATCGGAAGGGCGGTCCCGCAGGGCGGGACCCGCCGCCGGAGTTTGCGCGGGGAGCCAGAGAGGCGCACCTTTAGCCGCTGAAGCCACATGTTGGCCATTGGCATTGGCCAGTGCTTCAGGGACTGAAGCCGCTTTCTGACGGGCGCGCCTTGGGAAGAGGCGCGGTCTGTATGTGGCCTGTCCTCGGCACGGTGACGGTGGCGTTTGCGGCAGCCGTCCCGCTCAACGGGAGCGACGCGGGATTGATCCTGCACGTCGCCCCCACCGCCGCGCTCGCTAATCTGACCCTGACCTGGCCAGAAGCACGATCGTCATGATCACGATTAAGGCGCCGAATATGGCCAGCCCGTAAATCACACCCTTGCCAACTTTTCTCCCCGTCGTCTCGCCGACGTTTTTTAAGGACTTCACCTCTGTGAAGGCAATCTTCTGCGTCTCAACCTTGTTTCCCTGCGCCGTCTGCAGACTGAAGCCCTCGTTTGTGACCTCCCCAAGCCTCCCCCTGAGCGTGTGCTTGTTCATGAGGCGTACTTCAATCATGGTTCCGGGTGGAATCTCCATAATGCGCTCCTGCACAGTCGCTTTCTTGGTTGTTTCCTGTGGCAAGGAAGCGCCTGTTGCAGAGGCTCCGACTCTGGCCTCTAAAAGCGAATTGCCGAACAGAACTGATATCAGAATCAGTAGGATCATGTCTCTCATAGCAGCACCTCCAAGTGCTAAGCTGAAGTTTCTTCCTCGAATCATGACAAGCCTCCCTTCGGCATCCCGCGGGAAAAAGATTTCCGACGGCGATGCATTTTGTTCTTGCTTCGCGGCTGGCGCAGACGCGCCGGGGGTTTGACATGTCTGCGATCGGCAAGGGGATTCCATTTGTAAGACCCCCGCCGACCCCCTGCGGCTCTGGACGTACCACCACTCGCGGGCATCCAGAAACGATCTCTGCGCCACCCGGGAGCGCCATCACCCCGTGCCGAAGACAATACCAACCCGAAAGCCAACCAAGTGCACGGCCTCTCCGGTCTCTGGCGAAAAGATATGATGGCGGAACTCGAATCGCAGCCCGAACCGGCGTCGCACCCAGTAATTCATTCCGCCACCGTAGTGAATCGCTACTGCCCCGCCGTTCCCGGCAAGCAGAGAGAATCCGCCGTCCACGAAAGGATCGAATTTGCGCTTCGAATCCCTGGAGATGAAATGAAAGGCGGGCGTCACCGAAGCCAGGCCGATCGTAATGGCGTATTGGTTTGTGACCGGCTTGAGAACTCCTATTTCACCCCCCAGGGCGAACCGGTCGGTGAGGCGGCCCTCGCCTCCTCCTCCCGCATGGACGAAGTTCCCGTTCCAGCGTGTGAAGGCGCTCTTCGGCACGACTACCGGTCCGCCAAACGCGTAAACATAGCCGCTTGACATCTGAGCAGCGGCTGGGAAAGAAGCGAGTAGCATAATCAGCAATCCAAGGATTGCCTTGACCATCGCATTCCCCTTTCAACTCAGGCTCATTTTCTGGGCTTCGTCGCGGCGCGGTAGACATCGTGCCAGCCGCGGGTGGGCATGGCGGCTCCTAAGCCAGCGCCTAGAGCGCCTCCCAAAAATCCCACCATGGAGACAACCCCAGCATCGACGCAGGACCCCTGCGCGCATTTCCCAGTACCCAATTCAGGGGAAGCAACAGCGACAATTACACCAGCACCGGCACCGACCGCGAGGCCGATCAGCGCGTTCCGGCCGCGATGGCCCCTGCCTCGCGTGGAGACCCGCAGAACGTTTTGCCGCTCGAACGTCTGGCTATCCTTCCCGAGGCGGAGCACGATCCCATCATCGCTCACGCTTTGAAACTGGCCGCTGTAGGACTTGGCGTCGTTCAGCACGATCCGGATCTGCTCGCCCGGCGCCAGTTGTTTGAGGTTGTCCCAGTTATTCTGTGAAGATTGGGCCAAGCTCAATCCTGGGACCAGAAGCAGAAGCAACAGTGTTTCAACCACTCTCTTCGTGACTACCTCCTATTAGCCTGGGCTTCCGCGGTCCAGGGACTTTGCTCGTTATCTGGCACGCTGGATTCCAAACGAGTTTTTTCGTTAACTCCTTCATAAACGCGGCAGTCTCGTGTGCAGCCGTCGGAAAAGGGGCTGCACGGGAGCATGAATCCGCTGACAGTGGATGGCCACGCTTGCACTCGGGACATTACGCTATGGGTTCGCCAAGGGATTGCATTGCTGAGCCTCCTGGGCGGACCTGCTCTGTCTGGAGGGGGGCAGAGTTCCGCGCACGCCGCTCTTGGCCCGTGGCGTGTATGCACGGCCAGTTCTTTTTGCCGTGGCTGATTCAATGAGAAGAATGAAAGCCCACGGCACGGAAGCAGTCCCCCGGCAATCCGCTAGCAACCTGACCATAGTCGTACATCGTTACTCCAGCGTGACCAGCACGTAGACCACCCCTGCGGCCTCTCGCAGGAGGTAGCGCATCAGAGTCCATGCTTTTCGAACTCCGCGGTTCTTTCATTCGCGCGAGCCGCAGAGCTCCGGAGAGGGAAACTCCGCGCTGCGCAGTAGCTTGTGCCGCCGATCTTCCCGAAAGTGAAGAGATTCTTGTATTCATCCTTCTCTTTGTACCAGCGGGATTCAGGATTCTCGATCATGCTCAGCCACTCCGGCTCCGTCAGCTCTTTGAGCTTCTCGGCGTTATCACCGACCCATTTCATGACAACGGGATCGCGGATAATGTCCTCCGAATGCGGATGACCCTGCGGCACCATGAACTGATCCACTAGGTCGCGCAGAACCTGAGGGTTGTCGATGATCATGCACGGGCGCTTGAGGTTTCCGGTTTCGTTGTAGGGGAACGCCTCGCGGATCGCTCTGAAGAAGGGGGAGTTTGCCGCCTCCAGAAGGGTCTTTTCCCGGATGTTGTCGACGCCGAAATGGGCGAACACGCAGGCCTCCACGCGTCCGGAGTTCAGAACGTGCATGAAGCGACGCGCCCCGCCGAGACAACCCCCCACCGCGGGCCCGTCATTCCAGAAGTCCGCCATGAAAAGGCCGTACTTTTTTCTTAACTCGGCGACACGGCGCCCGCAGTGAACACGCTGCTCGGGTGACGGGACCAATGCCAATACGGGATCCTGGCCGATGGGCATGAACATGAAGTACCACGCGAAGAGCGCGCCCTGGTCGAGCATGAATTCAATGAATCTGTCGTCGGTCACGACATCCACGTTCTCGCTCGTATACGTAACGCTAAAACCAAACAGCACTCCTTTTTCTCTGAGCAGCTCCATGCCTCGTAGAATCCGGGCAAAGACCCCCGCACCGCGGCGGGCATCGGTCTCGCGTTCGAATCCTTCCAAGCTGATGGCCGGCGCGACATTGCCCAGCTTAGCGAGTTCGTCGACGAGACGCGGATCGAACCGCGTACCGTTCGTATATGTCAGAAAGAATGTATCGTTGTGCCTCCGGAATAGCCGCAGTAAGCACTCCTTCATCAGATAGGGCTCGCCTCCAGTCAGAACGACAAAGTAATCCCCAAGGTCCTTGCACTCCGTGAAGAGCCGATCCAGCTCCTGTTCACTCAACTCTCCATCCTTAGAATAGAGGCCCGAGTAACACCCGGTGCATTTCAGGTTGCATCGCATCGTGGGACTGAAGGCCACAAGAAACGGCGGCCACATGCCCTCGCTGCGGATGCGGGTTCGGGTCCCTGCACCCTTTACCAGCCAATGGAACAGGATGTTCGCGATCAGTTTCTCCCGCGTGGTGGGGTTGGCGAACCGGCCGACGCGCAACAGAAGATCGCGGAACACTCCGGAACCGTTTTCCAAATCTCGCGAAAGGCGTTTGAGGAACGCCCGGAGAACTGGACTGGGATACGGCGTCTTTTCGAGGACCAGCAGCTTGCGAAGGTCTTCCGGCCGACCCGTGAGGCAACGACAGAGAGCGGGCACGGCCAAGGCTTCGATGAGTTCTTGACTGAGGGACATGGGACTTCTCCTCGTCGGGGCTGCTTGTCCCGCGCGCAGCCTAGTGCACCATAGCACGCGTCGGTGGCGCTTCCCCAGTCTGGGCGGCAGCGTTTGCCGCGTAGCGGGGAATCAGTAGCGGAGAAAACAACACGTAGATGACGATGATCCCGAGGGTGATGCTGGCCAAGACGCCGGTGTAAAAGAATGGCATCGCGCACAACCCCACGGCTGTGGGGATGAGTATCCAGAGATAGTCTGTGAGCCAAGGATATCTCCGCGGCCCCGCCATGAGGAGAGCGAGGAGCGGAAGGGTGACGGACAGGATGTGGCGCAGCGAATCAGTACCCAGGATCTGTTCCCGCCATAGAAAGATGAGCGTGAGCATGTAGAACGCGCAAACGTTGGTGGGTAAGCCAGGAGTGCCTCGGATGCCTGGGTGTGGCACATCACTCCGGTCCAGGCCCCGGGCATACCGCAAGGCTCCGCCCACAGTGGGCAAAGTGAGCAAGAAGAGTGAGAACAACCCTGCCTTTTCCGCCAGGAGGAACACCACGAGACAAGTTGGGGAAACCACATAGTAGAGGTAGTCAGCAAAGCGGTCGAAGAGCAGTCCGAATGAGCTCGTGACTCCCAGTCTACGGGCCAGGGCCCCATCAAATACATCGGTCATGAAACCGAGAACGAGAATCCTGGCGGCAAGGTCAAACTGATGCTGTGCCGCCCAATAAATGGCGAACATCCCTAGGATGAGCCTGGAGGCTGTCAGAACCTGTGGAACTGTGAATCGCAGGAGGTTGGTCGTTCCCGACTTGTCCATGGTGCACCTCGGGCAGTACTCTGCGCATGGCAGGTGTCCTTTGCTTTCTTCCCATACCAAGGATAAACTCCGAATGTAATAAGGAACAATAAAGTACGCTCAAAATGACCGCGCCCACAAAATCGGGCAGTAACTTGATTACATGTGGACTTCCTGGAGCCGCAATGTGAGGCGGCGCCCTGTCGGTCCTCGGTCTCGGTATTGAAAGTGGGTGAGGCGATGGCTCGCCAGATCCACACCGTTTGTGCACTCGCCCTCCGTCTCCAGCCGCGCCAAGCTCGACAGCTTTGCCAAAACCCTCGGCAATTCTTTGGCTGGGGTTTCCGCGCCATCGGCGGCTTCGCCAAAGCCTTCCCCCATTCTGGGGGTAAGCAATTTACCGCCATTTCCTTTCCGCAGAAGGCCCTCACAGCCATCCCACCTTGTTGTTTCGAGCAGACCTGTACCGCAGCCTCCCCGCGCCCGATTTACATGCGGACTATCGGGCGCGGTAGACATCGTGCCAGCGGCCAGTGGGGATGAGCGCGCCAACCACGGAGCCCAGGAGTCCGCCACCTGCCGCATCCCCTACCCACGTTCCTGCAGTACAGTCTTCGCACACTCCCGCGTCTACGGCTAAGAGGGTGGCCACACCGGCGCCGACACCGATGAGCGCGTTCCGGCCGCGGTGGCTCTTGCCTCGCGTGGAGACCCGCAGAACGGTTTGCCGCTCGAACGTCTGCGTATCCTTCCCGAGGTGGAGCACGATCCCATCATCGCTCACGCTTTGAAACTGGCCGCTGTAAGACTTGGCGTCGTTCAGCACTACCTGGACTTGCTGGCCAGGCGCCAGTTGCTTGAGGCTTTCCCAATCGGCTTGGGTCGGTTTGGGCCCCGCCGCGCTGACGGCAGCGACCCCGATGAAACTGAGCATGAGGACCGTCATCCCTATTGCGAACTGATGTCTACGACGATTCATGTTTCACCTCCTGTGGATGTCAGGTTCTTGACTACCCTCATGCTCGTAGGGTCGGCGGGCCAACGGCGGCAACCAGGGCTAGTCATGACCGTCGTCGGTCCGGTTGTCCAGCATCCAAGTCCGCTACTTCTTGGCCCGGTACACCGTCCGACTGCCGGGGATGGCTCCTAAGGCAGCTCCGCCCCCGAACCCGGCCGCGATTGCAGCCGCACAGGCGCCGCAACTAGTGCCTTCATTGCCGGTGATCCCGAGGGGGACAGCGGTTGCTGCCAGGGCAATTCCGCCCAGAATGCCCGCTCCCAGCACCATGTTGCGCGTGCGATGCGAATTGTCACGGACGCTGACACGCACGACCTTGGCACGCACCACGGATTCCTCGCTCTTACCGACCTGAAGCGAGATGGCTTCGTCAGAGACGGAAACGAAGGCGCCTTTGAGCGTCTTCATGCTCGAGTCCACCACCTCGATCTTCTGCCCCGGGCGCAATTGTTTGAGGTTGTCCCAGTTATTCTGTGAAGATTGAGCCAAGCCGAATCCTGGGACCATAAGCAGAAGCAGCACGGCAACTACCCATTTCAAGCTCCAACTTGTTCGTCTTAACGTTTTATTTGCTGAGACCACGAAGCCTCCTCCTTGTTGTGTCGTTCACAGATGTACCTAGCCACGGTTGATTCGCTCCTTGGATCAACCGTGGGTTGTGGTTGTAGCGGCGATGTCTTGTCGCTGTTTCGTATTCGGTACAGGGGACGCCGCCGGCACTGAGGAAGCTACGGTTGGACGAAAACCAACCATGGCTGCCGAATACGTAAGAAATGTCTTGGGCGGTTCGACATCTGTGGGTTGACAGGAGGTGCGCGCACACACTGCCCTTGTCCCAAAATGGGTAGTGGCAGCGGCTGCCCATGGCGCACACCTCCGAGATTCGTGCTTGGGCGCAAATCTTCGACCGCGGGTCAGGGGATATCAATGCCCTGGAGGTCCCTTTTTTGTCCTATTCAAATTAGTCCCCTGGAAGCCCGTTCGGAGTAACTGACCACCTGGCACACGCCCCGATCACGTGAAACTTTTATTGACAATTGCAGAGTGGTATACTTGCTTCCAACTGGGTGTGCTCACCCCATGAAACCAAATTCATCCTCTCCCGCCCAAGCCCGCATCGGATCCTTTGCACTGGATATTCAAGCCGGTGAACTCCACAAGAGCGGATTCAAGGTCAGGCTTCAGGAACAGCCCCGTCAGGTACTGGCGATGCTAATCGACCGTCCAGGTGAGGTGGTCACGCGTGAGGAACTCAGGCGCAGGCTCTGGCCTGCTGATACCTTTGTGGATTTTGACCACGGGCTCAATAAAGCCATCAACAAGCTGCGCGAAGCCTTGGGAGATGACCCCGACAAGCCCCGCTACATCGAGACCCTTCCGCGTCGCGGCTACCGGTTGATTGCGCCCGTCGAACCTGTTCAGGCGCTCCCTTCATCCCCAAATGGGGAGTTATCCATCAAGCCTGCGACGGTAGGGGCGCCGCCTCCTCTGCAGAAAGCGGGGACAGATCAGACGCGCTGGCGGGTCGCAGTTGTGGCAATGTTGGGCATCATTCTGGCTGCCATCTTTGCACTTTGGTTCGCCACGCACCGCGCTCAACCTAAGCCTGAACTGAAGCAACGGCGACTCACAGCCAATCCCCTGGAGCACCCCGTATCGGGTGCCGCCATCTCGCCCGACGGCAAGTATCTAGCCTACTCAGATCCGGCAGGCATCCATGTGAAGCTGATCGAAACGGGAGAGACGCACACGGTCACGCCACAGGTTGGTTTTCGATCTGGTGGCGAACAAGCGGGAAGACTTGCTCCCAGCAAACCGGCCTGGGTGCTTGCAGGCTGGTTTCCCGACGGCGTGAGACTCCTCGCTAATCTGGGGGAGGACAAGGGATATAGCATCTGGACGCTCTCCATCCTGGGAGGCTCCCCGCGGAAATTGCGCGAGGCCGCTTGTGCCAATTCTGTCTCGCCGGACGGCTCCCTGATCGCCTTCACCACTGGAGGAACTCCCAGCATGCCCTTCCACGAGCTATGGGTGATGGGGCCACAGGGAGAGCAGGCACGCACGATCGCCATAGCCGACCAGAATAGGCAGTTCGTTGAAGCCGTGTGGGCTCCAGATGGTCGCCGGATTGCGACGTTGGCGTGGGGTGACCGGAGGGCCATTGAGACTCACGATCTCACGGGCGGCCGTCGGATCCTCGTAGCATCTAACCCGGACTTAGGCAAAAACTTTGAAGGTCTCGTGTGGTTGTCGGATGGGCGGCTGATCTACCCCCAGGCGGAACCGCCCCCGAATCAGAGTTACGACAATCTTTGGGAAATCAAAGCGGACCCGCGAACGGGTGAACCTGTCGGCAAGCCGAGTCGGGTCACGAATTGGGTCGACACCCACTTTTGGGGTCTTTCCGCCTCGGCAGATGGAAAGCGGCTCGCGTTTATCAAGGGAAACCCTCAGGCAGATGTCTATGTAGGCGAGCTCGAGGCGAACGGCAGGCGTTTGAAAGCACCCAAGCGCCTTACGCTAGATGAGCACTATGATATCCCTTTTGGATGGACGCCAGATGGCAAGGCTGTGCTCTTCGTTTCCGACCGAAATGGCAGTCTCAACATTTTCAAGCAGGCGTTAGACCAGGACTCCGCCGAAGCGCTGACCGCGGGTTCGGAACCCCATTTGGAAATGGACGATTGCCTCAGTGGAGGAGCGCCTCGGTTGAGCCCAGACGGTTTGTGGATTCTGTATTCGGAGGCAACGAGAAAGGATGACTCTGAGTCGTCCGCGGCGCCGCATCGTCTCATGCGGTTTCCGGTGGCGGGCGGACCGAGCGAGTTCGTGCTCGAGGCGGGAGTTCTTCCGCAGATTCGCTGCGCGCTCCCTCCTGCCACCCTGTGCGTTCTCGGCGAGTGGAATCGGGCCCAGAAACAGCTCGTTCTCACGGCCCTCGATCCGTTGAAAGGCCGCGGACGAGAACTTGCCAGAATTAAGGCACAGCGGCCCTCAGGCATCGTTGGCTGGGCCCTTTCGCAGGACGCGTCGCGCATTGCTTACTCGCAATATGACGAACAAGAGGGGCGTATCCGCATCCTGTCGTTGAACGACAAGACTAGTGCGGACGTGGTCGTTCGGAACTGGCACAGTTTCCTTGCGCTCGCTTGGGCTCCCGACGGCAAAGGCTTGTTTGTTTCATGCGTTCGGCCAAACGCGTTCGCGATTCTCTATACCGACCTTCAAGGCCGCGCCTACCCCTTGTGGGAGCGCGAAGGTTCCCTCAAATCTTGGGCGTTGCCTTCTCCTGACGGTCGCCACTTGGCGATTCTGGG
>Ga0208323_1001103_pt1 | contig 10385 bp, 6 predicted proteins | sample June2015DPH_10_1_2_FD_184703 | JGI IMG/M metagenome (GOLD analysis project Ga0208323, IMG submission 184703) | Peatland microbial communities from SPRUCE experiment site at the Marcell Experimental Forest, Minnesota, USA - June2015DPH_10_100... | ecosystem: Environmental > Terrestrial > Soil >... | reverse complement strand
AGGAGGCGCTGCGCGAACTGGGTCAACACGCCCAGGCCGTGCGCAGTTACCGTGTGAAGCTTGCCCTTGTCCGTCATCCCAGGACCCCTCGCCTGGTTTCCTTGCCTCTGATGAAAGTCCTCCACCTTTTCGACCTGGCGCGGGTGAGCCAGACTCCGGCGGCGCCCACGCAGGTGAAAAAGCTGGCGGAGGAAACGGTTTTGAAAAAGCTGGAAGCCCTCCCCCGCGGAGAGAAGATAACCCTGGCGCGCCGGGGTTCGGGACGCGTCGCGGCCGCATTGCTTGTAACACAGGATGCAGAGCTGATCCGCGCCGCCTTGAGCAATCCTTACCTTTCGGAGGGCCACCTGCTCAAGGTTCTGGCCCTGAACGAGCTCCCGGCCGTGCTGGTGGAGTTGCTTTCCCATCACGAAAGATGGTCGCGCCCCTATCACCTGCGTCTGGCATTGATTCGCCATCCGCTGACCCCTTTCGCTCGCGTGCTCGCCTTCCTGCCGGACATCACCGTCAACGACCTTCGGGACATATGCCTCGACCCTCGCATGCCCGATCAGGTTCGCAAGTACATCATCGCTCACTGCGCCCAACGGCTGAACCAAAAGAACATTGCATCATTGAGTCATTGAGCCATTGGAACATTGAACCACTGAATCATTGAGCCATTGATTCATTGAAGAGCAGTGCCCGAGGCCGAAGTAACTATGAATTTTGAAGACTGAGTTCTGAATCGCTTTCGCCTCTCCACTGCCTTCTGCCTTCACCCTTTAACCTTCATCCTTTACCCTTCTGGTTTCTGCCTTCTGCTTTCTGCCTTCTGCCTACACTCGTCACTTGTCACTCGTCACTTGTACGGGTATCCTTCCTGACGGCTGTACGCTGATCGCTGAAAGCTGACGGCTGAAAGCTGGTTCCAAGGAGCGCGCGTGGCAATTAGTTGGCTTGACCTCCTGGTGGTGATCGCCTACCTCGGCGCCATCACCATCTTCGGAGCCCATTTCCGGAAGAGCCAGCGGACCTTACACGATTATTTTCTGGGCGGGCGTCGTCTGCCCTGGTGGGCAATCTCTTTTTCCGTTGTATCAGCCGAAACCAGCATCCTGACCATCATCAGCACGCCCGGCATCGCTTACCATTCCAACCTGGGCTTCCTGCAACTGGTGTTTGGATACCTGGTGGGCCGCGTGGTAGTGAGCTTCGCTCTCATTCCCCGGTACTTTGCGGGTGAAATGTTCACGGCTTACCAGCTTATCGAGCAGCGGTTCGGCCGGGCCTTGAAGGTCTTCACCGGGGCGCTGTTCCTCACCACGCGAGCTTTGGCTGAAGGCGTTCGCGTGTTCGCCATCGCGATTGTGATTGGGGTTATTTTCAAGAGTGGCGTATTTGCGGCTCTGGTCATTATCACAGCGCTGACCCTCTTCTACACTTTCGAAGGGGGACTCACCGCGGTGATTTGGACAGACGTTATCCAGTTGCTCATTTATCTCACGGGGACCGCGGTGGCGTTGGCGCTGGCGTTACACGCCATCCCAGGCGGGTGGACAGAGGTAAGCCGCCTGGCACATTCCGAAGGGAACAAGCTGGCGGTCTTCAACTTCCATTTCAATTGGCATGAGCCCTACTTGTTTTGGTCGGGGTTGGTGGGCGGAACGTTCCTGACTACGGCCAGTCACGGCACGGACCAGTTGATCGTTCAGCGCCTGCTCGCCGCGCGCAATCGGCGCGAAAGCCAAGCGGCCCTGCTTTCCAGCGGATTGCTCATCCTCCTGCAATTCACCCTTTTCCTGGTGGTGGGCGTGGTGCTTTTTGCGTTCTACAAGCACTTCCCGCCTCCCAACCCTTTCGCGCGGGCGGACCAAATATTTCCCACCTTCGTGGTGACGCAACTGCCTCGCGGGCTGGCGGGGTTGCTGATCGCGGCCATTATCGCTGCTGCCATGGCCAATTTAAGTGCCGCCTTCAACTCCCTGGCCTCGAGTTCAGTGGTGGATTTTTACAAGCCTTTTGTCCGGCCGAACGCCGGCGAGAAGCATTACCTTGCTGTCTCCCGCGCCGTGACTTTAGGATGGGGCGCCGTGCTCGTGGTGATCGCGCTGGTAGCACAACATCTTCACCGGAGCGTCCTGGAATTGGCGCTTACCATTGCCAGCGTTCCTTACGGTAGCATGTTGGGGATTTTCCTCTTGGGGGTTCTTACCAAGCGCGCCAATAGCCGGGGGGCCTTGACCGGCGCCCTTGTCGCCCTGGCCACAATGGGAGTTGTCGTAGGGTGCACCTCCCTCGCCTGGACGTGGTACGTCGCCCTCGGAACCGTGGTGACGTTCGCTGTGGGATGGGCGGCCAGCGCGAGCAAGGGCAGGGTGTGGGGACTAGGGGCGGGGGAAGGACAGTAAGCAGTAGGCAGCGGGCGTTGCTTCCCCGACCTACCACCTACCGTTCTGTAGCACTAGTCGCCAGGACGTTGTCGCGGCGCGCAGATTTCTCCTCGTGTTAGTCGTGCCTCCGTCTCCTCCGTGCCCAGAAAAGCCTTAACACGGAGGTCACGGAGATCCTCCGTGCTCTTTGTGTTAAGGCTCTAGAGGCACGGAGGACGCAGAGAACCTCGTTTTGGTTGCGGCCACGGGGCCGCGCTGTGAAAAATCAGACAAGCTCACGCCGGTCCGTCAGTTGACGTACCGAAACAGACTTCCTGTCTCTTGACAAACGCAACAAGATAGGCTAGAAGTGTATGTGGAAGCCAGGCAGGAGGTCACGCTCTGCCGGGAACACGGTGCGGCAATGCTACGGCCCGCCACAACCCGCTCCCGAAAATGTGGCAAGGGAGACGGAAAGCCCGCAAATGGGCTCGCCGCGCCACAGACAAGAAGTCTGCCATGGTAGAGGAAAACAAAAAAGAATCCTTCAAAATTGACGGAACGACGCGGGAATCTCTATGAAAAAAAAGGACCGCTGTGGAAAACTTGGCCTCGAAGCTGGAATGTGTATGAAAACACAGGTACTTAGCTGTTTAAAGCGGGAATGTTGTTGAAAAGAAAGGTGGTTAATAGGTGGCAGGTGTTAGCCCGTGGGCGCTAGTGTCCTGAGTCAGGAGTTCGCTTACAAAGTCTTCCTCATGCGGGCGGTCTTTTCGCAGCCCCGTCAGGGGTCCCGCAAGGCGGGGTAGCCCACGGCGCAAGCCCTGGGGGAAGGAGCCCTCACCCCGTCCCGCAGAGCGGGACACCCCTCTCCCGCCCGGGCGGGAGAGGGGACGGGGGTGGTGGAGGGCTCGCTGACCCATCCCGCTCTGCGGGACCGTGGGCTACATTCTTTCGCCCGCTCCGCGGGCTGACTTCATCAACGAACTTCTAACTCAGGGCGCTAGGTAGGAAGGAGCCGGAACACGCTCTGACCATTCGTAATCTACTGGTCCCGAATCCATGGAGTGCAAGAGCAGGGTCGTCTACGGGCTCAATCACCAACTCCTTGGCCCTGGGCTATCCCGCAGAGCGGGACCGGCCCTCCAGGGCTTGCCTCTGACGCACTCCCTGCCTCACAATGGCAGAGCGGGTTCAGAGGCAACTTGAAATTGCCCTGACTCTTGCCCTTTCGGGCTCCGGCTCGGCGGGGGTAAGCAGTAAACAGTCGGCGGTAGATAGTAAGCGGAAGGCAGTAGGCAGCAAGCAGTCGGCAGTGGGCAGTGTTCGCCCCCGCCTACCACCTACTATTTACCACATACCGGTCTGACAATGGAACAACGGCGGGAACTGGTCAAAGGGCTGAGCGTTTACGGGGCCACTTCGGTGGTGGCCGGGACGATGATTGGGACCGGGATCTTCGTGGTGCCCAGCATCATGCTCCGGCAAGTTGGCGCCCCCGTATGGGTCATTGTAGTGTGGATTCTTGCCGGCGTGCTCAGCCTGTTCGGGGCGCTTGGTTACGCGGAGCTGGGGGCGGCGCTTCCGGAGGCAGGCGGCGAATACGTTTACATGCATCGAGCTTATGGACCGATGATGGGCTTCCTTTACGGCTGGACGCAGTTTATGGTGGCGAAGAGCGGGTCGATTGCCACCATTGCCACCGGTTTCGTCATCTACCTCGCTTACTTTTTCCCTGGCCTGAACGAAGCCCTCTGGCAAACGCCGGTGCAAATTGCAGGTCACTCCGCGACCCTACGGTTGACGGGCCTGCAAGTTGGAGCGGCGCTGGTGGTGCTGCTTCTTTCCGGCCTGAACATTCTGGGCGTGCGCCGAAGCGGCCACACCCAGACCTTTTTTACGGCCGCAAAACTGCTCGTGCTGTTCACCCTCATTGTCTTTGGCCTGACGCTTGGCCATGGATCATTTGAACACTTCCGGGCGCCCGTAAAGTTCGGATCTCAGGCGAGCCTTCTCACCACCTTCGGCGCCGCGACGGTTGCTGCGCTGTGGGCTTACGACGGTTGGAACAACCTGAGCATGGTGGCGGGTGAGGTCAAGAATCCGCAGCGAAATATGCCCAGAGCTCTCATCCTCGGCACGTTGCTTGTGATAACTGTTTACGTTCTCGTCAACATCGCGTACTTTTACGTTTTGTCCCCCGCGAACATCGCATCGACCAACACAGTCGCCGCTGACACTGCCCGGCAATTCATGGGTAAAGCTGGCGGGACGTTTATCGCCATCGGCGTAATGATTTCGAGTTTTGCGGCCCTGAATGGTTCCATCCTGTCGGGCTCGCGTGTCCCTTACGCCCAGGCTCGCGATGGGCTTTTCCCGCAATTCCTGGCAGGCGTGCATCCACGCTTCCGCACGCCGGCGGCTGCTATCGCGGCCCAGAGCGTCATCGCCTGCCTGCTGGCGCTGACCGGCCAATACCAAGGCCTTTTCACCAAGGTGATCTTTTCCGAGTTCCTCTTTTACGCCCTGGTCACCGCCAGCATTTTCATTCTGCGCCGCCGTATGCCCGGGCTGGCGCGTCCCTATCGCACCTGGGGATATCCTTTCATACCAGCCATTTTTGTTATTCTGTCAGTGATGGTGCTGATCAATCAAGGGTCGGACTCAGTGTGGGTACTCGCGCTGGTGGGCAGCGGCATTCCCGCGTACTTTCTTTGGAGGATATGGAAACGTTCAAGGTGATCGATGTCATTCCGATCCCGCAGTCGCGGGAGAGGAATCTCGCTGTGTTCTTTCTTCCCCTAACCATAGGCCCTGGTCGACATGAGCGCAGAGCGAGATTCCTCTCCCGCGACTGCGGGATCGGAATGACACCGGAGCCCACGCGTGCCGCCCTGAAGGGCGGCGCTACGCCGTTATGGCCGGTGATGGCGCTGCTCGTCTTGGCATTCGCCAGCCTGGCGGCGGCCCAGAAACCAAGCGTCGCCTCGAAGCCCGTCGCCAAGCCCGAGGCAACTTTGGTTAGGGCGCGCTGGCGCGTTCTGGGGGCTCGTCCGCTGTCGATGTATTACTATTCCCCGGACTCACAGGGCAACAAGTCTCTGGAGCAGCATGCTTCGCAGATGGCCCTAGTTGCTCCCCAGTCGTTCTGGGTGGATGCGGACGGGTTCGTGCATGGCGAGGTTCCTTCCGGAATCCTGGAAACTGCAAGGCGGGCCAAGGTTCCAGTCATGCCCCTGGTCGTCAACCCAGGCTTTGACCGGGGCGCGGCCAGCGCCCTGCTTCGCAGCGCCAACGCCCAGCAACGGGCCGTGACTTACCTGGCCTATCTTGCCAAGCGCGACAATTTCGTAGGCTGGCAGCTCGACCTGGAGTACATCGATCCCGAGGACAAGAACTACTACACCCAGTTTGTGCAGCGTGCGGCGGCACGGCTGCACAGGGAGGGCAGGCTGCTTAGCATCGCCGTGGTTCCGCGTTTCTCCGATGTCTACCCCGATGCCGATCCCTCACAGGAATTCCACAGTACTGAGTGGGGAGCCCCTTACGATTTCCGGCCCCTCGGCCGGGCGGTCGACTTCATGACACTGATGACCTACGACCACCACAACAGCGCCACTCCTCCCGGGCCGGTGGCTGGTTATGACTGGGTCAAGGCTGCCCTCGAATACGCCACCGCGCGAGTGCCCTGCCGGAAAGTCCTGCTCGGCATCCCTTTCTACGGCAGGGAGTGGATACAAAGTGGCGACGTAACTTCGGCGCGAACCCTCACTTTTGCGGAAGCACAGAATCAGATGGAGCAGTTGAGCGTCGAACGCCTCTGGCACGAACGGTGGCGTACGCCATGGTTCCAGTACAGCAGCGACTCCGGTCTACATACCGGCTGGTATGAAGACAGCATGAGCCTGGAAGCTAAATTGGAATTGATGCAGGAATATCATCTTCGAGGATTTGCGGCGTGGCGATTGGGTTTTGAGGATCCCAAATTCTGGACTCTGGCGTCTGTGAAGGACCGAACCGAGCAGCAAGATCAAAAGCGCCGCCCCCACCGGTCTGGAACTCACGCCGCCCTGGGAGGTGGGAACCGCTGACGAGCGCCTCTTGCGCGCATGGAAGCCCGGCGGGTTTGAGGGGGATAGCGCCAAGAGACCCCTCACCCGCCCTCGTTCCTCGGGCACCCTCTCCCCAAGGGAGAGGGCTGTAGGCTCCAACGCCATTTGTTCAATCGACAATCAGCAATCGCCAATCACCAATCGGCAGTCAGCAATGAAAACCTAGGCAGGAAGGACACCATGCGCATCGCTTTCATCATCTTAGTTTCGTTCTTGCTTTCGGTCGCGCAACTTTTGGGCGCTGCCCGTCGAGACCACACCTGGGCTGTGGCCGCGCCGCCGGGGGTTGATGCCAGAATTCAGCGCCAGCTTGAAGCCTTGGCGGCGCGGGACCAGGCTTTGATCCGGTTCTTCCCCAGTCCAGGTCAGGCGGAGCGCTACCGTCTGCACCCGGGGGACCTGGTCATCGAACTCCACGAGGAACGGGACATTAACTCCTTTGTGAAGGCCTTAAGGCCTGAGGGCGGCGCTCTACCTACGGGGTCGACGCGCGAATTGGCGCGCGAAGGCTATATCCTGGAAGCCTCCTACCCTCGCGCTTCTGTGCCGAATCGGCTGCGCGTTACGGCAGCCGGCGCAGCGGGGTTTCATCACGCCTTGCTGCGGGTTCCCGATTTGCTGGTGATTTGGCCCTCCAGCTTGCCCTCCAATCTGGTCCCTCGCCCTCAGGCGATTCGTGTGGAAAGAGGGGGCGCTGAGGTGGTCATTTCAGACTATCCATCGTTTCCTGAGCGCGGCATTGTCGAGGGATTTTACGGTGTCCCTTGGTCCCACCAGGACCGGGTCGACATCTTGCGTTTCGAAGGCCAGCACAGCATGAACGTTTACTATTATGCGCCCAAGGACGACCCCTATCATCGCAAGCTGTGGCGCGACCCTTATCCAGCGGATGAAATGAAGCGTCTTGCGGAGTTGGTCAAGGCGTCCCACGCCAACTTCGTGGACTTTTGTTTTGCGATCAGCCCGGGCCTTTCCATGACCTACGCGAGCGACGAAGATTTTCGTGCCCTCACCAGCAAGCTCGAGAGCGTCGGCAAGCTGGGTGTTTCCTGTTACGCCCTCTTCCTGGATGACGTTCCCCAGGAGCTTCAAAATCCGGTGGATCAGGCGCGCTTCAAGACTCTGGCCGAGGCGCACGTTTACCTGGTCAACAGGCTGTACCGGCGCCTCAAATCGCAATCTCCGGAGAACCGGCTAACGGTTACGCCCACCGTTTACACCAACGAGTGGGGCAGCCGCGATTACATAAAGGAACTGGGGGCCGGAGTAAATCCCGGCGTGAATATCGTGTGGACCGGCACGGAGGTCGCGTCACCGGCCATCACCGTCGCCCAGGCGCGGGAGTGGGGCAGGTTTCTCGAGCGCAAGCCGCTGCTTTGGGATAACTTCCCCGTCAACGATGGGCGCCCCTGGCGGGTGTTTCTCGGCCCGGTGCGCAATCGGGATGCGAATTTGCCGGTGGCAGTGGAAGGACTCCTCTCCAACCCCATGAATCAATCCCACGCCTCGATGATCGCGCTCGAGACCGTCGCCGACTACCTGTGGAATTCACAGGCTTACGATCCGGCGAGGTCCCAGCGACATGCCGTCGAAAGCCAGTTCGGAAAGAAGGCCTCCCAACTCCTGGCGACCTTTCTAAAAACCTATGGTGACTACTGGTGGGATGAGAACATTTTCACCCCGCTGTTCCTTGAACGCCGCTACCCCATTGATGTCGCCAAAGTCGATTCAGGTATTGCCCAGCTCGATTCGGCTTTGGGACCACTTCGCAGCCAACCGCGCTTTGAAAAACTGGTCACGGAAATTTCTCCCTTCCCGCAAAAGACCCGCGAACGCCTGGCCGAGGTTACGGCTGATCCGGCCTTTCTGCGCTTAGCGGACGGAAAGCTCCGCTGGCGGGAGGACTATGATTTGTTAACCGCAGCCAAGTTGGCCGCAGCGCCGAACATCGACGGGGATTTTAGGAAGTGGGAGAACGGGCCACTGTACGTGCTCGACAACGTATCGAAAATCCGGGCGGGAACGAACCTCTGGAAAGGGCCGGTGCAATTGTCGGCGCGCGTGGCGTTAGGGTGGGACGATGACTACCTCTATGTGGGAGTGGACGTTACCAACCCCGAGCTCTATCAGCCCTTCTTCGAGCGTGGCATCGAGAAGGGAGACGGGTTCGAGATCGCTTTGGAAACAGCCTTCCAAAAGAACTTCCTGGCCGTCCGCCCGGCAGGCGATGAATACTCGCTTTGGTTCAGCCCGGGCGATTTCAAGGAAGTGAAGCCGAGCGTTTTCTCCGACGAGGATTATTTGCCGCTTCGGCCCCGGAAGCATGATTACAACCGGGAGATCAAGAGCGCCTGGAAGAAGACCGCCCACGGCTACTCGGGCGACCTCGCCATTCCCGTGTCGTTCTTCGACGGCGGAAAATTTACGGGCGGATATGAGATCGGCTTTGCATTCAACGTGCAGAAAGTGTTCCCTTCGCCCCAGGCGGTTGAGCAAGAAGAACGGATCGTTTTCACTTCCAAAGCGGATCAGTTGTTCCGCGCCAGTATTACCAACCCCTCAAGCCTTCAGCGCTTGGTGCTGGTGGAAGTGCCAGCCCGATAGTCTGAGGAACCGAGGCCCGTAGCCAGGATTCAGGAGTCAGGATTCAGCAGCCAGTTGGCGCAGAGTCTGGTATTTGAGAGCCTCTGAGGGCAAATTCAGATCGCAGATTCCAGATTTCAGAGATAGAGGCGGTTAGTCTTCCCGTCAGGGACCGGACCGGCTCCTGCCCGCGAAACTTTGCGGCGATTTCGCCATCCAATGAAGGTGCAAGGGGTACGAGGGCGAATCAGGAAACCATCCCCAAGTGCATGAATCGAAATGCGAGGTCCAACCATGTCGAACTTTAGCGTAAGCCGCTTCCGGTTCTTCAGATGCCTGCTCATTCTTTTTCTATTCGGTGCGGCCGCGTCCAGCACAGCACGTGGCCAGGTTCCAGCCTTTGCGGGAGGGCCTCCGTCCTCAGCAGCCGAGGGTAAACAGACGGCGGTTCTCGCCGGTGGGTGCTTCTGGGGTGTGGACGCCGTGTTCAAACACGTGAAGGGTGTTAAAAGCGTGGTTGCAGGCTATTCAGGAGGAAGCGCGACGAGCGCGCAGTACGAGGTTGTGAGTGCCGGCAGGACGGGCCACGCCGAGTCGGTGAAGATCACCTATGATCCATCAAAGGTCTCGTACGCCGATTTGCTCAGGGTCTTCTTCTCGGTGGCACATGATCCGACCGAACTGAATCGTCAGGGCCCGGATTCGGGAACTCAGTATCGCTCGGTGATCTTCTATTCCAATGAGGACCAGAAGCAGATTGCTCTGGCCTACATCAACCAACTAAACAACGCCAGGGTTTTCCGAAAGCCGATTGTGACCCAAGTTGTCCCTCTCCAGGCTTTCTACCCCGCCGAGGCGTATCACCAGAATTTCCTCGCGCTCCATTCCGACAACCCCTATATCGTTAACAACGATCTGCCCAAGCTGCGAAAACTTCAGAAGCAGTTCCCCACGCTCTCTAGACCCTAGCGATGGCGCGAATGACCGCCTGTCCCTGGCTGTGGGCACCGGTCGCCCGCGGGTTTCTGCTGGCAACTAGTTGCCCAGTTCGGTGAAACCTAATTCGACACTCATACGTCCCCTTTCCATGGCAGGATTTCTTCTAGGAGGAGGATGATGATGTACAAACGGTTGCTTACAATTGCAGCGAGTGGGTTGCTCGTTTTAGGAGTGGCATTGTGTGGAGTTCAGGCCAGTGCGCAGACCGGCCCGTCCGGCGAGCATATGGGTCGAGGGCATCAGATGAGCCCCGATGAGGAACTCCAAAGGCTGGATAAGGCGCTGAAGCTCACCGACGATCAGAAGGGCCAGATAAAGCCTATCCTTGAAGACAGGCATC
>Ga0208323_1001101_pt1 | contig 10400 bp, 7 predicted proteins | sample June2015DPH_10_1_2_FD_184703 | JGI IMG/M metagenome (GOLD analysis project Ga0208323, IMG submission 184703) | Peatland microbial communities from SPRUCE experiment site at the Marcell Experimental Forest, Minnesota, USA - June2015DPH_10_100... | ecosystem: Environmental > Terrestrial > Soil >... | reverse complement strand
ATCGCAAGCCCGGTGGAGCACGCATGATTCTTGGCGCAGCTCCGCGACCCCTGCGGATTCGCCTTCAGGTTGAACTGCCATAGCCCCACCGAGATGCCGTCGTGCCCGATCCGCGCCGGGTCGTACCCGCTCTCCTTCCCCTCAAGATTCAAGCCGCAGACCTAAAGAACAGGTCTGCGCTACGCTCGCTTCTTCGCTTGGACTGGCATGCCGAGGCTTTATTGAGCACCCTGGCGGGGAGTGGCGAAGGGGACTTTGCTCCGGTGGATCTGCGTCAACTTGGGTGAAGCGCACTCTTGACGTACCAGGTCCTGGGTTTGGGCCTATCAAAATCCCGGTGCTATAATGCCGTTATGCTGATTAGCACAAAGATTACCCACGCTGATCTGCTTGCGATGCCTGACGACGGCAAGCGGCGCGAAATCGTCGAAGGGGAACTCTTCCTGTCTTCGATGCTTCCAAATTTTGCACTCCCCCTTGCCGATGTTTTCAAACCCTTGTGAGCAGTAGGTAGTGGGCGGAAGACAGTAGGCAGGGACAGGCATGCGTCCCCACACACCACCTACTACCTACCGCCTACCCGCTGCCTCCTGCTCGTCGGTTCGTGAATAACTCAGTGGATATGCTTGACCTTCTTTTGCAGGTAATCCATCAGGCGGAGATCTCACAGCCGACGATGAAGGGGATGGAATCGTCGAGAAGCGTTACCAGCGAGCGAAGAATATGGAACTCCGCCTGGCATTACTCTGTTAGGTTCAGGTGAGAATACGGTAGTGGGTCAGTTTCCGGCAAGGGCGTTATCCGGCCCAGCGTCGCCCCGCTGCTCAGAGAGTGGCAAGGTTTCTTCCCAGCGCGCCGTCATCCGTCCGTTGTCTCTGGCGCCGTAGAACGATCAGTAAACACATGCCGACAAGTCAGGAGCTATTTCCCACAACGCCGTTTCGGGGGATCTGAGCTTGAGGGCCATTTGTCCCGTTTGCCGACTATCAGGGTATGGCCGGAAGAGCGAGTTGTTCTAATTGAATCAACGCCCCCATTTTCAACGCAGCGCAGGCTACTTTCCAAGGGGTGTATTGTCTTAAATCGTTCGGGCTCGATCAGACTTTTCGCTAGTGGCGGGCTTACTACGGTTTGTTATCTGTTCGGCGTGGGGCAAGGCCCCGTGTTCCGCCTTCGACTTCCGGTCCTGCGCAGTTAGGCGGCCTACGACGGGGAGAGACTTGGGCTGGGCGTGGGTCTTGCAGCCTTCGGGTTCTTCGATCCGATGTTTGCGCCCTCAGTCCAAGTTAGCTCGGAGCTCGCGTCTATTCCCAACTCCGCAAGGCTACCTCCCATAGTAGCGGACCAGCTTTACCGTTTTCGTAGTCAAGAAGGACATTCCGCATTACACTGATCGCTGCACGAGTTGGCTGCAAAGGTAATCGACCTTCAAGGAGGCGCACATGAGGTTGCTTGTTATTCTCTTCGCCCTTGCCGCGGCGGGTGCGGCCCAGGTAATCAACTTCGATTCCGCACAGCCCGGTACCCCGCCGCCAGGCTGGACACAGGCAATGACCCACAACGGGGGAGCACCGAAGTGGCAGGTACTGAAAGATGACAGCGCGCCCAGCAAGCCCAATGTGCTGGCGCAAACCTCCAACGACCCGACCGACGGGCGCTTTCCGCTCGCCATCCTGGACAAGGCGAGTGTCAAAGACGGCGAGCTGAGCGTCAAGTTCAAACCAATCTCCGGCAGAGTGGACCAGGGCGCCGGAATCGTTTGGCGGTACCGCGATCCAAACAACTACTACATTGTTCGCGCGAACGCCCTTGAGGACAACGTGGTCTTGTACAAAGTGCAGGATGGCCGCCGCAGCTCGCTTGCACCGAAGGGCGCACCTCCGCGCACTTACGGTGTGAAGCACAAAGTGCAATCCCAGGCGTGGAGCACTTTGCGAGTGACATTCAGCGGGCCTCTGTTCACGGTCTATTTCAATGGCGAGAAATTATTCGACGTGGAGGACTCGACCTTCACTGAGCCTGGCAGAGTGGGTCTGTGGACTAAGGCCGACAGCGTGATCTATTTCGACGACTTTGACCTGGTTCAAAAGTGAACAGGAGCCCGACATCCGATGCCACCGCTGAAGGCTGTCTTCTTGCCGCCCATTTCGCAGGCGACCAGTTGTACGGGGAAGCTTTCCTCCAGACATAACTGAACCGCTTTGCGCCTAACCTCAAACGGATGGGAGTGAACGTGCGAGCGAATCGACCGCCGCGCCGCCCCCCCCCGAGGGGGGCGGGTCTTTTCCGTCTTCCCTTGAACTTCGTTTATACCTTCCATAGGTAACACCCCTTTCGGTTCCTCCAGGGAACCCATGCTTTGGAGTGTTACCCTTTTTCCTCAAGAACTCAGACTCGCAATCCGGGTGTTAGCCCAGTTCTTGTCCGCTAAAACGTGAACCGCATCTGGAGCTCCAATCGGCGGTTGTCCGCCGACTCGGAAAAGCCAGTGCCGCCGAGGGTGCCGGCGCCATAGGGTTGATTGGCCTGGCCGAATCGCGGCGACTCGATGTTGCCGATGATCGGACCGGGATTGTTTCGATTCAGCACATTGCGAATCGACATCGAGATGGTCAGGTTGTAGCGACGACCTGACGAGGAGGAGTCACCCCGCGGTCCGCCCAGGTTGAACGGGCCGGTCTCGCCACGCCGGCCGTAGCTTCCCGATGGTGCGCCGCCCCCTTCCCGGGCAGCGCCAAATGCGAACGTCTTCGACACACGCAGGTTAAACATGATGACGCCAGGCCCACGACCATGATTGCGTGGAAGGATTCTCTCGCCGGCCGAGGGATTAGGATCGAGGAGGCCATACTTGGTTAGAACCAATCCCGGCTTGTTCGGGTCCGCGGCAATGCCGGGCCTGCCGTTGAAAAGCGTGTCGCCATACAGATCCTGGCCTGCGGTGATGTCAAAAGGCGCCCCGGAGTTGGCGACCAGGAACGGGTTGAAGCGAAAGCCCCATCGCGTATTGATGGATCCGCCGAAGGTCACACGATGACGAATATCCGTCCCAGCCGGCCCGTATTCTCCCGCCATGCTGTAGGGATTCGCCGGGAAGGTCCCGAGACCGTCAGTATTGCTCATCGCGTGGTTGTAAAGGTACGAGCCGAACAGGGAGATGTTCTTGCTGGCTTGGGAGTTGAAGTTCGTAATCAACTGAGTCTGATTATAGAGGCCTGCCGATTCCATCAGAAACACTGGATTGGGATTGTTGAGGGGAAACACCTCGCTCCCCGGTATCTGTTGGTTGTAGGTTCCTGGCAGGGGGGCGTTGATGTCCCGGGATCGCAATTGGTGGAGCCCGTGGGTATCAGCGAACGTCACCGCCACGGTGGTGTGGCCCGGCAGTTGCCTCTCGAAGGCCAGGGCGGACTGCATGAGATAGGGCGCCCGCAGGGCAGGGCTGACCCTCTCAACCACCTGCTGCCCTGCCACACCACTCAACGACGCAATGGAAGGAATCGAGGGAAAGAAGTCCGGATTGGTGATGACGTACTGCTGCTGCACGATGCCGTTGTAACGCTCGGCGGCAAGTGTATTGGCGAGACCGAAGCGGTCGTAGAAGATCCCGAATCCGGCGCGGATCACATTCTTCGGGGCGGATTTCCCCGATCGTGATCCGGGGGCCCATGCCAGCCCGATGCGAGGAGCGAAGTCGCGCCAGTCACCGGTATTGGTTTGCGCTTCGTAGCGAAAGCCGCAACTGAGGGTCAGATTCGGTCGCGCCCGCCAGTCGTCGCCCGCGAAGGTGCCCACGTCCCATTGCTTGACCGCTAGTGAGGGCACTCCTGCGGCGATAGTGAACTGCGAAGCGCCGCCTCCCAGCGCTCGAATTTCGGCTGGCGTCAAGCCCGACTGCCCGAAGAGGAGAGTCCGTCGGTAGCTTTCAATCGAATTGACGTTCACGAGGACGGGTTGCCCGTTTGCGTCGAGCACCGGGCGATTGCTTGCGTCCAGCTCCGGCGCGAGCCCGCCGGAAAAGATGAACGTGCCTCCGAAGTCTGTCGGCGAGGTATCGTTGAGGTATGCAGCGCGTAAACGCAGGCCGAATCGCCAAGTGTGCGGCCCGCGTAGAAGGCTGGTGTAATTCTGCAGCTCGTAGTCGTTCTCGAGATTGAACGAGTGGCCCGCCGGCGCTCCCCCGCCGATGAAGGAACCCAGGACCTGGATCGTGGGGGGCGGTTCTTCGGCTAGGCTCGATAGGTTGAACCGGTAGAACTGAAAGCGGGTTTCATTGATGGCATTGGCGCTGAATACAAATGTATTGGCAATCTGCACGGCCTGACTGTCACTGTGGTTGTGGAGGCCGGTGGATACGAGATTGAAGCTGCCCACGCCGGCGTCCTGGATATCGGCCGTTGCGAAGCGATAGCGCACCGAGAGAGTGTCCTTGGCGCTCAACTGTGTGTCGAGGCGAGGGCTGAGCGTGAGGCGGCGCTGCGGAATCCGGAACACCTGGGTGTAGGGATCAATGACGACGAGCGTTGCGGGGTCGAGTGTGGTTCCGTTGATGATGGCGCCGTTGTCGATCGCCGCCCGGTCGGCGCTCATGAAGAACGAGGTGCTCCGGTTTAGAGGTCCGCTGAGGTTGCCACCGTATTCTTTGAGCAGGAAAGGAGCCTTCTCCGCGGCGTAGGGGTTGCGCGAGTTCCAGAAGCTGTCGCCGAAATTGTAGTTACCTGTGCCGTGGAACCGGTTCGCGCCTGGCTTGGTGAAGATTTCAATCCGACCGTAGCCGAGCTTGTCGTACTCGGGCGAAAAGGGATTCTGGTTGATGCGAATCTCACGGATCTCGTTCTTGGACGGCAGTTCGCCGCCACTGAATCCGTCGATGTAGATCGCGCCCCCATTCGGGCCGGCGGAGGGTCCGGCGAGCGCTTGCAGGTCGGTGGCCAAATCCGTCGGGTCGTCAGAGAGGGCCTGCAGGTCGTCCCCACGGAGCACGAGGGCGCTGGCGTTGCTCCCAGCGGCGGTGGCGACCGCCGGTGCTTCGGTGCCTTGTACCTCCACACGCTGAGAAGGAAGCACGACATTCAGTTGCAGGCTCAGCGTCTGTTCCCCGTATTTCAGCGAAATCTTCACTGGCTGGAGAAGTGCAAGGTCCGGCGCGGACGCTTGCACGACATAGTCCCCCGCACCGAGTCCTGAAAACGAGTATGTTCCGTCGCTTGCGCTTTTTGTCGTTCGCGCTGCCCCAGACGGCCCGGTTAACGTAATCACTGCCCCCGGAACGACGGCCCCGCTCTGGTCCGTGACCACCCCATGCAGCGCTGCCGTTTGCCCGAAACAAGGCGACACAGCATAGAGAACAGCAAAGAACAAAAAGATGAGCCTCAACTCGCCTACCTCCAAATGAGCGAACAGGCGTCAGGAAGTTCGCGCACGCCGCACATAGAACGTCGCCGCGTGCCCCTCCCATGATCTCGTGCGAACTGAAGTCACAACTCTTCCAGTCAGCTCTCGGCCACCGATCCCGCCTGAGTTTGCTTTATGCCTCGCCGACCGGGTTTGCCTCTGCTGTTAGTTTTAAGCTCAAGTGGCCCCGCGAATTGCATCCCTTGACTTGCCTCACCAACCGATAGTTTTCAACGAAGCAGTCAGTTTCGTTGGAACCAGCAACCCGAGCGGCCCTGGAACAGGAATAATCGTGGCCGCTTCGTCTCCTCACCCCGCCGCCATCGGACTACTTGCAACTCCCACTGATCATCTTCAGGCTCGCCACCTGGACGTCAGCATACTCGCCTGCGCCCTCTTCCTCCTTCTCTTCTTCCTCACCTTCTCCTGGTGCCCGAGTTATTTTGCCCGTCACAGTCACTTTATGGCCGGGATGGTCAGCTAACTTGATGCGCCTGCTTTTCATCCCAAACTTCTTGCCATTCTCGGCAATTGCGAACACGCCCGGCGATTCACCTTTTTCCACGCAGCCGGTTATGGTCACTGTCTGCCCCTTTTTCTCCTTCGGCGGGTGACCTCCCGCTTAGGCCAAAAAGGGCTAGATGGCTAAACCAAGACCCACAGCCAGTAAACGAGCAATTCTCTTCGCGTTGGTAAGCATGCTCAGCTCCTGGCAATTGTGGCCGCTGACGGCCCTTCAAACACACTTAGCATACAGCGTCAACATGAAAATTCCCTGAATAAGAACAAAGTCCGCCGTTGGACGCTCGGGGGGTAATTGGTTCTTCCCGCGGTGAAGGCTTGGTTTCCAGCGCGAGCGAGACACACGGTAGCCTTGTTTGAAAACCCGCCCTTCTTCGACGCCGGCGTTCCGCTCGTGCGTGAACACTCTCCAGAACACTCTCCAGACTTTTGTCGCCTGACGAACAGGTATATAATCTGCCCACTATTTGTGAGAAGGCAAAATTCAGTGACGGAGGCCCACGTGTATTCGATCAAGTGCACCAGGCACAAAAAGGAATTTCTGGTATCCTTCGTTATACTTTTGGGTGTATCCCTTGCTCATGGGCAGAGCGAGCCACAAGAGATCAACGCGATTCTAAAGGATGAAATTCTGTCACCGGCCGTGGCAGAGTTTCAGATTCGCCAGTACTTGCTCAATCGGGTTGCTTCGCCCCCCCAGGTTCCCTCAAGCCCTCAGGAGTGGACCACTGAGGCTGCGCGACTCCGTCATCACTTGCTCGCAGACATTGGCTTTCACGGTTGGCCGAAAGAATGGGTGGCAGCGGGGCCGAAGTTCGAAGAAGTTGGCGTTATCGAAACCGGTTCAGGCTACAAGATACGGAAACTGCGGTACGAGATTGTCCCCGGTTTTGATTCCGCCGCACTCCTTTACGAGCCTGAACACATGAGCGGCAAGATTTCGGCTATCTTGAATTTGAACGGGCACGTTGGTCCGCTGGGAAAGGCGGTGGAGTACAAACAGAAGCGGTGCATCAATTATGCGAAGCACGGCATCCTGGCCTTGAACCTGGAGTGGTTTTCGTTTGGAGAGCTTGATAAGACGGGTAACGAGCATTGGTTCGGCGCGCACTTGGATCTGGTGGGCGCGAATGAACTGGGAATCTTCTACCTGGAGATGCGGAAAGGTCTCGACTACCTTTACAGCCACCCCAACGTCGACCGCAACCGCATTGGTGTGACCGGATTGTCCGGAGGGGGATGGCAGACCATAATCTTGAGCGCGCTTGACGAACGGGTGAAGGCCAGCAATCCCGTGGCCGGCTTTTCTTCACTGCGGCCGCGTGTGGAGGCGAAGCATTACGGCGATATGGGTGACGTCGAGCAGTCGGCGACAGATTTTCTTGACGGCTCGGACTTTTCCCATTTGGTGGCGCTGGTGGCCCCGCGGCCAATCCTTCTGACGTACAACGCCGAGGATGATTGTTGCTTCCGGGCCGGTCTTGTAAAGCCCCTGGTTTACGATGCACTCCAACCCTTCTTCAAACTCTACGGAAAAGCGGATGTCTTTGACTGGCACGAGAACCGCGATCCCGCTACACACAACTACCAGCTCGATAACCGTCTGGCGGACTATCGTTTCTTTAGCAAGCAGTTCGGCCTTCCGCTGATTGACAACGAGGATCAGGTGGCCTCGGAAATCAGGTCTTACGACGAATTGGTGGTCGGCTTGCCGGAAGACAACCTGACAATTTTGGATTTGGCGCAGAAACTCGGCAGGGAGATTACCAGGCAGCCTATCCCTTCTGACCCTTCCGCCAAGGCCACTTGGAGCAACTCGGAAAGGGCAAAGTTGAAGGACGTGGTCCGCTACAAGCCGGTCGAACTTGAACACCTTTGGGCAGTGGCCACAACCAAGAGTAAAGATGTGCAGTCCACGTCATACCTCTTCCAGATGAGCAACGGGTTGAGCGCCAGCGGCGTGTGGTTCAGATCGATTCTGCAAAGCTCCGATACGGCGCCGGTCACCATCGTACTCAATGACAACGGCAGGGAAGCGGCTGCCGAGGCAGCCTCCGACCGCGTGAACCGGGGAGAGCAAGTACTTGCCTTGGACCTGATGTTTACTGGAACTTCCTGGAAGGACACTCAACCATACCAATTCGCACAAATTCTGGATGGCTTCGGCGACCGTCCGATCGGCATGGAAGCGGCACAGCTCAGCAGGATCACGCGCTGGGCCCGGGAGCGCGCCGGGGTCTCCAACGTGCGACTCGAAGCTGGAGGCATTCGGACTCAGGTGGTGACTCTGGTGGCTGCGGGGCTTGAGTCAACCCTTTTCTCTGCCATCGTGGTTCGAGACGGGATGCACAGTCTGAGCTACGTGCTGGAACTGCCGGTGCGCTTCCAGCAGGCGCCTGAACTTTTCTGTCTCGACCTTTATAAGGACTTCGACATTGACCGGTTGGAGGCGCTGGCCGCGCCGGCGAAAGTGAGTGTGACCAAGTACCTTGAGATTCCCAAAAGGTGAGTGCTCCCCTCCTCGGCGGAGGAGGGGTAGGGCTGGTGGGTGCGAGATTCCGTCAGTCCGTCAACTTACGGAGACCAACCACCCCCTGTCCCCCTCCTTAAGCAAGGAGGGGAATTGCCCGGTGTTAGCATGGAGGAACTTGTGAAGGTGAAAAGTCAACGACGCTGGCTGGCGCTTTTTGCACTGATATCTTGTTGCTTACTGCCTTCTGTTGTTCCCCAGCCCCTGGCCCCGTGATCTATGTCTAACGCCGTATGTTACCGTTCCCCCCGGCCTTATCGCGGGCTTCTTGAACGGCGTCGATTTGGTGGATCAGTTGGTCCATGGAGTAGACCACCTGCTGAAGTCGCTCCGGTTCATTTCGCAGCGAAAGGAGTCGTTGCTTGAATTCGAGCGCCAGAGGAAGCGATGCAGCGAGACGGAAGGAAAGGTGGCGGTAAGGCTGGGGCAGGTGGACCGGCATCTCGGATGCCTGGTGCAACCGTCGCATGATTTCCCGGAAGAGTCGGACGGCGTTTTCAGCCTCTGTCTCTCCTGGCGTTTCTGAACCTTCGTCGTCGAAGAACTCGACGGAGGCGCGCAGGTAAGATTTCTCCTCGTTGGTCAACAGTATCTCGAACCGGCGTTTGCCCACCGTCAGGATATCCATCCGGCCGTCATCGTATTTCCGCGTGACAGTCACGATCTGTGCGCTGCAACCGACATTTGAAATCTCCTGGCCCTTGGCCAAAACCACCCCGAAATCCTGCCTGCCGAAGCCGGAAGTCTTCGCCCGGAGGCACTCGCCGATCATTTCACGGTAGCGTTCTTCAAAGATGTGGAGGGGCAATGGTTCTTCAGGAAGGAGCACCAGCTCGAGGGGAAATAGCGGCAAGAGAATCTCTTCCATGGGACACCGACTACTGGAGCGGCTCGAACTCGAAACCATTCCAGGCACACGCCTTGGTGACTTTTACTGAATCCAGGGGTTTGTCTTGCCCGACAGCGCGGAACTCCACTGTAGCTTTCCAGACAGGTATGTATATGTTCCCGCGAGGTTGAAATTCCACTTCAGCTTTGGTCACAGTGCCGGGAGCGCCGGCATTCTTCTCGAGCGGCTGGAGTATTTGCAGCTCGGAAGGGAAAGAGCCGAGGTTTCGAGACTCGAGGGGAGCAGACCAGAGCGTTCTGAAATTGCCGCGCTCGAGGCGGCGAATCACGATGTTCACTCCAAGAACCTCGGGGCCCTTGCGGAATGGCTCGTGCGTGATGAGGCACTCGATTCCGTCCCCGAGGAGGTCGCGCACTTCCGCAGACAGGATTCCGGGCTTCATTTCGGAGAAAGGGAATTCGAGCCAAGGGCCGCGTGTGAAATTCCCCTGGGCGGGCAGGAAAGCTACCAGTCGCGAAGCGGGAAGCACAACCGACGCAACAAAGCAAACCAGCGCAGTGCCGGAATTCCCTTGTTTGACCAGCCAGCGCGCCAACGCTACCTTTGATACCGTGAGATTGTCCTGATATTCGCCGCCGAGCTGGCGCAGGAGCTCTTCGTCACTGGGAAAACGATCGATGGGAACAATCTCCACCTTGCTGGGATCTACCCAGGCATCGACAGGATTGAGGGTCGAGAGGTCGGTAATGCGGAGCATGGCCCGCTTCCTGCCATTCTTTGACTCCGTTCTTAGCACGGGCAGCAGCGCTCCCCGGCCCACACTCAGTGGCTTGGTTCTTCGGCCCAGCGCCCTTTGCATAAGCTCGAGCGGTCCTTCTTGGACATAGCACCATGCGATTCGCTGGCGACTGTCCCTGTCTTTGGCGGGTACAATCGTGACGGCAATAATACCGGTGATTATGAGCAAGCCGAGACCTGCCAGTGAGAATCGCATGTTGTCCACTATTGTTCACACCCGGCGGGAGTTTGACAAACAAAATCGTGCGTCCTAGACTGTGCAGTCGCCCGGCCAGGCGCTCCGGCCGGGGGCGTCCTGAAGATTGG
>Ga0208323_1001100_pt1 | contig 10413 bp, 13 predicted proteins | sample June2015DPH_10_1_2_FD_184703 | JGI IMG/M metagenome (GOLD analysis project Ga0208323, IMG submission 184703) | Peatland microbial communities from SPRUCE experiment site at the Marcell Experimental Forest, Minnesota, USA - June2015DPH_10_100... | ecosystem: Environmental > Terrestrial > Soil >... | reverse complement strand
CCGATGAACCCACGGGCGACCTGGACGCGCACTCTGCCGAAGAGATTCTCGATATACTCTCCCGACTGAACCGAGATTTTTCGAAAACCATCATCCTGGTAACACACGACCCGCGCGCCGCACGCCACGCCACCGTGACGCGCCACCTGGAGAAAGGGCAACTTCTCCCTCTGGGCCAATAGCCAGTCTGTCATCCTGAGCGACTCGAAGAGGTTTGGCCATTCCATGTCCCGATTGATCGGGACTACATGAGTAGCCGTGGGCGAAGCCCACGGTAAAGGTGCATCTTAAAACCTGTCGGCCCTGGAGGGGCCGAACTGTTCGACCCCTGCGGGGTCGCTAGATCTGATGGCGGCGCGGCCCGTGGGCGGCGGGCACAAAAGCCGTGCCCTTGCCCACGGCTACTCAATTTGAACCCCTCCGGGGTCCCGACAGCAAGCGGGAGGGAAGGCAAGCGAGGAATACGGGTGACCGCCTTCGGGGCGGTCCCACTCATCAAGCCACCCGCTTTCCGGAGGGTGTCTGACAAACTACCGGGATTGTTCGCTCAGCTCAGGACGCCAAACTTGGAGGCCTGCCCTGCCCTCGAACCAAAGGGGCTACTCCAACTTGCGATTTCGGATCTAAAGAGTCAGCTTATGCAGGTATTCGTAACTGATTTTGATGCTCTCCAGCGGCGGGACCTCGCAAAAATCCTGCTCCACGTAGAAGTGCCTCATGCCGCCCTGGCGCGCTGCCGCAAAGATCCGCTTCCAGTCAATAGTTCCCTTCCCCACCTCGGCAAATAATCCCATCCTGGCGTCATACTCTGTTGCGGGTGGATTCCCGGCCTTCAGGTCCTTAATGTGCAGCAAGGGGAAACGGCCCGGGTGTTTCTTGAAGAAAGTCACCGGGTCCTGGCCGGCGTGCGTAACCCAGAAGCAGTCCATTTCGAACTGCACGAGGTTGGGATCCAATTGCTTGAGAAGGTAATCATAAGCAGTAGTCTCACCATATTTCTTGAATTCAAAATTATGGTTGTGGTAGCAGAACCGTATGCCGGCCTGGTGCGTCTGCTCAGCGGCTTTATTGAACAAGTCCACCAGTTGCTTATAGTCGTCAAAGGACTTTCGTTCCTCAGGTTGCAGGATGGCATTCACCATGTACTTAAGGCCCAAATCTCTGGCTTCGGCGATCGACTTTTCCCAATGGGACTTTATCCTTAAAAAGGTTTAGGTGAGATGACACACGGCGGAAGGTGGGTGGCAAGTGACAGAGAAGCAGGAACTATTGAGACTATTAGCGGGCTTTTCTCTTGCTCTTACCCCTGACCTCAAAAATCACTTGGAAGGCAGAGTGTAGGTGAGATCGTAATCGATGTAATATTGAGCACCGGCACCTGGCGTGGACGCAAGGCGCTTGCCGGTAAACGATCCGCCCCCCTGGATTCCTTCGAACCGGCCAGTCCCCTTGATGAATTCACACGTGGCCTCCCACCTGCTGGTCTTCCCGTTTGCCTCGGGTGTTGCGGTGCCTTGATACCTTATGCGTAAGGTGGACCCGTCCTCAAAAGTGGCCACGTTATATCCATGGAACTTGCCACTCCCTTTGATGTAGTCAAACATGTCCTTGGTCGAGGTGGTGGCAACACTGCCGTCATCGCAGGACAGCACGCCTGGGAACTCCCCCACGCCGATGATGTGGCCGGGCACGTCGTCGACCTCAATGACGTTCACCCTGGCCGTATATCCGGTCTCCCGGCATTTCATTGTATAGGTCTGTTTTGTAAGCATCGTTGTTTCCTCCTTTTTGATCCGGAATTTCCATTAAAGATCTAGTGGCCGAAACTCATAGCGGAAATCCGGGTTTATATCTTTCAAGTTGTAGTGGCCGCTGGGCGCGGTAAGGCCGTTGTCTTTCAGCAGCTTTGCGAATTGGTTCGCTGGCATCCCATAGAGGTCGTAAGGCTCGACCTCTTTGTAGCCGATGGCCGCCACTTTCTTGATGGTGCCCGGCACGTCCTTCTGAAGTTCATCACGCACCGTGTAGAGCTGTAGCCCAATGGGTTTGCCGTAAGGATTTGCAAAAAGATTGCGCGTTAACCCAGACCCTCCAACAATTGTTGCAGCGCCTACGGCAGTACTCCGTATAAAATCTCTTCGGTTAATCATCAAATTAGAAACCCCCTTCTATGTGATTTCATTCCCCACCTGCGAATGTTACCGCAGAGGCGTAAAGACGAGATAAAGCAGAAAGCAGAAATTAGAAATCAGAAACCAGTCGCCTCACAGGTGAAGGTAGAAGCTAGAAACCAGATAGCAGAAAGCACTGCTTTCTGATTTCTAATTTCTGCTTTCTGCTTTACTTTCCAGTTTCTGATTTCTGCTTTCTGATTTCTAGTTTCAACTTTCATTCTTCGTTGCTACGATAACCCAATGAGCCGGCGATTGTCACCTGCCACTTCCCCAGAGGTGGACGCGAATTTCATGCGGCGCGCACTTCGGGAAGCACAAAAGGCCGATTCGGAGGGGGAAGTTCCCGTCGGCGCCGTAGTGGTCCAGGATGGGAAGATTATCGCTCGGGCGCACAATCGTCCCCTCGGCCTGTCGGACCCGTCAGCCCATGCGGAGGTCCTGGCGCTGCGGCGCGCGGCAAAGAAGCTCGGGAACTACCGGCTGAAAGGCTGCGACCTCTATGTTACAATTGAGCCTTGCGCAATGTGCGCCGGCGCGATTATCCAGGCACGCCTGCGACGACTCGTTTACGGAACGCCGGATCCTAAAGCGGGCGCGTGTGGGTCAGCCCTGGCGGTCCTCAACCACCCCAAAGTGAACCATCAGGTTGAGGTTGTCTCCGGCGTTCTGGCCCAAGAATGCGCAGTGATTCTGCGCGACTTTTTCCGTTGCAGGAGAAGAAAGACTTAGGGGATTGCGCAAGAAAGCTATCCTACTGTCATCCTGAGGAGTCCCGATCTGATCGGGACGACGAAGGATCTCGGCAGTTCGTAGCTTTAACTGTTGACCTTCGACTCTCGACTACTCGACTTTCCCGGAGAGGTACCGAAGCGGTCATAACGGGGGCGCCTCGAAAGCGTCTTGCCTGCCAAAAGCGGGCACGTGGGTTCGAATCCCACCCTCTCCGCCAGAAAACCAGTTAACAGTCCACAGTCAACAGTCAACAGTTGACAGCCAAAGACCTGGCGCAGCGCCAAGTTGCGTCTTAGTGGTACGTCAGAAACATCAGCCAGTCCTTCATCTTAAAGAGGCCTTGCGACGACCCACAACAATGCACAAATATGGAGTCATCCTCTATTGAAGCAATGAGGACCAAGCGTTCATTGCTGAGGTTCCGGAACTGCCGGGATGCATAGCTCATGTGGAAGGTTCCAAGGGGAGGCGGTCAGGGGTGGACTCCGCGCTGCTGGGGAGCCTACAATGGAAGTCTCGGCTGTTAACTAAAGGAGCGCGAAGGAATGGAGTCTGGTCCGCGTTCGGTGAACTTCTCCACCGTGTCGGAATGGAACGACAGGAAGGTCCGGCGTCTACGCGATTCTCTGGTGGGTGAGGAGCCACTCCAAATCCGACTTGGGAAGCGTCCCCTTAGTGTGACCATGCGAACTCCCGGGGACGACTTTGAATTAGCGGCAGGCTTCCTTTTCACTGAGGGAATCATCCGTTCGGCAAAAGAGGTCGCCAGCCTCCGTTATGGCAATGGATCAGGGTCCGATCGGAATACTGTTCATGTTGAGCTCAACCACCGCAAAACTCTCGACTCGATGCGGACTAAACGTAATTTCCCCGCAAACTCCAGTTGTGGATTATGTGGCAAGGCATTTATTGAGGGGTGTCGCCTGCAAGGGATCAAGCGGCCCAATCCCCGCTTCCGACTTGATCCCGAAATCCTTTGTAGTTTTCCCGAAACTCTCCGGTCTGCCCAAGTGCTGTTTGACCGAACCGGAGGGCTACATGCCGCCGCGTTATTCGAAGCCTCCGGAAAGCTGATTGCTGTAAAAGAAGACGTGGGGCGGCATAACGCGGTGGATAAGCTCATCGGCTGGGCTTTGCTACAAGGTCGCATTCCTTTAGCGGGCTGTGCGTTGTTGGCGAGTGGCCGAGGGGGCTTCGAGATCATTCAAAAATCGCTGGTAGCGGGAGTTCCGCTGCTGGCCTCGGTCTCCGCTGCCTCCGATCTAGCGGTCCAATTGGCTCGCGAGTGCGGACTTACACTGGTCGGCTTCCTGCGTGGCAGGCGATTTGTTTGCTACTGCGGAGAGGAACGCTTGGGGCTCCCCCCTGCGCCAAGATCTTAACTGCCCCTTCGACATCCCCGGGGATTTCAGAACCGATCCTTCAAGCACTTCTTCGTTCGGAGGCGGAATCGCTGTCATCACCACATTATCGTTTGCAAAATTCCACGGTGAACGTTAGAATATTCGTTCCCGGGTCCAATCCTTGCGGGCGCGGTTTAGCAGACAGTTTATGTCTGAAAGTCTAGCCATTTATCCCGGGTCTTTCGATCCGATCACCAACGGTCATCTCGATCTCATCGAGCGTGCCCGGTGGATCTTTGGGCGTTTGATTGTTGCGGTTTTGACGAACCCCGACAAGCTCCCACTTTTCACCGTTATGGAGCGCGTGGAGATGCTCCAGGAGGCCACTCGGGGAATGCCCAACGTCGCAGTGGACACGTTTGGCGGGCTGCTGGTTGAATACGCCAAGCAAAAAGGGGCAGGGATCATCCTGCGCGGCATACGCGCATTTACAGACTACGAGTACGAACTCCAGATGGCGATCATGAACCGCAAACTCGAGCCCAGCCTTGAAACTGTCTTCCTGGTTCCCGCAGAGTCCTACACCTACCTCAGTTCACGCCTGGTCAGGGAGATTTTCCAGAACGGGGGATCAGTGAAGGGCTTGGTTCCCCCTTTGGTCGAGGATCGACTTCATCAAAAGGTTTTTCAGAATAAAGTTTAAGGGAGGTTGGAGTGCAGCTTTCGGAGCGCATTTCACGGATTTCGGTTTCCACTATCGCCACCGTCCTGCAAAAGGCGGAAAAGCTGAAGGTTAGGGATACGAAGCTGGCGGACTTTGGCGCCGGTGAGCCGGATTTCCCCACTCCTGACCACATCAAGAAAGCTGCCATCCAAGCGATTGAGGAAGATTTCACCAAGTACACTGCCACGGGCGGGATCAGGGAGCTGAGGCAAGCCCTGGTGGAGAAGCACGCGAAGGACCATGGATCGAACTACACGGTCGAGGAGTGCCTGGTGACCGTGGGAGGGAAGCAGGCCATCTTTGAGGCGATGTCCGCTGCCCTGAACGATGGCGACGAGGTGATCCTGCCTACCCCCTACTGGGTTACCTTCCTGGAGATCATCAAATACGCAGGGGGCAAGCCCGTCCTGCTCGAGACGCTCGAGAGCGAGAATTTTGCGGTGCACGCCAGGGGCGTCGAAAAACTGATCACTCCGAAGACCAAGCTCGTGGTCGTCAACTCTCCGCACAACCCCACCGGCGCAGTGGTTCCCCCGGGGGAAATGGAAAAACTCCTGGCGCTGGCGATCCGGCACAATCTGCTTCTGCTGTCCGACGAATGCTATTCCCATTTCTTGTATGACGGCCGCAAACCTTTTTCGCTTGGTTCCTCGAAAGAGCGGGAGCACCTGCTGATTGTCGACTCTTTTTCCAAAACGTATGCCATGACGGGATGGCGAGTTGGATTTGCCCTTGGTTCGACAAGACTTCTGGCAAACATGCTGAAGCTCCAGAGCCACTCGACCTCCAACCCCAATTCCATCGCCCAGAAGGCTGCGCTGGCAGCAGTTCATGGGCCGCAGGCCCCCGTGCAAATGATGCTGGCCGAGTACCGGCGGCGCCGGGATCGTGTCATCGAAGGATTGCAATCTATACCCGGCATACGTTGCGTTCCTCCGCATGGCGCCTTTTACGCCTACCCGAATGTCGGGTATTACCTGAAGAAAGACGGATTGGGGGATACATCCACGCTGGCGCAGCGGCTATTGGAGGAAGCGCACGTTGCCGTAGTGCCCGGGTCCGCCTTTGGAACTCAAGAACACATCCGCATTTCATACGCAACCTCTCTTGAACATATTAATGAGGGGTTACGACGTATGGCAGCGTTCTTCTCCAAGTTCTGACTGAATTATGTCCACTTTGAACATTCCTCTTCAACTTTCAACTGCCTTCAAACCAAAAATCTGGGGCCGGGAGGATCTCTCACCCATATACTCGGCCCCGGAGGAAACTGACTCCCCGGCCTCCAGGAAAGCTGAGATCTCAGGGAGCGCGGGGAAACCTGGCGAATTGATCGGAGAAGTCTGGGTCATCGACGATACTTCCCGGTTTCTGAACGGCCCCGTAGCAGGTCTTACTCTGGGCGAGGCATCCGAAAAGTACGGGCCCGCACTCCATGGGCGGTCGTGGCATGGCACTCGTTTTCCGCTGCTCGCCAAATACATCTTCACGAGCGACTGGCTATCAGTCCAGGTTCATCCGGACGATGAGTACGCGCGCGTCCACGACCCGGGCAATGTCGGCAAGTGCGAAATGTGGTATATCCTCCAGGCCGACACAAATGCGGAATTCCTTCTGGCTATAAAGCCGGGGGTCACAAAGGAGGCGCTAAAAGCAGCTTTCGAAAATGGAACGTCGAAGGAACTCCTCGAGCGCCATTACCCCAAGGCCGGCGAGGCCATCTTCGTTCCGCCCGGCACGGTACATGCGCTAGGCCCAGGGCTGGTTCTGTTCGAGGTCGAGCAAAATTCCGACCTGACCTATCGCCTGGATGACTTTGGCAGAGTCGGACTGGACGGGAAACCCCGCCCCCTCCATTTGGCGAAAGGATTGGACGTTATCCAGGAAGACTTGCTCCCTCGCCGCCACCTCCCGCGGTGGGAATTTCAGGAGCCCTTCGGCACAAGGCGGTATATTATGGCTTGCCGTTACTTCGCGGTCGAGGAGATATTCCTGCGCAAGATGGCCACCTTCAAGAGTTCGCCGCAGCGCGTGGAGGTTTATTCCGTTCTTAAAGGTGAGGGTCGCGTTGAGAACACATCGGGCTGGCTGGGCTATCGGACCGGAGAGACCTGGATAATACCCCCGGCGGCGGGCGCCTATAGGTTCGTTCCCCAAGAGCAAACCCGCTTGCTGAAGTTCTATGTTCCTAACCTCCTTGAGGACTTCCGGCGACCGCTGGCGGCTCGCAACGTTCCCCCCGAACACGTGGAGAAAGTTGTGTTTGATTTATAAGCATGGCTACAGATCCCGTATTCAAACACACTTACGCCGTAATCATGGCCGGTGGCAGCGGGACACGTTTTTGGCCCCTTAGCCGCCGCAAACACCCAAAACAACTGTTGACATTGTTCGGCCAGGACTCGTTGCTGGAACAAACCGTAGCGCGCATCCAGCCTGTCATCCCGTTGGGCCACATCTACATCTTCACCAGCGAGGTGATATTGAGGAAGGTTCGCCAGCTTCTGCCGCGTATTCCTTCCCATCAGATTGTGGGCGAGCCGGCATCGCGGAATACCGCCCCCACCCTGGGAGTCGCCGCACATGAAATCGCCCGGCGTGACCCCCAAGGGCTCATGGTGGTGTTGCCCTCCGATCATATCATCGCAAAGCCTGTGGTTTTTCGGCAGGTCCTGGGTGCGGCGTGCCGAGTGGCTTCTACGGCTGGGCGTTCTGTGGTTCTGGGGCTGAAGCCCACGCGACCCGATACCGGCTTCGGATATATTCGCCTGGGCCGCCGCGAAGGGAAAGTGGCGGGGCATGAAGTGTTTCACGTGGCCAGTTTCAAAGAGAAACCGACGATGGCTGTCGCGCGTCGTCACGTATCTTCGGGACGATATCTCTGGAACGGCGGTATGTTTATCTGGAAGGCTTCAACGCTGATTGAGAACTTGCAGCGCTTCCAGCCAGAAATGGCGAGTCAGTTGAGGCAAATCGCTGACGCAGGCGGAGTCCGGGCGCGCGCTTTTCGCCAGCTTTACGCCAAGTTCCAGAAGATATCCATTGACTACGCGCTCATGGAGAAAATCTCGAATATTTATGCGCTGCCCGCTGACATCGGATGGAACGACGTGGGTAGTTGGGCCGTCGTGTACGAGCTGGGCACTCAGGACTCGGAGAAGAACGTCCGGCCCAGCGCCAGCTTGAGCCTTGATTCGCACGGCAATATGGTGGTTTCGCCCAAGAAGTATGTGGTTACGGTTGGGGTACAAGACCTGATCGTCGTCGAGACCGACGACGCGTTGCTGGTTTGCGCACGTGCGCGGTCTCAGGAAGTTGGAAAAGCAGTCCTGGAGCTTGATCGGCTGGGTCGACACGATCTGTTGTAGCGTATGTTGGATAAGATTAAGTTCGGCACCGATGGATGGCGCGGTGTAATCGCGGAAGATTTTACCTTTGCGAACGTGCAACGCGTGGCCGAAGCAATCGCGCAGTACGTCCGCGAGGAGGGTGACCCGGCAAAGGGCCTCGTGGTGGGTTACGACACTCGCTTTCTTTCCCCAGAGTTTGCCAAGCACGCGAGTGAAGTGGTGGCGGCTGCCGGCATTCCGGTGACCCTGGCTGACCGCGCCACGCCCACGCCCGCAGTAAGCTATGCGGTGGTGGGGCGGCAGACGGCCGGCGCCATCATGCTCACGGCCAGCCACAATCCCTATCGCTGGAATGGGGTAAAGTTCAAGGCGCCCTATGGAGGTTCTGCGGCTTCCTCCATCATGCGAAGGATTGAAATCCATCTTCACCGCCTGGATCGTTCAGGGACACATCCACGGAAAAGGCGCCCGGCCTCCATCCAGACCGTGGATTTGGTAGGCCCTTACCTGGAGCGGCTCAAGAGCTTTGTTCATCTCGATCGAATCCGATCCTCGGGCCGGCGGTTTGTGATCGACCCGATGTATGGGGCCGCTCGCGGCTGCCTGGCCCGGCTTTTTGACGAGGCAGGAATTTCTTATCGCGAGATCCACGGAGAGCACAACCCGCTTTTCCCAGGCATGAATCCGGAGCCCATTGAACCTCACGTCGAGCAGCTTCGGCAGGCTGTGCTGGAGGGCTGCTACGATGCCGGGTTCGCCACTGACGGTGACGCCGACCGGCTGGGAGCCGTGGACCGCAGTGGTGCTTTTATTGATTCCCACAAGATCTTTTCCATCCTGCTCAAGCACCTGGTAGAAGACCTGGGGCTGCGCGGAGAGGTGGTGAAAACGTTTTCTACCACCGAGATGGTGACCAAGCTCGCCCAGAAATACGGTCTTCCTTTGCACGTCACGCCCATCGGATTCAAGTACATCTGCGAGTTGATGCTCACCCGCGACGTGCTGATCGGCGGCGAAGAAAGCGGGGGAATCGCTATCAAGGGGCACTTGCCTGAGCGCGATGGAATCTTGAACTCCTTGCTCCTGGCGGAGGTGATGGCGGACCGAGGCCGCACTCTCGGGGAGTTGGTCCAGGAGCTGACTCAGGAGTTCGGCCCCCACTTTTACGGGCGTGTCGACCTGGAAATTGATAAGGACGTTGCCCGGCGCATTGTTCGCTTGGTGGGGCAGAAGAAGATCAAACGCATTGCTGGATTGAAGGTGACTTCCGTTGACGGCCTGGACGGAGCCAAGATGCGCTTCAGTAACTCCGCATGGCTCCTGGTGCGCGCATCCGGTACCGAGAACATCCTGCGTCTCTATGCCGAGGCCCCCTCCGCCGAGCAGGTAAAAGCTTTGCTCGCCGAAATAGAAGCGTTTTCCCGGAAACAGTTGTAATCCGGATTTCTCACCACGAACAGGGAAGGGCGGGGTTTAAGCCCCCGCCCTGGAGTTTCCACATTTGGGCTGAGATTCTTCTGGCCACGTGCAGCTTCCAGCCCTCTCCCCCTTGGGGGAGAGGGTGGCCCGCCGCCGGCGTTTTCTTCAGCCGGGGCGAGCCGGGTGAGGGGGTCGCGAGCCTTGCGCCCGACTCAAAACGGCAGAGCGCGGTGAGAAATCCTGGATAGCTCTGCCACCAGGTTGTCATGCTGGTTTCCTTCTCACTTCGACTGCGGCTCATGCGGTAGAAGGGTCTTGCGAATGCCATCGAGCACACCGTTGACGAACTCGACAGAACCCTCTCCCGAAAAGCGCCCCGCGATCTCCAGCGCCTCGTTGATCACGGCAGCGGCGGGAGTTTCCGGGTGGCAGAGGAGTTCGTACAGAGCCACGCGCAGGATGTTGCGGTCTACGGCTGCCATGCGCTCCAGACGCCAGTTGTCAGCACGTTCGCGAACCAGGCGGTCGAGCCGGTCAATATCGCTTACTGCGCCTTCGAAGAGGTCGCGGGCAAAACCCTCCACGTCGGCATCCGCCCTATTGTTGGCGAAGAAGGTCGCCTCCACCTGGGCGGGAGTGTACCCGCAGATCTCCCATTGATAGAGCATCTG
>Ga0208323_1001083_pt1 | contig 10509 bp, 8 predicted proteins | sample June2015DPH_10_1_2_FD_184703 | JGI IMG/M metagenome (GOLD analysis project Ga0208323, IMG submission 184703) | Peatland microbial communities from SPRUCE experiment site at the Marcell Experimental Forest, Minnesota, USA - June2015DPH_10_100... | ecosystem: Environmental > Terrestrial > Soil >... | reverse complement strand
TCTCCTCCGGCGCGTTGTCAATCGAGTCGAAGGCCCGGAACTTCACCTTCGGGTTCTCCTTCGCCAACACCTTCGTGATCGCCGCCGTCAGCGTCGTCTTCCCGTGATCGATGTGCCCGATCGTCCCCACGTTCATGTGCGGCTTCGAACGATCAAATTTTTCTTTGGCCATGCTGCTGCTCCCCAGAACTAATTTGTGCTATGAGCCCTTGCGAGACGATGCGACCTTAGGCGGGGTCTTGTAGTAGCCTTTTCTTTATATCCAACCTGAGAAAGAAGTTTGGCTATCCCACGCAGCCTCTCCGGCGGTTTCGATATCGGGTGGGACTCACCTAGGTCGTCGAGCCACGTATCACCCCCGAACTCCGCGTCGTATTCCTCCTTGGTCATAGCAATACACAATGAAATCTTACGCACCATCGCTCTAGCCCCATTTGATTCCAAGATGGAGAAAATCTCGCCCAGGCGTTCCTTCTCCGGCATATTCCTGAAGTAATCAGAGACCACGTACATTCTTATGAAGTCTTTGTAGTCGCTCATGTTCGCCCAGACGACGACGTCCTCGCCTCTCTTGGCGAATCCCTTACGCAATGCGCGCTTTACGGACGCAATTGAGTTTGTAACCAATTTCGCAGATCCTTCGTATCCCTCAAAAAACTTGCGCAAGTTGTTTCGTCGCTCGCTTGTCCTGAATATCTCATCTGGGGAGACCAGCGATCATTAATTCGGGCAAACGCCACTTGCAGATCGCGATTCCGTTCGAGGGCGGCTCCCAGCCCACAAGCCTCCAGCAACTCGACCAAGTTATGACTCCATCGTCTCGCTTCCCTGAGCTCCATGCTGTGACGATTCGTCAATTCACAGCGGGCGAATTTCAGGAAGCACTCCAACACGTAACCGCAGAGATAGATAGCACCTTCAAACCTCTGGTTGTCGTGCAGGCACCGCGCATCCTTCCAACGCTCATCGGCAGCCTGCCGGAAACGTTTTGCCGGAACGCGCTCCGGGTCACGCTTTCCGAAACCCCGTCCTCGCCATCTCCCGATCATTGCCGCAGCACACCGAGGACCGATTAAAATCTGGAGCCGATGAGCGGAATTGAACCGCTGACCCCGTCCTTACCAAGGACGTGCTCTACCAACTGAGCTACATCGGCCGAGCTTTCGAAAATCGAAACTCGGCTGCTTTCTCCCTGCCGAATTTCGAGTTTCCAGTTTCGAATTTCGAACTGGAGCGGGAGACGGGGATCGAACCCGCGACCAACAGCTTGGAAGGCTGTGACTCTACCACTGAGTTACTCCCGCCCTTTTTGGAAACTAGAAATTGGAAACTGGAAATTAGTTCCCAATCCGCACGGGTTTCCCAGTTTCTAATTTCCATTTTCCAGTTTCCAAATTCCAACTGGTGGACAGGGGAGGGTTCGAACCTCCGTAGACCGCATGGGTCGGCAGATTTACAGTCTGCTGCTTTTGACCGCTCAGCCACCTGTCCGAGCCCGGCTTCTCAGAGCCAAGACCAAGGTCTCTGTTTCTGCTCTCGATTCCGAGAGCTTATGTCTCGCGATCTGACAAGGAACCTTCGATTCTGCGGTAGGACAATGGGACACTCCTCTACCCGCACCTGCCGTGGGACATCCAGACGGTTAGATGTTGGAAGCTCGCCCCTCGAATCCTGGCCCAAATCCTCGAAGCCGTTCCAATAGCGCTCGCTCAAACTGGAGCTGGCGAAGGGATTTGAACCCCCGACCCTCTGATTACAAATCAGATGCTCTACCAGCTGAGCTACGCCAGCTAGCGCAATCTCCTATTATAGGAAAGCGGCCCCAAAATTGCAAGGGCCTTAAGAAAATATTTTTGCCCGGTCTCGACTTCTTAATCAAGCTAAAATATAGGACTACGTCCCCTTCCTTCCGCTGCTGCTGGCCCTGAGTTTGGGGCTGCCCCTACGCCGCCTTGCCCCTTTTTGCGCCGGACTGCCGCCCGACGTATCGTACGCCAACACCTGGCGCGGCGCCGCCGTGACGACCAAGCCTCGATCAATTCGGGAATTGAACATGCGGCAGTAACCATCAAGATGGGCAAGGATGGCTTGTGCCACCGAACCCGACGCCATGCTCGGAGCGCCCGCCGGAGAGATGTCCACCGGCGCAGCCTCCGCCGTCTCCAGTCCCTGCGCTCCAAAGGTCAGCCTGAGCACCAGCGACTCGCGCGCGTCAGAACGAGAAGATGGAAAGGCAAAGTTGCCTATCGAATAGAACACCGGCGTCCGGCCCACGAACTCGATGCCCTGAAGGACGTGCGGGTGCATCCCTACCACCGCGTCACATCCCGCCCCCGCAGCGAGGCGAGCAAGTTCGCGTTGTCTCTTCGTGATGAGATGTCCGCCCTGACCGCCCCAGTGCATCATCAGCACGACGTAATCAGCTCGCTGCCGCGCTCGCCGGATCGCCTGAACCAAGTCCGCCTCATGCTTGGAAGAAGCGACTCCCTCCTTGGCTTCAGTCGCTTCAGAATTTGTCGGTACAACGTCGGTGAATGCAAGGAGCGCGATGCGATACCCGTGAGCATTGAAAATAAAAGCGCGTTCGGCGTCTGGCTTGAATCCGGCGCCCACCACAGGCAGTTGCGCTTTGTCGAAAGCCCGCAACGTGTCCCGCAGTCCGACCGACGTGTAATCCATCATATGGTTGTTGGCTAGCCCTACGAGCCCCACTCCTGCCGCTTTGAGGATAATGGGAATCTCGGGGTTGCGGGAGCGCAACACGAAGTCTCGTCCAGCCCTCACCGCCGCTGGACTCTTGCCTCGCGTCACCGTTTTTTTGCTGGTGATGGGTTCTTCCAGGTTCGCAAATACCAAGTCCGCTCGCGCAAACTCTTCGCGAACTCCTTCGAAAATGCGTGATGCATCCTGCGGCCTGAGCCACGACGATTCCGGCAGCACGTCTCCCACGACATCTATGACCGCCCGATCCGAGACTCCAGATTCCTGTGCACGACCGGCGTGGACCGTCACCAAGAAGAGGACTGTCGCCAACCCCGCGCCACCTGCGAGAACGCCGCGCCGGTTGCGGCACAGATCGCAACACATGCTGGATCCTTGGAAATAAATCGGGACGCTTGGAGTCCGGCTTACCAGTGAAGGTACTTGGCCGGGTTCACCGGCATGTCGCGAACGTGAACTTCGTAGTGCAAATGGGGTCCTGTGGTCTTGCCCGTGGCTCCCACAGCGCCGATGATTTGGCCGCGTTTGACTTCTTGGCCGATGACGACGTCGATTTTGCTTAAATGGCCGTACTTGCTTGTGATTCCCGACCCGTGATCCACCAGGATCGCATTGCCGTAGCCCGCGTCATAACCCGCAGCGACAACGATGCCGTCAGCCGCGCATTCAACGGTCGTGCCTCTTGGCGCAGCGATGTCGATCCCTGCGTGGAACGCACCTTCGCCGCTCAGAGGATCCAATCTCTCCCCAAATCCCGCCGTCACCTGGCCGCGGACCGGCCAAATCGAAGGAATCGCCGCTTGGTCGGATGCGGCGCTCAAGAGCAGGCTGCGCGCCATCGCGTCGGTTGGAGCATTGGCCGCGCTCGTCTTGAGCAAGTTAAAAGCGTAAAGCGATGCGTGGTAGCTGGAATCCAGCGTTGGATTACTCTGAGCTGCTAGGACTAACAAGGACCGGGGAAATGTTGACCGCCGGGCCTCGCCGAAACCGTAGGTCAAGGCGACTTCCGTCGCCAGGGATTCCAGCGAGTTCAGCTTGGCGTTGGTCTGGGTTACAACTTTCTCCAGCGACCGGTATTGGTTCTTCAAGGCCTCGCGATCAGCCCTCATGCTGTTGTAATCCGAGATCTTTAGAAGCATTCGAGTGTAACTGCTGGCGAGGGCCACGACGGTGGTAACACCCACCAAACTGAAGGCAAGCACTAAGTAGAAAACGTAGAAGGGAAGCTGGATTTTGTGCACTTTTCCGTGCAACCCAGGAAATATCAGGAAAGTGTACAGTTTTCTTTCCATGGATTATTTTTCCTAAGTCTAGATTTTCGAGCTTGCGCCCTCACCCCCAGAGTGTTTCAGGGCGCAAAAGAAAAGGCCGCTTACTTTCCGATCTTTGAAATCGCGGGTCCGATACTATGCGAGGCAACCGAAGCTTGTCAAGCGAATATGGCAGGATTCAAAACGACTCCAGCCATCTCAATAGGTTGGGAGCTAAGTCACGATCCGGCTGAACGGAGATTTGAAGCCGGTCGCCCGCCCCCAGCCGCGAGTAATAATCCACGGCGTTCTTGTAGCGGGCCCCGACTGCGGATTGGGCGAGAATCTCGCCACGTGGGCCAGTCACGTTCATCAGCATACAGGGGCGCGGTGCAAGCGACGCAACGATGTCAGGCAGATCCATCTCGCGCAGGATGCCAAACACGAAGGCAGAGAGGACAATGTTATATTCCTCAGATTCCGCCACGGCTCGGTAGTCCGAAAGCATGTGGCCCAAAGCGATCGCGCGAGGTCCGTCTTCCAGGGCTGAGCCCATGAGGGCAACCAGCGCTCCACCCCCGTGACCGACGACGATAATTCTGCCGCGATCGACGTCGGAACGCGTCTCCAGATAGTCCAGGAGGCGCATGAAGTCCCACACGCACTGGCCGATCACCGGCTTGCCAATCATCAAGCCCGCCCACGCATAACCTGATTCGAGGTGCTCGCCACCATAAAACAATGGGCCAGCTCGTGGATAGCGGGGAGAGCAGATTCCGAGTCCCCTCACGTCGATGGCGCAGAGGGCGAAGCCCTTATCAACCAACCCCACGATTTCGCCGGGTTCGTCCACCGCCAGATCCTTTCCATCTTCGGAAAGCACGACGACGGTCGGCAAAGGCGCCGAAGCGCGGGTAGGTTTCACGAACCAACCTGACACGCGGATTTCGGGTTCCGAATGGAAATCAAACTCCTCCATCGTCATTCCGCGGCCTGTCACCAACGACAACCGCTGCGGATCAAGCGAGCATTTTTCGCCGGGCAAGCCGAGCAATCTTCCGAGCGATTGACGGACGGCTTCTCGCGGCAATGCCGAGCGATCCGGCGACTCACGGTGAAGAATCCGCGGTTCAATCGCGCGCGCCCTGTCGATGTTGAGCTGGATGACCGAGCGGCCTCCGAGCGAAGTCAGAACTTGGCCGGTCGAGGTGCAATTCAAAGCCTCCTCGGGAGATGATTCAAACTCCGCTTCTTCTGTTCCAAGATCATTCTTGCCGAGCCAGCGATTGAACCAGCGATAGCAGGCCTGGCGATTCAAGAAGTCAAAGTCGTGCGGGAGCGGCGAAGCAAAGAGTTCGATCTTTTCTTTCGCGCCCAGAATTCCGTAGGCCTCACTCACTTCATCATAGACTTCGCGCGTGCCCTCGGAATAATTTGGAGAGTAAGTTGTGCCCGAATCCTGCGGAGTAAAAGAAATGAGCAGAGGCTTGGGCGCGAACGTCATCAACAAATCGGCGCGGTCGATCAGGAGCGAATCGGCGCGGCCCGCGCCGGCCAGCGCAAGTCCGGCGACCACGTTTTGCTCGGCGTCGGCCACCGCCCCCGGAGGATCGTATTGCGGGCCGGCGAGGTTCTCCGAATTGCCTTCAACCTCGACGGCCACGCCGATGCGAGGTTCGAGAGCGCAGAGGTACATGGTCATGGTTCCGCCGCCTGAATGGCCCGTGCAGCCGATCCGCGCCGGATCGACTTCGGGGCGACTGAGAAGATAGTCCAGAGCGCGGATGCCGTCCCAGGCGCGATACAGCGCAAAGGTTGCCCCCATCAGAAGCAGGGGACGCCCCGCCTGGGAGTGTTCGCCGGTTGGACCGTACCGGGACTTTCCCGTGCGAGGATCCAGGTACTGCATTCGTTCGCCTTGGCCAAACGGGTCAAAGGCCAGAACGACGTAACCGAGGCGCGCCAGGGTCTGGTACACAGACTGGTAGTTCCGGTATTCTTTGCCGTTGGTCGCGTGGCCCAGGGGCGCGAGGATCGCTGGACAAGGCCGATGTGCGTTTGGATTTTCCGCGGCCGGCACATAGAGATGCGCGGTGACGTACACTTGCGGCTGACTTTCAAAAATGATTTTCTCGATGCGGTACGCTTTTCTCTCGATGGTCCCAACTTGCCTGGGATTGAGCGGCGTCTTTTCGAGAGGCCCGCCCACGAGTTCCCACAGTCGCGAGCGCACGGCCTGAATTCGCTCGCGCACCTGCGCCTCAGTACGGAGCGATTCCAGCGCAGCCTTGCGTTGAGTGCGAGCGGCGTTGACCCTCGCGGTAAGATAGCGGGGCCAGTCGTTCCAGTAGTCGCGCTCGTGAGAGGTGTTCACCGGAGGGTCGCTCATCGCCGCCGACGCAGCCTGAGCACCAGCGCCTGCGAGAGGCAGCGCGAGACTCGCCACATTCGTCTCCAAGAATCTTCTGCGCGAAAGCATAGGCCACCCCCGAAAGTTGCAGAGCGAAGCGAGCACAACCACAATGATCCCTACAGCTCACTGGCGCGGAACATCGTGGGCATTTATTATCATGAACGACGCAGGCGGGCAAACACCGCCGCAGTCCGGACCGAGTCGTGTTTAGAGCTGAGACCGAATTCGTTCGCTGGCTGAAGCGCCTTTCAAGGAGGCAGGGTGCAGGCGTGCGCCTCGGCATCGGTGATGACGCCGCGGTGGTTGAGTTGCGCCACGGGCACGAACTTATACTAAAGAGCGATCTTTCCATCGAGGGCGTGCATTTTCTGCGCAACCTTCATCCCCCTCGCGCCGTCGGCCATCGCGCCCTGGCGCGCTCCCTCAGCGATATCGCCGCGATGGGCGGCACGCCTCGGTACGCCCTGATTTCGCTCGCCATCTCACAACAGACCTCGCGCACATGGCTCGACGAGTTCTATGCGGGTGTTCTGGCGCTGGCGCGGCGCAACGCCCTCAGCGTCGTGGGCGGAGACACAGCCATCGTTCCGGATCGGATTTCCATCGACGTCGTGATCGCAGGCGAAATCGCACGCGAGAAGATGATCCGCCGCTCCGGCGCGCGGCCCGGCGACCAACTTTTTGTGAGCGGCCGGTTGGGGATCTCGGCGTTGGGCCTTCACAGGCTGAAACTAAAAGCGAGTGTCCGCGGCCGAGGAAAAACCCTGGACGCCGCCGCCCACGCTCACCTTTACCCCGAACCGCGGCTCGGGGTCGGCCGCTATCTGAGCGAGAACAATCTGGCGACAGCCCTCATTGACGTGAGCGATGGCCTGTCAACCGATCTCGGGCATCTTTGCGATGCGAGCGGCGTGGGCGCGCGCGTTTGGGCTGAGCGCCTGCCGATTGCTGATGACCTCACCACGCGAGAGCGACGCACACTCGACCCACTCAGCCTCGCACTTCACGGTGGCGAGGACTACGAGTTGTTGTTCACTGTTCCGAAGCACAGAGTCTTTCGGCTTCCGCGCCGAGTACACGGTGTACCCCTTCACTGGATTGGCGAGACGCGCAGCGCGAGAGGGCTCGTGCTAGTCCTGCCCGGAGGGCACGAGATGGCCCTTCAGTCACGCGGCTATGACCACTTTAATAAGTAATCTAATACGGTGTTATCGTTCTAACGATGACCGCCGTCAGGAGGCGTCTTCGGGGCAGGCTTTGTCCCGGTGGGCGGTGGTGCCGGCTTGGGTGGTGTAGCCCCGGGCTGGGTCACTACCGTTCCTGCGGGTTTGGCCGGAGCTTCGTGGAAATCGGCCTTAGAGTCAGCGGGACCGTGCATCGCAGTCGGCTCAGACGCCTTCGGTTGGCCAGGCTTGGGTGGCGGCGGCGCGCCCGGCGATGTCTCAGGGGGCACTTGCGGCTTCGCAACGGGATTGTGTGGCGCAGCCTTGGGCTCAGCCCCTTCCGGTTTCGCAAGGCCCTTGACCGGCTCAGTGCGCGCTTCCGCGGCAGGTTTGATCGCCGTGGTCTGGTCTGGAGTCTGCGCCGCCAACAATCTTTCTGTCTCGGTACTCGCGAGGATTTCCTTCACCTGATCGGGGTTGGTCAAGAGTGGTGAGTTTGGGAAATCCTCCACGGGTTTGTCCTTCAGGGCTTGGCCCATGAAGTCCATCCAAATCGGAAGTGCGACTTTTGCTCCTTCCTCTTTCGGGCCGAGGGTTCGATGGTCGTCAAATCCCACCCAAACGCCGCACGTGAGCGATGGCGAAAAACCGATAAACCACGCATCGGAAAACTCATTAGTGGTCCCCGTCTTGCCGGCGATCGGTTTCTTCAGAGCCTTCGCCCGCACGCTGGTCCCGGAATTAATTACCTCGCGCAGCATAGAAACCTCCAGCCGCGCGATGGGGGCGGGCAGAACGTCAGTGACTTCGGGCGCGAAGTCGTCGATCACCCGTCCGTCGTAGTTCGTCACCCGCTGAATCATGCGCGGCGCGATGCGAACGCCGTCGTCAGGGAAAGTGGTGAACGCCGAAGTATGTTCGAGCAAAGTAAGATCGGAAGCGCCCAGAGCCAGCGGGAGATTGGGAACGAGCCGTGAGGTGATCCCAAACTTGCGGCAGAGCTTAATCACCTTATCGACGCCCACTTTCTCTAACAGCTTCACTGCCGGGATGTTTCGCGACTCGGCCAGGGCGTGCAGCAAGGTGATGGTTCCTTCGTACTTGTTGTCATAGTTGTGCGGCGCCCACGGACCCTGCGCGGAAGGAAAACTGATGGGGCTATCCACGATCGTGTTGAACGGACTCATGCCGTCCATCAAGGCTTGCGCGTACACGTAGACTTTGAACGATGACCCGACCTGCCGCTCGGCCTGAACGGCGCGATTGAACTTGCTTTCGTCGAAGTCGTAACCGCCCACCATGGCCTTGATCGCCCCGCTCGCGTTGTCAATGGCCACCAGCGCGCCCTGCACGTCCGGCTTCTGGTCCAGAGTCACGTGCACGGTTTTCGCTTTGATTTCTTTCACGAAAAAGAGGTCCACGTCGCCCGGGAGGAAAACCTCCTGCGGAGTGGTCTTCTTGGTCCAGGCAGAATCGGCAGGGGCGACGAGGGTGGTGGTTTCACCAAAGCGCACCATGGCCCCTTTCGGCTTCACTTCCATCACCAGGCCATGGACGCGGCTGCCCGCCTCGAAAGGCTTTTTCCAATCATCATTCGTGTACGTTTCGAGCGTCACCGGGCTGCCATCCGGGAGATTGACAGGCGTCTTTAGGATATTTTCTTCCGGACCTCGCCAGCCCCGCCGCTTGTCGTCATCGTGCAGACCCTGGCGCAGCGCCTTTTCCGCGATGGACTGAAGCTCCAGATTGAGAGTTGTATAGACCCGCAATCCTTTTTCCTGGACCGCCTCCGGCCCGTACTTCTTTTCCAAGAACTGGCGCACCTCCTCCACAAAGTAGGGCGCCGTGTTGTTGTTCCACCGCTGGAGGTTCAGTCCGAGCGGCGCGGCCTTCGCCTCTTGATACTGAGCTGGCGTGATCTTGCCGTTTTCAAGCATGGCCGCGAGCACGACGTTGCGCCGCTCCTTGGCGCGCTCCGGGTGCAGGATGGGTGAATAGGCCGTGGGCGTGCGCGGCAAGCCCGCCAGCGTCGCCGCCTCGGGCAGGGTCAGCTCACCCAGGTGTTTGCCGAAAAAATACTGAGAGGCGGCTTCGAAGCCGTAATTGCCGTGGCCCAGCGGGATCAGATTCACGTACATGGTGAAGATCTGCGGCTTGGTAAATCGCCGCTCGATCTGGATGGCCACCAGCATCTCCTGGAACTTGCGCCGCCAGCTCTTCTCGGGCGAGAGAAACAGCCTGCGACTGAGTTGCTGAGTGAGCGTGCTCGCCCCCTGCGCTTTCCGCCACTCGAAAATGTCGGTGATTCCGGCACGCACGATGCGGATCACGTCCACGCCCCAGTGGCTTTCGAAATGCCGATCTTCAATCGAGATGATCGCGTCGCGCAGCACCGGAGGAATCTGGCTGTAATTCACCATCACTCGCCGTTCCAGCGCGAAACTGCCAATCACCGCTCCGTCGTCAGCGTAAAGCTGGGTCATCACGTCCGGCCGATAGTCTTCGAGCTCGCGCACTTTGGGCAAGTCCAGCGAGTAGACAAACACAAGCCCGGCAATGATGCCGACACCCGCCGAAAGCAAAATCAAGGTCGAGAAGACAAATTGGCCGAAGATCTTCCGGCTGCGCAGTAACAGCGAAGGCCGCGGAGGACGCGGCGGAGGCGCGGAAAAGAGCGAAAAGTCGTAGTTATCCATAACAGAAGAAACGTCCGTTGTCCGTCGCCAGCGGTCTATTGGTTGGACGACGGACGACTAATTAAAGCAACACAGCTTTCTTCTTTCCTGTACAATCTTATGCCGCCGCCGCCCTCCCGTCAAACCGGCGTTTGCGGGCGGTTGTGTCAAGCATTTGTCAGTTGAGCTCCGCGAGAATACAAGACTTCGAACCAAGTTGTTCCGCAGCGAGCGATCCAGAGGCGGAGCTTGAGGAGGCGGTGAGCGCCGCGTCGTGTCCAGCGCAT
>Ga0208323_1001080_pt1 | contig 10524 bp, 6 predicted proteins | sample June2015DPH_10_1_2_FD_184703 | JGI IMG/M metagenome (GOLD analysis project Ga0208323, IMG submission 184703) | Peatland microbial communities from SPRUCE experiment site at the Marcell Experimental Forest, Minnesota, USA - June2015DPH_10_100... | ecosystem: Environmental > Terrestrial > Soil >... | reverse complement strand
ACAGAATTTGTCGAGAGCAGCCTTGAGGTCAGCAGCGATGGCTGGTGCTTCGCGGGATTCGATGTCGCGGCGCGGCATCATGTAGATGAGTTTGCCGTCGCGCAGAAGGGCGATCGAAGGCGAGGACGGCGGTTGTCCCGTGAAGTAACTGCGGGCGCGTTCGGTGGCTTCGGTGTCTTGTCCCGCGAATACCGTGAACGCTTTGTCGGGATGCCTGGCCTTCTCCAGGGCCATGCGGACGGCGGGATGCATGCGGCCAGCGGCGCATCCGCAGATGGAGTTGACGACCACCATAGTGGTGCCGGGCTGAGCCTTCAGGGCATGGTCGACAGCATCGCCTGTGCGCAGTTCCTCGATACCCAAACGGGTTAATTCTTCGCGCATGGGGATGACCATGATTTCCGGATACATTGACGTGTGCTCCTTCGGTGCTTGAAATATGTTCAGAAGAAAGTGTGTATCTTGATTCTAACCCAGAAAAAATAAACCCTCTCGGGCTATGATTCTTTCTTCTGGAGTGAGAAGCCCCTCCGTGCAAGAAGAAACAAACGAAAAGGCATCTTGACTTGCCGTCTGAAGCTTCTTGCAAACCGCGGGCAAAGCAACCTAGGCGCATGACCTGGCAACAAATACAAGGGCGATTCGACTCCGAAGTTGGGATTTCTAACTCATTGAGAGACTGAGAGCAGAGGAGGAGCATTCACCGATGAATAGCAAGTCGCAATTTCTCAGTTCATGGTTCCTAGCCGCCGCGCTGACGCTTTCCGTGGTAGGCACGGCCTGTGCCCACCATCATTACTACCGGGTCTACGACCCCTATTACAGCGATTACCACGTCTGGAACCACGATGAAGACGCCTACTACCACACGTGGGCACGGGAAAACCACCGAGATGAAAACAGAGACTTCAGGAAATTGCCCCCCCAAGAACAAACGGAATACTGGACCTGGCGGCATAGCCACGGCGACCACGACCATCACTAAGTAAAATTGCAGTCTTTCATAAGGCAGGCGGGCGGCCATAAGCTGCCTGCTTAAGTTCTGCAGGCTGTAACCGCCCGGGTTGCGGATCTCGATCTCGAAACACCATCCTTGTATGTTCTAATGCTGGCTCTCGTCTCGTTGAGGGAAAACATATGCCCAAATTGCGTTGCTCTAAGTTCGCAACCAGTATTCTTGTGATCGCGTCTGCTGCGTCGCTTTGCGCCCAGAACGCGCCACCGCCCGATCTGGATTCCTATGTCGCCAATTCCATGAAGACGTTCGAGGTGCCGGGAATAGCCGTGGCCATCGTGAAAGATGGCAAGATCATCGTGGCGAAGGGGTACGGCGTACGTAAGCTCGGAGATTCGATGCCGGTCGACGAGCATACGATGTTCGGCATCGGGTCAAACACCAAGGCATTCACTACGGCCGCGCTGGCCGGACTGGTGGATGCGGGCAAGCTCTCATGGGACGATCCCGTGTACCAGCGGCTTCCCGGCTTCGTGATGTATGACCCGTATGTATCGCATGAGATGACCATCCGTGATTTGCTCACCCACCGCAGCGGCATGGGGCTTGGCGAAGGCGACTTGCTGTTCTGGCCGCACTCGACCTATACGCGTGACGAAATCATTTATAAGCTGCGCTTCATGAAACCGGCGTCGAGCTTCCGCAGCCACTACGCTTACGACAATTTGCTCTATATGACCGCGGGGCAGATCATTCCCGCAGTGGCTGGGGTCTCATGGGATGACTACATCCGCCAAAATATTTTCGCGCCCTTGGGCATGAATCATTCCAACATTAGCAATGCCACATTTAGGCCGGGCGACGACTACGCTTTTCCGCATGAGCGCGTGGATGGGAAGCTGCAGGTGATTCCATTCGAAGTACTCGACAACGCCGGCCCGGCAGGTGCGATCAATTCTTGCGCTGAGGATATGGCGAAGTGGGTGCAGTTGCAGCTCAATCGCGGCAAGTTTGTCGACCATGACGGACGCCTGTTCAGCGAGCAGCAGTCGAAAGAAATGTGGACACCGCAGACAATTTTGCTGATTGCAGACCCACGACCGCCTTTAGCGGCTTTGAAGCCAAACTTCGCGAATTACGCCTTGGGCTGGGGTTTGCGCGACTATCACGGACGCAAATTAGCCGGACACACTGGGGGAGTCGCCGGATTCGTTTCGCGCGTGATGCTGGTGCCGGAGGAAAATCTTGGTGTAGTAATTCTGACTAATGCGGAAGAAGGCGGCGCGTTCGATTCCATTCTCTATCACGTGCTTGATCATTACTTCGGCTTACCACCGACCGACTGGATCGCCGCGTTTAAGTCCGTCAAAGATACTGAGGAAAAAGGAGCTGCCGAGGCGATGAAGAAAGCGGAAGGCGCACGCGCGGTTGATTCCAAGCCGTCCTTGCCGCTCGATAAATACGCTGGAACCTACAGCGATGCCTGGTATGGTCCCATCACCATTCGCATGGAGAATGGCGCTCTCGTCATCACTTTCGATCACACGCCCACGATGATCGGCGACTTGCAGCACTGGCAGCACGACACTTTCAAGGCACACTGGCGCGACCGCACGATTGAAGATGCGTTTGTAACGTTCTCTTTGAAGCCGGACGGCGGCATCGAGAGCGCGCGCATGGCGGCGGTTTCGCCGCTGGCGGATTTCAGCTTCGACTATCAGGATCTCCTGCTTAGACCAGCTGAGAAAAAACAGTAGGCTACGGGCAAGCAATTGACCACTGAGAATCCCATCGCATTGCGGACTGCGGAGGCGGAAGTCCAGGGCCACAGCGCCGCACTGCGCAAAGAACTGGGTTTATTCGACCTGGTGATGGCACAGGTCCTGCTCGTCATCGTGCTGGATTTCTTCGGCACCGCTGCCAAGGCTGGGTCAGCCCACGTCGCGTTCTGGCTGGTGGCGTTCGTTCTGTTTTTCATTCCGCTGGCTATGGTGGTCGCTCATCTTAATCGGCTGATGCCGCTGGAGGGTGGTTTGTATGAGTGGGCGCGCCTAGCCTTCGGCGATCAAGTCGGCTTTCTGGTGGCGTGGAATCTTTGGCTCTTCGTCATGCTGTATGTCGCGGTAATCGGACTGGTCACCACAACATTTGTGGCCTACGCCCTAGGTCCCGCTGCAGCGTGGATGGCTTCCAGCATGGGGCTGATTCTCACCGTTTCATTCGCGCTGATTCTCGGAATGATGTTCTTGACCGCTCTTGGGCTGCGCGTTGGCAAGTGGTTAAGCAACGCGGGCAGCATCGCTACGCTGATCACGCTTGCGGTGCTCATCGCCACGCCATTTCTCAACCGCTGGCGCGGAACGCTCGCTGAATATCACCCGCTTCGTCTGGTGATGCCGCCGCTTACCGTCTTCAGCCTCAGCGTTTTCGCGAAGATGATGTTCGGCGCGCTCAGCGGTTTCGAATATGTAGCCATCTTTGCGGGCGAGTGTCGCAATCCGGCGCGCAACCTCACTCGATCCGTGCTCATCACCGCGCCTTTCATCGCGCTCATTTATATCTTCGCGACCAGTTCCATCTTGGCGTTTATTTCGCCCGAGACCGTGGACGTGGTCGGTCCCATCCCGCAGGCTCTGCGCCTGGGCTCGCGGGCCTTGGGATTTTCCGGCTTCATCGTCCCGCTAGCAATTGGCCTGCTCTTCGTGAACTACCCGACGTCGTTCAGCGTGTACTTCAGTGCCAGCGCTCGACTCCCGATGGTCGCGGGATGGGATCATTTGCTCCCCGAATGGTTCACTCGCCTGCACGCCAGATACAAGACTCCGGTCAACTCGATTCTCGTCCTGGGGGCCGTAACCTTGGCTGGCAGCGTAGTCGCCCTGATCGGAGTCGGCCCACAGGAAGCCTATGAGCTTTTGCTCACTTGGGCCTTCACGTTCTACGCCATCGCTTATCTGGCGCTCTTCGCAATTCCATTTCTGTCGCCGAAAGAGCGAGGACTGCGCCCGGCACTATGGCTGCGCATAGCAGCGGTCTCGGGATTCTTGATGACACTGCTTTATGTCGTGCTCTCGATTTTTCCCATCATCGACGTGGAAAGTTCATGGAAGTATTCGCTGAAGATCGCCATAGTCGTTCTGGGGGCAAACGGTCTAGGGTGGGCCATCTACCGCACGGGCGCGCGGAGGCAACTCGGGTAATAGCGTGATTCCTCCAGCCGTAAAATGGAAAGAGTCCTGTCTGATCGTGCTCTCCCGATGCAATCAGGTTCGTTTCCCAACGTACCAAGGGGCGCTCACCGTGAAAATTCGCTCATTGCCGCGGGCGAGCAGTACCCATTCCAGAAGCCGGCCACGCTGGTTGTGCAGGAAGTATTCGTACCATCGATCCTCCACCAGCTCCGGTATGACAACGACAATGCTGCGATCGGGATGTTTTTTCGAAAGATCGAGAATGAACTGAACGAAGGGAACGATGATGAAACGGTAGGGTGACGGCAGAACGTGGAGCTGGGGCGGCTGCTTGCCCGCCGCCTGGAAGGGCTTTTCAACGTAGTGTTCCCACTCACCTTCGAGCAGCTGGGAATGCTCGGTCGGCTCGACGTGAACAGCGATCACTTCCGGGGAAAGACGGGCAGCAAACTCAATTCCCTGGCGGGTAATGATGCTCCAGTGGTCGATGGCAATGACGGCAATCGGATGCTGATTCAGGCCGGCCGCATCAATGGGGTCCTTGCAGCTGGTGAGCAGTTTCACATTGTGATAGTGGCGACGAACCAGGGAGAAGAAAACAATGGTCAATGGGATGAAAAGCAGCGTGATCCAGGCGCCTTCCACGAATTTCGCAACCAGCACGACGATGGTGGTGACGCCAGTAACGAGCGCGCCTAGCCCATTCACGAATGCGCTCTTTAGCCAGTTCGGGCCGCGCTTTTTTTTCCAGTGCATGACCATGCCGGCTTGCGAGAGCGTAAAAGCCATAAAAGCGCCGACAGCATAAAGAGGGATTAGCCTGTCGGTAATCCCGCCGAAAAGAATCAGAACACCGCCGCACAGCAAAGCCAGAACGACGATGCCGTAGGTGTAGACGAGTCGCCTGCCCCGGTAACCAAAGACGTGCGGCAGATAATTGTTCTGAGCGATGGCGCGGCAGAGGCGCGGGAAATCGGCGAAGGCTGTGTTGGCGGATAGAGAGAGAACGACAAGAATCGAGCCGATGGTGAGATAGTAGAAAATACCTTTGCCAAGCACGGCAGACGTCAGCATGGAGAGAATGCTCTGGTAACCGGGCGCGCCCGGATCGGTGGCTGCTATTCCGTAAGTCTTCACGAGATAAGAAATTCCGGCCAGCAACACTGCCAGAAGGAAAATAATCACAGTTAGAGTGCGCTGCGCGTTTTTCACGCTAGGTTCGCGGAAAGCCCTCACGCCGTTGCTGACCGCCTCCACGCCCGTCAGTGCCGTGCAACCACTGGCGAAAACCTTGAGCAGCAGCCAATAGGTGACGGCTTCCGTTGCATGCGGAGGAGGCGGAAGCGGAACCACCGGAGTGGGATGCCCTACGCTGAGCAGGACCCGCAGAACCCCTGCGCCGATGGTAATGAGAAGGGTGCCCACAAATAAATATGTAGGAACCGCGAAAGCGGTGCCAGCCTCGCGCACGCCGCGGAGATTAAGAATGGTGATGAGAATCAGGATTCCCACGCAGAGAGAAACAGTATGCGGTAGTAAAGACGGAACGGCCGAGACCAAGGCCCCGACTCCTGCGGAAATGCCTACAGCAGCCGTGAGAATGTAATCGGCGAGCAGCGCGGCCGCCGCTAGCAATCCCGCGGACGCGCCAAGGTTGAAGCGCGCCACCGTGTAGGAACCGCCGCCGGAAGGATAAGCAGCGATGGTCTGGCGATAGGAGAAATATACGATCACCAGCAACGTGATGATGGCAGCGCTGATGGGGACGATATAGCGGACACCCAGAAGGCCAAGCGGGATCAGAAGACTGAGCGCAGCTTCCGGGCCGTACGCGGCCGAACTCAGCCCATCGAGACCAAATATCGGAACGCCTTGTGTGGGACCAATCTGCTCGGCGCGTTCGTCACTGGTTTTGATGGGCTTGCCGACAACAAGGTCAAGTATGTTCATGAGACAGTCTTCCGATGGGATGTTATACAACGCGGGCGGTTTGATCGCCTATTTCTGTGCTACGGGAAGCGCACGTCCAAGGTGTAGATCTCCTGCGTACTTTTGTCGCGCATAAGGAGCGGCGAGTCATCGGGGGCGAGGCCGACCCAAAATTCCCAAGGATCGAAGCCACGCGGAATTTCCTTCAGGCTGAGTAAGCGTTCCATCTTGCTATCGGCCACATTTACACGAACAATGTCATCGGTCTTGTCGGAATAATCTTCCGCATACACGTACTTCCCGTCGTGTGACCAGTTCTCGAAACCGAAGCGCGATACCGCGAGCTGCGACCAACTATTCTTTTCGATGTCGTAGAGCATTAGCTTGGTGGAGTCTGCGGAGAGGGCCGCCACGTGGCGGCCGTCCTGCGAAGAGCGAGGACTGAAAAGATTCTCCGAATCCGGCACGTCCGAAATTTGCGAAGTTTTCAAATCGGCAATGTGAATGTTGGGACCAGCCGTGTTTCCGTATTCCAGCCACGGCATTCCCGCAAAAACAATCCCATCACCTCGAGGCAACCAGGTCGGATCCCCTTGGTTTTGGTTCCCGGCAGTCACTTCACGCGGCGTGCCGCCCTCGGCTGGTATCACGAAGATCTTCCAGGGTCTTCCCGGGCGCGATGCCATGAACGCGATCTGAGTTCCATCGGGCGACCACCGCGGCATGTGCGCCAGCATTGGCGCGTAAGTAAGTTGCGTTCGAGAACTTCCGTCCGGTTTGCTGCGCCACAGCGTCAGGTCGGGGTGCGACACGTAGGTCATCCACTCGCCGTTGCGCGTGATATCGGCCTCGCCGGCTGACACGCCCTGAAGATAGATAGAGAATTGCTGTGAATTGCCACTCATGCGAACTAAATCGAAGCGACGCTGCTGACCAATCACGAAAAGCTTCTTTCCGTCCGGGCTCAGAGTCGGATTACTGAACATGAGCGGGCCTACAGTCAGTTGCGTCGGTTGGGCGTTCGCCTGGTGAAACAACGACCTACCATCACGAAGAGCCCAGATGTTCTGGGTGTGGTCGTGAGTAGATTCAAACAGAAAATACTGCCCATCGGGCGTCCAGGTTCCACCAAACTCCTGGGCTGGCTTGTTCCAGTCCGGCAGCACCGGGTGCAAATTCTTCCCCTCCGGTGAAATTTCCCACAAGGAAGAAGTGCGCTGGTCGGTATCGCGGATGGTGAAGCGCAGGCGGCGGCCGTCGGTAGAAAATCGAGGCGCAAAAGGAACTCCGGAGATTGCGATGAGTTCATGCGAATCGCTTCCATCTACATTACATTCGTACAGGCTTGAGTTCCTGGCATACACGATGTGCTGGCCGTCGGGAGCCCATGTGGCGGCGTGTGCGAGGATAGTTCCCACAGCTCGCAGCGATCCTGCCGGCAGCGGCAATATCCAAACCGGCCATTCAGTATCCGAGCCCTCCGCCACGCCTTTCACGAGTAATTCGGAGCGGCCCGGAAAGAAATCATAGACATCGGCACTCGCCAGCGAGATGGGCAAAGGCGCCGTTTCTCCACCCGCTGTGGAAACCTGCATCAGAACCGAGTGGCCACTGACATATTCGGAAAAATACAACCGGGTGCCGTCAGTCACGAGAGAGCGTTTCGATGTTCCGTCATTGGTAATCTGCAGCGACGAGACCACGGCGGGCGGGGGCTCTGGCGATCTTAGGAAAAGAATAACTGCGACAAAGGCCGCGAGTGCAACCAGGCCTGCCGCCAGCCACGGCGCCTTACTTGACTTCGGCTGATGCGCAGCGGTGGTGAGAGCCGTGGCGAACATGGCACGGATTCGATCCTTCGAATCCGGCACTGGACGGGCAACTGGTGCAGCGGTCAAGGCTTGTCCTGACTCGACTTCGCGGCGCAGGCGTTGCAAATCGGCACGCATTTCGGCAGCGCTTTGATAACGATCCCCTGGATCCTTCTCGAGAGCCTTCCTGACGATGCGTTCAAGTTCGGCGGGAGTAGCGGAGTTGAACCGCAATGGCCATTCCGGCACGCTGTGAATCAGAGAGTCAAAAAATGCAGCGGTGGTCTGTCCCGTGAAAGGTAGAACTCCGGTCGCCATCTCATAGAGGACGACTCCGAAAGAGAATAGGTCGGTACGGGAATCCAGAGGCCGGCCCAGCGCCTGCTCCGGCGACATATAGGGGATGGTTCCCAAAGCAAAGCCGGGGCGAGCCGGATCTTCCGGAGACTGCGTGACCTCTCCAAAAGTATTGCCGCTGAGAACGGCTTCGTCCCCCTCGGTTAGCTTCGCAAGACCGAAGTCGAGGATTTTGGCGTGGCCGCGCTTGGTAACAAAAATATTTACCGGGTTGATATCGCGATGAATAATGCCATGCGTGTGAGCGGCATCGAGAGCATCCGCTATTTCGACTGATAGTGACAACAAAGTTCTTATGTCTAGCGGACGGCCTGCGATCCGGTGCTTCAGCGGCAGCCCATCCAGAAACTCCATGGCGATGAACGCCTGGCCATCCTGCTCGCCGATGTCGTGAATCGTACAGATATTGGGATGGTTCAGAGCGGATGCGGCTTGGGCTTCGCGTTCAAAACGAGCGAGAGCATGCGGATCGCGGGCTACGGCATCGGGCAGAAATTTGAGCGCCACAAAACGATGCAGGCGCGGATCTTCCGCCTTGTAGACCACACCCATCCCGCCGCCACCGAGTTTCTCGATAATCCGGTAGTGCGAAATGGTTTTTCCGATCACGTTGAAAAATCCTACGTGTCGGACTGCGGCAAGTCAATGAAGGCGATGAAATCGTCGTCTCTACAGCTTGGCAGGTGAGTCTTTGCAATCCGACGAGCAACGGGGGGCATTTTTCAGCGCAGAAACACGTGCTCCGCATCTTCCACGCGTATGTTCGATTTCCGGCGGGCTCCACTCGCGACGTTATAGCCAACCAGCCACTGATCCTCCACAATGAGGATCTCTTTGTCATTGATCCAACCCACCAGCGTGGCGTGCGGCAAAAAGGCCAAGTGCCGCGGAGAATCCTCGACACTCTTTATCTCGACCGCCGGTAGATCCAATAAAGCTTTGCGAATGCGTTGCGACTCCTCGGGATTGGCCTGTCCTTGCTCGGCAAGTTGAATCGGGGTATTTGGCCTGGCAGTAGCATTGATCGTCATCGCCACGAATCCGAGATTGGGCGACAATTTGCCGTTCTGAGTGTAGAAGCTCACATCGTAGTCGGGATTTTTGTATGCCGCCAGTTCATCGAATACGGTCAATCTCTTGCCGTGAAGATAGAGCAGAGTTTGGTCATCGCTTTCATTGGACCATCCGCAGCAGCCCGTGTCGGGGATCGCTTCCAAGATTGCGCCCCCATTCGCAGCGTCCAATTCTCGTTGCAGTGGCAGATCGAGAGGCGTGGCCGTCCATTGGCCTGCGTTCTCCTGGTAAACGGACGACGACTTATAAATCGCCTGCGTTTGTCCCTCCACAAATAGCGTCAGAAGAAAAAACTTGCCCACCCCTTCGTCAGGAATCCACGTATCTCCGTAAGGGCACGTTTCCTCGCACCCTCCGGTCGTGCACGAACAATCGGGCATGGCGATCGAGGCTAAGTCCTGACGCCCGGCGCCAGAGAGGTCCGTCCGCCAGCCTAGCCAGGTTATCTTGGTGGAGAGATCCACGCCATCGCGCTGCAGGCGACGTGCCTGGTTCGAAAACCAGTAGAGATGGACGCCATCTGCCGAGAGAAAGGGCACAGGCGCGGACTCGGTAATAACCAGGTTTGATCCCGCCGTCGATGTGGTGCGGCCGACGTCACGCGTAAGTTCGCTTGCCATGTGACCATTCCAGAACCAAACTCTTCGCTCGGCGGAGAGATCGCCCTCCGCCAGCGGCAAAGCCACGGGCGCGGCGACCAACATCTGCCCGAGGGCATTGACTGAGAATCTCGACGGCGATGCTACGGCTTCCGGGGGAGTCTTCACCGTCTGCTTCTCTGCAAAAGTTGCGGAATCATACTCTACCGCATCCCCGGGCCCGCGCAGCACCCATAAGCGCTTGCTCTGTGCCGCGAGCAGAGTTGAGAGGGAAAGAACACAAGCAATATGGATCACTTTTCGCATGAAGGAGCCGCAGCATTCGGATTGTCACGTTGATTGTAAATCGTGGACTCGCTGGCTTCGCAGCTCTTGCGTACAATAGATGCTGAAACCATGAGCACACGTTCCGAGAGCCCAATGACCACGACAATCCCCCCACAGGTTCGTCCGCAAACTGATGGTCCGCAAACTGCGTCGGCGGAGATTCCCGAAGTTCCGCTGACCACCGAGGGCTACAGCGTGCTGCATCAGATGATGCGGTTCCGCTGGACGGCCTGGCGGGCCCTGCCGGAAGACACGCGGGCAAAGATTGCTCAGGAAGCGGC
>Ga0208323_1001073_pt1 | contig 10558 bp, 10 predicted proteins | sample June2015DPH_10_1_2_FD_184703 | JGI IMG/M metagenome (GOLD analysis project Ga0208323, IMG submission 184703) | Peatland microbial communities from SPRUCE experiment site at the Marcell Experimental Forest, Minnesota, USA - June2015DPH_10_100... | ecosystem: Environmental > Terrestrial > Soil >... | reverse complement strand
CAATTGCGAAAATCTCCGCGTCGGCACTCCCGACACGTGTTGTCGTGGCCGCCGTGCCATCCGACACCGACGCGCTGCCCCTTCTTCCACTCCGAAACGCCGGCACCCACCTCGTCGACGATGCCCGCGACTTCATGTCCTGGAACGCGGGGATACTGAATTCCAGGCCACAAGCCTTCTTTCGTGAGCACGTCACTGTGGCAGACGCCACAGGCCTGCACCTTGATCCGTACGTGTCCTGCATCCGGCTTAGGAATCTCGCGCTCGACGATCTGGAAATCTGCACCAGGATTGGGCACTTGCGCCGCCTTCATCTGCGTCATCTTCATTGGTACTACGGTGGCTCTGCTCGTTGCCATAAATCCTCCTATGAATTTTCGGCCATGGTGTTCGGTCCCTGCATCAGGAGCCTTACTCTGATGCGCTCGCGTTCTCGTTCCGTGTGTCAGTGGCTGGGCGCTTTGAGGTAGGGGCTTGTCGCGGATTTGGCGTTAGTACCGTCAACTCGCCGACTTGCTCCCTCTTCACGGCACCACGAAGGTGGGCCGCATGATCCATCATCCAAAGCTCGGGAATAATTTCGCCGACCAGTTGTCCATGACAGAAAAGTCGCACCACGGAACTCTCAGAAACCACAATGCCCACCGCCTTGGTCACAGCACTCATGTTGGCGGCGGCAATGTGACGGCTGCCGAGTCCCAGCGGAACGTCCACTTGTGCGGCCACGGCGTCGAGGTAGCGGCACGCGGAAAGGACAATTCCGTCGCGACTCACCACGAACCCGCCGTCCAGCTGCGCCAATTCCTTGATGGTTCCGCGGAGATTGAGATTGGTGACGTGGCGTGAAGACTCAGGATGCCCCAACAGCGGATCCAAAATCAACGGTCTGGATCTGGCGAGCACGGCATTCTCATCTCCCAGCGTGAACAGCGTGCCAACGCGCCTTCCCTCTCGACCCTCGCGGGCAATTTCCACTGCGAGCCCAATCAGTGGCTCAAGAACATCCGGATTGTATTCCGTTACTTCGCAAAGAATGCTATCAAACATCCATCGCGCTCCTCGCGTGAGCTAAACACCACTTTGATTTCATCGTCGTCACGACGAACCGGTCAACTATGCGAGTTGTGCACATTAGGTTGGAGCCCCCGCTAACGGCAACCAGACTTGAAAACGCGTGTCACCTGGTTTGGAAGTGACCTGAATATTTCCCCGATGCTTCTTTACAATTCGCTGGACCGTATCCAAGCCGAGGCCCGTGCCTTCCCCAACTCCTTTGGTTGTGAAGAAAGGCTCGAAGATATGAGGCTGCACCTCCTCGGGAATTCCTGGACCGTTATCGGCGATTTCAACCACAACGCAACCGTCTTGTTGGTACGTCCGGACGCGAAGCTCGCCTTTTCCGTGCATCGCGTCAATGGCGTTATCAATAATGTTGGTCCAGACCTGGTTGAGTTCGCTGCCAAAAGAATTCACGAGGAGCGGAACCTGTTGGTAATCGCGCTGCACCGCGACTCCTTGTTTCAGCTTGTGATTCAAGATCGTGAGCGTGGTTTCCAGGCTCCTCACAACGTCTACGTTCAGCACCGGCGCCTGATCCATGTGGGTGTATTCCTTGATGGCGCCGACCAGATCCGAAATCCGCGAGGTGCTACTCTCGATTTCGTGTACCAGACTCGCGATCTCCACTGAAGCGGCGATCCTGACCAGAGCGGCCCGAGCGGTGTCCCCATCAAGGATCGCAAACAACGATTCGACCACCTCCGGCTTGATGTTCCTTCGCGCCAACCCGGCCGCCAGTAACCACAAGTCGTTCTGTCCATGACTGCGCAACAAGGAATCAATCTGCTCTTCCAGGTCGCTGACAGTTAGCGGATCCGGCGGAACTACATCCGGTTGCGTGAACGAAGCTTCCAGTTTTTCGATCTCTGCTTTCTGGGCCGGCGAGAGATCACGCTTTCCCAGTTCGAGGCTCGCGTTCCTGATTTTCGTTAGCATTTGGCGTAGTTGGCTGGCGGCGCGTTTCGCAGCCGAGGCCGGATTGTTGAGCTCATGCGCAAGTCCTGCCGAAAGCTTCCCCAAAGAAGCCAACCGGTCTCTCTGTTGCTCGAGGCGGGTGGTTTCACGGATCCGGTCGGACATCAGGCCCACGAGACGCTTGGTCAGCTCCGGCATTTTCTGTACAAGATCCGGAAACAGCGAAGCAGGAAATCGTAAGGCGTGGCTGTCCGTCACGGCTCGCCCGCTCACCGTAAACCGCTTCATCCTCGAGAACGGCAGTAATCCGGTAACGTCGCCCGGCTCCAGGTCAAAGACGAAGGTTTCGCCCCCAAGCTCGCCCCGCCCCTGAAGTTGCCCCTCAAGAATCACAAACATGGCATCGGCAGGATCGCCTTGGCGGGCGTAGACGTCACCCGCCTTGAGATTCATCTCTTGCGATTGGCTGATGAACCAGGCGATCTGATCGTCTGGCAAATCAGCGAAGACGGGGACGCGAAGTAGTTCGGATTGTTCGACCATTTACACCTTGCTCAAGTACTGATGGATGAATTGCACGGCTACCGATCCTTCACCGACTCCCGAAGCCACCCGTTTTATTGAACCGTGGCGCACATCGCCAACGGCAAAGATGCCGGGCACATTGGTCTCGAGCAAGAACGGATCCCGGTCGAGTGTCCATCCTTTTGTGCGTTGCCCGTCGCGTATAAGGTCAGGACCCGTCAATAGGAAACCGCGCTCGTCCCGTTCGACGACATTTGCCAGCCAATCCGTCCGCGGCGATGCTCCAATGAAGATAAACATCGCACTCGCCGGCACGCGTTCAATCTTTTCGGTATCGGAACAAAGCACCGAAATCTCCTCCAGATGTGTTTCGCCATGCGCCTCGGCCACGCTGGCGTGTGTCCAAAGCTGAATGTTAGGCGTCTCTTGAATCTGGTCGATCAAGTATTGCGACATGGTGCTGGAGAGCGATTTGCCGCGCACAAGAATAATGACGCGCTCCGCGTATCTCGCGAAGTTCATTGCCGCTTGACCCGCCGAGTTCGCGGCGCCGACCACATAGACGATCTCACCCTTACATGACAGAGCCTCTGTAGCGCCGCCACCATAGTAAATCCCCGCACCCCGCAACCTGTCTATGCCCGGAGCTGCCAGGCGCCGCCACTGCACTCCAGTCGCGATCATCAGCGCGTGACAAGAGATCTCGTTTCCATCCGCCAGCTTGATGATTCGGTACGAGCCCTCGGCTCGGGCGCCAACAGCTTCCTGCGACAGGATTTCCACTCCGAAACGCTGGGCTTGCACTACCGCACGCCGGGCCAGATCGCCGCCGCTGAGCCCGGTTGGAAATCCCAGATAGTTCTCAATGCGGGAGCTCATACCAGCCTGACCGCCGGGTGCTTCGCGCTCAATCATCACTGTATGCAGACCTTCAGAGGCTCCATAAACGGCAGCGGCCAAACCGGCCGGCCCCCCACCCACAATCGCCAAATCATAGAAGCTGGTTTGGGCGCGCGTGCGCAGCCCGACCTTCTGCGCGACGTCCGCGGGTACACCCTCAAGAAGCTTCGTCCCGTCGGGGAAGAGCACGACGGGGAGATTGGCCGCCTCAGGACCCAGCGCTTCCAGGAGGCGCTTGGTTTCCGGATCATTGGCGGAAAGCTCGACGTCAATCCACTGATAGGGAACGTGGTTGCGCGCCAGGAAGTCCCGCAACTCATACGATCGGGGCGACCAGCGGGTGCCCAGCAACCGGATCCCCTGGAATGTTGGACGGAAAGAGGCTTGCCAGTCGTCGAGCAGATCATCTAATTGCGGATACAGGTGCTCCGACGGAGGATCCCACGGCTTCAAGAAAAAATAGTTGATACTGGCCTGATTGATGGCGCTGATCGCGGCGTTGGTGTCCGCATACGCAGTGAGCAACGCCCGCTTCGCGCTGGGGAAGATTCCTATTGCCTGTTGCAAGAATTCCACCCCGTCCATGCGCGGCATGCGCTGGTCGGCAAGCAGCAAAGCCACGCTGTCGTTACGCACCTTCAACTGTTTCAGGAGATCGAGCGCGCCCTCGGGCGAATCGCTTCCTATAACCCGGTATTCAGAGCCGTACTGCGAACGAAGATCGCGCTCTATCGCCCGCAAAACATCCGAGTCGTCATCTACGCTCAGCAATATCGGCTTGGCCATTCTTGATCTCGTTTCGGGCTTTTGGGGCAAACAGATGATTACAGACTTCTGGGATGCCCGGACGACTTTGTTAGATATAAAAACTTTGAATTTGGTCGCGCAATTCCTGTAATTAAGCCACGTGAACCTTCCCAGTGAGCATTTCATCCAGGGCAGAATGTTTCTGCGCTGTGTGTCGAGGGACGGCGTCGTGTCAGCGTGGTGCTTGAAAAGGCTGTTTAGACCCATCCTCCTAATCTAATGGCCGAGGACGCATGCCGAATCGTTGCGGAAGTGTCCTCAAGAGTGGAGCTAGGTTGCAGTGTCAGAGGTGGAAAGGCTTGGTGTATGGCTCGACCGGATAGCCCATCGCTTTCCAGGCCTCCAACCCACCTTTGAGGAATTTGATCCGTAAGAAATGCAGGGCACGAGCTCGATGCAAAATTGCTCGACTGGTTTTATCACTGGGGCAGGTACAGTAGACAATCGAGTCCTTCTCTTTCGGGATGAGCGACGGGTTCTCCAGCACTTCTCTTGGGGGAATTCTTTTTGCGCCAGGGATGATCTCAGAGTTGGCCAACAAGTCGAGCGGCTGGCGAACATCAAAGAGAAGTACCTCTTGATTTGCAGCCAACAGCGTGTGGAGTGCCTCCGCTGTGATGCTGTGCTGCTCCATCTCACGTCGGTCTGTTGTGCGTTTGATCCGAATTACGATCAACAGGCACGTCACCGATACGCATATCGCGGTCAGGATCAGTGCCATCTCTCGCTCCTCCAGACTCTCTGATACCAGATTCCGCAGGGACGCGAAAAGATTCCCGGCGCGAGCTTAGCCTGTTATCGGACCCAAAATAGACCCAAGTCCGGATCGGTTTCTCTCGGCCCAAAGAAAGCATTCCACTGTTTCACGCACTTGCTCCCGGAGATTTCGATGGTAGGAGAAAAGGGGAGGCGGTGCTGGACGGGGTGACGGTCCATCGCCGGGCGGTTGCAAAGCAGCGCGGCGGTTTTCCGCCGCGCGCCCACCGCCTTACGACTGCTTCTCCATCGTGAACGAGGTTGTGGTCCCGTGCTGCTTATCGTGGTACTCCGCGTGGATCGACTTGCCGTCGGAAGAAACGGTCATGCGGTAGAGGCCAACGATTTTCCCGTCCCGCTTGTCGGTTTCCTCAATCGTGCGGTCTCCAATCCGCTTCAGCGAAACCATCGTGTGGCCCGGGTCTCCCTGAATCGGATACTCTTTGCCGTCGAACTTCGCGTCATAGCTGTTGCCGTTCAGATCTGACATCTTCAGTCCATCGGCTGTGCCCTGATAGGTCACGGTAAGACCGTTGCTGGAAATGCTATTGACCTTCTCCGTCCGCCACGAACCCGACATCGCGTGCGAGCCGGCCGGGCCCGGGCTCACCCGCGTGGACGTAACCTCTCCGGTCACGGGCTGGGTTCCGGTCGTGTCCGTGAACTTGTCGTTCAAAGTGTTCCCGTCGGCCGAGACGGTCGCCGTGTCGTTGTACATGACTTTCCCGTCTTTCTTTTCGATGATTTCGACCGAACTGGCATTCACGACGTGAACTGCAATCGTGTCATAGTAGGGATGGCCCGTGACCTTCTGATCGTTCCCATCGGCCTTCACTGCGACCTTAGGAACGCAAGTCAGGCATTCATACGTGTTGTTCCTCAAGGAATATTGGTCGGGCTTGGTGGGAAACTTGGCCGTGTCCAGTTTGGTCATCCAGGTCCCATCGAACGGACTTTGGGCAAACAATGTCGCTGACGCCAACAGCACCAGGGCTAACAACAGTTTTTTCATAAGACACCTCTCCGTGTGAGATTCTGACAGCCCAGCAGAAAGGTTCGGCCCGGATCACATTTGCACATCATGTGCTGGGCGGTCGGTTGGACGCGTAATTATAGCAATCGCCTTTGACCCGGTCGAGGAGATCGTTTATGGGGCAATCACAGAGAGCATTGGGGCCAGTTAAACGGTCGCAATCAATTACGCTCCGTCAATGCGAAACGGCGATCAACAGTTACCCATTGGTTAAGTTCTTCCAGGGGGAGAACAAAGCACAAGCTTCCGGAATTATCTCCGATGTGCCGCCAGTTGCTCGGATTGCACCTGGGTAACTCGGTTATTATTAGAACATTGATAACTAGCTGAGATTCTTTTTCCTAAACTTTCGTCCATCTTGACAGCGTCTTGCCCACATGCATACGATGCTGGCGACGCGTTCGATCTTGTTTCCTCGCGCGGTTTCCGGTTTTCCAACAAGCACTCGGGTGGCTTCGTGTGTCTCTGAATTTGACGTCAGTATTGAATCCAACTTCCAACCCAGGAGATATCTATGTCTGTGCCACGCTACACCCTTCTTGCTTTTCTGCTGTTGCTTGTGGTGAGCACTTTGGCGCCAGTTGCTTATAGCGCCCCTTCGTCCAACCCCGCCAACCGAATCGTGACCTCGGTGAACGAATCGGACCTGGTTCAGCTCACTGGCAATACCCACCCGCTTGCTCTCTCAAAATTTGATCAGGGAGCAGTTGCGGATAGTTTGCGGATGGAGCACCTGTTTGTAGTACTACGGCGTAGCCCCAAGCAGGAACAGGCGCTGGAACGTCTGGCGGCTGAACTTCAGAACCCACATTCGGTGAACTACCACAAATGGCTAACTGCCGACGAGTTGGGCAGAAAGTTCGGGCCATCGCGGGAAGACATCGACGCGGTTGTTCGCTGGTTGAACTCACATGGCTTGCAGGTCAACCTGGTTCATAAGAGCGGAATGACCATCGACGTGTCGGGCACCGCTGGCCAAGTGAGTAATGCTTTCCACACTGAAATTCACCGCTATAACGTGAACGGCGAGCAGCATATCGCGAATGCCAGCGATCCAAGAATTCCGGCCGCACTCGCACCTGTCGTAGTCGGTGTCGTCTCGCTGAATGACTTCCTGCCGAAACCGCTGATGAAGAAACCGCGATCGAATTTTTCGTTTCCCTGCACCGGATGCCCCGATGGATTTAACAATACCCAGCAATATGACGAAGCCCCGCCGGATTTCGCCACCATCTACAACGTTGCGCCGCTCTATACGGGGACTAAGCCAATCACGGGAAAGGGACAAACCGTAGCTGTCCTCGAAGTAACCGATATACAGGCGAGAGATGTGGCCACGTTCCGCACGGCTTTCGGTCTCTCGTCGTATTCGGGCACTTTCAAGCAGATTCACCCTGGCCCTGGTTGTGCTGACCCGGGCAAGAACGGGGCGGAAGGTGAAGCTGCTCTTGACGCCGAGTGGTCTGGAGCGGTCGCGCCCGACGCCGACGTCGAAGTAGCCTCGTGCGCCAACACTGCCACAAACTTTGGCGCCTTTATCGCCGCGCAGAATTTGCTGGACACTAGCAGTCCACCGCCCATTATGAGTCTCAGCTATCTAGAATGTGAAGCGGATATTGGGCCTGGACCAAATGGCAATGGTTTTGTCAACGCCCTCTGGCAACAAGCAGCAGTCGAGGGAGTTTCGGTTTTCGTTGCTGCCGGCGACGGATCTGCGGCTGGCTGTGACGACTTCGATACCGCCCCCTACGCAGTCGGTGGCATCGCGGTGAATGGTCTTGCCTCGACCCCTTACAATTTTGCCTCTGGCGGCACCGATTTTGCCGATACCGCCAATGGCACGAACAGCACCTACTGGACTGCGACCAACAGTGCAACCGGAGAATCTGCCAAGTCATATATCCCGGAGATGCCCTGGGACGATTCCTGCGCCAGCAGTGTGTTTTTCACTTATGTGGGATACCCAGATGGAGTTTCCTTTTGCAATAGCTCCATTGGCATGGGATTCCTGGATATCGTTGGCGGCAGTGGAGGGCCTAGCTTTGTATACGCCAAGCCCTATTGGCAGGCCCCAGTCTATGGTGTTCCAGCTGATGGCAAGCGTGATTTACCAGATGCTTCGTTGTTTGCATCTAACGCCTTCTGGAGTCACGCGATCATCCTGTGCATGTCAGACAAGGAAGAGGGAGGGGTTCCCTGCGACTATTCAAAACCCTTGGACGTGTTCTACAACAGCGCTGGCGGAACTTCCTTCACGGCGCCTCAATTTGCAAGTATTCAGGCGCTCATTAACCAGAAGGCAGGTGGTCCTCAGGGTAATCCGGCCCCGATTTATTATGACTTAGCTGCGTCGGAATACGGCAGTCGAACCAATCCCAACACCTCAGCCTTGTCGAAGTGCAATTCCAATGACGGTAACAAAGTGGGAAGGTCTTGCATTTTCCACGATGTAACCAGAGGGAACAATGATGTTCCCTGCTACGGCACCAACAATTGTTTCCTGCCGGCAGGAGAACAATTCGGCGTCCTCTCTGTATCGGACACCTCCCTGCAGGTGGCGTACCCGACACACCCGGGTTGGGACTTCGCAACCGGTTTGGGCAGTCCGAACGTTACGAATCTAGTGAACAATTGGCCATAAGAGTCGTCAAATCCACCCCACGTGGACGCTCAGTGAAGCTCTGTTCTTCATGATGCGCTCCGCGTGGGGAGGATGTATGCTCCGGGAATTGCGATCGAACCCGAGTTGGTGGGGCGCAGATCCATCGCGCGCCGGAAGAACTGATAGGACGCTTGCGTGACGCAGTGACCGTTAGTCCTTAGACGTGTGGGGCATCGACCGGCAGTAACCGATCAGTCCGTCGCATCAGTCTCCAGTCATATTCATAAGCCGTTCCACAAAGTAAGCATATTTGATAGTGGTCCCCATTGGAGCCGATGCGGGGCCAAGCGAACCGGTGCTCGCAACCTTGTCCAAAAACCCTCTTCAAAAAGTTCATTGCCTCACTCCTTCATTCCGGCTCCTCCAGGTATCGAGCCATCGGCTAAAGAATGGTTTGGGTTGACTGTTGAGTAGATCCTGAAGCGTGGATAAGAGAATCTGGGGCGGCTGGGATTTCGACAGGAAGGTGTCCACTGCCTCCAGCTTGCTCGTCGGCAGCGGTCCGTAGGCGGATAACAGCATGATGGGGACATGGGACTTGGCGCGCTTCATCTTCGTGGCAACCACGTCACCGTTCATTCCGGGCATCTGGTAGTCGAGAACCACCGCGTCCACGGAATGTGACTTGAACAACTTCAGGCCTTCGTCCCCGCCGGTCGCCTCCAGGACTTCATAGCCGTGGTTCTCGAGAAACATCTTGCGGCCGATGAGCCCATTCAAGTGGTCGTCAATGCAGAGAATTGTTGCTTTCAGCCGAGACATGACTATTGCACAACTCCGGTTCGGCCAGGATTAGTGCTTTTTCGAAGGTGTACTTCGGTCCCTGGAAGGGCCAAAGTTACCTATTGAAGTGGCGGGCAAATTGATTTGACTACCACTTGAACGGAATTCCAAATTACGAACGTCCAGTCGGGGTGCTGGTTACCGACGCCGGAATCGTGGAATCGTTTCGACACTCGGCGGCATTTCATCGCCACGGTTGGCGTAAACGCCTGTGGGTGTTGAAAAAGGACTGCGTGGAGTCGGAGGTTGGTGGGTGTGAGTATCGCTGAGGAAGAGTTTTACGAGATTTAGAAAACTAAGTGGTTACTGGCAGCGGTGGCCTTGTTGGTTGACTGAGGAATCGGACCAGCCGTTTGATATTTTGTGCGTCCGCTGCCAGGAAGAACTGCTCCCGAACAAACTTTAATCTCCGTAGACGCAGCCGACGAAGTCCGATCTGATTCTTGAGTTCCGCAAACAATGCTTCAACCTTCTTTCTTTGTCTCTGTGCTGCGACGAAGGCCGTAGTGTTCACTAAGTCGCGCGCCCGTTGCCGGGCCGACTCCTGCATGTGGATAGCAAGATACTTGATCGGTGCCGTGGTGCATTGCGCTTTTTGAGAGCACGTGCCACAACGTTTGTGAGTCCCGATGTAGACATAGGTATGGTTCCCAGCATTCCGCCCACCGTAATTGAGCTGCTCGTCTGCGGGACAGAGGTAGCTATTGCTTTCGGGCTGATAGGTGAAACGCTCGGGGCCGTAGAGCGGACTGTTCTTGCGGCGAGCGCTGTCGCGCGTACGCATATAGGGGGTGATCTCCCGCTCCATCAACCACTGCAGAAACTCGCCGTTGCCATACGTGGTATCGGCAGCCACCGATTCGGGATTGCGTCCTTGGCTTTCGGCGAAACGAGCGATCATGTCTTTCGCGGCCACCGTCTCCTGGCTCATGCGCGCCCCAGTCGCTTGCACGCCCACAATCACACAGCTCTGATTGTCGACCAGGTAATTGTCGTAGTAGCCCAGCCGGGCGGGAGTTCCGCCCTTGGTCGCATAAGTCGCATCGGGATCGGTGGTGGACACCAGTTTCTGCTTATGCACGGGCTCTTCGGTGGGATTTTGCAGTTCCAGTTCCGCC
>Ga0208323_1001023_pt1 | contig 10887 bp, 18 predicted proteins | sample June2015DPH_10_1_2_FD_184703 | JGI IMG/M metagenome (GOLD analysis project Ga0208323, IMG submission 184703) | Peatland microbial communities from SPRUCE experiment site at the Marcell Experimental Forest, Minnesota, USA - June2015DPH_10_100... | ecosystem: Environmental > Terrestrial > Soil >... | reverse complement strand
AATAATACTGGAAGTCGGAAGATTTTGCTTTACAGGGGGTCTTCCATGCTATTTGTGCCTCTCGGGGGCGTCCAGGTCGCAGATGGTGGCGAGGTCCCAGCCTACCCCCTTGACGGCGGAGCTTTCCAGGAAGGAGTAGACCCGCACGACGGACACCTCCCCTGGTATGCCCTCGAACTCCACGTACCGGTGGTCCTCCTCCCCCGGTCCCAGGTACAGCCCCCTGCTCTCCTTGACTTCGAGGACCCTGCCCTGGGGGAGAATCTCGTATACCCTGGTCATTACCCGGCCCAGGCCCAGGGGGACGCTGCCCACGTTGGTCACCTTCACGTCCACGACGAGGAGCTGCCTGCCGGGGGATAGCCTGCGGTGGGCTATGCTGTGCTCTATCTTTATGCAGGGCCGGTTCTTGCCCTGCCTGTAGAACCACCACCCTGCCGTCAGGATGGCCCCGATGGTAAGGGCTACCTGGACCAGGTCGAGCCATCTCTTCGCTCTCTCCCGGAACGGCGGGCGGTTCATCGCTTCTCGTCCCCCTGCTTTGCCGTCCTGTGCTTCAGGTTGTCCTTGACATGCTGCTTTGCGTCCTCGATGTGCTTCTTTGCGTTCCTGGCGTGCCTCTTAAGGGACTCCGAGGCCTTCTCGGGCGGCATGGCCGGGGCCGTCTTGGCGTCCTCCGGGAACGTCTTCTCGGTCTGCTGCTGGGGCACAGCGCCCCCGAGGGCCGCCCCCAGGAGGACCATACATACCAGGATGTATATTAGCCTGCTCATGCCTGCTCCTTTTCCAGGGCAGGGATTATCTGCCCTGTATGCCAGACGATATAGCTGTCGCCTCCCCCCTCGTGCTCGTTGCGGTAGACGACAGAGTCGTACCCCCTGTCCTCTATCCACTTGCGGAGGAGCCTGTAGCTGCTGCGGTACCACTCCTTCGTAGGGACCACCCTCGACCTAGTAAACTTCTGCATCTCGTCACGGGTCATCAGCCCCCGCTCGAAGAGGCCAAGCGCCACCCTCCTGGGGGTCCAGACGACGGCGTCGTACATGCGCAGGGGCTTCTTGACGTCCAGGTAGACAGGGCGGACGTTCGCTCCCGGCTCGGCGGTCAGGACATCCCCCTCCGACAGGTCCCAGTCGTACAGCGCCCTGTGCTCGGCCTGCCCCAGGTTGCCGAGGTGTATCCCCAGGTCCCCCTCGTCGCTGAGTTCCTCGGGCAGGGAGAACCTGTCGAACCCGCTCCTGGTGCCGTGGTACACGGGGCCGACGAGGCCCGGGCGCTTGGGGAGCCTGGCGGTCTTCGAGAGGGCGGGCGCTATCTGCCCCGTATTCCAGACGATGTAGCTGTCCCCCGGTCCCTCTGTCCTGTTGCGGTAGACTATGGCGTCGTGCCCTGCCCCGTCGAGCCACTGGCGGAGGAGGGAGTAGGCCTCGGCATACTTCCTCGGCCCGTACCCGAGGGCCAGGATGTGCCTGTGCTGGTCCAGGCTGATTATATGGTCAAGGTAAAGCTCGTTGGAGACGGCGACGGGTCCCCAGTTGTAGAGGTCCCGCATGCGGAGGGGCTTCTTTATATTCAGGTAGACAGGATGGATGCTGGCCCCCTCCTCCTCCTTGCCGAAGTACCCCATGGCCCTCGCACCCGCCTGCTGGGAGGTGCCGAAGTGTATCCCCAGCCCCGTATGCCCCATCCCGGTGTCCTCCGGCAGCCTGAACTCGTCGAAGGCGTATACGGTGCCGTGGTAGAGGGGGCCTACCAGCCCGGGCCGCCCGGGCAGCCTGGCCGTGGCAAGGAACCCCGAGGTGAGGCGGAAGAGCACCTAGCCCTCCTTGGAGGCAGGCGGCTCCCCGACTACTGCAAGCACGGCGTCGCATAGCCAGGGGTCATGCCTGAGCCTGGAGATGATGAACTCCCTCTTCGACGGGGTGCCGAGGGGTCGGTCCATGTTTGTGGCCAGCTCGAACAAGGGGCTTAGGAGGTCCGACAGGTAGCCGGGGGCATAGGAGTTTTTCGGTGCGGTCCTTTCGGCATAGTCCACTGCCAGACGGACAAACCTGTAGTAGAGGGCCTTCCATTCCCGTCCGTAGCCTGCTGTAAAGGAGAGGTCCAACGAGCCAGGCGAGTCTCCGACCTCCTCCGTCATCGAGATGCTTACCCTCCTCATGCCTTCCCCTTCTTCAGGGCCTCCCTGAGGTCTGCAAGCATATCGTCCAGCTTCCTGTAGATGGGGATGTTGTAGCGCTGGGCCACGATTTCGAGGTTGCCCCTGCGGTAGAAGCCCTCCTCGATGCAGAGGACGCTCTCCTTCCCGGCGAACAGCCCTATCTCCAGCATGGTCACGGGGCCCTTGCTGTCCTCCAGGAGGACGTAGACGTTGAGGTCCGCCTCCTCCTGCGCTTTAAGCTCCCACTCGACCTGCTCCCTGAACTCCGGGCTGTCGATGGACTGCTCCCAGTCGGGGTCCCAGTCCGCCCTGCGGGGGTTGAGGACGAGGCAGTCTATGCCCTCTAGGCCCCTGACGACCTTCGACTGCCAGTCCTCGGCCTCCCCCTGGTCTATCGCCCCGCCCAGGAATATCTTGGGGGCCAGGAGCTTGTTGTACTCCCCCGGTGCCTTGACCTCGGTAGCCATATGCTCTCCTGATTAGGGTATGTATATGCGTTATAGTGGCGGGCGGGCTAGCAGCAGGGGGCCTGGGCGTGGGACTTCCACTCGTCTATGTAGGGGACGAACGTCCAGGGGAGGTACCCCCCGTCCGTGGTGCCCAGCAGGAACTCCATGGCCAGGACCTCGGAGTCCTCGGAGAGCACGTCCCTGCCCAGGTGGGCCAGGGTTTCCAGGTAGGAGTTCACGTCTTCCTGTGTGGGTACCATATCCCTATAATACCTCACCGGCCGTTGTCATGCCCGTTCATCCTGTGCCTCAGGGACCACAGGTTGTCCACGGCTATGGCGGTCGCCCCCAGGTTCAGCAGCAGTATCTCGTAGAGGTGCCCGACCAGGGCGTACGCTATCCAGCAGGCCTGGCTAAGGATATAGATACACCATCCCTCCAGGCGTCTCCTCTTGCCCCTCCGGCCCAGGATGAACATGGCAAGCAGGTTGATGCACGAGGCCGCTATGCCAAGAGCTATCCTCATGCTTAAGGGGATGGTATACTCTTAAAAGTAGAAAGGCCCTCCCGCAGGAGGGCCCGTTAGGTTAGCTTGGCGGAGGGCAGAGGAATCGAACCCCCAGGTTTTGCCCTGCCCTGGCTTTCGAGGCCAGTTGCCGGCCGTTCGGCAGTACCCTCCGGGGGAATGGCGGAGAGGGTGGGATTCGGACCCACGAGTCCCTTTTGAGGACTACACGCTTTCCAGGCGTGCCCCTTAGGCCGCTCGGGCACCTCTCCAAAGCATTCTTTACAGCAGGTGTAAATATGCCCCTGCCTGTAAAGGTTGGCGGAAGGACGACGAGTCGAACGCCCACGGTGTCACCCGTGCCCTGGGGTTCAAAGCCAGTTGCCGCCCACGCAGCGGGTCCTTCCCTGAAATGGCGGAGAGGGTGGGATTCGGACCCACGGTACGGGGTTTAGCCCGTACTCTGGTTTAGCAAACCAGCGCCTTAGGCCGCTCGGCCACCTCTCCTTGAACCTGTGCGACCGGCATGTCCGAAAATCGGACAGTCGGTTGCGAGCTTGGTGCCGCAGGGGGGAGTCGAACCCCCACGCCTTTGACGGCATACGGGTTTGGGCCGTGTGCGTCTGCCTGTTCCGCCACTGCGGCAAGTCTTGGTGCGGCCGAGAGGCATCGAACCTCCACGTGGTCTCCCACACGGGCTTCTGAGGCCCGCCCGTCTGCCATTTCCAGCACGACCGCAAAGCCTGGTGCGGATGAGAGGACTCGAACCTCCACATGGTTGCCCACACAGCGTTCTGAGCGCTGCTCGTCTGCCAGTTCCGACACATCCGCAGGACGAACTTGGTACCGGGAGGGGGACTCGGACCCCCATGCCCCTTGCGGGGTGCTGGGTTCTAAGCCCAGTGCGTCTGCCTGTTCCGCCATCCCGGCATAAACCTGGTGCGAAGGGAGGGACTCGAACCCTCACGGGGTCTCCCCCACGGGCCTCTCAGACCCGCTCGGCTGCCAGTTACGACACCCTCGCAGTCTTGGTGCGGTCGGGGGGAATCGAACCCCCACGCCCTTGCAGGCACAAGGCTCTCAACCTTGCTCGTCTGCCTATTCCGACACGACCGCAGACCTTGGTACCGGGCGAGGGAATCGAACCCCCATGGCTTTTGAAGGCCCAGGCGTTTTAAGTGCCCTGCGTCTCCCGTTCCGCCAGCCCGGCTAATCCTATCCGGGCACGCATCTCCCGTGCCCTGAAACTTGGTGCCAGCGGCAGGATTTGAACCTGCGAAGCCCGCAAGGGGCGGCAGATTTACAGTCTGCTGGCATTAGCCTCTCGCCCACACTGGCAAAAACCCCATAAAACAAAAACGGCGGCTTCTCAGCCGCCTCGTCTTGCCCGATTTTGCTGGCCTTTACCCGTTCCAGCCATCGGACAACACGAGGGAGCTGCTAAGCAGGGAGCTGCTATAGCTCAAGGACGACGAGTTGTACGATAGGCTGTTCATGGCCGCTTTCTCCACCTATATAATACCACCGGTAGTCGAGATTCTCGGGAACTTTTTTCTAGCGCAGGGGGAGGGACGGCCTCCCCCTGCTGCTCACTGCTTATCTAGGCGCTTGTGAAAAGTCAGGTCAAGTAAGGGCTATGCTCTACATGTCCCACCTCCTGTCCCTGACAGGAAAGAGGACGGGGCACCTGCGACAGTGCCCCCTCCCCGGGCCCAGCGGGTAACGGCGGTACGCCGTCCCGTCCGGTCCACCACCCGGCTCCTTCGCCCGCAGCCGGGAGCGGGCCTTGCTCGGGGTTGTCAGGCCCCGACTTGCAGGGGTGCGCCACGGTAGGTACCGTGTCACGTCCACCACCGGGGTTTTGCGTCCGTGGCCCCCGGAAACGTCCTAACTGCCTACATCTATAGAATACCGTAGTCGTGCTCCCCGCCTTCGGCTTTTTTTGGCCGCTACGGGCCTCCTAAGTGAGGAGGGCCAGGACAATGAGGGTGCTAGTCCCCGTATCTGACAGGACCGGGAGGGCCTATGGCCATGTCCCGTCCAAGGCAAGGGTGGTACACCGGGCCTACTCCCTGGACCACGTAGTCCTTCCCCACGAGAAGCTGCCTGCCGTGGTCAGCCAGCTCCAGTGGATGCCGCCCGTGTACGACCAGGGGCAGGAAGGCTCCTGCACCGCCTTCGGGGCGAAGGAGGTCAGGGAGTGGCTGAGCACCAGGTACCCTGGCAAGTACAGGGCCCTGAGCGCCCAGTTCCAGTACTACTGCGAGAGGCTCCTGAACGGGGACGTGCCGGACGATGCCGGGTCCAGCGTCTCGACCGCCATGGCATCCATGCGGACGTTCGGCATCTGCCCGGACGCCGACGAGCCTTACGCCACGCCCTTCTCCCAGAAGCCGTCCAAGAAGGACTTCGCAGACGCCGCCCACTGGAAGGTCGGCAGGACCTATGCCCTCAATACCCTGGCGGACATGAAGAACGCCCTTGCGGCGGGCTGGGTGTTCGAGCTGGGGTTCCTGGTATACGAGTCATTCGAGTCCAGCGCCACCACAGCCACGGGCATCATGACCATGCCGAAGGCCAAGGAGCAGCTCCTCGGCGGGCATGCCGTATGCGTCTGGGGGTACAACGACACGTTCACCTTCCCGGGCCTGCCGGCCGGCGCTCTGTGCGCCAGGAATAGCTGGGGATTCTCGTGGGGGAACAACGGGAACTTCTTCATGCCCTATGGGTACCTGGGCGGCGTGGACCCCAGCGGCAACGGGCCTTACGTCAGCGACAGCCACATGTGCCACCTGGGGCCTGTCTGGTCCTAGATTGGTCTGTATGCCCTTCCTGCCCCGCAGGGGCCAAAATGCTATAGGAGGGGGCCTGCGGTCCTCTCCCCTGCCTTGTCCCTGGCCCCCTCCGAGAACTCCAGGCAGGCATACCTTGCCTTCAGCCCCTCGAACGCCCTCCTGACGCTTGCCCCGTTCCCCTCCGACACGGTCAGGACAGAACTCATCCTGGGCAGGATGATGCACGCCTCCGTGACCACGTCATGGGCCAGGAACACCTCGTAGGCGACCTTCCTGGCGAAGAGCACCTGCTGGAGGACCTCCCCCCCCGACTTGGACTGGAACATGTAGGGGATGCCCTCTGCCTGGAACCTCACCTCTGCCCCGAACTGGTAGGGGGTCGCCATCGCCGGACCCGTGCCGGGTGCCCAGGAGATATAGAACGCCCTCAGCCCCGGCAGGACCCTCAGGTACCTGTCCGCCCCTATGCCGAGGCTGCTGATGTTGTTGCTGTCCACCAGGGCCGGGGTGCTGCCCTTAGGGCTGACCCGGAAGGATATCTGCGGCGTGAAGCCGGAGATTGTCCTGAGGGAGCGGAGGGTGCTGAGGACGAGGTTGTACCTCTTCTCCTCCTCGGTGGAAGCATCCTTGGCCATCTTGGCCTTCGGCTCGAAAGGCCTCAGCTTAGAGTCCTTTGGCCACTCGTCCTGGAGCCTCCTGATATCCGCCTCGGCGTCCCTTGCCTGGTATGCCATCCCGGCATAGCTCTGGAGGTTGAGCATGACCTGGGTGAACAGGCTGTAGTCCAGCAGTGGGGCAAGCCTCTTGAGCACGCAGTTGCGGTCGTAGCCGGTAGGCTCCCCCTTGACCTCGGGCCCTGCCTCCAGCCATGCGTCCCGGAAGGCCTTCCACATGATGCCCGCCCAGTGGCTCGTGCGGTCGAAGGGCAGCTTGGGGAACAGGGCCTCGAACCTCGCCCTGAGGGACTCCTCGGAGGCGAACAGGGCGTCCACCTCCTGCCCCAGGCGCTCTGCTACTCTCTGGTAAATCTCGTCCATCGCTATATGCCTTCCTTGTCCTTCTTACCCTCTACACCAGGCAGGCTCGGGGATGCTGTCCGGCGTACTAAGCCTAAGCTGGAGGCAGTAGTCCAGGTACTCCTCGGCGGCCTCGCTTATGTCGAGCCTCTCTAGGTTCCTGTCGGGCACGGTGCCTGCGTAGGCGACCGTCTGGGCAGCGACCGCACCGGGCCTGCCCTCCTGTACCGCCCGGACAGCGGCCCCCGCCAAGACCGCCAACAGGAACACCAGCTTCTTGTCTGTCATCACCACTCCCTATGGCAGTACTGCTCCCACGCCTCGTTCGTCAGCATCCCGCAACGGTGCTTCCCCTTGTGGCCTTTCTCCAGGGTGCATACATGCGGTGCCCCCTCCCTCCGGTGGGTAGTAACCACCCCGGCATGGCCGGGAAGTGCAACGAGGGGGACAGGCTGGACTGCCCGGCAGAGCCTAGAAAGGTCAACCATCGGACGCCTACTCCTCCTGGACTTTTGTGGAGGGCTTCATGCCGTCGAGCAGCGGGCTTCCGTTGGCCAGAAGCTCGCAGTGCCCGCATCCGGGGCACTCGGCCAGGGCGTACATCTTCTCGGTGAACCCCCCCAGCCTCCGTACCCTGGTCAGCTTGACCGTGTAGAACTCCTTCACCTCTGTTGCACATCTTAGGCAGTTCATGCCCATTAGTGCCTCCTCTCCGCAGGGCATCCCTCCCCTAGGAAGGCTGCCATGCATAGGTAGTAGGTGCCGCAGGGGCACCCGCAGTCCGTGGTGCTCCTGGAGGGCTGCCTGCACCCTGCGCACACCTGTATCCCCGGCCCGCCGCACTCCGGGCACGGCTTGCCATGGTCGGCGAACCTCCTGGGGTCCGCCCTTACCTCGTCCTTGGCCCCGCTGCGCATCAGTCGGATACCGAGGCCCCGAACAGGGCCCAGAACACCACGGCCAGGATGAGTATCCCTATGAAGCTGATGAGCGCCATCCAGTCCCAGAGGAAGAAGTGGTGGTTCATGTACCACGCCTCCTTGAAGACGCCGAGCATGTTCTTGGCCTCGTCCTGCTCCTGTCCGGTAATCTGCGCCATGGCCTGCTGGTACTCGAAGCTCTTGACGTCCATGGCCTGTATCTCGTGCATGCGCTTCTGGAGGCTCCTGAGGGCCACGAAGTTCTGCTCCGTGGAGTTGTCCGGCGTCTTGAGCCATAGGGCGGAGCTGTCCGCCAGGTTCCCCTTCTCCAGGGCCCCCACGAACCTGTCCAGGTAGTCTGCCTTCTTCTCCAGGGTGCTGGCCTTCACCCCCAGCTCCCAGTACGACCCGATGCTGTTGGAGTAGTTGTAGTCTGCGGCTATCAGCCCGAAGAACCATACGGTGGCCGCCAGGGCCAAGACGAAGAATAGTGCCGATGCTCCCCTGACCTCCATGCTGTTGTACCCCCTTTGCCTGCCTATCATCTCTGGTCTTTCTGCCTGTCCATTATCTCCCGCAGCACGACCGCCGCTGCGCCGAACAGGGACATGGCCACCCCGTAGGGGTCCCTGCCCTCCATCCATGCCTGGGTAGAGTAGGATATCCCGTCCAGGCACTCCTGGTAGCAGTCCAGGACGCTGTCCCTGCCGTTGAACGTCCTGAGGCGCTGCCCGTACTTCTTCTCCCCCCAGTCGATGCGCCTCTCGTGGTCCCTGGCTATCTCCGGGTGGCCTATGTAGGTGAGGAACTCGATGGCCCTCCTCCCTACGTCCGTCTCCTCCGTCTCCTCCCCTGTCGGCCGGGGCTGCACAAGCGTGACCTCAGGCTCCATGCAGCCTAATACTACCTCAATCCCCCTCGTCCGTGAACTCCAGCGGGTCGCCGGGGCCGAGGCTGGCCCTCCAGGAGTCGAAGGCGGGACGCCTAAGGCGCATCTTGCCGATGACCTCCTCCAAGGACACGGGGGCCATCCCCTGGCCGTCCACCCCTACGTCGAAGGACAGGTAGTGGGGAATCTCCGGCAGGTTGGTGTGGGAGTGGCCGTAGAGCATCCAGGAGCCGTGCCCGGCGTTCCTCCATGTCCTGAAGGCATAGTGGGAGAGGACGATGAGCTGCTTCTCCCCCTCGAACCACGGGGGGCCTATCCTCAGCTCCTCGTAGTGCCGCAGCCACACGAAGGCCCCCTGCCTCGCCAGCCTCCTGGCTATGCTGTCGTGGTTGCCCTCTATGGCGTAGATGTTGCCGTTCAGGCGCTTGCGGATTTCCATCGCCTGCTCGGCCGTGCCCTTGACGAAGAGGTCCCCGAGCACGTACACGAGGTCCCCCGGCCTGACTACGGCGTTGTAGGCGGCCATGATGGCCTCGTTCATCTCCTGCGTGCTGGCGAAGCCCCTCTTCCTGGCTATGAAGTCATGGTTGAAGTGCCAGTCGGCGGTGAAGAACAGGTTCGGTTGTCCCTTTGCTGTAGGCATTTTCCGGACAGGGGTTCCTTCTCGTGGGGCCTTCCGCCCACGCCCTTCAGGTAGTATACCTCGCCTGGGAGAGCCTCCGGGCTTACCCCAGCAGGACCTCCATGTCCTTGATGACCTTCTTGACCTCCGAGTATGCCTCCTTGAAGGTGCCGACTATGGCGTCGGAGTGGGCCACGAGCCAGGGGCTAGGCTCCGGGTCGTCGCATACCGTGATGACCCACTTGCCGTGCTCCTGGGCGTAGATTATCTCCATGGCGGTGCCCCAGCTAGGCCTGGGGCAGTAGGCAAGCACGATGTCCGAGTCGAGGATGGCCACCTTGTCACGCTTGGTAAGCCATAGGCAGGCGGCATGGATGTCCATGTCCGGCCTGTACTGTAGCCTCGTGGGGACGAGTATCCTCACGTCGTAGCCCTTGTAGTGTTCTACGACCCCCTTCCTCCACCCATAGGCCTGCTCGTCGGTGAGGTCCTTTATGCCCCCCGACAGGTATATAGTGACCATTCAGCCCCCTTCTGCGGCATAACTACTTGCAGGCCTCCCACCTGCCGTTGTCCCCTATCCGGTATTTTTCGTCGTTCCACACCCACCTGAAGTGCCTGCACTCTCTTCCCATGCCTACCACGGTGGGGTTCCAGACGCCCTTGTGCATGACGAGGGTCATGCCCTTGAAGGGGGATGCCTCCAGGAAGTCCCCGGCGCTCCATGACTCCAGCCCGGCGATGACCGCCACCCACTCCTGCTCGTCGCCGGAGGCCAGCCCCCTGAGCCTGTCGTCCAGCCTCTTCTTGAGGGCGGTAGGGGAGGACCAGTACCCGTATCCCCCCATGGCGTCGGCATAGGCGGCCAGCTTCCTGACCCTCTCTTCCTTCTCCGGCGTCCGGTCCCCGAGCCACTCCAGCAGGGCGTCGTAGTAGTTGCTGACCGCCGCCGCCCTGTGCCCGTCCTTGGCTATGTCCGAGAATGCGTCGCTGGGTATCGGCCTCCCTGCCGTGATGACGGCGGCTAGCCCGAGGACCACTGCCGCAAAACCGCACCCTATCGGGAAGTTGGGGTATATGGGCTGGTTCACGAAATAGGCGGCTGCGCTGAGTGCAGACCCCGCCGTGAACACCATCACCAGCAGGGCCGTCGCAAGCCCCCTGTTCGTGCGCCTCTGCTTCCTCTCGTCGTCCGCTTCTGCCATATGGGTAGATACTCCTATAGCCCGCAAAGCTCCCGCACCAGGGCCAGGAGCCTGGGGTCGTCCCTGCACAGCTCCTTCAGGGCCTCCGTAGGGTCGGCGGCCTCTATGCCCCCGACCTTCTCCTCCAGCCCGGCGAAGAACCGCTTCATCTCGTCGCTCTTCTCCACCTTCCTGACCCCCCGGTCGGCCACCGTGAACGCCTCCTCCAGGGGCTTTACGGGCACGGCTATCTCCCTGACCTTGTTGTCCTTCTCTTCCTTTGCCAGGGAGACTACCACTATCGCCACGGGGCGCTCCTCCTGGTCCGTGTCCAGGGCGGCCCTGG